>Ga0187783_10002636_pt1 | contig 13286 bp, 10 predicted proteins | sample 1015_SJ02_MP02_2_FD_132471 | JGI IMG/M metagenome (GOLD analysis project Ga0187783, IMG submission 132471) | Tropical peat soil microbial communities from peatlands in Department of Meta, Colombia - 1015_SJ02_MP02_20_MG | ecosystem: Environmental > Terrestrial > Soil > Wetlands > Peat | place...
ACTCGCCGTTCCTCGATCTGCCCAACGTGGTCCTTTCACCGCATATCGCCAGCGCTACTGCCGCCAGTTCGCCTCGTTCGTTGCACCTCATGGTCGACGAGCTCGAGCGCTACCTGGCTGGTCACCAGACGAGGTTCGACCTGCTCCCCCGAACGCTCGAAAACCGTCGGGGATTTCCACCCGGCTCGCAGCAGCAGGTCTCGGCGCCCGGCACTTGAGCCGGCCGCCGCGCTGGTCTCCTGTTTGACTATCCGGCAGGGCCCTCGCCCTCGAGGTCGTGGAGATTGGGCGGCACGTCTACGGCGTGTTGCTCGAGCGCTTCACGCGGGACGATGTCGAGCGCGGCCTCGTCGGTGGAGGCGAGCACAACGAAACAGGCGGCTCCGTCGCGGTAGGCGCGCAGCCAATTGACCGCGGCCACGCACCATCTGTCGCCGGGCACAAGCCCGGGGAACCGGTACTCGGGGGACGGGGTGACGAGGTCGTTACCACCCCGCAGCTGGTGCTCCAGGAACTCAGCGGTGACAACCGCGCAGATGGTGTGAGACCCGATGTCGTCGGGGCTGTCCCTGCAGCACCCGTCGCGAAAAAAGCCGGTGAGAGGGTCGAAGCCGCAGGGTTGTAGCTCGTTGCCGAGCACATTTCGGCGGGCCACGCCTGTCATTATCGCCTGCACGTCAGGACCATCGTCCGGAAATGGCCCAGGGGCGGGCTCCGTCGGGCTGTTGGCCGGTGGTCACCCATTGGACCAGCAGCGCGGCCGTGACCGGGGCCATCAAGATGCCTGTGCGGTAGTGCCCGCTGCTAAGCCAGGCGTTTGTCGACACCGGGGACGCGGTCGACAACTGGCTGCCCGTCCGGGTGGTGCGGCCGCCAACAGCACCACTCATAGGCGAATTGGGCGTCCGCCAGGCCCGGGAAAGCCTCGACCAGTTGGCGTCTCAACCCTTCGATCGCCTTCGGGTCGATGTCCGGGGACTCGTCATCGGTGTCCACCGTCCCGCCCATGAGCAGCCGACCGTCGTCGACCTGCGTCGCCAGCGGGGCGACCGAGCCGGGCACTTTCAGCGTGACGGGCCCGGTTACGGCCAGGTGCCCCTTCACCAGGTCGGCCGGGATCTCCAGTGCCAGGCCCTCGATGTCAGGAGGGTTCCCGGTGGCGAAGATAACGGCCCCGGGGGAAATGGGGCCCGCCCGAGTAGAGACGGCGACCACCCGGCCGTTATGGACTTCAATCCCCGCGGCGGGGGTGCGGGTGGACACCCGGGGCAGCCGGGCGGCCAGCTTGGCGACGGTGCGGAGCGGGTTGACCCGACCCTGGTGGTGGACCTCTGCAGCCGAGGCCGTCCGTGCCATCCCCGGCACCAGCGCCGCGACATCGTCCGCGCTGAGCCATTTCACTCCCGGGGGTGGGTCGGCCAGGAACGCTTCAGGTAGTGGAGCGAGGCCCAGCCAGTCCATGTCGAAGTACCCGGCTCCTCCGGGTGTACTGGCGTCTAGTTCGCGCCACAGGTCGAGGCTTTCCCGGGCTAGCTCCACGAAATGAGGTGGGTCGCTGCCCACGTGTGCTTCCGGCATGATGAGGCCCGCGGCGCCCCCAGTGGCACCTGAGCCGAGGCGGTCCCTTTCGATGAGCACAACGGAGCCGAGGCTGGCTCGGTGGCACGCCAGGGCAACCGCCACTCCGACCATGCCTCCCCCGACGACGAGCACGTCCGGCCGGTGGTTGAGCGTCCCTGGGCCCGGGTCGAGCGCTCGTACCTCATACTCGTCGAGCTGGTCGGCCCACAATGTCCTGCCGCTCACCATGGGTGGTTGTCAGTGCGAGGGCCGGGGGACCTCGTAGCCCCGCTTGCCACGCAGGATATCCAGGTCAACGCCCTCATCGGCTTGCATCACATGGTCGACGTAGAGCCGGGCCCACCCGCTCGGGGGCGGCTCGGGCGGGGACCACGACTTGCGCCTGGCCTCCAGCTCAGCTTCGTCGACGAGCAGGTCGAGCCGGCGGTTCGGTACATCAAGCTCGATCCAATCGCCGGTCTGCACCAGGGCCAGGGGGCCGCCGGCGGCGGCTTCGGGCGCAACGTGCAAGACGCAGGTGCCGTACGCCGTCCCGCTCATTCGGGCGTCAGAGACGCGGACCATGTCCTCGACCCCCACTTTCGACAGCACGGCCGGGACCGGCATGTTGCCCACTTCGGGGAAGCCCGGGTACCCCTTGGGCCCGGCATTGCGTACGACCAGCACTGTTGATGCTTCGACGGGCAGGTCAGGGTCGTCGCATACGGCCTTGTAGTCCTCGATCCGGTCGAACACCAGCGCTTGCCCCCGGTGGGTGAGCAGCTCTGGCGAGGCGGCCGAGACCTTCAGGACCGCCCCCCGGGGGGCGAGAGTGCCGTGGAGCACCACCGTGCCCGACCCGGCGGGCCGGAAAGGGTCCTCGCTTGCGGTGATCACCTCACGGTTCCAGCAGCGAGCGTCGGCCACGTTCTCGCCCACGGTGTGCCCGCTGACGGTCGGCTGGTCCAAGTGGAGAAACTCTTTGATCTCCCGCATCACCGCCGGGAGCCCGCCTGCGTAGTAAAAGTCCTCCATCAGGTACTGACCCGACGGCATCAAGTTGACCAGGACGGGTACCTCGGAGCCGAGCCGGTCGAAGTCGGCCAGCTCGAGGTCGACCCCAACCCGGCCGGCGATCGCCAGCAAGTGGACAATGGCGTTGGTCGAACCGCCTATGGCGGCGTTGACCCTGATGGCGTTCTCGAACGCGGCTCGTGTAAGGATCGTCGAAGGACGGACGTTCCCGGCCACCATCTGGACTATGCGCCGTCCGGCGAGGTGGGCGATCACGAAGCGGTTGGCGTCGACGGCCGGGATCGCCGCCGAGCCGGGGAGCTGCATCCCGAGGGCCTCGGCCATGCAAGCCATGGTCGAGGCGGTCCCCATAGTCATACAGTGCCCGTTGCTCCGGTTCATGCAGCCTTCGGCCTCCGACATATCGGCTTCGGACATCCGCCCGGCCAGGAGGTCCTGTTCGAAGCGCCACACGTCGGTGCCCGAGCCGATGTCCCGGCCCTGGAACTTGCCGTTCAGCATTGGCCCGCCGGTGACCATGATGGCCGGGATGTCGACGCTCGCCGCCGCCATGAGTTGAGCGGGGGTCGTTTTGTCACAGCCGGTGAGGAGGACTACCCCGTCGAGGGGGTTGCCCCGGATCAGCTCCTCGACCTCCATGGCCATCAAGTTGCGGAACAGCATCGCCGTCGGCCGGATTACCGACTCGCCGAGCGACATCGTGGGGAACTCGAGCGGGAACCCCCCCGCCTCCCAGACACCCCGCTTGACGGCCGCGGCCACCCGGCCGAGGTGCGCGTTGCAAGGGGCGAGCTCCGACGCGCTGTTGGCGATGCCTATCACGGGACGACCACTGAAGAGGTCGACCGGGAAGCCCTGGTTGCGCATCCACGAGCGGTACCCGAAGCCGTTGCGGCCTTCCGCTGAGAACCAGCTCGCGCTCCTCAGCCTGGTCTCCGTCTCCTCGTTCGTTCCGCTCACTTTGCGGCCTCCCTCTGGTCTGCTCGGTTGTTTTCATGCCTCCGCCAGGGCTCACCGACACTCTAGGACCAGGCCCCGCGAGCTCACCTCTCGCACCCGTCTCTGGACAGGCGGCGCCCGGTTTCGCGGGCCGTAGCGAAGTGCCGGCGGCGCAGACATCGGGCCGAGAAATTCGAGGGTTCCGACCCGTTCAGGTGGGGGTTGCGTGAAAAAAGTCCAGGGTGGTGGCCACATCTGCCCATCGTTACCATTGGGGCGCCTAACCCCTTGGACGCGGCTCCATGTGCGTCTAAATCGAATGGAGTCCTCGATGTTGAGCAGTCCCGGCAGTCGCTCTGTTCGGCGCATAAGGGCCTTCGCGGTGGCGGGTACCCCCGTACTTGTAATTGGGGCGGTCATGCTCGTGGTGCCGGCGCTCTCCGGGGGTACAGCCGCCGCCAGCGTCTCCGCCCCCGTTGCCGTGGCGGGGGTCCCCGCCTTCGGTATTGGCACCGGCCAGCTCGGGGGCGTCGACTCCAGCTTTCAGAGCCCGACGGACATCGTCATTGACAGCAAGGGCGACCTGTTCGTGGCGGACTCGCCGAATGACAGGGTCATCGAGTACAAGCCCAGTTCGCCGACCAGTTATCCGGAGGTCGGCACCGTCGTAGCCGGCACCGGAGCGGCCGGCTCGGGGCTCAACCAGCTCGACTACCCGACCGGCCTGGCCCTCGATGCCAACGGGGACCTATTTATCGGGGACAGCTTCAACAACCGCGTCGTCGAGTACGCATACAACTCGGCGACCGGCGCGTATGCCTCGTCGGGGACAGTGGTGGCCGGCACCGGGACCTCCGGGAAAGGCCTCAACCAACTCGATGACCCGGAGGGGATCGCGCTCGACTCCAAAGGCGACCTATTCGTCGCCGACGCCGACAACTTCAGGGTCGAGGAGTTTGCTTACAACAGCGGGACCGGCACCTACGCCTCGTCGGCCACCGAGGCCGCTGGTACCGGGGTGTCCGGTTCCGGGAACAACCAGTTCGACCTGCCCGTTTCGGTCGCCATCAGTTCGGCGGGCAACTTGTTTGTAGGGGATTACGGCAACGCACGGGTCATGGAGTTCGCCTACAACTCGTCCTCGGGCACCTTCGCTTCCAGCGGGACAGATATCTCCGGCCTCCCCGACCCGGCGGGCTGGCTCACTTTTGACCAGAGCGGTGACCTATTCGCGTCGTACGGGTACCTCGGGTACGGGGGGGTGCTCGAGTTCGCGTACAACTCGTCGGCAGGGACGTATGCGACCTCCGGCACGCAAATTGCAGGCGCTGACATGGTCGGTCCCGAGGGGTTGGCCTTCAACCCCGCCGGCGACCTGTTCGTCGGCGAGCAGGCCGAGACGTCAGATCCCAGCAACACCGTCTTCGACTGCGTCCTCGAGTTCACTTACAGTTCCTCCACGTCGACGTGGAGCCCGCTCGGCACCATCATGGGCCAGATAGGGCGTACGAATGGCGGCATCTCCACGATCGCCGTCGACAGCCACAACAACCTGTTCGTCAGCGACGGCGTTACCAACGGCAGCAACCCGGCTGGTCTTATCGAGTTCCCTTTCAACTCGTCCACCGGTACCTACTTGACGACCGGGTCGCTGATCAGTTCGACCGCCCCCAACGCCATGGCCTTTGACAGCAACAATGACCTGTTCGCGGCGGAGAGCAGCGGGGTGGTGGAGTTCCCTTACAGTTCAGCGGGCTATCCCGCCAGCGGCTTGGCCGTGCCCGGCGCTACGCAATTGGCGACCCTGACGGGGGTAACCGGGTTGGCATTTGACGCTAGCAACGACCTGTTCGTGTCGGACGGCAACCAGGTCCTGAAGTTTTCCTACAACTCGTCCGCCGGGACGTGGGCGGCGTCCGGGACCGTTGTTGTGACCATAAAACCAGGGACCCTCCCCTCGGATTACGAGAGCTTCTACACCGGCGTAACGGGTCTCGCTCTCGATACAAACGGCGACCTCTTCGTGTCCAACCCAACCGCCAGCGCTGTACAGGAGTTCCTACTCAATACCAGCAACGGCACGTATGCGACCAGCGGGACCACGGTGGCCGGCACTGGCGGGACCGGCTCAGGACTGAACCAGCTCTACGAGCCCTCGGCCATCGGGGTGGACCACAGCGGAGATCTGTTCGTGTACGACGCTTCCAACGCTCGGGTCATGGAGTTCACCGGCAACCCGGCCACGGGGGCGTACGGCGCCAACGGGACCGAGATCGACAACGTGGGGGGGACCAACTACCCCCAGAACGGCGGCCTCGCGCTCGACCCGCAAGGTGACCTGTTCTTCGGGAGCGACTACGAGAGCGCGGTCGTATACGAGGCCGCGGCCAGCGGCGCTACTGACCCTCCGCCCACAACCACCACCGCCGCTCCGACCACGACCAGCACGACGGCCGACCCGACGACCACGACGACAGTCGCTCCGACGACCACGACCACCCTGGCGCCCACGACCACGACCACTGTGGCGCCCACCACGACCACGGTCGCCCCAACTACCACGACCACCGTGGCGCCCACGACGACCACAAGCTCAACCACGACGACCACGACCACGACCACGACCACGACTGTCCCCACCACGACGACCACGACCGCCGGGTCCTCGGATCCCCCCGGGAACCTTATCCCCGACCCCGGTTTCGAGAGTTCTACGGTGCCGGCTGATTATTGGGGCAGCAGCCTCGCTCGCGAGTCGTCGGTGGTCCACTCGGGTTCATGGGCTCTGGCCCAGACCACAAGCTCTTCGAGCGGTGGCTGGGACCTCGACAGCAACGCCAGCTGGTGCGCTCCGATCAGCTCGGCCAGTACCTACTCGGCGGGCATATGGGTGCGAGCGACTGCTGCCGTCAAAGTAAACATCGGGGTTGACCTGCTCACATCGAGCTACGGATACGTGGACAGCGACAGCGGCCCCTGGGTCACCCTGGTCCCCAATACGTGGACTTACCTGACCGTGAGCGGGATTAACCCGACTTCCAGCGAGGTCTATCTCGGCATGGAGCCCGACTTCGAGAGCGCGACGAAGGGCACGGTCATCTACTGGGACGACATGAGCCTGATGGCTTGATCAGCGGCTCGAGCCGACCAGGCTCGCGGCACCTTGGATGTGGTGCCGGGCTGCTAGATCCGCCGGCCGGGTGGTGCGCAGGAGGCGCGCCGCCCGGCCAGCAGGGGTGCCGGCGGCATGTGCCGGCTCAGCCCAGTCCGCCCGGCTCGCCAGTCCGCCCGGCTCGCCAGTCCGCCCCACTCGGTAGGGGCACGCGCCCAAGTAGCCCGGGCCTTCGTAGAACATGGGACTGCGGCTCGACTCGTAAACCGGAAACCAGGACCAAGGCGTGCATGGTGGCTGTTCCGCGCCCTCTTGGTGGCGGCGGTAGTAGCGGGGGCCGTTCTGACACTGCGGCAGGTCCAGGCCCGAGAGTTCGTCGAGGTCTGGTCGCGGACGCTGCCAGACCGAGGGCGGCCCATCGCCCTCTCGTCGCCCAATATCGCCACTCTCGGCGGCGTACCGGCGGTCGTGGTCGGCGATCGTGCCGGCCATGTCTACGCCTTCACCCTCGCACATGGGAGCGCGGTCCCGGGTTGGCCGGTCAGCACCGGGGGCGTCCCCGTGGACTCGACGCCGTCCGTCGCGGTCCTCCCGGGCACGTCACCTGACGACACCGTCTTTGTCGGTGTGGGCAACTCGTCCACGCCTCACGCAGGCGGTTACGAGGCTTTCAACCCCGGCGGGACCAGGCGCTGGTTCGTCCCGGTAAAGAACCCCGCCAGCGACCCCCAGGCCGGGCGCACCTCGGCGGTGAGAGCTTCTCTGGCTGTCGGTAACCTCCAGGGCCCAGGTACTGATGTGGTCGCACCCTCGCTCGGTCAGCAGGAGTACGCCATCAACGCGTCTACCGGGCGCACTCTGCCTGGCTTCCCGTGGTTTACCTCGGACAGCGACTTTTCGACCCCGGCCCTGGCCGACCTTTACGGCGGGGGCCACCTTGACATTGTGGGGGGTGGTGATCAGACAGCGGGGGTGGCATACGGCGTGCACTACACCCAGGGCGGCCACGTGCGCGTGCTGGGCCCCACGGGCAACCTGGGCACGGCTACCCCGGGCGGCGGCCTCGTGTGCGAGTACGACACCGACCAGGTGGTCCAGTCATCACCCGCGGTGGGACGTTTCTTGACCGGTGGGGGCATGGGCATCGTGGTCGGTACGGGGACGTACTGGCCCGGGGCTGACGACACTGACAAGCTGCTTGCGTTCGGTGCCAACTGCCACCTCGCTTGGGAGGCGAGCCTCGACGGAGCCACCATTTCCAGCCCTGCGCTGGCCGACATCGATGAAAACGGCGCCCTGGACGTCCTGGAAGGTACTGACGACGGCCATGGAGGAGGCACGGTGTACGCGTTGGCCGGGCCGACGGGTTCGGTGCTGTGGAGCCGACAGGTGCACGGAGAGGTTATTGGCGGCGTCGTCACGGCTGACCTCGGGGGAGGGCGCCAGGACGTGATCGTGCCCACCACCGAGGGAGCGGTCGTCCTCAGCGCAAGGACAGGCCAGGTCGTAACGACCCTGGCTCCCAGCCTTGGCTTGCAGGACAGTCCTCTGGTCACGGATGACCCGAACGGCAGGATCGGGGTCACCCTGGCCGGCTACGACGGTTATAACCAGGGGCAGATAGTGCATTTCGAAATTGCTGGCTCAAAAGGGGCCAGCGTGGATGGCTCCGGAGCATGGCCGATGTTCCACCACGACCCTCAACTGAGCGGGGACGCTGCAATGTGAAGCTAACTAACTAACTAACCAATTAGCTAATTAGCTAGTGAGCGGCCCAGGGCCTCTTTCAGCCGGGTCGCAGCTTCTTCCGGGTCGACCGGGTTGAACATGACACCCGATCCCAGCTCGCCCGATGCCACATAGCGGGCCACGCCTCTGTCCCTCCGTATAGGCGCGATGTGAAAGTGCAGGTGCGCCATCGGCCAAGCCTGCCCGTCAGTCGGCCGTTGATGGCACCAGAGCATGTAGGGCATGGGCTCACCGAACTGCTCGTCCAGTGCCGACAACGCCTTCTTCAGGACACTGACCAGACCACTGCGAGTAGGCCGCGCCGCAGCCAGGTCCGGCACGTGCTGTGTGGGCGCGACGACCATCTCAAACGGGTAGGACGGTGCCCAGACCGCCCACGCTTGCCAGCCGCCTTCCGACGTCACCAACCTGCGGGCATGGGCCCTCCCCTCTTCGCCCCGACCCGCAAGCTCGTCGCATATGGCGCAGCTCGCCGCGTCGAGTTCCGCCAAGGGCACCGGCGGCACATCCGCGAACGCGTAGATCTGGCCGTGCGGATGAGAGATCGTCGCCCCCACGTCTTTCCCGCGGTTCTCGAACACCAGGACATAGGCCACGTCCGCGCGAGAACCGAGCGCTTCGGTACGTTCGGTCCACAGGTCGACGACCCGCCCCAACTGTTCCTCGTCCAGGGACCCGAGGCTCTGGGCGTGCTCGGGCGAAAACAGCACCACCTCGCAGCGACCGTCCTCAAGCGGCGGCCAGCGGTTCTTGAACCACCGCACCTGGTACTTTTCGGGCGCTTCGAGGCCACCCGGGCAAAAAGGGCACGCATCCGAGGCCGGGAGGTTGGGCCGGTCCTGCCTCCCCCGGGCGATAACAACTGGAGTGTGGCTGAGTGCGTCGGTCCTGTGGCCCGCCTCGGCGGCAGGCGGCTCTTCGCCCGCGCGGGGCGTGGCCAGTGGGCCTGCGGGCGATGATGGCGAAGCCGACAATGGTGGAGGGAGTTCAGGTGCGGTCAAAACACGTCATGGTAGCCCGACATGGTGGTGAGCCGGCCCGAGACGGAAACCCATGTTGCCGGCCGTGGCAGGATCGAGGCCATGTCGAGGGACCGGGACATCCAGGCCTTTGACGACCGTGCCCGCAGTTACGAGGAGGGCTGGCTCGGGAGGCTTCATCACGACATCGCCGATCGCGTCGTCGACATAGCCCTCGCCCGCGCTCCTGGTGCTGAGACGGTCCTTGACGTCGGCTGTGGGACTGGGTACCTGCTGCGCCAAATGGCGGCCCGTTTACCTGAAGCCACCCGACTGGAGGGGGTCGACCCGGCTCCCACCATGGTCGAGGTGGCCCGCGCCAGCGCAGGTCAGGATGAGAGGATTCATTTTCAAACGGGCACCGCCGAGCAGTTGCCGTTCTCCAACCGGGAATTCCAGCTGGTCATTTCCACCACGTCCTTCGACCACTGGGCTGACCAGCGCGCCGGCCTGGCTGAGTGCCTGCGGGTGATGACCCGTGGCGGCCGCTTCGTGCTGGCCGACCAGTTCTCGGCCTGGTTGGCACCGACGCTGCTGATTGGTCACCGCGGACGCGCTCGCACAACGAGCGCGACGAACATCCTGCTGCGAGAGGTGGGGTTCCGCGGCCTCAAGTGGCACGGGTTAGGCATTTTGCTGGTCAAAGCGGTCAGCGCCACGGCTTGACCCGCCGCTTGACCCTCGCCGCTTGACGCGCACCACCCGGCGGCCACCCGAGGGACCAGCTATAGCACCACCCATGTCGTGCGGACCGCGTGCCCCTTGTCGGGCGTCAAACGCAGGCTCACAGGCCCGGCAGCCACAGGGTAAGCCTCGAAGCGGCCCCATTCGTCGCATCGGACCGACAGTTCGCGCTGACCGGGGGCCCCGTCGCTCTGGCGGATGTCCACTCGCCCGGCGATGCCGGGCTCGACTTGGCCGACAACACGGAACCGGCCGCCCGCGTCTGGGCTCGCCTCGAGGGTGATGGCATACGGTGCCACCTCGAAGCGCAAGAGCACCTCCCGGTTGCCGCTGCGTACGGCACCGGCCAGCTCTCGGGAGTCCGCCACCAACGCGGCAAGTTCGGCGTCTGGGTCTCTCCAGGACAGCACGTCCAGGCCAAAATCGGCTGTCGATGCCGGCAGCGGGTCGAACACAGCCACCGCTCGTCGCAGCTCGGCCAGGAGCATCTCATCATCGTTGCCCTGCGCGTGATCTGCCAGGTGGGGCACGGGCCCACCTGCACTTTCATCCTGGCCGGTGGCCGGTTTCATTGTGAGCTCCTCGGGTCATTAGAACGAGCACTGGTGGCCATGTTCTGTCGTAGTTTTTCCAGGCACCGTGCCCGCGTCGGGCCGATGCTGCCGACGGCCATGTCCAAAACTGCGCCTACTTCCTGGTAGGACGGCGGCGGGTCACTGGCCAAGATTCGCAAAAGCCGCCGGCAGCGCTCCGGCATGCGGTTGAGCGCTGACCACAGCTCGGCATCGCGCTCGCGCGTGAGCAGGGCCTCTCCGGGGGCAGCCCTCACATCAGCCACCTCGCCGACCGCGTCGAGGGGGACGCCCTGGCGGCCCTGGCGGCGCAACAGGGCAAGACATTCGTTGCGGGTAGTCGTCGCCAACCATGACCCGATGCTGTCTGGCTCCTTGATCCCGTCGAGGTGCTCGACCAGGCGGAGCCAAGTGGTCTGCGTGACGTCCGTGGCGTCGTGGACGTTGAGCCGGAACGACCGAGCTACTGACCAGACGAGGTTGTTATAACGCTCGATGAGGCGACCCCATGCGACCTGGTCGCCAGAAGCCGCGCCGCGAACCCAGGCAGCAGGCGGCCCGTCCATGGCGTGATTATAACGACGGACCCCGACCTGGACTGTGGTCACGGGACGAACCACCCGAGGTCCGGCACTTTGCGGCTGCCGCTCAGGTTCCGCAGCTCGGCCAAGACCTCGTCGCGGCTAAGCCCGGGCTTGCCTTGGAGGATCTCGGCCACTTTCGCGCTTATGTAAGGCGCGGCAAACGAGGTCCCGCTCCACACCGCCTTACCGTCGAACTGCACTACGCCGTTGGCGGTGACGGAAGAGCGGTAGGGCTTGGCTTCGTACGAACTGACGACGTCGACCCCACGGGCCCATACGTCGACCCAACCCCCGAAGTTGCTGAACTTGGCCCGCTCAGGGTTGGCCTTCTTGGCCCCCGTGAGCTTGACGGCTCCGACGCTGATCGTCCAGGGGTCAGCCGCCGGGTAGACCTTGCGCGAGCTGTCCAGGTTGCCGGCCGCCGCCACGACTATGGGCGCTGCTGGACCGTGGCCGTGACGTTCCTGGTGGGCGGCGGCCTCCAGAGCACTCAAGCCCATGAGGGTCTGGTCGGACCTGGTGGTCGTGCCCAGCGACAGGTTGACCACGCGGGCCCCGCCGGCCAGGACGAGTGCCAGCTGGTGCCCGAGGTACCACTCATCAGTCACGCTGTCGGTGTCGAGGGCTCGGTACGACCGGACGGTTGCTTGGGCGGCGGCTTGGCGGACCACTCCCGCGACAAAGGACCCGTGGCCCTGAGGGCCCGTAAGGATGGGCTCCGGTCCCGAGTACCACCAGGGTTCCTCCTCCGACGGCCAGGTCTCCACCCCGTCGAGCACCGGGTTCTCGTCCCGACCCCGGGGTACTCCGGAGTCAACCACCGCGACGATGACGCCCGCGCCACCGCCCCCAAGTTGGGGGTCGGGGTCTCCCGGTCCCGGCGGGCGCGGCTCGCCGTAGGGGTCCATGCCCCATACCGGGGAACCGAACAGCACGTGGTTGGGCGTCACCTCGAAATCGCCGTGAGACGCGTCTTCGAGGCGGCACAGCGTGTCCTCGAGCGGGGCCTCGCCCTCAAGGAGGTAGCGGGTCGCCGCGGGGAGGGGGCTGGCTAGCTCTGACCTCTTTCCCCGCAGCCGGGGCCGGGAGCGGCTCTCGGTGCGGACGTACCCGAGCCCAAGTTGGCCGGCGGCGCGCTCAAAGGACTCGAGCTGGCCGGGGTCGTTGCTGACGAGCACTTCTCTGGGCCGGTAAAAGTGATGAGGCCGAGATTCGTCTGGCGCCTCCTGGTCCAGAGCGTCCTCGGGGTGCACCTTGATGTCGCGCCGCCTCGCCAGCAAGTCGCGCAAGCGGGGTTGGCTGGTGGGCTCTTTCACGCTGGCCACTCGAGAGCCTCCTGTCGTCTGCGTACGTACCGAGCCTCGCAAATCTACCCGCCGAGAGCAGAGCGGCCAATTGTGGTCCTCGTAACAGTCAGCTGGTCGTCGTCTTGGCGCACGGCCACCTTGCTGCCCCCACAAACGGCATTCCGTTCTCCACGTCTCTGAGCGCTCCGAGTCTTGCGAACCTCGGTAAATGGGAGTCGGTAGGTTACCCGCAAATACGAGTACCGTCTATCCGCTTGCCCCTCCGTAGGAGTTGGGGCAGTTAGAGTTGGGGCCGTTACAGTTTGGGCCGTTACAGTTGCGCGAGGTAGCCCCGTGGCGTCCGACCCCATCGCTGAGCAGTCCGCCCTGGCCTTGCGGTTGGCTACCGAAGACCCCGAGCGAGCAGGTGCGATAGCGGCTGAAGCCCGGGACAGGGCCGTCGAGGCGGGGCTGGCTGGGGCGGAGTCGATTGCCTTGCGGGCGCTCGGCCTGGCGGCTCGTTCGCGCAACCGCATTCCCGAGGCGATCGCCAATTTGCGGGCCGCAGTCGAAGCTGCCGAGAGGGGGGAGAGGCCAACCTGGCCGCAGAAGCGCGGCTCAGCCTGGCCGGGGCGCTCGTCCTGGCGGGCCAGGGCCAGGACGCCATGAACACCCTTGACGGCGCCCACGCCACGGGCGCGATGGAGATCGCAGTGCAATCGCAACGGGCGATGGTGCTCGCCATG
>Ga0187783_10002637_pt1 | contig 13286 bp, 12 predicted proteins | sample 1015_SJ02_MP02_2_FD_132471 | JGI IMG/M metagenome (GOLD analysis project Ga0187783, IMG submission 132471) | Tropical peat soil microbial communities from peatlands in Department of Meta, Colombia - 1015_SJ02_MP02_20_MG | ecosystem: Environmental > Terrestrial > Soil > Wetlands > Peat | place...
CGACCCGTACCTGCGTCAGGGCCTCGAGCGCGCCGGGTTCTCCGGAGGCTGGCTGGCACAGGTGCAGTGAGCGCGCCGCGCGCGCGCCTTGCCTTCACCGCCGGCGCGCTGGCGCTGCTGTTCGCTGCGCTCACCGCCGCGGCGCCCGCCGCGCCGCCGGCGGAAACCCTGACGGTCGATGCGAGCGCGCCGACGCAGCCGTTTGCGCATTTCTGGGAGCACATGTTCGGCTCGGGGCGCGCGCTGCTCAGCCTGCGCGAGAGCTACCGCGATGATCTGCGCAGCGTGCGCGCCGTCACCGGCTTCGGCTTCGTGCGCTTCCACGGAATATTCCTCGACGAGCTCGGCGTGTACAGCGAGGGGCCGCACGGCGAGCCGCGCTTCAACTTCTCCTACGTCGATCAGGTGTACGACGGCCTGCTGGCGAACGGCGTGCGGCCGTTCGTCGAGCTGAGCTTCATGCCGCGCCAGCTCGCCCGCCGCGACGTACGGCAGAGTTTCTGGTACCGCCCGGTGGTGTCGCCGCCCAAGGACTACGCCCGCTGGGACGCACTCATCACGGCGTTCGCGCGACACCTCCTCGAGCGCTACGGCCCCGACGAGGTCGGCCAGTGGTACTTCGAGGTCTGGAACGAGCCCAATCTCGATTTCTGGGCCGGCGAGCCGAAGCAGGCCAGCTACTGGACGCTCTACGACCATACGGCGCGGGCGTTGAAGGCGGTCGACGCGCGGCTGCGCGTCGGCGGTCCGGCGACCGCGCAGGCGGCCTGGGTCGCGGCCTTCATCCGCCACTGCCGGCAGGCGCACGTGCCGGTCGACTTCGTCTCGACGCACGTCTATGGCGATGACACGGCCCGCGACGTGTTCGGCACCACCGAGCACATCCCGCGCGAGCGCATGGTGTGCCGCGCGGTGCGCAAGGTGCACGAGGAGATCCAAGCCTCGCCCGCGCCGTCGCTGCCGCTCATCTGGTCGGAGTTCAACGCCAGCTGGAGCAACCATCCCGAGGTCACCGACGCGCTCTACATGGCCGCCTGGCTCGCCGAGACCGTGCGCCAGTGCGACGGGCTCGTGCAGGAGATGTCCTACTGGACATTCTCCGACGTGTTCGAGGAGCAGGGCGTGGTGCAGACGCCGTTCTACGGCGGCTTCGGCCTGCTGGCCGCCGGCGGCATTCCCAAGGCCGCCTTCAACGCCTTTGCGCTGCTGCACCGCCTCGGCACGCAGCGCATCGCCAGCGACGCCGCGCAGGCGCTGCTGACGCGCCGCGCGGACGGCGCGCTGGTGCTCGCGCTGTGGAACTACGTCGACGTCGGCGCCAGCGGCGCGGCGCGCAGCGTGCGGCTGCAGCTCATCCATGGCAGCGCAGGCAGCGCGAGCGTCCAGACGCTGGACGGCGCGCACGGCGACGTGCGCGCGGCCTACCAGCAGATGGGTGCGCCGCGCTACCCGACACAAAGCCAGCTGACCGAGCTGCGCGCCGCCGCAGCCCTGCCGCCGGCGGTGACGCGCCCGCTCGAGGGCGACACCCTGAGCGTCGAGATTCCGCCCGGCGCACTCTGTCTCGTGACCATCGCGTCGCAGGGCTCGAGCGCCCGCTGAGCCATTGCCCGCCCCGCCGTCGCTGCAGTGCGCCAGCCGGGCCTGGCGCCGCCGCCTCCGGCATACGTCGTTTCTCGTATGTGCGGGCATGCCATGCGTCCCTAGAGTGTGCCGGACACCCAGCTCGACGGGGGCGACGTTGCCAGATCCCGTGCTCGTACTGCACGTCGAGGACGACGAGCGGCTCGCGGCCAACGTGGCCGCGTTGCTGCGTGCGCAAGGCTACGAAGCGCTGACGGCCGGGGATGGGGCCGCGGCACTCGCGCAGCTGGCACACGCTCGTCGGTCCGACGTGCTGATCATCGACGTCAATCTGCCGGGCGACATGGACGGCGCGGACGTCGCGCAGGAGGCGTGCCGGCTGCTCGGCCGACTCATTCTGGCGCGCGGCCGGCGCTGAGCGCGGCCGCACCTGCGGTTGCAGCCACCCCGGGGTGAGCGGCATCATGATCAAACTCACTGGAAAAGGACACGCAACCGGCGCCCGCGGGATCGAAGGCCATGACGGCACAGCCAGTCCGAATGCACGTGCTGCCCCCGGAAGTGATGTCCGCGGTGCTGGAGGCTGCGCCCGATGCCATGCTGGTCGTGGATCCCGCCGGGACGATCTGCTTCGCCAACGCGCACGTCACCGAGCTGTTCGGCCACCCGCACGAGCGATTGCTGGGCGAGCGGGTCGAGCTGCTCATACCCGCGCGCCAGCGCAGCTCGCACGAGCAGCATCGCCGGGAGTACACGCAGAGCGGTCGCGCGCGGCCCATGGGCGCCGGTCTCGGGCTGGTCGGATTACGGGCCGATGGCAGCGAGATTCCGGTCGAGATCAGCCTGAGCCACGTGCGCTGTGATCCCGGGCACTTCGTCGTGGCCGCCATCCGCGACATGACCGATCACGTGCGCGTCGAGCGCGCGCTGCGCGAGGCGCGCGAGCAGGCCGAGCGCGCCAATCTCGCCAAGAGCCGCTTTCTGGCGACCGCCAGCCACGACCTGCGCCAGCCGCTGCAGTCGCTGAGTCTGCTCGCGGGCACACTGCGCCGGCTCGCCACCGGTGCCGGTGCGCTCGAGGCGCTGGAGTCTCTCGAGCAGGCGATCACCACCATGAGCCGCCTGCTGAACGCGCTGCTCGACATCAGCAAGCTCGAGTCAGGCAAGGTCAGGCCGGAACCGCGGGACTTCCCGGTGGGACTGCTGTTCCGCGAGCTGCAGGCGGAATTCGCTGCCACCGCGCGCAGCCGCGGGATTGGGCTGGTCACGGAGGCGACCGAGGAGAGCGCGCACTCCGATCCTGTGCTGGTCGGGCAGATCCTGCGCAACCTGCTCGCCAATGCCATCCGCTACACGAGGAGCGGCAGCGTCACGCTCTGCAGCCGCCGTGAGGGCGATGCGCTGCGCATCGAGGTGCGCGATACCGGCGTCGGCATCCCGAAGGATCAGCTTGAGTACATCTACGACGAGTTTTATCAGATCGGCGGCGAGGGCGGCGGCGCGCGCGAGGGCTACGGCCTCGGATTGAGCATCGTGCAGCGCCTGGTGCGGCTGCTGCAGTTGCGGCTCGAGGTCAGCTCCGCGGTGGGCGTCGGCTCGACGTTCGCGCTCACGCTGCCGCGCGCCGGCGCGGGCGCCGTCGCGGCGCTGCCGTGCGGCGTGGCGGCGGCGAGCTCCGGGCTGCCGGCAGCGCCGCACCATCACCTGCTCCTGATCGAGGACGACCCGGCGGTGCTCAACGCCACGCGCATGCTGCTCGGCACCGAGGGCTACCGCATCACGGCCACCTCATCCGCGGAAGAAGCGCTGCAGCGCGCCCCCGAGCTGCGCGACGTCGACGTGATCGTCTCGGACTTTCATCTGGGCAACGGCAGCAACGGCATCGACGCGATCGCTTCGATCCGCTCGACCCTCGGGCAGCCGACCAAGGCGATCCTCATTACCGGCGATACGACGACCCGCACGGCCGAGCGCAGCGCGGACGGATCGCTGCGCCTGGTACGCAAGCCGGTGAGCGCGGATGAACTGCTCGGCGCGCTGCGCGAGCTGTTGGGAGCATGAGGCTCAAGGTGGCGCCGCAGCGGCACGCACAGCACACCCCAGGTACGGTCCCTCGCCGGGGGATCTCACAGCACTGCCGGCAAAGCGAGAACTTCCCATGAGCGATACGTCGAACCCGTTTGCTGATTTTTCCAAGATCATCGAGAGCTTCAAGGTGCGGGGCGTCGACCTGTCCGCGATCGTCGAGTCCGGTCGCAAGGACATGGAGGCGCTGGTGGAGGCCAACAAGGCGGCCTACCAGGGATTGCAGGCGCTGGCGCGCAAGCAGAGCGAGATCCTGAGCGAGGCGATGCAGAAGGTGCAGGACGCTGCCAAGCAGGCCACCGGGCTGCCGCCCGAGGCCAAGTCGGCCGACGTGGCGCGCGAGGCCTACCAGAAGACCCTGGCGCACATGAAGGAGATGGCTGACATCGTGCGGAGCTCGCACGCCGAGGCGATGACCAAGGTCGCCGACCGCGCGATCGAGCACCTGCAGGACCTGAAGAAGATGATCCAGCCGAAGTAGGCCCGAGGCCTCAGGCGATAGGCCTTCAGGCCGCGGGCGCGGCGCGCGCACGCGCCAGCAGACGCTCATCGCCTAGGCGCGCGGCGTACGCGGCAAACGCCGCGGTCGGCCCGCGCCAGCGCAGCTGCTCGACGTCGCCGAACAGGGCGGCATCGGTGCGCAGCGTGGCGAGCCGCTTGAAGAGCAGCGCCAGCTCGCGGCGCTCACCGAGCACCGCGGGCGGGAACGCCTCGATGGCACCGTACCGCGCGATGAGCCGCGCCGCGGTCACGCGCCCGATGCCGGCGATGCCCGGATAGCCGTCGGCGCTGTCGCCGACCAGCGCGAGCAGGTCCGGGATGAGCGGCGGCTCGACGCCGAACTTCGCGCGCACGCCCGCCGCGTCGCGGATCTGCCCGCTCCTGCGGTCGACCTGCACCACGCGCTCGCCGCGCACGCACTGCGCCAGATCCTTGTCGGGGGTCCAGATGCAGACCTTCTCGACGCGCGCCTCGCCGGCGGCCAGGTGCGCCGCGGAGGCGAGCGCATCGTCGGCTTCGAGCTCGACCATCGGCCAGAGCGCGACGCCGAGCGCGGCCAGACCGTCCTCGAGCGGCTGAAACTGCGCGCGCAGCGCCGGCTCCATGCCCTCGCCCGTCTTGTAGCCGGACCACAGCTGGTTGCGGAAGGACTCGATGACGTGATCGGTCGCGACGCCGAGGTGGGTGGCTCCCTGCTCGATCATCTGCAGCACGGTGTTCAGCACGCCGGCCGCGGCGCCGAACGGCCTATCGCTCCCCTTGGCGAACCTGCGCAGGCCGTAGAAATGCCGGAACAGCTCGTAGGTGCCGTCGACCAGGTGAACGATCACGTTGGCGACCCGCAGCCGCCCGCGCAGGCGCGGCCCCGGAAGTCTACTATCGGGTCTGCCGGCCGCCAGGGCCGCTCGCACCCGGACGCCACATGCACGGGCCACCGCCGCCGCAGGAACCGCAGCCGCCCGATTCGCGGCGCGCCGCGCTGCTCGGGCTCCTGGTGACGATCATCCTGGTGGTGATCGGACTGATCGTGATCCGCGTACTCACCGCTTCCTCGCAGCTGCAGGATTGCGTCATGTCCGGCCGCACCAACTGCGCGCCGCTCGATGTGCCGCCCTCGCGCTGAGGCGGGCAGCGCGCTCAGCGCAACTCCGCGAGCAGCCACTCGATGAGCTGCGCCGTGTGCTGCTCCATCGCCGAGTACGGCCCGGGCTCGTAATAGCGCGAGCGGATCCCCTGCTGGTTGAGCTCGATGATGCGCTTGTCGGCGACGCTCGTGACCTTCCATAGCCAGGTGAGCCGCTCGCGATCGTAGTCGATGCCCTCGCGCGCGCCGCCCGCGACCAGCCAGATGACCTCCATGTCGGTGCGGCTCACGCTCTTGGGCACGAAGCGATAGATCAGGCCGTGGTCGGGGTAGGCGAGGAAGTTGCTGGTGAGGCCGACGTCGAAGAAGGTGACGCCGCCGTCGTAGTCCGGAAAGTCCCCCATGAGCGGCGCGAGCGGGCCGCCGTCCTCGCTGCCGCTCACCGTACCCTCGGCGAGCGCCGAGCGCAGGCTGTCGGCCGCTTCCTCGCCCGGCTGCGCGCGCCGGCCCCAGTAATCGACTTCCTCGATCCGCACCCCGAGCTGCTCGGCGCGCGCGCGCACGCGCGCGTCGGCGGCGCGGTTGAGCGGTGCGGGGCGCGCGTACAGGTGGAAGCGGGAGTACTCCGCATGCGCCGGGCCGCAGTGGTAGCACTCCATGTAGTTCTCCACCGCCAGCTTCCAGTTGGCATTGACCGGATAGGTCTCGCGATGCGCCACGCGCGCCGCGCGCCAGCCGTACACGCGCGCGGAGCCGGCGAGCGCCGCCTCGACGTGCTGCAGACCGGGCGGCGCGGCGGCGAAGCACACGAAGATGAGCCCTTCGATGACGCGCACGTGCACGCGCCTGAGCGCGTACGCCGCACGCTCGAAGTCCGCCGGCATCTGCCGTGCAGCGCGCAGGCTGCCGTCGAGGTTGTAGCTCCAGGCGTGGTAGGGGCAGACGAACGCCGCGCCGCGCGCGTGCCCCGACTCCTCGGTGCAGACGCGCGAGCCGCGATGCCGGCAGACGTTGAGCAGGGCGTGCACCTCACCTTGCTCGTCACGCACCAGGATGAGGGACTCGCCGCAGATCTCGGTGGTGGAGGAGTCCCCGAACACAGGCAACTGGCTGTGATGGCCGGCGCAGTGCCAGTGCTGCAGCAGCACCCGTTGCAGCTCGCGCGCGAAGAAGGCCTCATCGCAGTAGAACGGCGCACTGAGTGCATGCCCGGGCCGGTGCGCGGCGATGGCCTCGGCAATCGGGTCCCCGGCCGGCGCCGCCGCGGCGCTCATCGCTCGGCCGCCGCCGCCTGCTCGGCGAGGCGGCCGACCTCGCCGGTGGCCCGGCTGCGCACCAGTGAGATGTGCGCGCGCAGCTGATAAAGAAAGTGCGCGAACCCCACCGGCACGTGCAGCTGGTTGGCGCGCTCCTCCAGGCGCTGCAGCCGCGCCAGCACCTCGGGGGTGGCGGCGCCGGGGCTCTCGAGCTCGGCCTCGATGAACTTGAGCTCACCGTACAGGGTGAAGATGCGCCGCCGCATGCTCCAGCCGTAGGCCGCCGGCACGATCCGCAGCAGCGGATAGGCGACGCCGGCGATCGGGATCAAGAGCAGCAGCAGGCGGCTGGTGAGTGTGGCGAGCCAGAAGGGCAGGTAACGCTGCAGGAACGGGCGGCCGGACTTGTAGAACTGCTGTGCATCGTCCGACAGCGGCAGGTCGCCGGGCTCGGCGGCCGGAAACTTGCCGGCCTGCTGGAAGATGCTCGGCTGCGAGTGGATCTCGGCGGCGGCCTCGAGCAACAGGAACTGGATCGCCGGGTGCAGGGTGCGGCGTACGATGAGGCTCGCCTTCGGCGCGATCAGCGGCACATCGTTGGGCGGGCGGTTGGTCGCGAGGTTGCCCACCCCGGTCGGCAGGATCAGCTTGGTCAGGTACGGATTGAGCGCGACGTAGGCATCGGCGCGCGGGAAGCCGATGAGCGTGATGTCGGACGAGGCGAGCAGCCGGCGCACCGCCTGCGATTCCCACGAGGTCACGAGCACCCCGGCATCGAGGTCGCCGCGCAGCAGCTCATCGGCGGTCTGCTGCGGCGTGCGCGCGAGAATCTCGAGCGCATCCGGCGGCACCCCGTTCAGCTTGAGGAGCAGCCGCGCCAGCACCCGCGTGCCACCGCCCTCGAGTCCGACCGCGATCTTCTTGCCGGCGAGACTGTCGAGCTTCGCGCCGGGCTGAAAACGCGTGAAGAACCACATGGGCTCGAAGAACATCGTACCGAGCGAGACCAGCCCGGGCGAGAGCGCCTCGCTGGTAAGGCCGCCCTGGGCGAAGCCGACCGTGACGGGGCCGCGCGGGTCGTTGAGGCGCTCGAGGTTCTCGACGCCGCCGGCCGAGGGCAGCAGCCGCAGCTTCACCCCCGAGCGCTTGAGGATCGCCTGGTAGCGCCGCCCGAGCTCGTCGTAGTCGCTCCCGGGCGCTCCGGTCGTCATGACGATCTCGCGCGGCGGCAGCGGTCCGAGCCACAGCACCATGCCGGCGATGGCGAGCACGATCAGCACGGCGGCCAGCGGGTAGAACCAGCGGGCGGGTTGCTCGAGTTGCGCGATCTGCTTGGCCATGGCGGCGCTTTACTTGGGAGACGAGCCGCCGGCAATTGCCAGCGGCAACCGGCACGCACAGAATTGATTTTACACGGCAGAAACTCGAAGGGGAGGCGCCATGCGTTGGGTTCGACCGGTCACGGGATGGGTGGCGTGCCTGTGCGCGGCCGCGGTGGCTGCCGCGGCGATCTCCTACGACAGCCCGGCGCGCCAGGAGCTCAAGCGCGCCGACCTGTCAGGAGCGCCGGGCATGGAAGTGATCAGCTCGATCAGCGAGTACGCGCCGGGCCAGGAGCTCGCGCGCCACGTGCATCACGGCGTCGAGAGCGCCTACGTGCTGCAGGGAACGATGGTGCAGTATCCGGGCAAGCCGCCGCAGATGCTCGCGACCGGCACCGCCGTGTTGAATCTTCGCGACGTGCCGCACGGCGGCTTCAAGGTCATCGGACCTGGGCCGCTGCGGCTGTTCACGGTGCACGTCGTCGACAAGGACAAGCCGCTGTACGACTGGGTGCAGTGAGCGCGGCGGCGCGCTACGGCGCCCGCCCGAGCACGTCGGCGATCGGGGCGGCCGCGGCCGGCACCGCCTGGCGGTAGTCCTGGCCGAGCAGCGCGGCGACGGTGGCGGCGATCTGCGCCTGGTGCACCTCGGCGGCGTGCTCGCGCTCGCCGAGCGGCGGCGTGTCCGGGCCGAGCACCGCGAGCCAGATGTTCTCCGAGCCCTTCTGCTCGACGCCGTGCTCCTTCCACTCGCTCGGCCCGCTGCCGCGGCCATGGTCGGTGGTGATGATGACGGTGGTGCGATCGCGGTAGGCCGGCAGCGACTGCAGGGTGTTCCACAGCTGCTCGACGAAGTGATCGAACATGTGCGCGCTGTGCAGCACCAGATCGTAGCGGCCGGCATGCGCCCAGTTGTCGGTCTCGCCGTAGCCGACGAACAGCACGCGCGGCTGCTCGCGGCGCACCGACTCGAGCAGCGGGACCTGCAGGAACGAGTCGTACACGTCCTCGTCGTCGAGGCGCGTGGTGGTGCGGTACAGCTCGTTGAGCAGCGCCTGTGCCGGGGTGAGCGTGCCCTGGTACGGCAGCTCCCAGCCGACCTGCAGCGGCAGGTGGCTGCGCGCCACGTTGAAGATGTCGCGGAAGGTCGCCCAGCTCGCATAGACGTGCACGCGGCCGGCGAGCTCCGGCAGCGTGTTGAGCCATTCGAACACCGAGATGTTCGGGTTCGGGCCGAACTCGTTGGAGTTGATGCGCGCATCCGGATGGCCGGTGAGCATCTCGTTGTAGCCCGGATAGGAGAAGGCGAAGCCGTTGGTGACGCGCGCGATGCTGCCGAGCGCCTGGTTGCCGAAGATCTGGCCGCGTGCGGCCACCGTGCTCCACAGGAACGGGAACAGCAGCTGGCGCCGCGCGCGCGCGTCCGCGCGCCAGAACTCGCGCTTCAGATCCTGCTCCTTGTCCCAGATGCCGCCGTTCTTCTCGTTGAGCAGGGTCGGATCGGCGCCGGTGAACACCTCCTGCCAGCGCAGGCCGTCACTGACCACCAGCACGACGTTGCGCGTCTTCAGGGTGCGCGCGGCCTGCGCCCCGGCGGGGGCGTGGCAGACCGCGAGCGCCAACACGGCGGCGGCGAGCGCACGCCGGGTGAGAATCGGTTGCGACATCGGCATCGGCTCCAGGCTGTGAGCGAAGCCTAGCGCGCCGGAGAATGCAGGTACAATAGCCGCCGCAGAGCCGGCGCAAGCCGTGAGGCGCCGATGCGCGCCGCCGCCGGGCGAATGCCGAGGCGTGCCTGACCAACACCTTGCTCAACAGTGTGCTGCTCGCGGCGCTGGCCGCCGCTGCCGCGCCGGAACAGCGCGTCGCGACCTCGCAGCCGAGCGCAGCGGCGCGCCCGGCAACGCTGCGCGTCGGACGGCTGACACTGCAGCGCTGCCGGACCGCAGCGCCCTGGTGCGCCACGCTGTCGCGTCCGCTCGATCCGAGCGGCGTGGTGCCGGGCAGCGTGCCGGTGTACTTCGAGTATTACCCGCACTCGCTCCCCGGGCCGGCCGCCGGCACGCTGGTCGGGGCCGCTGGCGGGCCCGGCTACCCGACCACCGGCTCGGCGGACGAGTACCTGGCGCTGTTCGCGCCGCTGCGCACGCGCTATGACGTGCTGCTCATGGACTACCGCGGCAGCGGGCGCTCGGGTGCGCTCGATTGCCGCGAGCTGCAGCAGTCGGCCACGCTCACGGCAGCCAACATCGGCGCCTGCGGGCGCTCGCTCGGGCGCAGCGCGCCGTTCTACAGCACCGTGCAGGCGGCCGACGACCTGGCCGCCGTCCTCGCCGCGCTCGGCATCGGACCCATCAGCCTGTACGGGGATTCCTACGGCACCTACTTCTCGCAGGTGTTCGCGCGGCGGCATCCCGAGCACATGCGCGTGCTGGTGCTCGACGCCGCCTACCCGCTCGAGCGGATCGACTACGCCTGGTACACGCACTACGCGCCCGCCATGCGCGACAAGTTCAACCGCTCCTGCGAGCGCGCGCCGGCCTGCCGGGCGATTCCCGGCAGCTCGATCGAGCACATCGTCCCGGCGCTCGAGCGGCTGCGCGCGCGACCGCTGGCGGCGCGCGTGCGCTACGGCGACGATCGGCTGATGGCCTTCACCGCCGACGCCCCGCTGCTCGCCCTCACCATGTTCGCCGGCTACCCGGGCGATCTCACCGTGCGTGAGACCGATGCGGCCGCGCGCGCCTTCGTCGCCGGCGACACCCTGCCGCTGCTGCGCCTCATGGCCGAGGCGCGCTTGAGCACGCCCTCGATCGACCCTGCGCAGTCGCTGCTCGAGTTCAGCGCGGGACTCGAGTTCGCGGTGCTGTGCCAGGACCCGCCGCAGATCTTCGACATGCGGCTGCCGAGCGCCGCGCGCCGCGCGCAGCACGACCGGCTGATCGCCGAGCGCAAGCGCACCGCGCCGGACACCTACGCGCCGTTCACCATCGATGAATACCGCCACATGCCGCTCGACTACTCCTACCTCGACACCTGCGTCGAGTGGCCGAGCACGCCCGGCGCACCGCTGGTCTCCGGGGCGCCACCCTATCCGTCGATTCCGGTGCTGGTGATCTCCGGCGAGTTCGACAGCAACACCACGGTGGCCGACGGGCTCGCGGCTGCGGCGCATTATCCCCACGGCCATCACGTCCTCATCGCCAACAGCTACCACGTCAACGCGACGCGCGGTGCGCGCAGTGACTGCGCGACGCTGCTGGCGCGGCGCTTCCTCGACACGCTCGGCACCGGGGATGAGAGCTGCGCGGCGGCCGTGCCCGCGGTGCGCCTGGTGCCGGGCTTCGCGCGCTCGCTGCACGAAGTGCCCGCGGCGCGCGCCGCGGCCGGTAACGCCGCCGGCGAGGCTGCGCTGCGCGTCGTGACGGTGGCGCTGCGCAGCTGCGAGGACGCGATCACCCGCGCCAGCGAGTACGGCGCCGGTCCCGGCATGGGGCTGCGCGGCGGCCGCTTCCGCGCTGCGCGCGCGGGTGAGGGCTACCGGCTCGCGCTCAGCGCGGTGCGCTGGACCGAGGACGTCGGCGTCTCGGGGCAGGTGGACTGGCCGGGTCCCGCCGGCATCGTGCATGCGCACCTCGAGCTGCGCGCCCCGGGGGCTGACGGCACACTCGAGCTCAGCTGGCCCGAAGGTGGCGGCGCGGCGCTCGCGCACGCGCGCGGGGAGCTCGGCGGACGGGCGCTGGTCGCGGAGGCGCCGGCACCCTAGTCGGGCGCGGGCGCACTCGCCAGGCGCCGCGTCGCATCGACCGGCAACCACAGCAGTCCGCTCGCCACGGCGGCGGCGGCGCCGATCATAAAGGTCGGTGTCCAGGCGTGCCGGCCGGAGAGGTAGGCAATGATCGGGGTGGCGATGATGCCGCCGACATTGCCGCCGGTGTTGAGCAGCCCGCTCGCCGCCATGCTGTCGGCGCCGGCGACGTGCATGACCGCAGCCCAGAACGGGCCTTCGGTGAGCTCGAGCAGCGCGAAGCACACGAACAGCGCCGCCACCGCCAGGTAGGCGTTGGCGGCGCCCTCGGCTGCGAACAGCAATACCCCCGCCGCCGGCAGCGCGAGCAGCGGCAGCGCCCGCATGCCGGTGCGGATCCCGAGCCGCACGCCAAGTGCGTCCGCGAGGTAGCCGCCGAGCCCTGCGCCGATCGCCCCGCCCACCGGCACGAGCGCCGCGAGCCAGCCGCCGTCGAGCACGCTGAAGTGCCGCTGCTGCACCAGGTACAGAAAGCACCAGTTGGCGATCAGGTAGTAGACGTAGTTCATGCACAGGTAGGAAAGCGTGAGTGCCAGCACGTCGCGGTTGGCGAGCAGCACGCCGATGCGCTGCCAGGAGATGGCGCTGTCGACGCGCTGCTGCGCGGCGCCGCCGAGCTCGGCGAGCTCGGCCGCGCTCACCGCCGGGTGCTGCGCCGGCGTATCGCGCGCATACCACGCCCACCACAGGATCAGCGGCAGGGCGGGCAGCGTCATCCAGGTGAGTGCCCACTGCCAGCCGAAGGCCACCATGAGGGCGGCCGTGAGCGGCGGGGTGATCACTTCGGCGAGGTGCAGGCCGACGGTCTGCAGACCGAGCACGAACGCCCAGCGGCGCGAGGGAAACCAGACCTCGAAGGCGCCGGCCGAGACCGGGAAGATCGGCCCCTGGGCGCAGCCGAGCAGCAGCTGGCTGCCGAGCAGCACGACGAACAGCGTCGCGCCGCCGAGCACGAGCGGCGCGAGCGGCAGCGCCATGGCGGCCGCGAAGGCGATCAGCCCGATCACGATGAAGGTGCGGCGCGCACCGAGACGCTGGCCGAGCACGCCGCCCGGGAACTGCATGAGCGCGTAGCCGACCAGGAAGGCCTCCTCGAGCCAGCCGATGTGCATCTGCGTGATGCCGAGCTTCGGCATCATCTCGACGCTCGCCACCGTGATGCCACGCTGCTGCAGGTAGGCGATCAGCCCGAAGGCGAACAGGAAGGCGAAGATGTTCCAGCGCACCCGCACGCGGTACCACGGCGGGCGTGCGGCCAGCGCGGCGGGTCCGCCGCTCACGTCACATCGGGGACGTCGCCGATCCGGTCCAAGACGTAGCGACGGATGTCGAGGTTGAAGTCTTCCATCGGCGCGTACCAGCCGCGCTCGTGAACGCGCGCGCTGATGCCCTGCTGCACCGCCTCGCAGATGGCCCAGTCCTGGCGGTTGACCAGATCCCAGAAGGCGGTGGTGTCGCTGGGATCGAAGTCACTCGCGCCGATCGCGCCCGGCTCGAAGAGAAAATGACAGTCGATGCGGGTATGCGTGGCGCTGCGCGGCGTCAGGATGAAGGCCGCGACGTGATCGCACGCCAGGCTCAAGAACAGATTGGGGTAGACGAGCTCGCCCTTGTGGCGCACCCGCTCGTCCTCGTTGAGCGTCGCA
>Ga0187783_10002638_pt1 | contig 13285 bp, 16 predicted proteins | sample 1015_SJ02_MP02_2_FD_132471 | JGI IMG/M metagenome (GOLD analysis project Ga0187783, IMG submission 132471) | Tropical peat soil microbial communities from peatlands in Department of Meta, Colombia - 1015_SJ02_MP02_20_MG | ecosystem: Environmental > Terrestrial > Soil > Wetlands > Peat | place...
CGGCGTGATCGTGCCGCCGCGCAGTTATTTCGAGAAAATCATGGCGGTCTGCGCAAAGCACGACGTGTTCATGATCAGCGACGAGGTTATCTGCGGCTTCGGCCGGCTCGGCACGACATTCGGCTGCGAGAAATTGAAATTCGCGCCGCACTCGATCTCGGTCGCCAAGGCGTTGTCATCGGCCTATCTGCCCATTGCCGGCGTCATGACTCCGGAAATCATGTATCAGGCGCTCCTCACCGAGAGCAAAAAGATTGGGGTGTTCGGCCACGGCTTCACTTACGGCGGGCATCCGGTTTCGGCCGCGGTCGCGCTCAAGGCGATCGAAATCTACCGACGCGACCAGGTCATCGAAAAAGCTGCCGCGCGGGCGCCGCAATTCCAGGGGCGGCTCAACGCGCTCAACGCGCATCCTCTGGTCGGTGAAGCGCGCGGCCTCGGCTTGATCGGCGGCGTAGAATTGGTCGCGGACAAGAAGGCAAAACGCGCCTTTGCTCCGCACCATGGCGTCGGTCCGCGCGCGGTGAGGTTCGCCGAAGCCGAAAGCCTGATCGTGCGTTCGGTCATAGGCGACGTGCTGACGCTGTCGCCGCCGCTTATCATCGACGAACGCGAGATCGACGAATTATTCGACCGGCTCGCGCGCGCCCTCGACAATACGCTGGATTGGGTCACGCGCGAACGGATTGCGCAGGCGTGACGCGCACGCGGCGATTACCACGACACCAGTGCGGCGGCGTCACCGTCAACGGCGCCGAGCGGGGGCGGCGCCGCAATAATTTCCCTGTCCGTAACGGTTAGTACGGTTTCGCCGCGGCGGCGTCCGGCCCGGACGCGAGTCGCGGACTGAACGGCCCATCGCCCTGCTTGGGCGCCAGGACCACGACGATCGTGCCGACCTTCACCCGATTGTAGAGATCGATCGCGTCTTCGTTGGTCATGCGGATGCAGCCCGACGAGATGGCCTGGCCGATATATTCGGGCTGATTGGTGCCGTGGATCCGATAGAGCGTGTCCTTGTTGCCGGAGTACAGGTACATCCCGCGGGCGCCCATCGGATTATGCGGTCCGCCGGTGACGTAGGCCGGCAGCGGGCCGAGCCGCGCCTGCTCGCCGGGCGTCGGAACCCATGCCGGCCACTCTTCCATACGACCGATCTTGGCGATGCCGCTCCAGGTCTGCGCGTCTTCGCCAACGGCAATGCCGTAGCGGATCGCCTCGCCCTTCGACAGCACGTAATAGAGGAACTTGTTGTCCTCATCGACGACGATGGTGCCCGGCGCTTCCTTACGCGTGTAGTCGACGATGTGACGCCGGTAGGCCTCGGGAATGGCGGCCTGCGCGTAAGGCAGATTGGACATCAATTGCTTGTCGCGCGCGTTCCAGCCGGCCTCGCTCGCTGGCTCCAGCGTCTCCTGCATGCAGCCGCCAAGCGCAAACGCAACGATAAGGAACGCAATCGCACGCAAGCTCATAACTCGCCTATATGTTCGTCCGCCCCGTGCCGCCCCCATTGCTGTAAATCCCAATACCCAAACCAGCGCGGTCATGCCAGCCCGTTATGGCGTTCCAGCTATAAGGTCCGGCGCGAGTGTTGCAGGAATGCCGCAGGTGCGTTCGAGCATCGTGGATAATAGGGCGCATTCCCTCACACTATGGTCCGGACACATTAAGCAAGGGTTTACCACAGTCGGTGCAGGTATTCCGCTCTTGGGAGCGGAAATGCCACGGCAACGCACGATTTGTCGCCCATTTCCGCCCCACTCAACGCTTAAGATTTCAGCATCACCGCAGATCACAAGGATTGGGTTCCCTAATGACGCATGCCGCCGCCGAAATGGCCAAGAAAACCGCCCAAGACAGTCGAGACAGCAAAAGTTCCGGAGAAAAAACTACGGCGCTCGACCGCCGCTACCGGCAGATCGGGATTTCCGCCGTCGCAGCCGCCGCCCGCTACCAGGGCGTGGCCAAGAACCCGGCCTATGCGCCGGCCCCAACCAAATGGCGGGACCTCGACGACGAGGCATCCGCTTAAGGCGGGCGTCGACCGGCGTTATCGTCCGCCGCCCGATCACTCAGCGAGCGGCATGACGCCCACGGACCACACCAGCCGCTTTTCCGATGCCGAGATCGAAGCCGGGCGCCGGCTGTTCGCCGGTGAGTGGAATTTCCTCACCGCCGCGGGCTCGCTTTCCTCGCTGCCGCCGATGGCCGGGGCCGAAGTGGCTTTTGCCGGACGTTCGAATGTCGGCAAATCATCGCTGATCAACGCGCTGACCGGCCGCCGGGCACTGGCCCGCACGTCGAAAACGCCGGGCCGCACCCAGGAACTGATTTTCTTCGGCGGATCGCGACCGCTCATTCTGGTCGACCTGCCGGGTTACGGCTATGCCGCCGCCGCCAAGAGCAAGGTCGACGCCTGGACCCGGCTCATCGCCGATTATCTGCGCGGCCGCGCCACGCTGGCGCGGGTTTTTGTCCTTATCGATGCGCGCCACGGGCTCAAAGCGGCCGACGATGCTATTCTCGACACGGTCGGCGAGGCTGCCGTCAGCCATGAGATCGTGCTCACCAAATGCGACCGGATCAGCGGCGAGGCGCTGGCCGCGCGGATCGCGGAAGCGGCGGCAGCGGTGCGCAAACGCCCGGCGGCTTTTCCCGATCTGATCGCGACCGCGGCGAACACCGGCGTCGGCATCGCCGAGCTACGCGCCGCGATCGCGCGACTGGTCGCCGAGCGGACCCGCTGAGGCGCTGCCCTCGTAGCATTGTCGCCGGGCCGTCACGCCGCTACATAGGCGACGCCGTGCCGGGAAGATTCCGATGAGCCAAAGCGACCCCGTAAGCCCCGAGGTGCAGGCCCGCATCCTTGCCGAGGCCCTGCCCTATATGCAGCGCTACGACGACGCGACCGTCGTCGTCAAATACGGCGGCCATGCCATGGGCGCGGAGCATCTGGCGCGCGATTTCGCCCGCGACATCGTGCTGTTGGAACAGACTGCCATCAACCCGGTCGTCGTCCACGGCGGCGGACCGCAGATCGAGGCCATGCTCAAGCGAGTCGGCGTGCAATCGCAATACGCGGCGGGCTTGCGTATTACCGACGCCAAGACGCTGGAAATCGTCGAGATGGTGCTGGCCGGCTCCATCAACAAGCAGATGGTCGGCTACATCAACGAGGCCGGCGGCAAAGCGATCGGACTGTGCGGCAAGGACGGCAACATGGTGATCGCGCGCAAGCTGACGCGCAGCATAGTCGATCCCGGGTCCGCGATCGAACGGGTGGTCGATCTCGGATTTGTCGGCGAGCCGGAAAAGGTCGACACCACGGTGCTCGATCAGGTTCTCGGTCGCGAGCTTATTCCGGTCCTGGCGCCGGTCGCCGCCGCGGCGGACGGCGGCACCTTCAACGTCAATGCCGATACCTTCGCCGGCGCCATCGCCGGCGCGCTCAAAGCCAAGCGCTTCTTGCTCTTGACCGACGTTCCCGGCGTTCTCGACAAATCGAAGCGCCTCATCAAGGAGCTCTCGGTCGAGGATGCGCGCCGGCTGATCGCCGACGGCACCATTTCCGGCGGCATGATCCCGAAGGTCGAAACCTGCATCGACGCGCTCGAGCGCGGTGTCGAGGGCGTCGTGATCCTGGACGGCCAGGTGCCTCATGCCGTGCTGCTCGAATTGTTCACCGAGCTGGGCGCCGGGACCCTAATTCACAACTAGCCGGTGCCTCGACAGCCAAGCGCGTAGCTTGTTAGAAATATCGAGCAGGCACGCGTGCGCGCGGCTCCTTCGCAATTTCAACCGCGGCGGCCGATGAGGACATGCCATGGCTGACAGTTGCAAATACGACCTTTTGCTTCGCGGCGGGCGGGTCATTTGTCCGGCGTCCGGCATCGACGGCGTCCGCGATGTCGCCATCGCCGCTGGCCGCGTCGCCGCTATCGAGGATACGATCCTTCCTTCAAGCGCTGCCGAAACAATCGATGTTTCCGACAAGCTTGTCTTGCCGGGACTGATCGATACTCATGCCCATGTTTATCAATACGTCAGCGGCCGGTTCGGACTGGACCCCGACATGGTCGGCGTACGCTCAGGTGTCACCACCGTGGTCGATCAGGGCGGCCCGTCGTGCATGACGCTGCCGGGCTTCCGGCGGTTCATCGTCGAGCGGGCGCACACGCAGGTCTACGCGTTCCTCTCGGCCTATTTGGTCGGCGGATTGGAGGGCCATTATTACCCCAACCTTTACAGCCCGGACTGCATCGACATCGACGCCAGCGTCGCGTCCGCAACCAGCAACAAGGACATCGTGCGCGGTATCAAGGGCCACGCTGAAATCGGCGGCTTCGCGCGCTGGGGCATTCGGGTCCTGGAAATGGCCGCGGAAATCGGCCGGCGGTCCGAGCTGCCGCTTTACGTGCACTTCGGTACGCTGTGGAAGCTTCCTGACAGCGGCGCCAATGGCGAGGATGCCGACACGATCATGGAGCGGGTGATCCCGCGCCTGCGCCCGGGTGATATCCTGGCACATCCGTTCACACGCCATCCCGGTGGCTTCGTCAACCGCCGGGGCGAGGTTCACAGCGTCATTCGCGCCGCACTCGACCGCGGGCTCAAGGTCGACGTCGGTCATGGCAGCCATTTCTCGTATCGCATAGCCCGCAAGGCCCTCGACGCCGGTATCGTGCCGCACACGCTGGGCGCCGACATGCACGGTTACAACACGGCGGTGCCGGCTCCGGCGGGCACGCCGGAGCAGCACGACGATGACGAAAACCACCCGTTCCACGGTCAGGCCCGCTTCAGCCTGACGCAGGCGATGAGTTCGATGATGGCGCTCGGTCTGGACCTCGAGGACGTAGTACCGATGGTGACCGCGAACCCGGCGCAGATGCTGGGGTTCGCCGATCGGCTTGGCGCGCTAACCCCGGGCTTTGCGGCGGACGTGTCGGTGCTGTGGGACGATCGCGGGCGCTTCATTCTGCGCGATAACGAGAATAACGAGGTCGTTGCCGAACGGCTGCTGCGTCCGGCCTTCTGCTTGCGCGCGGGCAAGCGTTTCGACGCGGATTCGCCGATCCTGCCACAGGCCATCGCAGCCTAGCCGAGCACAGTGCGTGCCTGCGTCGAGCAACGATCGCAGGTTATCACCAGCGGCCGCACACCGGGACAACACAGGCATGACGAGCCGAAGTGAGACGACGGCCTCGCCGCGTTCAGGCGATCAGCTACGGCGAATCGGGCCCGGCGTCGTCGCGGCGATGTCGTTCGGCCTGTCTGATGTTCTGGCCAAAGTCGTGCTGCTGGCGGGATGCGACGTGCTCACCATGCTTTCGTTTCGCGGCGTGGTCGGCGCCGCATTCATGTCGCTATGGCTTCGCATCGGATCGAAGCCGCGTTTGGACCCACGCGCACGGTGGATTGCAATCGGTATCGGTGTCATTTTCGCGGGCCTCGTGTTCTGTTTGTTCAAATCCATCGAAGCGATCGATGTGCCAACGGCGGTGCTTTCCTATTTCACCTATCCGCTCTTGACCGGGCTTATGGCGTCGCTCATGGGCATCGAGCGGTTGCGATGGCAGGGCGCGGCATGTGCAATCGTCGTATTCGTCGGTCTTGCGGTGACGATCGGCGCACATCCGGCGGATTTCGCCCTCGTCGGCGTCGCTTACGCGCTCGCTGCCGCCTGCTGCCGCACCGCCATACTCGTGATGACGCGCGCTTATCTAGTCGACGCTGACGCCCGACTCATAACGTGGTATTCGCTGATTTCGTCAACGGTCGTGTTAATAGTCCTGTCCGTCGGTGCTCAGACTTGGAACTGGCCGCAGACATCGCAAGGCTGGGTCGCCATTTTCGGAGTGAGCCTGGCAATAACCTCCGGCGTCATGTTCGTGTTCGTGTCGACCGCACGTATCGGCGCGTTCCGCACCGCGCTAATCATGAATCTCGAACCACTAACAGCAACCATCCTGAGCGCACTGATTCTCGGCGAAGTGATCACACCGATCCAGGGTCTCGGCGGCGTCATCATGTTGGCAGCGTTGGTGGCTTTTCAATTATGGCGGTGACGTCGGATCACGAGTATCGCGCCATGCGACTTTGGCGCTGTGCGATTTGCGCGCTGGCGCTCACGGCCGCGGTCCCCGCGCACGCGCAGCAGTCGCTACCGCCGCAGTCACAGACCGAGGTCGCCATAGCGCTGGTGCTGGCGGTCGACGTTTCCGGCAGCGTCTCCAACGAGCGCTTCGAGTTGCAGAAACAGGGCTACGCGGCGGCGTTCAGCAGCCGGCAGGTCTTGAATACGATCCGCTCGCTGGTCACACAGTCGATCGCCGTCGTCATGATGCAATGGACCGGGCCGGCTCTGCACGCGGTCGCGGTCGATTGGACGCTGATCAAGGACGAGGCGAGCGCCGACGGTTTTGCCGGAGCGATCGCCGCCGCGCCGCGTCAGCTGTTCGGCGGCGGCACATCGATCAGCGGCGCCATCGACTATTCGCGAGTATTACTGGCGCTCAGTCCGTTCAAAGGCGCGCGCCGCATCATCGACATATCGGGCGACGGCGCCAACAATCGTGGCCGGCCGGTGACGGCCGCGCGCGACGAGGCGGTGCAGGACGGCATCGGCGTCAACGGTCTGCCCATCCTCGCGCTCGAGCCTGACCTCGATCGATATTATTACGACAACGTCATCGGCGGCCCGGGCGCCTTCATGATACCGGCCGCGAATTACGACGCTTTTGCCGATGCGATCCTGAAAAAACTGATCACCGAGATGGCCGGAACTGGAGGCGGCGCGGTTCAGTCGAATACCGTTAGTCCGAATCGTCCGGCCCTGTCACAAACTTGGCCAAGTTTGCGCCGACACTTTGCCGGGTAGCCACAGACCAGGTCAGCATTCAGGGGATGGGACCATGCGCGGGTTCCATAGTAGCTCCTTCGATCCCCAGACGCTGGTTATTCTGGAAACCGCCTTCGACGAGGCGTGGCTGACATTGAAGGCGATCGGCAACACCACCGTAAAACCCGACGAGCTGGCGCGCTGCGTGCTGCGGCTTGCCATGGAAGGCGAGCGCGATCCGGTGGCCTTGCACGACGGCGCGCTCAAAGGCCTCATCGCGGCGACGACCTGGCGCGAGGCGGGCTGAGCGCTACGAATGCGCCGCAAACATGGCGTAGCCGGCGACCACAGCGCCGGCCAGCGTGCCGACCAACAATGCCCAGACGAATGGAACGGATTTCCGTAAAATGCGACGCATCGATTGCCCCCGCCACGCCAATCGCTAAAACTGATTCGGCGCCGAGTTAAGGTCTCGTCGCCATCAACTGTGGCAATATCGAGTCGCCCGGAAATGATGCAGTCCTCCGCCCGCCGCGGCGGCAAAGTCGGTTTCACAAATGTCGAGACCTGGGTTTTTGATCTCGACAACACGCTTTACCCGCATCATCTCAATCTCTGGCAGCAGGTCGACGTACGCATCCGCGATTACATCGTCGAATTTCTTAAAGTGAGCCACGACGAAGCGTTCCGCCTGCAGAAGGAATATTACCGCCGCTATGGCACCACCATGCGCGGCTTGATGGAGGAGCATGGACTCGACCCGGATCAATTCCTCGAAATCGTGCATCAGATCGATCACTCGCCGCTGCAGCCCAATCCCGCGCTCGGCGCGGCGATCGCCAAGCTGGACGGCCGCAAATTTATTCTCACCAACGGCACGCTGCACCACGCCGACGAGGTGATGCGCCGGCTCGGCATCAAGGAGCATTTCGATGACGTGTTCGACATCAGAGCGGCGGAGTTCGAACCGAAGCCGCGGCCCGTCGTCTACGAGCGCTTCCTGGCGCGGCATAAGGTCGACCCGGCGCGCGCCGCGATCTTCGAGGACCTCGCCCGCAACCTGGAAACGCCGCACACGCTCGGCATGATCACCGTGCTGGTCGTCCCCGAAGGCGCCCGCGTTGTGTTGCGCGAGGAGTGGGAACTCGCCGGCCGCGAGTCCCCGCATGTCGATTATGTAACCGACAACCTGGCCGGATTCCTTGATGAAATCTGTGGTCCGGAATAAGCGCCTTACAGGTAGCCGGCAAGCCTGCCGACATGCCACGCCACGGGAACGAGAACTATCGTTGCCGGCCCGGCATCGCCGCGATAGACCCATTGCACGTGATTGTCGCCCCGCAATACGCCGAGGCCGCCGTAAATGATCGCGTAAGTCAAAACCCAGAAGGAGAGCTTGTAGAAGCCCAGCCAATAAAACAGGCCTGCACCCAACGCGATACCCATCGTGATCATTGCAAAACCCCAGGTTTGCTTCGCTGCAATTGGTCCATGCAAAAAACGGTCCAAATGGGGCGGCGGCCGACCAGCGGCGCTTGACATCGCTGAGGCGCACTCCGACAACCCGCGCAGCAGGGATTTGTTCCATGTCAGCCGGCAATCCTGAAAATCTGACCCAGACCATCGACGCCGCCTTCGAGCGGCGCGACGAGATCGGACCGAAGACCGCTGGCGCGGTGCGCGACGCTGTCGAACAGGCGCTTGAGCTGCTCGACTGCGGCGCCACGCGCGTCGCCGAGCGGGCCGCCGACGGCTCCTGGCGCGTCAATCAATGGCTCAAGAAAGCGGTGCTATTGTCGTTTCGTCTCAACGACACGGTCGAAATTCACGGCGGACCCGGCCACGCGGTGTGGTGGGACAAAGTGCTGTCGAAATTCGATCGCTGGGACGAGAGCCGCTTCCGCGCTGCCGGCTTTCGCGCGGTGCCGGGCTGCGTGGTGCGTCGCTCGGCCTATATCGCGCCCGGCGTGGTGCTGATGCCGTCGTTCGTCAATCTCGGCGCCTATGTCGATTCCGGCACCATGATCGATACCTGGGCCACGGTCGGCTCGTGCGCGCAAATCGGCAAGCACTGCCACATCTCCGGCGGCGCCGGCATAGGCGGCGTGCTTGAGCCGCTGCAGGCCGGGCCGGTGATCATCGAGGACAATTGCTTCATCGGCGCCCGCTCGGAAGTCGCCGAGGGCGTGATCGTGCGGGAAGGCTCGGTGCTGTCGATGGGCGTCTTTCTCGGCGCCTCGACCAAGATTATCGACCGCGACAGCGGCAAGATCCTGCAGGGCGAGGTGCCGGCCTATTCGGTGGTCGTGCCGGGCACGATCGCCGGCACGCCGGGCAAGAGCGGCGCGCCAACGCCCAATCTCTATTGCGCGGTCATCGTCAAGCGCGTCGACGAAAAGACGCGCGCCAAGACCAGCATCAACGAATTGCTGCGGGATTAGGGGCATGATCCGGAAAAGCGGAAGCCGGTTTCCCGCCTTCGCAAAGCCCGCCAGTTTCCGGTCGCTGCCGCGTTTACGGGCCGCTTCGCCGGGCGAAGGAAGGTCCGAAGCGGTCATGCTCCAGTAAAATTTGCCGATGGATTGGGCCTATCTCCTCAACAGTTTTGACGGCCGTATCGGCCGCAAGACGTTCTGGATCGCCATCGGCGTTCTGACGGTCGCCGAGATTTTCGCCCATCTTGTCGCCGAACAAATCCAGGGCGAGCGGCTCAGCGCCATCGTCGATCTCGCGTTTACCTATCCGGAATTTGCCGTCGCCGTAAAACGTGGCCACGATCGTAACCTGCCGGTGTGGCTGTTGATCGTCTTCTTCGGCGCCGGCGCGCTGCTCGACTTGCTCACCGTACTGGAACTGACCGGCACCGACGAAGAACCGAGCATGTTGTCGATCGCTATCGCGCTGCCGTTCACCGTGCTCGGCCTGGCGCTATTGGTCGAACTGGGCTTTCGCAAAGGCACGCCGGGTCCGAACCAATACGGACCCGATCCGCTGGCGCGGAGTTGACCGCAGTGTCCGCCGATCCCGTCGCCATCGCCCGTGATCTCGTCCGCTGCCGTTCGGTCACGCCGGAGGAGGGCGGCACGCTCGACTATCTGCAGAAGCTGTTGACGCCAGCCGGGTTCGCCGTGCATCGCGCGGTGTTCGACGAGCCCGGCACCGCGCCGGTCGATAACTTTTACGCGCGCGTCGGCACCGCCAAACCCAACCTCGTCTTTGCCGGCCATACCGACGTGGTGCCGCCAGGCAACGAAGCGGCGTGGTCGCATCCGCCGTTTGCCGGCGAGGTCGCGGGCGACCGGCTGTACGGCCGCGGCGCCGTCGACATGAAGGGCGGCATCGCATGTTTTGTCGCCGCCGCGCTCGATTATCTGCAAGCGAACGGCGGCGAGCCGCGGGGCTCGATTTCGCTCATTATCACCGGCGACGAGGAAGGCATCGCAGTCAACGGCACCGTCAAGCTCCTCAAATGGGCAGCGCAGCGCGGCGAAACCTTTGACCACTGCATTCTCGGCGAGCCGAGCAATGTCGAAGTCTTGGGCGACACCATCAAGGCGGGCCGGCGCGGCTCGCTCAACGGCACGCTGATCGTCACCGGCCGGCAGGGCCACGTCGCCTATCCCGAACGCGCCGACAACCCGATCCGCGGGCTCATGACGCTGATCGCCGCGCTGCAAGCGCCGCTCGACGAAGGCAGCGAGCATTTTGCCCCCTCGCATCTCGAGTTCACTTCGGTCGACGTCGGCAATCCCACAGTCAACGTCATTCCCGGCGAAGCCCGCGCGCGCTTGAATATCCGCTACAACGACCGCCACAGCCAGAGCGCGCTGAAGGTGCTGATCGAACACCGTGCGGAGACCGCCGCCGCCGGCCGCGTACGCTACGCCTTCGATTGGCAGCCGTCGAACGCCGACGTCTTTATCACTAAGCCCGGCCCGTTCACCGATCTCGCCATCGCGGCCATCGCCGAAGTCACCGGCCGCAAGCCCAATCTGTCGACCAGCGGCGGCACCTCCGACGCCCGCTTCATCAAGGATTATTGCCCGGTGCTGGAGTTCGGCCTGGTCGGTCAGACCATGCACGCGGTCGACGAATGCGCGCTCCTTGCCGATCTCATCACGCTGACCGCGATCTATCGGCGGATGATCGAAAAGTATTTCGGGTAGCCCTGGTCAATACTCCACCCGCACCAGATAAAGCCCGTGCGGCGGCGCGACCTGGCCGCAGCGGGTGCGGTCGCGGGCGGCAAGCGCGGCGGAAAGTTCGTCGGCGCTCCATTTGCCCTCGCCGACATGCATCAATGAGCCAACCATCGAACGCACCTGGTGCTGCAGGAACGAGCGCGCCGACGCGATGATGCGCAGTTCGTCGCGGTCGCGCGTCACGTCGAGGCGGTCGAGGGTTTTGATCGGCGATTTGGCCTGGCACTCAGCGGACCGGAAAGTGGTGAAGTCATGCCTGCCGAGAAGCCGCTGCGCCGCCGCCTGCATCGCCGCGTCATCGAGCGGACGCGGCACCCGCCAGGCGCGGTTCTGGTCGAGGGTCAGATCGGCGCGGCGATTGACGATGCGATAAAGATAATGCCGCTTGACGGCGGAGAAGCGCGCGTCGAAATCCGGCGCGACCTGCTCCGCGGCGAGCACGGCGACCGGCTGCGGGCGCAAGTGGAAATTGACGGCATCGCGCACGTTGTCGACGTCCCAATCCTTAGCGAGATCGACATGGGCGACCTGGCCGAGCGCATGCACGCCGGCGTCGGTGCGGCCGGCGCCCGGCACTGCGACGCGCTCCCCGGTAAACGCGGCGATCGCGTCGGCGAGCAGGCTTTGCACCGATGGTCCGTTGTCCTGCGCCTGCCAGCCGACGAACGGCGTGCCGTCATATTCGATGGTTAGCTTGTAGCGGGGCATCGCCGGGCTCTGTTCAGAGCGCTGCCGCGCGCAATCGGCGTGCCGCGCAAAAATTCGTCGGCGTTCATCGGCTGCCGACCGGCGCGCTGCAATTGCAGAAGCCGCACGGCGCCGCCCCCGCAAGCGACGGTCAGCCTGTCGTCGAGGACGCGGCCGGGCTCGCCCGAGCCATCGCCTTTGGTGGTGCGCAACACCTTGATACGGCCGGCGCCGGCAAGCTCGAACCAAGCGCCTGGAATCGGCGACAGCCCGCGGCAATGGTTGTGGATCTCCTGCCACGGTCGCGTCCAATCGATCCGCGTTTCGGACTTATCGATCTTATTGGCATAGGTCACGCCGTCTGCGGCCTGCGGTGTGAGCTGCAGCTGGCCCTTTTCCAGCGCGCCGAGCGCGCGCAGCATGAGATCGGCGCCGAGCCGCGCCAGCTCTTCATGCAGCTCGCCGGTCGTCGCATCGGGACTGATCGCAACGCGCTCGGCCATGGCCACGGCGCCAGTGTCGAGACCTTCGTCCATTTTCATGACCATGACGCCGGTCTGGCGATCGCCGGCCATGACGGCGCGATGGATCGGCGCCGCGCCGCGCCAGCGCGGCAATAGCGACGCATGCAGGTTGAAACAGCCGAGCGGGAAGGCATCGAGAACGGGCTTCGGCAGGATCAAACCGTAGGCGACCACCACGGCGGCATCGGCGCCATGGCCGCGCATCGCGTCTGTGGCTTCCTCGCCTTTCAAAGTTTTCGGCGTGAAGATCGGCAGATTGAACCGCGCGGCTTCGCGCGCAACCGGCGACGGGCTCAAGGCCATGCCGCGCCCGGCCGGCTGCGACTCCCGCGTATAAATGGCGACGACATCATTGCCGCTGCCGACGATCTCGACGAACGTGGGCACGGCGAAGTCCGGCGTGCCCATGAAGACAAGGCGCAGCGCCAATCACGCCTCCAGCTTCTTGGCTGCGGTGGCCTTGGCGGCTTTGGCGAATTTCTTGATGACGCGATCGCGCTTGAGCTTCGACAGATGGTCGATGAACAACACGCCGTTGATGTGATCGATCTCGTGCTGCAGGCAGGTCGCCATCAGTCCTTTGACGTCGATCTCACGGCTCTTGCCGTCGCGGTCGAGATATTTGACCTTGACTTGCGCCGGCCGCTCGACCTCCTCGTAATAATCCGGGATCGACAAGCAGCCTTCCTCGTATTTGGCGGTCTCGTCGGACTTCCAGACGATTTCCGGATTGATGAAGACCTGCGGCTGGTGGTTCTCCTCCTTCTTCGACAAATCCATGGTGAGGACGCGCTTGGGCACGCCGACCTGGATCGCGGCGAGCCCGATGCCCGGCGCGTCATACATGGTCTCGAACAGGTCATCGATCAGCTTGCGTACCTCGGTATCGACCTTCTTGACCGGCTCGGAAACGAGTCGCAGCCGTTTGTCGGGTAATATGATGATCTCGCGCACAGCCATTGTTGTTCTCGAATATCGCGATGTAAGCGGTGAACAAAGCGGGGTCAATGCGCCAAGTCAGGCTCCAA
>Ga0187783_10002639_pt1 | contig 13283 bp, 8 predicted proteins | sample 1015_SJ02_MP02_2_FD_132471 | JGI IMG/M metagenome (GOLD analysis project Ga0187783, IMG submission 132471) | Tropical peat soil microbial communities from peatlands in Department of Meta, Colombia - 1015_SJ02_MP02_20_MG | ecosystem: Environmental > Terrestrial > Soil > Wetlands > Peat | place...
CCTTCTCGATCGCGAACATCTCGGTGGGTCAGCACCTGCAGGTGTTCGGCAAGTTCAGCGATCCCTCCGGCGCGCCTGTGCTCGATGCGGCGGTGGCCGGCGGCAGCGCCCGGCTGATGGTCACCAGCCTCTGGGGCATGTACGCGAGCAACACGGGCAACGGCGGTGCGGGGAGCGTTGTGACGCTGAACCTGGAGTCGCTCGATGGGTTGCCGCCCTCAGCGTTCAACTTTGCCGGTACCGGCGTCACCAGCGCCCAGGATGCGACGGCCTCGAGTTACACCGTGGGCGTGCCGTCGGCGCTGTTGCCAACGGCGTGGACGCCGGGCGCACCGGCGCGTTTCGCGGGCTTCGTCGCGCCGTTCGGCACGGCGGACGGCACCTCGACCCCGATCGTGCCGGACTTCTCCGCGATCACGCTGGTGAACTATACCGGCGCTGACACCGTGCTGCTGCTCGGCTGGATGCCCCCGGGCACCGCCGCTCCGTTCGCCTCACTCAGCAACACGAGCACGAGCCTGACGCTGACGCAGAGCACGCTGCAGAGTGCGGCCTGGTACCGCTTCAGCCTCGGGCCGGAGTCGATCGCCGCGACAACGCTCACCTCCGGGCTGACGCTGACGGCGGATACCTCCCCCGCCGCAGCGATGACTCAGTTCGGCATCGTGCACGTCATGAGCCGCAAGATCGACACGTTCGCCACCTTCGGCGCCCTCGTCAGCGCGCTCTACGGGGATCTTAATCCGGGCACGGGCACGGCGCCGACCGTGCTCGGGGCGTTTGCGGACGGTCCGTACGATCCGACGACCTTCGTTCTCTCGGTCGACCGGCTGTCGGTCGCACTGAACGACTGAGCGCGCGCCTCACGTTGCGCAGTGCGGCGTCACACTGTGCAGCGTGGGGAGTCGAACCAGTGTAGCGTGGGGCAGTCGAGCCGCGCGGCGCGGTCGGGCGGCGTAGTCGGGGTCGGCCCGCCGCGTGCGTGCTAACATCCGCGTCTGCGGTGCGGGTGTAGTTCAATGGTAGAACTGTAGCTTCCCAAGCTACTAACGTGGGTTCGATTCCCATCACCCGCTCCAACCATCGCAAGCCTCAGTCATCCCGGTCCGGGGGCAGCCCGACGCGCTTCAGGAACGCGGCGAAACGCGGATCGCCTGCTATCGAGGCCAGCAGATCATCATGGCGAACCCACACGACACCGGGATCGTGCAGCGTGCGCGCCTTCTCGAGCCACTCGAATGCGCGCCCCGTGTCGCTGAAGAAGGCGTACGCCTCGGCCACCTGAAATTCGGCCCCCGCGGAGTGCGCCACGAGATCGGCAAGCGCTGCCTGCGCCCGGGCCGCATCGCCCGCAGCACGGTAGCCGATGGGCAGGCCGAGCATTCGCCAGGCGGAACCTTCCTCGGGCTCTGCCAGGAAGGCGGCACTCGCTCCGGCTACGTCGCCAGACATAAGGAGCGCCCGGCCGAGCTCGTAGTGCAGGCCCGGGAACTGCGGGTCGAGCGAGATCGCGCGCTGCAGTTCCGTGGCCGACTCCGCCGGGCGGCGTGCGTAGTGGAGTGCGCGGCCGAGGTACTTGCGATAAAGGAGATTCAGCGGATCGCGCTCCGTGGCGCGCCGGAAATAGTCGACCGCATTACCGGGACGCAGCGTGGCTTCACTCAAATGGCCGTACAGCGCCAGCATATCGGCATTGTTGGGATCGATCGCCCGCGCCTTCGTCAGCGCCTCGGCCGCGGAGGACCAGTTGCGCTCGTACTGAATGTTCGCGGCGGCAAGTGCTACATAGGCATCGGCGAGACGAGGATTCAGGCCTATGGCGCGATTAGCGGCGGCGATGATGTCGGCGTGTGCCAGGGCGTACCAGTCCGCCGCCGCTGTCTGCCCACTGCCGATGACGGACCCCTGTGCGACGCGACGGACGTTGCAGAGGGCGAGACCTACCCAGGCCGGTGCGTACTTGGGATCCTGGTCGAGCGCCTCTTGGTAGAGAGCCAACGCCCGATCGAGATCGCGGCGTGTGTCGTTCGCCGCAAGGTGACGCGCCTGCAGATAGATCGTGTAAACCTCCGGGCTCGTGGACTGCTGCGGCGCGGCCGCCTGCGTGGCGAGGAGTGTGCTGCGCAACTGCCCGGAGACCGCGCGCGCGATGTCGTCCTGCACGGCGAAGATGTCGTGCGCGTCGCGGTCGTAAGTCTCCGACCAGAGGTGAAAGCCATTATCGGCGCGCACCAGCTGCGCCGTGATGCGCAGCCGGTCGCCCGATTTGCGTACGCTGCCTTCCAGGACATGACTGACGCCGAGCGTGCGCGCGATGTCCTCAACCGTCACTGCCTTCCCCTTGAAGGAGAAGGAGGATGTGCGCGCAGGTACGCGCAGGTCGGGAATCTTGGTAAGCGCGTCGATCAGCTCCTCGGCGAGGCCGTCGGAGAAGTACTCCTGGTCGTGCTTCTCGCTCAGGTCGGTGAAGGGGAGGACCGCGACGGATTTCTCCGCAACTGCCGCGGCGGTGGCGCCTGACGAGGCGCTGCCACGCTCCACTGCACGATGAGACGTTGCCGACCACTGTGAGGCGTAGTACATGACGATCGCTACGACGACCACCAGCGTGACCGCCCAGATGAGAGCACGCAGAGTGCCGCGTACGCCCGATACTGCCGTGGGACGAGCGGATGCAGCGCCAGCGGGGGCTGCGACGCCGAGCTGGGCGCCGTCGGCCGCAGGAGTGCTTCTCGCGGGCGCGTCTGCAGGCTGCGCGACGCCCGATGACGGCGCCGGGACTACGTTGCCCACCGGCGCCGCCACGGTAGCAGCACCGAGCAGGGCTGCGATGCGCGCGGGGAACTGCGGCGGGACATTTCCTCCCTCCAGCCGCGTCCACTGCACGCGCGCGAACGCCTCGGGCACATCGGCGCCGCCTTCGGGAGTGCTGTCGACGCACACCGGCACGATGAAAGTGCGGTTGCGTGCCATGCGCTGCGCGCGCTGCTCGGCGAGCGCCCATTCGAGGCGGAAGTAGCCCTCGCCGCGCGCGGCGGTGTTGGCGGAGATCACCGGCACGAAGAGCGCGCAATCCTGAATCTGCTGGCGGATCTTCTGATCCCAGACGTCGCCGCCGCGCAGCTCGCTGCGGTCGAACCACACTTCCACGCCTGCGGCACCCAGGCTCGCGCCGATGCGCTCCGCCACCTCCGCATCCTGAGAGGCGTAGCTGAGGAACACTGCATGTGAGGCTGCGTTGGCCAAATCGCCCCCTGATGACACGGCACCATGCCCGCGGCAATCGTCACAGTGCTGTGCCGGTGCTATGAGCGAGGAGCTTAGAGGCACTCAGGCCTTCGGTGCCAACCCACCTGTGTCTGCCGCCCAAGGTATCCTGCGCTTGAGTGCGGCGAAACGCGTGAGCCATGCGCCGGCCCGCTGCTGTTGCGTAACTGCAACGCCACTGTTTACGCCGGTGTTTTTGTCGAGGGCGAATTTGTCTATGCTTAGAGAATAGTGGGACATCAGCGCGGCGTTCGCGCAACAGCGCCGATTCCAAAAAGCACGGGGAGATCTTCATGCCAAGCACTTCGAGCCTGGGGCGTTCCGGCACTTGGGCACGTCTGACGTGCATTACCAGCGTCGGCGCGCTCGCCGCCGCTTTGCTCGCCACTGCCGCCGACGCTCAAAACGCTCCCGGGGAGCAGCCCGCGCCAGGGGTGCAGGAGGTCGTGATCACCGGCTCGCTGATCAAGCGCACTGATACCGAGACGCCGAGCCCGGTGCAGGTGATCAGCGAGCAGGACCTCGTCAACAGCGGCTACACGCGGGTCTCGGATGTTCTGCGCAATCTGGCCGCCAACGGTCAGGGCACGCTGAATCAGTCATTCACCGAGGCCTTCGCCGCCGGCGGGTCTGGCATCGCGCTGCGTGGCCTGACCGTGGGGGATACGCTGACGCTGGTCGACAGCGAGCGCATGGTCGCCTACCCGTTGAGCGATGACGGCGAGCGCAGCTTCGTCGACGTCACCGCGATTCCATTCAACGCGATCGAAAACATCGAGGTGCTGAAGGACGGGGCATCGGCCATCTACGGCGCCGATGCCATCGCCGGCGTGGTCAACGTCAAATTGAAACAGACCTATGTGGGGTCGGAGATCTCGGCGGAGGCCGGCTCGACCGAGCACAACGACGGGCACACCATGCATGCGGCCGCGATCGTCGGGTGGGGCGACCTGGCCAATGACGGTTACAACATCTACGCGGCCCTCGACTGGCACCGCCAGGAGCTGATCTGGGGCTCGAGTCGCAACGGCCCGTGGACCCAGCTCAACTGGAGCAGTTATCCGAACGGCCTCAATGAGACGCCGGGTTCCCCGACCCAGGGACTCTTTACGTATCCCGACAGCATTCAGGGTTATGTGGTCAACCCCATGGTGACCAAGGCGAATGCCAGTCAGCCCGCCGAAACCTTCTTCGCGCAGGGGCCGCAGCCGGGATGCAACAGCGCCGCGGCACAGGCCGCCGGCGCCTGCGAGTTCTCCTTCCCGGGGCAGATCCAGCCGCCGACCGAGCAGACGAACTTCCTCGCCAAGATCACCAAGGCACTCGCCGGTGACTGGAAGATGATCTGGACCGCATCGATCTTCGACAGTACCGCCGAGCAGGTGGCGCCGCAGTCACCACCTTTCGGGCACGCGCTCAATCAGACGGGCATCGACGTCGGCTCCGTGCAGACGGTGAATTTCGGCCCCGGAATAACGCCGCACCTCAACATCTTCCCTATCTTTACCTTGCCGGCCAACTCGACGCTCAATCCCTACGGCGTGCCGGCTCAGTTCTCTTACAGCTTTCCGGATGTCGGCCCGAACGTGATCGACACCGAGGCCACCACCTACCGGTTGTTTGCCGACGTCCGCGGCAGCGCCGCCGGCTGGGACATCGACGCCGAGGTGGGCCTCATGTATTCGAAGATGAACGTCGACATCTACGGCTACCTCGAGCCGACCTTGGTACAGGCAGACCTGAACAATCTCACCTACGTCCCGGGAGTCACCACCAACGGGACGCAACTGTTTGCGCCGGTCGAAGTCACCGACCCGTCGAGCACGCTGGACGTCCTCGATCTGCACGGTGCGCGCGAGCTGTTCCAGATGCCGGGAGGGCCGCTGACACTTGCGCTGGGGACGCAGTACTTCCACAAGGCGCAGAATGACCCGACTCCGCCTACGGTGGAGTCCGGGGTCCAGGAAATACCGGGCAGCCAGGCCGTTTATTCGGTCGGTTCCCAGGACGCTACCTCCGCTTTCCTCGAAGTCGGCGGCAAACCCGTCAAACAGCTGGAGCTGAACGCCGCCGTCCGTTACGACCACTACGACACCTACGGGGGACAGGCCTCGCCGAAGTTCGGTATCAAGTTCACTCCGATCGATATGCTGACCTTGCGCGGCACCTGGGGTAAGGGGTTTCGCGCGCCGTCCATATCTGAGGCTGGCACTGCGGGCGTCGAGTTCGGCGAGGGAAACATTGACATCCCCAACCTCTGTCCCAATGGACAACCGAACGTGAAGGGCACCATCAACGCGTATTGCGCCTTCCCGGCCATCGGAATCTCAGTCGCTAACCCGGACCTCAAGGCCGTCACCACTCAGAACGCCACCTTCGGCGTCATCTTCGATCCGGCCCCGGTTTTCAATGTGTCCGCGGACTACTACTGGATCCGGTTGAACAACGACATCATTTCGGCCTCCGCCGCAGGCGGCCTGGGCGCCCCGTTCCTCCAGACCGTTCTTGGGCCGCCGACTAAGGTGATTGCGTGCGCGGCCACGGTGACGACCGGCATATGCCCGCCGATGCCGGAGGTGGTCGAGCCTCCGGCCTACACGCTGGTTCCGTACGTAAACGCGGGTATCACCACCACGTCGGGCTTCGACATCGATATGCGCAGTCACGTGGATCTCGGGGACTTCGGCCGCTTGACCGGGGATGTGAACTTCACGCGCATTCTCGAGTACGAGTACGGCTACGCGGGCACGACATTCTACCTGGCCGGCACTCACGGGCCCTCGAGCATCTCCGGTGATACCGGCAATCCCCGCGATCGCGCAGTGCTGTCACTCACGTGGGATAAGGGCGCGTTCTCGACCACCCTCACAGGGAACTACACCAGCTCCTTCAGCATCACCGACCCCTCGGCAGGCTACCTCACCTGCGCGGAAGCGCTGGCATCCGGTGCGCCCTCGGCCTACGGTCCGGCTTTCGTGGGAACCGCCGTGGCCGGCACCCCATGGGTGCCGTATTGCTCGGTGGCGCACTTCACCTCCTGGAACCTCTACGCCAGGTACGCTCTCTCCGATCACCTCCAGGTCCATGGCTCGATCACCAACCTGTTCAACTCGGATGCGCCGGTGGACCTGCAGACCTACGGCGGCGGGGCGGAGTTGCACTACGATGCAGCGCTCGACCAGGACGGTGCCGTCGGCCGGGTTTTCCTCGTCGGGTTCACCTATCGGTTCTGATCCCGACGGTTCGGACCAGAAGCTTCGAGTGGCAATTGATCGGCCCCTGCGGGGGCCGATTTTTTACAATGACCATTTGGTGACACTCCGACCCACAGGACCCGGCTAAGCTGCGCCGATGCACCGGATCGGCGTCGTTGGCCTGTCCTACCGTCACGCCGGCGTGGACGACGTTGCGCGCTTTGCCGTTCCTCGCACGGAGATTCCGGCGCGGCTGCCCGTGCTGCGCTCGCAGCTGCAGGCGTCTGAAATTCTCTATGTCAGCACGTGCAATCGAGTCGAGGTGGTATACGCCACAGAGCACGGCCTGCCCGCCGAGGACGTGCGCCAGGCCGTGTTCCGCGTGCTTGCGGGCAGGGAGGGCGCGGCAGGGGAGGCAGTGCGCACGCTGCGGGCGTGGACCGGCGAGGCCGCCGTCGAGCACCTGTTTCTCGTGGCTTGCGGGCTCGACTCGGCCCAGACCGGTGAGCAGGAGATCGCCGCGCAGTTGCGCATTGCCTGGCAGGACGCACACGCTGCACACACTTGCGGCCCACTGCTCGATCGGCTGATCGGCGAGGTTCTGGGGATGGCGCGGCGGGTGCGGCGCCTGTCCGCGGGCGTGCGTGCGCCCTCTCTGGCCGATCTCGCCGCCGAGCGTGTGCTCACACACCTCGACGGAACCGCCGCGCGCGTTGCGCTCATCGGCGTCTCGGCCATGACACGCCGCTGTGCCGCGATTCTGCACGAGTCAAACGTGCCGCTGCTCGTCGTCAACCGCAGCCTTGGCCCCGCCGAGGAGCTCGCCGCCACGGTAGCGGGCGAAGCGCTGCTGCTCGAGCATTTCCGTGCGCGGCCGCCGGCGCTCGGTGCACTGGTGCTCGCAGCCGGTGGCGGCGGCGCTCTGCTCGATGGCAGCGAGCTCGTGCGCGTACGCGGCGCCGCGCAGGCCGCTCCGCTCCTCGTCGATTTCGGTGTGCCGCCTAACGTCGATCAGCCCGCGGCGCGGCAGGCCGCGTTGCCGCGTGTCGGCATGGACGAGCTGATCGAGGCTGCCCGCTCGCAGCGCCTCGAGCAGCTCATGCGCCTCGCGCCGGTGCGCGCCGCGATCGATGCGCGTCTCACGCATCTGCGCACCGAGCTCGCGCTGCGAGCTCTCGGGCCGCAGCTCGCGCAGCTGCGCGGCACCTTCGAGCGGCTCGCCGCCGAGGAGGTCGCCCGTGCGCTCTCCGGCGGGCTGCGTACCCTGGACGAGCGGCAGCGGACGCAGCTCGAGCGGCTCGCGCGCACCCTCGCGCACCGGCTCGCGCACCTGCCGCTCGCCGGGCTCAAGGCGGCCGCGGCGCACGCGAGCGCCGATGTGCTGGATGCCTTCTTCGCGGCGGCCAAAGGCGTGCGCCACCAGCGAAGCGAGGCCGCAAGAGGCACGGGCGAGACATGAGCAGAATTCCACAGGATCTCTCGACCCGCGCGCGCTATCCGCGCTCGGCGGAGCTCTACGCGCACGCCTGTCGCGTGATCCCCGCAGGAGTGAGCTCGCCGGTGCGTGCTTTCCGCGCCGTCGGCGGGACACCGCTCTTCATCGCACGCGGTGAAGGGGCGCGGGTCTTCGATGCCGACGGGCGAAGTTACCTCGACTTCGTCGGCTCGTGGGGCCCCCTCATTCTCGGCCACGCGCACCCGCACGTGGTCAACGCGGTGAGGGAGGCGCTCTCTCGCGGCACGACCTTCGGAGCGCCGTGCGCGGCGGAGGTGGAGCTCGCGGAACGGGTGGTGGCGGCATACCCGGCAGCGGAGCAGGTGCGCTTCGTCTCCTCCGGCACCGAGGCGGTGATGAGCGCGATCCGCGTGGCGCGCGCCTTCACCGGGCGCGATCTCGTGGTCAAGTTCGCCGGCTGCTACCACGGGCACGCCGATCACCTGCTGGTCGCGGCCGGCTCGGGACTCGCCACCTTCGGTCGTCCTTCCTCGGCGGGAGTGCCCGAGGCGTTCACGGGCTGCACGCGCGTGCTGCCACTCGATGACGCGGCGGCGGCGGCAGCGCTCTTCGCGCGCGAGGGCGCGCACATCGCCGCGGTCATCATCGAGCCGGTGCCCGCCAACCACGGACTTCTGCCGCAACGGCCGGAGTTCATCACGCAGCTTCGCCGCCTGACGCGCGAGCACGGGGCGCTGCTCGTCTTCGATGAGGTGATCACGGGATTTCGGCTCGCGCGCGGCGGTGCGGCGGAGCGGCTCGGCGTGCAGCCGGACCTCGCCACCTTCGGCAAGGTGATCGGCGGCGGCATGCCGGTGGGCGCCTTCGGCGGCGCGCGCGCGATCATGGCGCGCCTGGCACCCGATGGCGACACCTACCAGGCAGGGACGCTGTCGGGAAATCCCGTGGCGATGGCGGCGGGGCTGGCGACACTCGATGTTCTCGAGCGCGAGTCCGGCTGGGAGCGGCTCGAGTCCTGCGGCGCCGAGCTCGAGCGGCTGCTGCAGCCGGTGCTGGCGCAGGCGCGCTTCCCGCTGCACTTCATACGCCAGGGCTCACTCTTCTGGCTCGCCTGCCACGAGACGGGCGCGCCGCGCACGGCCGCGCCGCTCAGCGCGCGCGAGAGTGCGCGCTTCGCCGCGCTCTTTCACGCGATGCTCGAGCGGGGCATCTACCTGCCGCCTTCGGCTTACGAAACCTGTTTCCTCTCCCTCGCTCACGCGAGCGGCGATCTCATCCGCTTCACCGAGGCGCTTGCCGGTGCGCTGGCGGCCGTCGGATGAAAGCCGGCGGTGGCCGAATGAAAGCGACGCGCGTCTTCCAGATCACCGCGCTCGCACTGGTCGCGGTCTCGGCGGTGCAGGTCGGCTGGTGGCTCTTCGATCAGCACGCCTACACCGTGGAGAAAGTGCGCGCCGCGCGCAGCACCTATACCGAGCAGGTGAGCGCCGCGCAGGCGCTGCTCGATTCGGGCACGAGCGCCGCACGAGTGCAACAGCTGCTCCCCGGCGTCGTCGTGAGCGGCGGTCGCGCCGCGCTCGCTCCGGCGCTCGCGCAGGCCCTCACCACCGAGGAGCGCCGGCGAACCAACCAGTACGCCTGGGAGGGCTCGTTCTTTCTGCTGGCACTCGCGGTCTGCATCGCAGTGATTGCGCGGGCATTGCGCGCCGAGGCGCGGGTCCTCGAAGAGCAGGACAGTTTTCTCGCGCTCGTGTCCCACCAGTTCAAGACGCCGCTCGCCAGCCTGCAGCTCTCTCTCGAGACGCTGGCGCTGCGCACACCGCCGCCCGAGATGGCGCGCACGCTCATCGATCGTATGCTGGCCGACCTGGCACGCATGGAGCTCATGGTGACGCAGATCCTCGAGAGCGCGCGCCTCGAGCGCGGGCGTGTCGAGCTCAAAACCGAGCCGCTCGAGCTCGCCGGCGCGGTGGCGCGCGTCGTCGCGCAGCTCGAAGAGCGCGCCCTTAAGGAGCACGTGCACATCAGCAGCGACCTCAGCCCCGGGCTGTACGTCGCGACCGACTCGCTGGCCCTCGATGTCGTGGTTCGTAACGTGCTCGAGAACGCGCTGGCCGCAGTCCGCGGTACCGGTGGCGGCAACGTTTCCCTCAGTGCGCGCGCCGTAAACGGCGAGGTGGAGCTCTCGGTGCGCGACAGCGGCATCGGCTTCGCCCCCGCCGATGGCGTGCGACTCTTTCAGAAATTCACGCGCCTGCCCGGCGGCGCAAGCCACTACGGCAGCGGGCTCGGGCTCTTCATCGTGCATCGGCTGATGGAGCTGGCGCGCGGGCGCGTCAGCGCCCACAGCGAGGGTCTCGGCCGCGGCGCGAGCTTCGTGCTCACCTGGCCGGCAGCGGCGCCGGAGCCGCGCCCGTGAGCTCCGCGGTGGCTGCGGCGAGAGAAGTGCTGGTAGTCGAGGACGACCCGCACCTGGCCGCCGGCGTCATGGAGAACCTGCGCGCAGAAGGGTATGCGGTCGCGATCGCGGGCGATGGCGAGCGGGCGCTCGAGTGGCTGAAGCAGCACACCTGTGCGCTCATCGTGCTCGATGTAATGCTGCCCGGGATCGACGGCCTGGCGGTGTGCCGTTCCTTGCGCAGTCAGGGCGACAACACGCCGGTGCTGTTTCTCACCGCGCGCGGCGACCCGGAAGATCGCGTCCGCGGCCTCGAGTCGGGCGGCGACGATTATCTGGCGAAGCCTTTTCACCTGGAGGAGTTTCTCTCGCGCGTGCGCGCGATCCTGCGGCGCTGGGACTGGTACCGCAGCGCCGCGGCGGCCGCCGCGCTGCTGCGCTTCGGCGACAACGAGGTGGATTTCCGTACCTTCCGCGCACGGGCCTGGAGCGGCGAGACGCAGGAGCTCACTGAGAAAGAGGCGATGATCCTCAAGGTGCTCGCCGAGCACGCCGGCGAGATCGTCTCGCGCGAAGACCTGCTCGAGCGCGTCTGGGGCTACGACGTATTCCCCTCGACGCGCACGGTCGACAACTTCATCCTGCGGCTGCGCAAGCGCTTCGAGCGCGACCCCGCCAACCCGCGTCACTTTCTCACTGTCTGGGGCGTCGGCTACCGCTTCCTCACGGAGGGCGAGGCTTGAGCACGGCAGGGGCGCTGCGCATCGGCACGCGGGCATCGAGGCTCGCGCTGTGGCAGGCACGGCATGCCGCCGCGCAGATCTCCGCCCAGCGCGATGCGCCGCCTGTCGAGCTCAAGGAGATCACTACTGCAGGCGATGCGCAAAGCGAGCTGCCCTTGTGGCAGACCGAGGGCCGTGCCTTCTTCACCCGCGAGATCGACCGCGCGCTGCTCGAAGGGCGCGCGGACGTCGCCGTGCACAGCCTCAAGGACCTGTCCACGGAGCTCGAGGACGGCCTCGTCCTCGCCGCCACGCTCACGCGGGCGGACCCGCGCGATGCGCTGCTGAGTGCCGACGGCGCCCGGCTCGGTGAGCTGCCGCACGGGGCGCGCATCGGCACCAGCAGCCTGCGCCGGCGGGCGCTGCTCGCGCGCGCGCGCCCGGACGCGGTGCTGCTCGAGCTGCGCGGCAACGTGCCGACGCGTATCGAGCGGCTGAGACGCGGCGAGTACGACGCCATTGTGCTCGCCGCCGCGGGCCTCGCGCGGCTCGGTCTCGAGGGGCAGGTGAGCGAGTATCTGTCTCCCGAGCGCTTCCCGCCGGCCGTCTCCCAGGGCGTGATCGCTCTGCTGGCGCGCGCCGGCGACCGGGCGACGTTGCGCTGGCTCGAGTCGCTGGATGACCGCCAGGCGCGGCTCGAGGTGACCGCCGAGCGCGCCTTGCTCGAGCGCCTCGAAGGCGGTTGTCAGGTGCCGCTCGGGGCGCTGGCGCGTCTGGCCGACGACACGCTCACTCTCGAGGCGTGCGTGTGTGCGCTCGATGGCTCACGGCACTTAAGCGCCGCCGGCACGACTGCCGTGCCTGCCGCCGATGCGGCCGCTGCCGCGGAGGCTGCGGCGCTCGGTTGGCGCATCGCCGCGCAGCTGCTCGCGCGCGGCGCGCGCGAGCTCATCGCGCAGGAGCGCGCAGCGCGGGCGCTCTCTGCGGTGGAGGCGCCGTGAGCGCACCCTCTCACCAGCCGGCACGCCGAACGGTGGTGGTGACGCGCCCCGAAGGTGGTGACGGGCCGCTCAGCCGGGAGCTGCGTCAGCTCGGGCTCGAGGTGCTGTCGTGGCCTGCAGTCGGCATCGTCAGCACCGACCTCAGCGCGCTCGATGCGGCGCTCGCGAGCGTGCACGCCTTCGGGTGGATCGTGTTCGCCAGCCGCAACGCCGTGGCCGCCGTGCTCGCACGGCTTGCGCGCGCACCGGCCGGCGTGCGGGTCGCCGCAGTCGGCAGAGCGACGGCGCTTACGCTGCGCGAGCGCGGCTGGCCGGTAGACCTCGTTCCGGATGAAGGCAATGCCGCGGCGCTCGTTGCCGCTTTCGCCGCGCAGTGGTCGGCCGCTGATGCAGGCGTGCGCATACTCTATCCGGCAAGCTCGCGTGCACTGCCGACACTCGCCGCCGGTCTCGAGCAGCTCGGCGCCCGGGTCACGCAGGTCGAGGCCTACCGTACCGAGGGCACGCGCCTCGACCTCGCCGAGTGCCGCACCTGGATCGCGCGCGAGGCTGTCGGCGCGGTGACGTTCGCGAGCCCCTCGGCGGTCAGCGAGCTCGCACGCGCACTCGGCGATGCAGACTTCGCGCGGCTGCTCTCCGGCGCCGCGGCCGTGGCCATCGGCCGCACCACGGCGCTCGAGCTCGAGCGGCGCGGACACCCCGCAGTGGTGGCGGACGTGGCCACACTGCACGGACTTGCCATGACGACATTGCGACGGCTGCAACTGAGGCCTTGAACCTATGGGATTTCCGCAACAAAGACCGCGCCGCACGCGCCAGTCGGATCTGTGGCGACGCATGGTGCGTGAGACCCGCCTCTCTGCCGACGCACTCATTTACCCGCTGTTCGCGGTTCCCGGGCGCGCCGTACGCCGCAGCATCGACAGCATGCCCGCCATCTGCCAGCTCTCGCTCGATGAGGTGGTGAAGGAAGCGCACAGGGTTGCTGCCGCAGGCGTGAGGGCGGTGCTGCTGTTCGCCGCTCCTGCGAAGAAGGATGCCGAGGCGAGCGATGCGCGCGACGCCAAAGGACTCGCGGCACAGGCGATTGCGGCCGTGAAGGAGGCGTGCCCGCAGCTCCTGGTATGGGCTGACGTGTGCCTGTGCGGGGCCACCGACCACGGGCATTGCGGGCACGTGTCGGCCGGGGGCGTCATCGACAACGACTCCTCCACAGCCACGCTGGCGGAAGTAGCGCTCAACTAC
>Ga0187783_10002640_pt1 | contig 13282 bp, 8 predicted proteins | sample 1015_SJ02_MP02_2_FD_132471 | JGI IMG/M metagenome (GOLD analysis project Ga0187783, IMG submission 132471) | Tropical peat soil microbial communities from peatlands in Department of Meta, Colombia - 1015_SJ02_MP02_20_MG | ecosystem: Environmental > Terrestrial > Soil > Wetlands > Peat | place...
TTCGCATGAACGAGCCCCGGATGCCGGCATTGCTGACATCCAGTGGACGGCCGGGGTTTTATCTCCGCGTGCTCCAGGAAGGCGAGGTGGGCGCCGGCGACGAAATCGTGAAAGTGGGAGAGGCGGAAGAGCGAATGACCGTCGCGGAGATCAACGCGCTCCTCTATTCGCCCCGTCATCCGCGTGATCGGCTCGAGCGCGCATTGCGGACCGAAGCGCTTTCGCTGGGATGGCGCTCGGCGTTTGAGGCCTTACTGCAGAGCCAAACGACTGACGCGGGGAGTGGAAACGCAGGCCTCGTGCCGGCAGCAGCTGCGCACCCGGTTGCGCCAGGATTTCGGCCCCTCGCGGTGACGGCGATCGATCACGAGTCGGCGGACGTCCTCTCCCTAACAATGCAGAGCCCGGACGGTCAGCCGCTGCGAACGGCTGTGCCCGGCCAGTACGTCGTTTTACATCTTCAACCTACCGCCGGCGGCACGCCACTCTTTCGCAGCTACTCGCTTTCTGGTCCCGTTTCGACGGAGCGCTATCGAATCAGCGTGAAGATCGAGCCGAATGGGGTGGCTGGAACGTACCTGCGGGAGCACGTCCAGGTAGGCGGTGGTCTCGACGTCAGCTCGCCGCGCGGAAGCTTCGTTTTGCAGGGCGGAAAGCGGCCCATCGTGCTGCTCAGCGCAGGGATCGGGGCGACACCTGTTCTGGCGATGCTGCACGCGCTGGCCACGGTCCGCTCGACTCGGCAAGTGCTGTGGCTCCACGGGGCCCGTGATCGGCAGCATCATCCATTTGCCGCCGAAGTCCGCCGCCTCATGCTCACGCTCGCGCGCGGCCGCAGTTATGTTTGTTACAGCAGGCCGGGCTCGCGCGACAAGATGGGTGCGGATTTCGACGCTACCGGTCACTTGTCGCGGTCGGTTTTCGACGAAGTCGGTGTCCCACGCGAGGCGGATGTCTACGTCTGCGGGCCGACTGGCTTCATGACAGAGATGAAAGTCGCCCTCGCAAGCTTGGGCGTAGTGCCGGAGCGCATTCACGTCGAAATCTTCAACGGCAGCGAGTCGATGACCCCTGGTGTCGTCCGCGCAGCGACGCGAGCTCCGCATTCCCCTAAGGACGATACCAACACCGGTCCGTTGGTGTCGTTCGCACGCAGCGGCATCGCCGCACACTGGAAGGCCTCAGCCTACCAGAGCATTTTGGAGCTGGCCGAGGCCTGCGACGTCCCGGTACGTTGGTCGTGCCGAACCGGTGTTTGTCACAACTGCGAGAGCGGTCTAGTTTCGGGGACGGTCGTCTATGATCCGGAGCCGCTCTCAAAGGCCGCCGACGGCAACCTTCTTGTCTGCTGCTCACGACCGACTGGCGATGTCGTCATCGATTTGTGAAGCCTGACCGGGATTCGATTTTGATCGGGACTCGGCACAAGACTCCCGTCGGCGCGGGAGACGGGGGTTTCGCACCCGGGCTCGACCCCGCGCGCGGGGACTATGCCAGCATCGCTGACTTCTCCGACCCCGATGGCAACACCTGGGTTCTACAGGAACGGGGCTACAGGAATGTGAGGCGGTGTGATGTTTAATTTGTGCGTCTGGAGTATGTCCCGCATTGTCTCCGAAAAATAGCAATTCGAAAATCTTATTCGCTTATTTATACTGTCGTCGCTGAGTCTGCGGCTCGCGAAACCTGATGAAAATGAGAGATGGGGGGCTATGACCCTTCGGCCCGCACCCAGAGACTATGGGAGAAGTCTACTGCGCCCGCGATCCAAAGCTCGGACGTGATGTACTAAGCGGGGTGCTGCCCGAAGCGTTCGCCCGTGATGCTGAATGCATGGCACGTTTCCGACGCGAAGCCAGAGTTCTTGCCTCACTCGATCAGCCCAACGGCATCCCGGACTGACTGCACCGCGGAATGAAATGATGGAGATGCGAGGTCTAGCGCGATGGCCTGCCTAACAGGGCGACGCTACACCCATGGTGATCCCTTATGCGAACCCCACCTGGTGTAAGTCCCGCTGATTTTTCTACCGCGCTCGTGCAACTTGAGAATGCTGTCGGCAAGGAATGGGTCTTCACGTCCGATGAGGACATGGAAACCTACCGCGATTCTTATTCTCCCTTCTGGCATGAAGAGGAAGATCGAGTGCCGTCTGCGGCGGTTGCGCCCGACGCCGTGGAACAGGTGCAGGCAGCCGTTCGGATCGCCAACCATTTCAAAATCCCGATTTGGACGATTTCGACTGGCAAGAATCTCGCGTACGGCGGGTCGTCTCCGGCTTTATCAGGGAGCGTTGTGTTCGATCTGAAGCGCATGAACCGGATTCTCGAAGTCAACGACAAGAATCACTACGCGCTGGTCGAGCCGGGCGTCAGCTACTTCGATCTCTACCGCTATATCCAGGACAACAAGCTCAAAGTGTGGATCGATCCCCCCGGTCCCGGTTGGGGTAGCCCGGTCGGGAATTCGCTCGAACGAGGCGGTGGGAGCACGCCGATGAAGGATCATTTCGCCTCGGTGTGTGGAATGGAAGTCGTGCTGGCCAATGGCGACGTGATGCGGACGGGCATGGGCGCACTACCGGGGGCAAAAACGTGGCAGCAGTATAAGTACGGCTTCGGCCCGTACATCGACGGCATCTTTTCGCAATCCAATTTCGGCATCGTGACGAAAATGGGCATCTGGCTGATGCCCGAGCCGGAAGCGTATCGCGAGGGGACGGTGATGGTGCCGAAGCACGACGATCTGATTTTATTCGTCGAGACGCTTTCCTTCCTGATGGACTCAGATATCGTTCGTGGAACGATGCAGCTCCAGAGCCCGCTACTCGATTACAGGGCGTCGCACGGCGGCAGCGTGTTGGACATGCCTGGCGGAACCTCGATCGCAGAGATGGAAAAGATCGGCGCCGAGAAAAACCTTCCTTATTGGAGCATGGTGATGCATTTCTGGGGTCCCCAGAAGCTGATCGATGCGCAGTGGGAATACGCAAAAGAAAAATTCTCAGCAATATCCGGCGCATCGCTCCGGGACGGCCGCGCCTACCGATTCCCCGTTAAGCTGAAAGAAACGGACGACGGGCAGAGAGCTTCTTTGGGTATTCCAAGCCTTTCGGTGTTCGCGCTGCCTGCCGGGAGCCAGGGCCATATGGATTTTTCGCCAATCGTTCCGAGGACGGGCGAGGCTGTGTTCGAGGTGCTGAAGGTATTTGGCCAGGCGTACGCGGATCTCGGAGTGCCGCCAAAGAATCAGTATTTCGGTCTGCCGTGGACATTCTTTCCGCACGCGTTCGTGCTGTTGGTCGGAGTGTTGGTCTGGCACGACATCGAGAAGAACCGCGAGAGCCGCACGGTGTTCCAGCGCCTGGTCGAAGTGGCTGCCGAACACGGCTGGGGCGAATATCGAACGCACGTCGCGTTTATGGACAAAATCGCAGATGTCTATTCCTACAACAACCATGCGCTGCAGCGATTTCGCGAAACGATCAAGGATGCGGTCGATCCCAATGGCATACTCTCTCCGGGCAAGAGCGGTCTGTGGCCCAAGTACCTGCGAAAAGCACGAGCCTGAGAATCCTGGAATCTCCATTCCACGAGCAGACCGCTCAGTGCGCCGCGGATATCGGGCTACACTATCGGCTTTGCGCTTAGCCATTGCTCCCGGTGCCGGCCAGTTGGAATCCGCATGGTATAAGGGAGGATTATTTACGAACTGTTTTTTTCCGGAGAACTGCCACGAAATTGCAGGCCTGGACGGGTGCGCAATTGAACCGTCGTGAATTCCTGACCCGAGCACTAGGCGCGATGGCGTCGTACTACGTTGTGTCCCCCGGCGCCGGCGTTGCCGGCGAACTGCTTGAGCCGCAGACTAAGTTCACCCCGTTTCAATTTCCTCAAAAATTTATTTTTGGAGCGGCCACGGCTGCCTATCAGATTGAAGGCGGCTGGAATGAAGATGGAAAGGGGGAATCTATCTGGGACCGTTTCTCCCATACCATCGGCAAAGTGAAAGGCGGATCGACAGGCGATGTCGCTTGTGATTCCTATCATCTTTACAAGGAAGACATAGCGCTACTACAGCAACTGAACTTAAAAAGCTATCGCTTTTCCGTTTCTTGGCCGCGAATCCAAGCGGATGGCACTGGAAAACCAAATAACAAGGGCTTGGATTACTACAAGCGAGTGGCGGACGCGCTTCTTGAAGCTCGAATTCGACCCCTCTGCACGCTCTATCATTGGGATCTCCCGCAAACGTTGGAAGACGCGGGCGGCTGGCCGAATCGAGACCTGGCTGGTCGCTTCGCGGAGTACGCCGAGATTGTCACACGCGCACTGGGCGACCGCGTTACTCATTGGTGTATTTTCAACGAGCCGTGGGTCTTTACGTTTTGGGGCTATTCCCGTGGGATTCTTGCTCCGGCACGAAGTAATTTCGCAGAGTGCATGCGCGCCACCCATGTAGTGAACCTTGCCCAGGGCCAGGCGTTCCGCGCTATGAAAGCCGTCAACTCTAAAGGTGAAATTGGTACAGCCTTTAGCATGGCATATTGCCAGCCGGCCACATCGTCGCAAGAAGATCGTGAGGCTGCCAACCGAGCCCATGCGCTAGTGAACGTGTGGTTCGTTCAACCGGCGCTGAAAGGCGAATACCCCGCCGCGTTTCCGGGAGCGAGCCCGCTCGAGATGATGGGCGTGAAGGCCAGGGATATGGACCTGTGCCGCGCACCGTTCGATTTTATCGGGATCAACTACTACATCCGTCTGCTCGTTTCGGCTGTTCCACCTGGGGAGGGCGAATCCGCCACCGGTGTGCAAAGTTCCTTCGCCCACGAAGGCCCGCTCACGGATAACGGGTGGGAAGTCTGGCCCACAGGTTTCGACGAACTGCTGATGCGCATCTCCAATGAATACAAAGGGACGCCGATCGAAATCACCGAGAACGGTTGCTCTTATCTGGACTCGCCAGACGACTATGGCCATGTAGCTGACGAACGCCGCATTCAGTTTATGCGTGGATATTTGAATGCATTGGGCCGCGCCATAAGCAGCGGCGCCAACGTGCGGGCCTACCATCACTGGAGTCTGATGGACAATTTCGAGTGGGCCGAAGGTTTCACCCAGCGGTTTGGTTTAGTCTACGTCGATTTTCGGACGCAAAAAAGAACCATCAAAGACTCTGGCAAATGGTACGCGAAGTTGGCCGATACAGGCGATCTGCAGTAACGGCCGCTAGGCGACGCTCGGGCGGCTCGATCAGCGTATCGCGAACCATGGGAGGGATTTGGGGCGCTGGCATAGACACACCGACGCTCTACCACTCAGCTTGACCGTGATCTGAAACCGGATCAGAATCGCCGACGTTAGCGTTGACACGCGCCTAGCGCGCTTCCAAATCTCTCGCGCGACAGATCCAATGAACACCCTGCCAGATCACAGGAAGCTCCTCATCGCCGCTTCGGTGCTGGTCTTCCTTGTGCCAGCGACGGCGGCCGCGCAGGAGCCGGAGACGCCGGCGCCCCGCGCCGAAGGCTTCCCAATCGGGCCGCCCGCGCAAATCACCAAGTTCACCGCCGAACCGGGCTCCGTTCTAGCTGGCGAACCGGTCACGCTGACCTGGGCCGCATTCAATTCCGACAACCTATCGATCGATCAATGCGTGGGCGCAATTCCCGCGCGGGGCACTCGCCAAGTCACTCCGGCCGCGACCACTACCTACAAGCTGTTGGCCAAGGGCCGAGGCGGCGACGACAAACGCTCGATCACAGTGGTCGTCTCGGGCTCGAATTCATCTGCATCTAGCGCTGCGCCAGCCTGCACAGACATAAAGGATCAGCCGATTCCCCGCGTGGGCGACCATCCCGATCTTTCCGGCGTATATATCGGTGGCTTCGCGATCGTCCCCATAGACAAACCCATACTCAAGCCGGGCGCGGATCATTTCAAGCTAACCGAGGAGGAGAGCGCCCTCGGTCCGACGGCGCAGTGTGTCCCGCCAGGCGTTCCCACCTCTACGATGTGGCCATACCCTCTGCAGATCGTGCAGAAGCCCGATCTCGTGGTCATTCTCTACGAGGCCTATCCGATGTTTCGCGTGATCCCCACCGATGGAAGCCCTCATCCCGATAATCTCGATCCCACGTACATGGGCAATTCGGTCGGCCACTGGGAGGGAGACACGCTTGTTGTCGATGTGACCGGCTTCAACGACAGGACCGTCATCACCGATTATCACCACACAGCGGCCTTTCACGTCGTCGAGCGATACCGCCGCACGTCCTACGACACGATCAGCTACGTCGCCACAATCGACGATCCCAACGTTTTCGCGGCGCCCTGGCGCTACGGCGGACCGTTGAAACTCCATCCTGAGTGGGACCTTCAGGAATACGTGTGTGAGCAAAACAATAAGGACTATCACGACTTGCTGATTAACAAAAAATAGCTCTTGTGGCCTTCTTCTGGGATGCTTTGCGGCACCTCTGGACCGGTGGTGGCTATCCTTAGAGCACCTCAGAAACGATGAAGGAATCGATGATACGCACAAGTGCCGGGGAAGTCAGCGATGGCCGAAGATTTTTGGTTCGCTCACAATGAGCACTCGGATGAAGATGAAATTACGCAATTCCATGACGCCAGCTCCACATAATTTTTTGGGCCAAATTACCCGCTCGGATGACTTTATGGAACCTACCAGCGGAGTTGGCTGATCGTTCGCTTTGGGATATATTGGCTCCCAATAAATCGGGAGCCCAGAAATCCGGTCGGATAACTGTCGGACGAGTCCGAACATGTCGAACGAACTGACACGAAGAGAACTAATGCGTCGTTCGATTGCCACAGGCGGCTTGTTTGCGGCCGGGTCGCTGATGCCGGTTTCGTCGACGCCAGCCAATCAACCTGCCCAGCAATCAACCACACAAGCCGAAACCAGGGTACCGGCAACAATCGTTGATGGCAGGGTGGTGCAACCGCGGAGGGAACTCCCGGTTTTGCAAAAGACAAGCGTCCTGATTGTCGGAGGCGGTCCGGCTGGGACGGCTGCCGCCTTTTCGGCCAAGCGGCTGGGCGTCGACGTCACTCTGGTGGAGAGATACGGCTATCTCGGAGGGCTGGCAACCGGCGGCCTCGTCCTGGGAATATTTCCGCTTTATGATCGGAACAACAGGCAGGTCATCTTCGGCGTCGGCGAAGAGCTGATGAAGAAGCTGGACGTCCTCAAGTACGGAATCATCGATCGGAACAAGGCGCCTATTTACCCGACAATCGACGCGGAGGCCTTCAAGTTCGTATTAGCGGACATGGTGCTCGAGTCGGGAATAACCGCCTACCTGGATTGTTGGGGTGTCGATGCGATTGTAGATGCCAAAGGGGCCGTGCGCGGCGCCGTGTTTGAAAGTAAGTCGGGGCGTCAGGCCATCCTCGCTGATATTGTGATCGATTGTTCGGGAGACGGTGATATATACGCAGCCGCGGGGGCGGCTTTTGAAAAAGTCAAAACCAACATCGGCCTGATCAGTCGGATCGGGAACATCGATGAGGTCGATATGGCCGTGGGACGAGGATCAGAGGACGCGGAGCACCCCGTGACAGGCAAGCCTGGGTCAGGGCGGCCCTCGAAGGGTCGGGTGAACGACATGAACGGTCACGCCGGGAACTCGACGCCGGCGCCCCACGTCAATTGGCTCAACATGAAAGGCCCAGTTGGAGACGCCCTGGATGTCGCGGACCTGACTGCTATGGAACTCAAGCATCGCCGAGGGACCTGGAGCAACGTAGAGAAGCTGCGCCAAAAGCCGGGAAACGAACAGGTCTACCTGGCTGAAACAGCACCTGAGCTGGGTGTGCGGCTCAGCAGGCTCCTTGACGGCTGCAAGAAACTTACGGTTCAAGATATCCGCAGCGGCGCCAAGTTTAACGATGTCATCGGCTATTCCGGCGCCTATGCGAATGCTCCTGAATTCCAAATTCCTTACGGTTCCCTCGTTCCCGCGAAGGTCGAAAATGTTTTGGCAGCCGGACGATGCATATCGGCCGATTTTGAAGTTGCCGATATCACGCGGCTCATTCCGGTCTGTTGGGTTACCGGACAGGCCGCCGGCTTGGCTGCGGCATTGTGCATCCAGGACAAATGCAAGCCTCGCAACGTGAATGTAACGAAGCTCCAGAACCTCCTTCACCAGCAAGGGGCGTATTTAGGATGACTTTTCTCAGGCGCGTGCCGCGGCGGCTGATTCAGTTGACCTGCTTTGTCGGCGCCGTCGTGCTGATTTGGCCGTTGCTCCCCTGGGCGATTGCGCCGAGGTCTTTCGTGCAGGCCAGCCCGTTCGTTGCCTTCGCATCGAGTATCGCCACGCGCTCCATCAGTGTGGGAGCGGTTTTGGCCCTCCTAATAGCCGTCGTGAGTTCGTTTAAGAAGCGGTGGTTCTGCCTTTACCTGTGCCCGACCGGTTTCCTGCTCGAAAATACCTCACGCGCGGGGTTGCGTAAAGCGCGCTGGTGGAGCAAATGCCCGCCGGTCGGCAGATATATCGCGGTACTCACGCTGGCGGGTGCCGTGGCGGGGTATCCGGTCCTGTTGTGGATGGATCCTCTTTGCATTTTTAGCAGCCCCTTCGCCATGAACAAGACCACGAGCCTGATATCTGTCATCCTGGTCTGCCTCGGCCTGGGCGTGCTGCTGGGAGCTACGTTCATTTTCGGTATGCTCTGGTGCGTCCGCATTTGTCCCCTCAGCGGACTGCAGGACCTGCTGTTCTCGATGCGGAAGGCGCTCTGGACCAGATTGACTGCGAGTACATCCCCGCAAAAGTTCGGAGTCGCTCGGCGTGCCTTCTTCGCCGGAGCGGGGGGTGCATTACTCGCCGTTTGGGCGCGCCGGGTCGGAGCGGCACGATACAGCAAGAGTGACACGCTGCTGCGTCCTCCCGGCGCGGTGCCGGAGGATCGCTTCACCGGGCTGTGCATCCGCTGCAACAACTGCGTGCACGCCTGCCCGTCGAAAATCATTCACCCGGATACCGGCCGCGAGGCGGGGTTGGCAGGCTTCGGGGCGCCCGTCATTAAATTCGACAGGGACTACAAGTATTGCTTGGAGACGTGCAATGCCTGCACGCAGGTTTGCCCGACCGGGGCGTTGGCGCCGCTCGATCTTCAGTCGAAGAACAAGTACGTCATTGGAGAGGCGCTCGTCGATAACAACGTCTGCCTTGTTCCGCTCGGCAAGAAGGAGTGTGACGCGTGCGAGCGCGCCTGTCCGTATGACGCAGTCAAAATCACATGGGACGAGGAGCAGTATATCGCCTACCCTGTGGTGAACGATAAGTGTATCGGCTGCGGAGCCTGCGAAGTCGTGTGCCCGACCATCCCGGTCAAGGCCATTCGCGTGTGGACCCAAAAACCTGCGTGAACGTTGTCCCGACTGGTTTGGGCAAGCAGCGAGAAGATCAGCTGCCACCAGCCGTCGAGCTCTTCTCTTCCGAACCTTTGCCAGCAGGATCAGATGATTTTCGAATCCAGCGCAACTGCGCTACCAATGTGATATTTTGCCCGGTGTGGTTGGGGCTCCGCTGACGTCCGGAAAGATTCGATCCATTGCTTGACCGGAGGAAAATGGCCGTGTCTAAGTTGGCGCTTACGTTTTTGTTTTGTTCTTGCCTTCCGGCGGTTGCGCCAGCACGAGCTACGGATGAGGTTGTGCTTTTTCACGGCAAGATTTTCACTGGCGAGCCGGAGCGTCCGTATGCCGAGGCCTTGGCGATTCGCGGCGACAGAATCGTGGCCGTCGGCAATCGTAGCGACGTATCCAAAGCGGTGGCAAGTGACGCGAGACTGATTGACCTCAAAGGGAATTTCGTGATGCCGGGACTCATCGACAGCCATTGTCATGCCGTGGGTGGCGGGCTGCTGCTGATTTCGGCTGTTGTCGGCGAGAGTGTTAGCTCCGTCGATGAACTGGCGGCTTTTGCCGCCGAAGCCAAGAAGACCGGACGAGGAATGCAAGGAGACATTCTGACTGTCAGTGGAGTTCCTCTGGCATTCTGGTCAAAGAACAAGGAGCTCAATCAGCGGTTTAATGCTGGGCCCTATGCCAGTCAGCCCATCCTGCTCGACGGGATGGACCATCACACGGCATGGGGTAACCAGGCATTGCTGAAACGGGCGGGGATCAACAGAGAACTGATCATCAGCCTCGACGCGGTGGGCCGCGGATACTACGGCTACGGTCCCGATTTTGAGCCGAATGGTTTCCTTGTGGATAAAGGAGCAGATAAAGCGAGGGCGGTGGTGCCGAAGCCGAGCCAGGAGCGAATGCTTGCGGCGGGACGTGCCGCGGTCCAATACATGCACGAGCAGGGGATCACAGCATGGCTGGATGCGGCGGCCAGCGAAGACATCCTAGCAACCTACCGGACTCTGGCGGAGAGCGGTGAACTGAACTCTTATGTGGCAGCGCTGCCAGTCATTGACTTCAAAAGCGGGCATCCGGAGCAGCAGTTGATCAAGGTGCTCGAGTGGAGGGAACAGTTCAAGAATGTGCCGGGAGTGAAAGTTGTCGGAATCAAGGTATTCGCCGATGGCGTTCTGGAATACCCTTCACAAACAGCGGTTCTGTCCAAGCCATATCGGACGAGCGGAAAGAACGGCGAACTCCTGTTCGAGCCGGCAGAGTTTGAGAAGATTGCGATTGAGGCAGACAAGCAGGGATTGATCGTTCACGTGCACGCGATCGGCGACCGAGCCGTAACCGAAGCCCTGAACGGTATCGCCGCCGTCCGGAAAGCAAACGGGAACTCCGGCGTGCCGCATACCATTACCCACCTGCAACTGGTCAGGCCTGAAGACATTCCGCGTTTCCGCGAGCTCGGTGTGATCGCGTCGTTCCAGCTCTACTGGGCCAGTGCCGAAACGGACACGATCGAACTCGTGAAACCTTACATCGATCCCACGCTGTACGAGTGGCAATACCCGGCGCGGTCAGTCCTGGACGAGGGTGGCATCATCGCAGGTGCGAGTGACTGGCCGGTATCGACCGCCAACCCGTTCCGGGCCATTTATCAGGCCGAAACGCGCAAGGGGCCGGAAGGTGTGCTGGAGGCAGGTCAGCGCGTTCCACGGGAGGCCATGCTGTACGCCTACACACGCAATGCGGCGCTGGCATTGGAAGAACAGGACCGGATCGGGTCGATCGCTCCTGGAAAGCAAGCGGATCTTGTCATGGTCGATCGCGATGTTCTGACGGTATCTGCCGAGGAGGCGCGCGACACGAAAGTCTTGTGGACGGTTGTGGCCGGCAAAACTGTCTACGGCGCTCAGCCGTGACGCACTGACTCATTTCTTCGCGTGAGTCAGCCAGGGGCTGTAGCACGGAACGACAAGGAGAACGGCTTCGATCTGGCGAATCTCGCCGCTCCTTATTTTGAGAAAGCCGAAAAATCAGGCGAACCGCGGCCTGATGCTGCGCACGGCGTAGTATGGCGCACCGTTCGTTGTGATCGAAAAAGAGTACGAATCGATTCAGTTCGCTGCCTGCGCCACGTAATAGCCCGGCCGAGCGCGAACGAAAACGTTGGGCCTCGTAACCGAGACCGCAATCGCGTGAAAGCCGACAGGACGGTCCGAACTTGGCCGGTAGCCGATGATGTATTGAGCGTGTAATTCACCACCGATTTTATCTAGCGCGTCGCGGAGGGTCGCGGCGCGAAGCGTGCTGTAATGCACCCCTCCCGTGGCCACCGCGGCAACTTCGAGGTCGTGATTCTTGCGCCTGTTCATGCCTTGCTGGAGAAGGAAAATAGCTGGGGCCGCCCAAAGATCGGGTCCGTCCTGAATAAGGTCTCGCGCCATGCTGCTAGGGCCAATCGCATAGATCGAGATATTTGCGTGTTCGGCGTCTCGAACGATTTGACCGAAATTCGCTTTACTTCCGTCGTCACGAGATTCTCCGACAATCAGCAGGATGCGCCGCCTCATGGACTCGCCCTTCAACATATCGACCGCGCGAGCCATGGCATCGTATAACTTCCTCCGTGGATCATCAAACGTGGCGTTCGCTATCGCGTTTTCGACGGCATCGTGATCTTGTGTAAACGGTTGGGGCACTTCGACAGTCGAGTTGTAGGTGATGACCGCCGCCTCGCCATCGAGGGCCATGACGGTTTCGGTGAAGATGCTTCCCAAGCTGTGCACCTCAGGAATCATGGCGTGCGGGCGAGAGCTCGTCTCCAACACCAGGGCTACGGCGAGGGGATCTCCTCCGAGGTCCCACTGATCGAACCTCTGCTCAACCCCGTCGTCGAATACATGGAAGTCGGTGGGCGAAAGGTCCAGGACAAGCTCGCCCGTCGGGTCCGTGACCGTGACAGGCACAATCACCTCGGTTGTTTCAGTGCGGATGCGATCATTCGAGCTCGGCGGTGGCGCTTGCGTCTGAGCCCATCCACAGTTGACGCCCGCCGCGCTGAGTGAGAAGGCGAGCGCGCATGGAAATAGGAATCGTCGGTGAAATCTCATCACGGCTGTATTTTGAATCGTTTGTGCCTCCCGGCCTGTGATCGGATGGCAGGATCATGCCAGCAAACCATCTGTCCCTCGCACTTTCATAATTCTAGCCAGCGATTCCTTCAATTCCTTCACCAACGTTACGGACACATGCAGGTCACAAAGCACGTAAGCATGGTACCAACGGCCAGGGAATCTAAACCAACGATCCATTCAGGTAGCCGCTCAGCTACGGCATAAGAGAATGATGAGCGCCGTCAACCTCCACGTCGAGAACACCGATGCGACCCTGGCTAAACCGCGATGCTGTGCAGAATGCGGCTGGCCGGGAATAGCTTACATGCCGGCAGGCGTACGGGTGATCAACACAAACGGCAAGCAAGTCGTCGTTGGACAGTTGTCTTACTTCCGCGTAACCACTGCATTATGTTCAGTCTGCCAGGATATGAAATCTGCGGCGGCGAGTAGAGCGTGGTTTGTCGACGCGCACGCTGAATATCTTGATCAGATCGAAGTCAAAAAACAGCTGTTGGCAGGGCAATAAGACCTTCGGTAAATAAAGCCACACCCTTCGGCCGCTCCCACCTCATGGCACCGTGGTTGCACGGGGCATATCCTGCGGCGAGTTGGGTAGCTTTGGTTCAGTCCAACGCGGCCCGCCCGTCTGGGAGAGCTGGTTCGATAGAGGAATTTTGATGAAGCGAGGTAAGGAAGGAGCCGGCAATTTCGCGGACGCGCGCGGCACAGGCGGAATCGGGCACCTGCGATTGCAGCGCCAAGCGAAA
>Ga0187783_10002641_pt1 | contig 13277 bp, 7 predicted proteins | sample 1015_SJ02_MP02_2_FD_132471 | JGI IMG/M metagenome (GOLD analysis project Ga0187783, IMG submission 132471) | Tropical peat soil microbial communities from peatlands in Department of Meta, Colombia - 1015_SJ02_MP02_20_MG | ecosystem: Environmental > Terrestrial > Soil > Wetlands > Peat | place...
AGATGTCATTGACCAGCACGTCCAGCCGACCTCGCTCGCGCTCGACGGTCGCAATCAGCTCGGCCACCGCGGCGGGGTCCTCGTGATCGACGACCACGGCCGAGCCCTGCCCGCCCGCGGCGCGGATCCGGTCGCCGGTCTCCTCGATCGTCTCGGGCCTGCCGATCTCTGACCGGCCAGATACCCGGCTGCTGCGGCCGGTGGCATAGACGAACAAGCCGGCCCGGGCCAGCTCGACCGCGATCGCCCGGCCCGCTCCGCGTGTCGCCCCCGCCACCAGGGCGACGCGCGTGTCCCGATTCGTCTGCACGGCCATGTCGCAAGTAAACCGCTACAGGATCGGCGGCAAGGGCTCGCCGGTCTCGATGGTGGTCTTGAGGTTGCTCAGGATGTAGGCCCACCCCTTGACTCGCTCCGCCGTCTTCGGCGCGTCATCCAGCTTGTCATGGATCACGGTGAGCTTGCTCAACCCGGCACGCGGCTCGTCGATCTGGCAGGTCACCCGGCTCTCCGCCTCGGCGGCCAGCTCGGGCTTGTGCAGGCTGCGCCAGGCGAAGACGAGCTTGCGCGGCGGGTCGTATTCAAGCACGGTGTTGTCAGTCCACAGCTGGCCATCCGGCGACCAGCTGCGCAGCTTGACCCCTGCTTCCGGCTTGGCCTCCAGCTGAGCGCCATTGAAGAACCTGGCCACGACGGCCGGGTTGGTGATGGCATCCCAGACCTGCTGCTGTGTGGCGCGGATGTAGATCTCACGGACCTGCGTCGTGGACTGGGTCGCGGTTGTCATGATGAGCCCTCCAGATGATCCCTGAGTCGTGGTCAGGCGGCATGCCGCCATTATTGGCGGCCGGACAGGATGTAGCCGTCCTTGCGCCCGGCTCTGGCCACAACCGGTCATTCGCCGCGATCTCGTTGTCTCGTGCGGCGGGACCTGGTCACGATCCGGAACTGGCGGCCGGGCTCGAGCATTGACCGGCCCTACAGTGAGGATGGCCATGAGCGTGCTTGAGCTGCCTGGCTGGCTCGACTGGACATGGGCGCTGAGCGTGCTTGAGTCCGAGGTCCTGGTGACTGGCGAGGTCGTCAACCGTGCCGCCGGCACGCTGATCACCTCGTGCGCGCCCGACGACGAACCGGTCGCCGTCACCGTGCGGAAGGCCGATGGCCGGCTGCTGGTCACCCCAGGTGACGCCGCGGTGGTCCGCGCCGTCGTGCGCCGATTCCACCTCGACCTGGACCGGCAGGCGGTGGAGCAGGCGCTCGACGCGTCGCTGCCGCGCTTCGTGCCGGCCCGGACAGCGGACGCGGGCTGGGTGCGGCGCCCCGCCGCCGCGGGCCTATGGCCCTACTGCCTGATATTCCTTTCCGGCGGCAATCCGTGGTCAGAGTCGATCAGCCGGATCTTCGCCGACCTGGGAGCGAAGGCCGGGCCGCTGCGGGTCGCCCCCCGGCCTGATGACATCCTGACGGCCGGGCACGAGAAGCTGGGCGGATATGGCATCGCCGGGCACCGCGTGGGCAACATGCTGGGCCTGGCGTCGGCCTTCGCGACGCGGCCAGGCAGATATGACGAGGAGACGCTGCGGGCGCTGCCCGGCGACGTCGCCGTCAAGCGGCTGGGCGAGCTTCCGCACATCGGCACCAGACGCGCCCGCGCCATCGCGTCTACCGCGCTAGGCCACGACGACGTGCTACCGGACCTGTCCCGCCACGACGACCGGCTGCGCCAGGTGCTGGGCAGCGACTGGCCGCGGGTGCGGGCGGCGGCGCGATTGGCGTCCCCCTACCGGAGCGTTGTCGGCGACACGCTGCTTGACCTGGTGACGGACTAGGGCGCAGGCCAGGCCGGGTCCACTAGTGGCCATTACATGCCGCATATCTTGCCCCTGATCATCCGCCGGCCGAAGCTGACACCTGCGAGCCCGATGATGGCCGGCATTGGCCAGGAAGGGACACGACGATGCTCTCAGTGATCCACCGTAATGAAGAAGATGTTAACTCCTCCCTGACCTGGGATTCGGAGACCGCGCAAGCCATCCGGGCCTATGCCGCCAATCCGCTGTTCCGCAGCGCATCATTCGATGAGCTCGTCATCGATGACAATCCGTACCGGCGCCCAGTCCGCCCGGATGATCTTGAATGGCTTAAATTCGACCGGCCGATCAGCCGCGCGGATTCATCGCGGCTGAGCTCGCTGCTGGGTCATCGAATGCTTCTGAACATCAATGATGCACACCTTCCGCTGATCCCCGAGACAATGTCAGAGGAACGACGGAAAGAGTTCGAACTGTTCTATGACACCGGGAACAGAGCACGTGGCGAGCGTGTCCGTCCGTTCCTCGAATATCACCTCTTTGACTATGTTCGTGACGCGCGGCGTCCGCCCGGCCTGGCCGAGTTGCTGCGCGGACTGGCCGCGGAACGGGCCACCGCCGCGGGCCTGCTCCTTGAGCAGATATGCGCGGCGCGCGATCGTATGCGTGCGGCCAGGATGGCGGCCTTGCAGATCGTGGGGGAAGCGCTCGCCCCGATGGGCGGGGGCCCGGCCGCCGCGCCCGTCCCTCAAGCCGGGCTCGGGCAGCAGATATCTCAGCTGTCCGCGGCGCTCGGCCTGGTCGAGGAGCGGCACAGCTACTATCAGTTCTACCTCCCGTCAACGCTCGCGCTGATGAACTATCTCGGCGCGTGCGCCCGCGATCCGCGCGATGCGTGTGCTTTCGCCGGGGCCGTCACCGCGTACCGGATCGACCTGCACGCCAAGCTCGACGGACTCGAGGAGGCCGCCGGCGAGCTGGCCGAGATCTACGGCGAGGCCGGCCGGGGGTCGCGCGGGCGCGGTGCCGCCACCGAGACCCGGTGGCCCGACATTGCCGACGCAATCGTCCGGCGCTATGGCGAGAAGGGGTCAAGAGAATTCTCTCGTGGTCTGCGGGAATTCTCGGAGCTACTCGCGACAAGCGACCAGGACATGCGGGCACAGCTACGGCTGATAGAGGGTACGGAAACGTTGCAGCGCAAGGCGCACAAACTCTATGCCGCAATTAACGAGCATAATATTCCGGTCGAGCTCGACACCTTTGTCGAATCGTGGGAGGAATGCTCCACCACGCATGTTCACGACGACGACAGGCTGGTCGTCGTCGAAAGCGGCGAGATGGAATTCTGGACCTGCCTGGGGCAGCGGATAAAGCTCGGCCCCGGCGACATGACCTTTGTCCCGAAACACCGGTTGCACGGATCTGTCGTCCGCTCAGGGACATGTGTTTACCATCAGCCGGTAATTACACCTGAACTCGAAGCGCGGTGCCGGTGATTACTCAAGACGGCGTGGAAGCACGAGCCCGCGCTACCAAACCCAGCCCGGCGATGCCCGGGCGAATATTCCGGGTCGGCGGCATATTGCCCGAAGACGCTTGTCCCTCGTGGCTGGCCGGTGCCGTCGGTGAGTTCATCGCCAACGTCGGCGACCGCGAGTACCCCTGCCATTTCGGGCGGCAAGCCTATCTGGCCGGTGAGCTGTTCGGTACCTGGCTGGGCCGTAACGAGGAGACCGCTGAGCTGGGCCGCAACCTCGCGGCCTTCCTTACCGCCAGCCGCCCGTTCCCGCAGCGCCGGATGGTGCTCGCGTGCTTCCGCGAGCCCGAAGGCAAGGACCAGCCGCATACCTGGTACGCGGACCGCTTCTGGAACCTCCTGTCGGACTTGCGTGCCCTGGACGCGCGGCCGTGGCCGGATGACGTGCCGACCGCACCCGATCACGGTGGCTGGGAGTTCTGCTTCAACGGCACGCCGATGTTCGTTTTCGCGGCCACGCCAACCCACGACCTGCGGGTCAGCCGACGGCTCGGGCCGGGGATGGTCCTTCTGTTCCAGCCCCGCAACGTGTTCTACGGCGTTGAGGGCGGCACGCCAGGCGGCATCGCCGCGCGGAAACGTATCCACGGCAAGATGCGGAAATGGGATCTCGTCCCGCCGCATCCGGCCATGGGTGCCTACGGAGACCCGGCCCACCCGGAATGGCGGCAGTATTTCATCGGCGACCACGAGCGGCCGATGTACTCGACCTGCCCGCTGACCGGAGCCGGCCAGCCGCTGCTGCACGAAATGATCAGCGCGCAGGTGCTTCGCACCCCGGACGCGCTGGCCGTGCTCGCGGGCGATGTAGCCATGGACTACCGGACGCTGGAGGCATCCGCTTCCCGCCTGGCCGGCTACCTGGTATGCCGCGGCGTCGGACCCGAGGACCGGGTCGGCATCATCGCCGACCGTTCGGCCGACACCGTGATCGCGATCCTCGCGGTACTGCGCGCGGGAGCCGCCTACGTGCCCATCGATCCCAGCTATCCGGAGACTCGCCGTGCCGCGCTCCTGGAGGACGCTGGTGTCGAGGTTGTGGTGACCCCGCGGCGCCTGATTTCCCAGGTCCCGGTGGGACCTCGCTGGCTGATGCTCTCAGACGACCTGCCGGCCGGCGCCCCGGAGCAGCCGGCCGCACCGGTCTTGCCCGACAACCTCGCCTATGTCATCTACACGTCAGGATCGACCGGCGCGCCCAAGGGCGTGGCGGTCAGCCACCGCCAGGTCGTGCACGCGATAACGGCACAGCACCATGTGCAGCGGCCGTGGCCTGAGGCTTTCTTGCTGTCGATCTCGTTCTCGTTCGACGCCAGCGCGGTGGGGCTGTACTGGACCCTCAGCACGGGCGGCTGCGTCGTCATTCCCACCGACGGGGAGGAGAGCGATCCCGAGCGGCTGCGGCAGCTGATCGAAAACTATGCGATCAGTCACATCGACTGCTCGCCATCGCTATATGACCTGCTGCTCGGCACCGATTCGGCGCCGCTGCGCAGCCTTCGGTGCGTTCAGGTGGGCGGTGAACCATGCCCGCCCGACCTGGTCGCCAGACATCAGCGGCTCATGCCTGAATGCGTGCTCGAGAACAATTACGGTCCCACCGAGGCGACGATCTGGACCACCACCCACCTCATCGAGCCCAGTCTCGGACGGCAAGCGGCGGCAGAGGCTGGATCGCCGGCCGGGTCCGTGCCGATCGGCGATCCCATCCCTGGCGCCCGCGTCTACCTGCTCGACGCTTCGCTGCAGCGGGTTCCCCCCGGCGCGACCGGCGAGATATGCGTCGGCGGCGCGGGCGTGGCGCGCGGGTACCATGACCGGCCCGGGCTCACCGCCGAGCGCTTCCTGCCCGACCCGTTCTGCGGCCGGCCAGGACTGCGCATGTACCGCACCGGCGACATGGCCAGGGAACTTCCCGACGGGTCGCTTGAGTTCGTCGGACGACGCGACAGCCAGGTCAAGCTGCGCGGCTTCCGGATTGAGCTCGGCGAGGTGGAATGCGCGCTGCGCACGCATCCTGACGTCGCCGAGGCGGTCGTCGACGTGCGCGCGATCGCCGGCGAGAAGATCCTCGTCAGCTACGTCCGGACCAGGGACAGCAAGCCGATGAGCGAGCTCTCGCTGATCAGCCACCTCAGTCCGGTGCTGCCCGATCACATGGTGCCCCGCCGGTTCGTCCAGGTGGCACACATCCCGAGGACCATCAGCGGAAAGGTCGACCGGTCCAGGCTGCCGGATCCCCCCCGACGTCGCGTGCCGCTGCCGGCAGGCCACGTTCCCGCCGGAGCGCCTCGATGAGACAGCTACTTGCCTTTCCGCGCGACCTGCCAGGGACCCTGGAGGAGGCCAGGAACTCGGCCGGTCCCGCGGTGCGGGAGATCGCCGCGGCTCTGCGCGCCGACTGCCGTGATCGCGGGGCCGTGCTTGACGCTCTCCGTGCCCTCCCGGTACGCCCCTCCGGCGCGAAGCTTGAGCTCTGGGAGTGGCGCTCGCAGACCCGGCGCTCTCGGCAGTTCGCGATCCTTGACCAGTTCTTCGGTATATCCCGCGGGGTTTCCGCGACGGGAGAGCTGTTCGGTCATGCCGCCGCGGTCGCGTACCGCGCCATGCTCGATGACACGCTGCGATCAGGTACTGGCTTGAGCGATACGCAGTGGAGTGAGCTGTGCTGGGGCCTGGAATCGATCATCCAGTTCTGCTCGGCGGTCCCTGCCGCCCGCCGGCCCGCTGACCCGGCGCCGCGAGGCGATCGGGCCGGCGATCCGCACCTGCGCTGGCGGACCGGTCATCAGGTTTTCTTCCCCCTGGTCCAGGCCACCCTGGTGGCGCTGCGCTGCTTCGTGTCTGCCGTCATTGACGGCGGGCCCGATGACGCGGTGGAGGCGCTGCGGTTCGCTTCTCGCGTCATGAGCGCATCGGGAAGGGCACTGGAATTCGCGGCCGATTTCACGCCTGGCAGTTACGCCTCCAGCGTCCGGCCTTCGATGACCCCGCCCGGAACCAAGATCGGACTATCTGGCCTGATGTCCGCCGACCATCACGACATGGTCCTTCTCTTCCAGCAGGTCCGCCCGATCCGGGCCGTGCTCCGCGGCGAGCTCAGCCTCGCCTATGACCGCTTCGTGGACTCCGTCGAGCAGACCTACAGTGCACATCGCCACGTCTGCGCCCGCTTCAACGGCGACCGCATGGTGAGCCTGCGAATGAACAACGCCAGCTCGATGACCGCTGTCGGCGCGCTCGAGCAGCTGGCCGCGGCGCGGGTCCGGATGCTGAGGCCTGCATGACCACGGCTCATACGCAGGGCGACCGGGCGGACGGTGCTGTAGCGGCAGGCGACGACCTGAGCGAGGCCCAGCGGCTGCTGCTTGACGAGCTCACCCGGCGAGGGACGACAAGCGGGACGCCGGCTATCCCGGCCTTCCCGCTGTCCACGGCCCAGCGTCGCCTGTGGCTGCTGCACGCTCTCGGGCCCGCCAGTTCCGCCTATAACATGCCGATCGCGGTGCGCCTGCACGGGAAGCTTCACCTGGCCGTCTTGCGCGCCGCGCTCGACGAGCTTACCGGCCGGCACGAGGTGCTGCGCAGCACCTTCGTGACCGTCGACGGTAGCCCGCGGCAGCGTGTGCAGGACGATCGCGGGTTCGGGTTCGAACTGCGCCGGGGCGCCGCCGGGTCGGTGCTGGACGAGGTCCGGGCCGAAGCCAGGCGGCCATTCGACCTGGCCGCCGGGCCACTTGCCCGAGCCGTCGTGTGGCGGCTGGACGAGGCCGACCACGTACTGCTGATCGTCCTCCACCACATCGTGTGCGACGCGTGGAGCGTCAACATCCTGTTGCGGGATCTTGCCGCCTGCTACAGCTCCGCGCGCGAGGGGCGGCGGCCCTCCCTGCGGCCCGTCACCGTCCAACCTGCCGACTTCGCCGCATGGGAGGCGAGCCGCGCCGAGTCGGGCGAGTTCTCGCCGGGCCTGACCTTCTGGCGAGCCGAGCTGGCTGGCCGCGGCTCCGCCGTTTCCCTCAGGGGAGGCGCGGAGCCGGCGGGTATCAGCGGCCCGGCCGCGGCCGTGTACGGCCGGCTCTGTCCTGACCTGATGGCCGGGCTGCACACCACCGCCAGGCAGGGTGCGGGCACCGAGTTCACGGTGCTGCTCACGGCCCTGATTGCCGCCCTGAGCCAGGTCACCGGCCGATACGACGTGGTGATCGGGATTCCAGTCTCCGGCCGCAGCCACCGCGACCTGGCCGATGTCGTCGGCTATTTCGTGAACACCTTGCCGGTCCGCTTCCGCTGGGAGCCCGGAGGCACGGGAGACGATCTGCTCGCCGTCGTACGGTCGGCGGTGGCGGCGGCCATGACGCACCAGGACGTGCCGCTCGAGATGATCGTCGACGCGGTCGGGACCAGGCGCCAGCTCAACCGCAACCCGCTGTTCGACGTGATGTTCACGGTCCACGACGTGCCTCGGCTCGCGGACGTCTTCGACGACCTGGACGCCGAGATGGTCTGGCTGGATCCCGCCGAGACGAAACTCGATCTCAGCTGCGCGGCCAAGCGTGACGGCGACAGCCTGCTGGTGCAGTGGGACTACCGCGCTGACGCCGTCGACGGACAGACGATCACCGGCCTGACCGAGACGTTCGAGCAGATGCTGCACAGGCTGCTCACCGACCCGGCGGCACCGCTGCTGTCCGGACCGGACGGGCGGGATGCCGGCCAGTACGCAGCGGCGGAACCTGCAGCCGCGGCGGAACCTGCGGCCGCGGCGGAGCCTCACGCTACCTGGGAGCCTCCGGCCGGCGAGATCGAACGTTCGGTAGCGCAGGTGTGGGCGGAACTGACCGGAATGGATGCCGACCGGGTCGGCAGGCACGACGACTTCTTCGGCCTCGGCGGCCAGAGCTTCCTGGCGGCGCGGGCCGCCGCCAGGCTCACCCGGCGGCTTGGCCGCCGCGTCGACATCCGCGATGTCTTCGAGCATCCGACGGTGGCCGCGCTGGCCCAGGCGCTTGACGCCGCCGGGTGCGCTGGGGAAGGGCCGTTCCCGCGGGCGCTCGAGTACGCGCCGAGCACGCTCACCACCGGGCCGCTGTCGCATGCGCAGGAGCAGCTGTACGTCCTCACCCAGTTCGCCCCTGAGTCCCCTGCCTACAACATCCCGCTCATCGCCGGGCTGCGCGGCGAGTTCGACCCGGGCGCCATGCGGTCCGCACTGCGCCATCTGGTTGCGCGGCACGAGGCGCTGCGCACCCGCTTCGAGCTGCGTGACGGTGAGCCGGTGCAGGTGGTGCTGCCCGCCGTCCAGGCCGACCCACCCTGGGGCGAGCACGACCTGCGAACTACGCGGGACGCCGATGCCATCACGCTCGCCACCCAGGAGGCCTACCGCCCGTTCGACCTGGCGGACGGCGCGCCGCTGGTCCGGATGGCCACATTCCGTACCGCCGACGACGAGCACGTCGTGGCGCTGACCCTCCACCACCTGGTGGCAGACGGCTGGTCGGTCGGGGTGCTGCTGCGTGAGCTCGGCGACGCCTACGCCGCCTTCCGGCTCGGCCAGCGCCCGCAACTGCCGCCGCCTGCCCTCCGCTACCGGACTACGCCATATCGCAACGACGTGCCGGCGGGCACGACACGGGGCTGGACTACTGGCGGGCGGCGCTGTCGGGCGCCCCGCAGGCCGTCGAGCTGCCCGCCCGGCCCGCCGCGCGGACGACCGGACGCGGCCAGAGCATCCCGGTCAGCCTGAGCGAGCAGGCGACCGCGGCGCTGCGCACCCTGGCCGCGGACAGCGGATGCACCCGCTTCATGCTCCTTACCGCCGCGTTCGCCGTCGTCCTGGCGGCATACAGCGGGCAGGACGAGATCCTGATCGGCACGCCCGCCGCCAACAGGTCCGATCCTGGCCTGGAATCTCTGGTCGGCCTGCTCGCCAACCCGGTCGTCCTGCGCGCCGATCTGCGCGGCGACCCGACCGTCGCCGCGCTGCTGGCCCGCATCCGCGAGGTCTGCATCGGCGCGTTCGCGCACCAGGACACCCCATTCGAGATGGTGGCGAAGGCGGCCGGGTCGGCGCGCAGCCGCGAGCGTTCCCCGCTGTTCCAGGTCATGCTTGCGCTCAACGAGACGGCCGGCCGCGTGCTTGATCTCCCCGGGCTGGATGTTGCTCCCGTCTATCCCGACAACCCGACGGCCAAGTTCGAGGTACTGCTCAACCTGGCCGACGACGGCGAGCGGATCACCGGCGCCTGCGAATACGACACCGACCGCTACGAGCGTCCCCTGATCCAGGCCATGGTGCGGCACTTCACCCGCGTGCTCGAGCTGTTCGCCGCCGGTGGCGACCGCAAGATATCCCAGCTCGGCCTGCTCGGCCCGGCCGAACACAACGCCCTGCTTGACCGGGCCAACGGTGCGGTCGCCCGCTACGATCCATACGTCCCGCTTCACCGGCTGGTGGAAAGGACGGCTTCTGCCTGCCCCGGCGCCATCGCCGTGGTCGGCGCGGATGGCGAGGAGCTCAGCTTCGCCCGGCTCGAGGCGGCCGCCAACGCGGTCGCCGCCAGCCTGTCCCGGCAAATCGTCCCTGGCCGGACCGCGGCCGTGTGCGCGGTTCGCTCACCGGAGCTGATCGTGGGCGAATACGCCGCGCTCAAGGCGGGGGCGGCCATCGTCCCGCTCGATCCGGCCTGGCCGCGGGCCCGGCTGGAGACGGTGCTGCGCGACGCGGGCTGCCGCGTCGCGCTGGCCGACGCCGCGGGCGCCGCCGCGCTTCCGCCCGGCCTGCCTGTCGTGCCGGTCACCACAACCGGCAGCGGCACGCGGGCCGATATCCCCGTCCGGCCGGACGATCTCGCCTACGTCATCTACACCTCGGGTTCGACCGGCCGCCCGAGGGGCGTACCCGTCGAACACGCCGCCATCTCGAACAACCTGCTGTGGATGCAGCAGGACTGGCCGCTGACCGGCCACGACCGGATGCTGGTCAAGACCGCGGCGACCTTCGATGTCGGGATCAAGGAGATCTTCTGGCCGCTGCTGGCAGGCGCCAGCCTGGTGCTCGCCCCGGCCGGGACCGAACGAGACCCGGCGGAACTGCTGCGGCTGCTCGAGTCGTACCAGATCACCATCTGCCATCTGGTGCCGTCGCTGCTCCAGCTCTGCCTGGAAACCGCGGCCCAGGCCGGCCGGGTGCTCGGGCCGAGCCTGCGCTACCTCATGTGCGGCGCGGAGGAACTGCCGATCGCCACCCGCGAGCTCACCGCCGCCGCATCCCCGGCGACCCTGCTGCACATGTACGGGCCGACGGAGACGACCGTCGCGGTGACCGGATGGGCCTGCCCGCCGGGCAGCCGGGTCGACGGCCGGGTGCCGCTCGGCTACGCGATGCCGAATTCCCGGCTATACGTGCTTGACGACAACCTGAACCCGTCTCCCGCCCTGGTCTGGGGGCAGCTCTACGTCAGCGGCCTGCCGCTGGCCCGCGGCTACCTCGGCCGGGCCGCGGAGACCGCCGCGGCCTTCGTCCCCGACCCGTTCGCAGGCCGGCCGGGCGACCGGATGTACGCGACCGGCGATATGGTCCGGCACGGACCGCGGGGCCTGCTCGAGTTCAGGGGCCGCAGGGACCGGCAGGTCAAGGTGCGCGGGTTTCGCGTCGAGCTCGGCGAGGTGGAGGCGGCGCTGCGCAGCCACCCCGCGGTGCGGCAGGCCGCGGCGCTGAGCTGCGGGGGCGGGCCGTCGATAGCCGGTTACGTCGTGCTCGGCAATCCCGCGGCCACCGGGCCGGAAGTGCGCCGGCATGTCGCCGGCCTGCTGCCCGATTACATGGTCCCGGCCACCGTCATCGCGCTGGACGCCCTGCCGGTGAACGGCAGCGGAAAGGTGGATGTCCAGGCGCTCGCGGCCCGAGCGCTGCCCCGGCCGGAAGGCCAGGCCTTCCGTGAGCCGGGTGACGACACCGAACGTGCCGTCGCCGCGATCTGGTCAGACGTGCTCGGCATCCAGCCGATCGGTGCTGACGACGATTTCTTCGCGCTCGGTGGCCATTCCCTTCAGGTGGCGCGGATCGTGAACCGGATCCGTGACGCCTTCAAGCAGGACGTCGCCATGCGCGACATGTTCGCCGAGCCGACCGTTTCCGGGCTGGCACGGCTCCTACGCGACCCGCATGCGTCCAGGCAGCTGCCTGCGATCCCGCGCCGCGGTGCGGCGCGCTCACGGAGGACGTCGTGACGATGAGCCATCAGGTCGCCGGTACCGGCCAAGGCGATGTGCAGACGTTCCGCCTCTCGTTCGCCCAGGAGCGCATCTGGTTCCTCGAACAGCTCGATCCCGGCACGCCGCTGTTTACCGTCAGCACCGCGCTGAGGGCCGTGGGTCCGCTCGATCTCGCCGCCCTGGACCGGGCCCTGGCCGCGCTGAGTGAGCGCCACGAGACGCTGCGGACCCGTTTCGTGCCGGGAGAGAAGGGCCCGGTCCAGGAGGTGCTCGGGCACGTACCCATCGCGGTCGAGGTCATCGACCGCCGGGGTGAGGACCTGGCCGGGGAGAAACTGCGAACGGAGGTCAGGGACGGCGTCAACGTCACCTTCGACCTGGCCGTCGCGCCGCTGATGAAGGTCAGGCTGGTGCGGCTGGCCGAGGACGACGCGGTGCTCATCGTCTGCGCGCATCACATCATTTGTGACGGGCCGTCCGCCGACATCCTGTGGCGCGACCTTTCCGAGCTGTACCGGGCGGCGGTGGATGACACGCGGCCACGACTTCCCGAACTCGCCGTCCAGTACGCGGACTATGCCGAATGGCAGCGGAACACCGTCGACGAGCGGGTGCTCGCCGAGCAGCTCGATTTCTGGCGACACGAGCTGCGCGGCACGACGGGCCGCTGCTCGCTGCGGCTGGATCACCCGCGCCCGCCATTGCAGGACAACCGGGGCGACGTGCTCACGCATGCCCTGCCCGCCGGCCGGGCCGCGGCGCTGCTTGAAGTCTGCCGCGCCGAGCATGTCTCCCCGTTCATGCTCGTGCTGGCCGCGTACGAGCTGGCCCTCACCCGCAGCGGCGGTCGGGCCGACTTCTGCGTCGGCACCTCGATCGCCGGCCGTAGCCAGAGTGATGTGGAGGAGGTGCTCGGCTGCTTCCTCAACCTGATGCCCGTTCGCTCCGATACGCCGGGCGACCCGACCCTCGCAGATCTGCTGCACCGGGTGCGGCAGCGCTGCCTGCGTGCCTACGCTCACGCGGACCTGCCGTTCGAGAGGCTGGTGGAGGAACTCGCGGTCGAGCGCGACCTGTCCCGGGCCCCCCTGTTCGACGTCCTGCTCACCGTCAAGAACGGCCGCTCGACCACGGCCACGATTGGTGAGCTGAGTCTTACCCAGCAGCTATTGTCGGCCGCCGCCGCCCGTTACGACCTCGCCCTTGACGTCGAGGTTGACGACGGCGGCATGACGCTCCTGCTGTGCTACGCCACCAGCCTGTTCGATCTGGCCACGGTACGGCTGCTCCTTGACCGCGTCGACGACGCGCTCGCCGCGTTCGAGGGCGATCTCGGGCGCCGTCTTTCCGCCGTACCGATCCGTGCCCGCGGACGGAGCGAGCTGCCCCCCACCCTGGGCGGGGATGCGGCCGCGGCCACCGCGGCCTACCTGTCAGCTCAGCGAACCGGTCCTGGCGCGGTCGTCGCCGTCACCATAGCCTCCGCTACCGCCCGGCTGGCGGCCGTCATCGGCACGATACGGAACGGAGCGGCCGCCCTGCTCCTCGATCCAGCCGACCCCGACCCGTGGCGGGACCGACAGCGGGCCAGGATCGCCGGCCCGATGGCGCTTACTGACGCCTTGTACCGCGACGAGAACGGGGTGCCTCGCTGGGCCGGTCCCGCTGCCGGCTGGCAGGCCGGCCCGGCGCTAGCCGACCCG
>Ga0187783_10002642_pt1 | contig 13277 bp, 9 predicted proteins | sample 1015_SJ02_MP02_2_FD_132471 | JGI IMG/M metagenome (GOLD analysis project Ga0187783, IMG submission 132471) | Tropical peat soil microbial communities from peatlands in Department of Meta, Colombia - 1015_SJ02_MP02_20_MG | ecosystem: Environmental > Terrestrial > Soil > Wetlands > Peat | place...
ACCGAAGACCCAAGGATCGATATCGCCACCGCGGCACGCGCCTTTAGCCGGCTCGGCTACGTTCACGCTTTCGGTCACGTTAGCCTGTTGCTGGAACATTCACTTCTGATTACACCGACCCGACCTCCCTTGGCGGTGCAGTCGCCGACCGACGTGATCGAGGTGGATTTCCAGGGGAAGGTGAGAAAAGGCGACGCGGCAGCCAGGCCCATCGAGATCTTCTTGCACATCGGGATTTATCAGGTGCGGAGGGATGTACGGGCGATCTGCCGCACGCACGCTCCCTATGCTTCGAGCTGGCCTGAGGGCGGCAAGGCGCCCCCGACGCAGCACGGCTTCGGCGGTATTGTCGGCTCCGTCGCTACCTTTGACGGGTGCGATCTGATTCACACCGGAGAGCTCGGAGCGCGCGCCGCCGAACGGCTCGGCGGCGCAAATGCCCTGTTACTTCGAGGCAATGGAGTGCTTACGGTTGGTGGCACGTTGAACGAAGCTGCCGCCCGGATGTGGAGCTTGGAGGAACGCTGTGCACAAGTACGGCGCCAAGGAGCGCACCAGGCTCCCTTTAGCGCCGAGGATCTAGCGGCGCGGACGCGATGGTATCCAGCTGAGACCGAGCGCATCTGGACCTGGCTCCAATATTTGGGATCGAACGATTCGGTTGCCGGGAGGGTACCGTGATGCGGCCCGTGGCCGAGGTAGGCGCCCGAGCCGAGCCTCGACGCGCCATTTCGCGAAGGCGGTTCACAACAGACGCGCTTCGAGTGGTAGGAGGTGGAGCGGTTGCCGCCATGGCAAGCGGGTTAGCCGGGAATGCGCTTGCACCAGAGAAGTTCAATTTCCAGTCGATCTGGCTCAATGATCCCGAGTTCATCGGGTATATGATCGCCATCGACAACGGCTACTACGCGGCCCAAGGGTTGAGCGTGAACTACATGCCTGGCGGGCCCGACGTCATTCCAGAGGCCGCTTTGCTTTCGGGCAAGGCCGATATCTCGCTCACCAATCTCACCGGAGCCGTCAAGGCCTGCGAGAAAGGCGCGCAACTAAGGGTCATTGGCACCCAATATCAGAAGAGCCCGGTCGGTGTGATCAGCCTCGAGAAGGCCAACATCAAAGGGCCAAACGATCTAAGGGGCAAGACGGTTGCTTGCCCGCCTCTTAGTCTTCCCACTTTTCAGGCTGTGCTCAAGATCGCGGGCGTTCCTCGGGATCAGGTTCGGGTGGTGCCTTTTACGTTCGACCCAACGCCTCTGGCCAGGGGCGATATCGACGCGGTCGTCGAGTTCGTCACCGAGCTGCCGTTTCTGGTTGAACAGAAGAGTGGCAAGAAGACCAGCTATTTTCTGTTCTGGGACGTCGGCCTTCCGCTATTCATCGACCTGGTTACGGTGACATCCGCGACGCTTGGTGCGAAGCGCAGTCAGCTGGTTAGATTCCTGCGCGCGAGCCGTCAAGGATGGATAGAAAACAACGCCGATCCGAGGAAATACCCCGCGAAGTATGCCGACACCTGGTTCAAGGGCAATGGTATCTCGCTAGAGGCAGAAAACTTTTACAACCGGGCACAAATCGCGCTGATGAGCAACCCGAATGGGCTATTTACGATGGATGCTGCCGCCATCGACGCCAGTTTGGCGGCGCTTGAGCACGTGGGGCTCACGGGTTCCAAAGAGATGTTCGACCCGACGCTGCTGGCCGAAGTATGAGTGGGCGGTCCCGCCGATTGACAGGTTGCCAAGAAGGAAAACGGCGGCATTGCAACCCAATGCCGCCGTCCGACGTTGTCTAGAACGTGAGACCCATCGAAAACTGGATCTGCCGCTGACTGCCGATCGTCTTGGTGACCTGGCCCAAACCACTGGGGCAGTTGTAAAAATTGCCCGTGGTGAAATAACCAGCCGAAGGGTTGGCGGCACACAGGGCAGGTCCGGGTATGGGGGGAATCGCCGATTCTTGGGGGTACTGAATAAAGTTCACGTTCTGAGTCAAGCTGACGATCGGGATGTCGAAGCTAGGATGATTGGTGATGTTAAAAACATCCATGCTGAATCGCAGCGCAAACCGCTCCGACAGTTGGGTCAACTTCACGAACGACATGTCGGCACGCTTCTGCCACGACTGCACGAAGATGTTGCGTTGGTGACTGGTAAAGTCCGTTTCGAAGGTATCGCCCGGTGGAATGGCGCCATTGAGTGCCCCTGGCGCGAGCAACGGCACCGTGAAGCAGGCTGGATTCAGAGCCGGATACCCGGGAATTTCGCCGATGTTGCCAGTCACCGCATTTTTCGGCGTGCAACCCGCAGCGGTGTCCAACGGCACGATGGGATTGGTGACTCCATCGTAGATGCTGTAATAAATGCTACCCACAGCACCCGAGAAGTCCACAATGCTATAGGGCTGGCCGCTTTGTAGCACAATGATGCCCTGCGTGGCCCAGCCATTGGCTGCCATTGCTTTCCAAGAATGGCCTGAGACGAAATTCGGCAGTCCATAATGGAAAGCGATGTTGAAGACATTCGTGCGGTTAAAGTCCGACGGACCGTAACCGGAAGCCAGGTTTAACGGGTTATTGCCGGTGTAGAACAGACCCATGGCGCTCTGCTCGTCCAAAGACTTGGAGTAGGTGTAAGAGAAACTACCCTGGAGCCCGTGGCTCAGTCTCTTTTCCAGATGCACTTGCAACGCGTTGTAGTTAGAGATCCCCGCGGCGGTGTAGAGTTCTGACTCCGCCGCATAGCCAATGTAAGGGACGCGCAAGTCCACGTTGCCACCTTCCGGAGTCACCAGCATGGGCTGTCCGTTCGGCAAATTGATCGGGCAAGTGGCGGGGGCATAGCCGGTGTAAGTCGGGCAGTCTGCACTCTGCACGGTATAGCCATAGGTATAGGACTGAGCGAACGGCGAAGCGGCTGGGTTGGCGCAAACGGCCCCCGGGCCGCACAAAGGATTTGTTGGGGATGCAATGTGAGGTTGATTGAAGGGGATCGGAATAATCTCATGGCGGCCTTCGCCATTGACATAGCCAATATCGAATGCCAAGTCGTTGCGCGGCTGCCACTGAATATCGAGCGTAGCGTTCATCGTATAGGGAAGCTTATTGTTCCGCGCGTAGGCGCCCAAATAAAAGGGTGTGGCCGTGAGACTATCCTGCGCCAGAGTGCCTGCGTTCGGCAAAACGATCGTCGCCGGATTTCCCGAAGGCAGGACCGAATTGTAGTCGGCCTGGCTGCCCCAGGGATTCTGGAGTGTGGGCACGCCGCCGTTCGCCGCACAGGCGGCCGTAATTCCGCAGGACAGGTTGGCCACAAAGGGCTGCTGCTGGTTGATTCCAAATGGCCCGCCCGTCACAATGTTTTGGGTAAAGGCTGGGGAGAAGTAGGCGAAAAGCTCGCCACGGTCGTAGTACATTCCCCAGCCCGCGCGGACAACCACTTTACTGTTGAACTTCTTTGGGCTCCAGGCAATGCCAATGCGTGGTGCTACGCCCCATTGGGGTCCGGTTAGAGTCGAAGCACTCACTCCCGGCGTCGCGGCAGAGGCGTTATTTCCTGCTACAACCAAGCCGTTGGACGTGATGGTATCGGTTTCTGGGTTATAGGCATATCTGGCGGGATCAAAGTTGACGAAGTGCCCATACTTCTCGGTCAGGCCGCGGTCGTCATCCCACCGCAAACCGATGGTTATGTTCAGATTCGGCCTAAACTGAAACTTATCCTGGACATAGGTACCGAACTCGTTGGCGCGCCAGTAGCGGTTGGGATTTCCGACCAGCAACGACGTTACGTTATAGAAGTAATTATTCACAAGTGTGCCGGCCATAAATTGCGGAAAGGTAAAGGCCGCAACCATGCCGATGTCGTCTCTTCTGTCGCGCGTATTGAGTTGCGTATACGAGTAGGCGCCACCGAAGGTGATCGTGTGTTTGCCATGTGTCCAGATGGCGTTGGCCGAGGGGTTGTATCGGTTCTGAAAAACGCCGGTAAACGCGCCTTGGTACTGCCCAGTGGCCCCGATTTCCATGCTGTTCGTGTAGGAAAGCGTAACGGGAGGTGGGTTGGCGTACACGATGCTCATCCCGGGGAAGTTAGTCAAGCCGAAGGTATTGATGGTGCAGTCTGCGGCGGAAGCGGGCTGCCCAGCCTGGGCGGTCAGAGACTGGCAAGCAGACGCAAACTGAGCTGGGGTGAACGGTTGGCCGATGGTGCTATAGGCCTTTTCGCGTAGAAAGCCAAACGTCTCGGTGACGCTCAGGTTGGGTTTTAGAATCTGCGTAGCGCTGAGTGAAACGACCTGGCTTCCGGCGTCGAGCTTCTGTGGAAAGCCCGCGTACATGGAATAGGCGAAGGGTGCATCGGTCGGGTCATGCTGATAATAGTATTTCGCGTAAAAGGACTTCGTGGGCGTAGCGTTCCAATCCAAATTGGCAACGCCCTGATACGCATGGAAGACGGCCTTGCTATCCACTTCGGCGTTCTCGGGGAATGCCGTTACCAGCGCGGTTTGAATGGCTGGATTGGGACTGAAATTGGCCGGGTTGGCTATGACCGCGTTCGGATTGGCAGACGGAATCAAGTATTGGCCGTTCGGCAACTTATAGTTGAACAAGGTGTAGGCAATGGGATTGATGTCATTGCCTAGGGGTGTTTGAGCCATACCAATGACGGGGAGTATCGTAACGTCGCCAAAATTGGGATTTAGAACGTTGTTTGCGGCCGTCGCCAGCCCCGCGGGCGATCGATCATTGGTCAGTGAAGTGGGTACAACCGCCCGAGAAATGCCGATCTCGGCGTCGGAGGAGTATGTGTACTGGTAGCCGGCAAAGATAAAGAGCTTGTTTTTAATAATCGGTGCCCCCACGGTCCCGCCGGCGACGATGCGATGCAGCTCCGGGTTCTTTTCGTCCTGGGGAATGTTGGGGTCTTTGTTATAGAAGTACGGGTCAGCGTTTATCCAGTTCGTCCCGCGATGGGCATACAAATTTCCGTGAATGTCGTTTGTGCCCGACGCGGTGCTCATATCGATGTGCGCGCCACTGGTCGAGCCTTGCTGGGCGTCATACATCGAAGTGTTTACACGAACTTCCGTTATCGTCTCCGGCGCCGGCGAAGGGATGGACTCGCCGATAGCCAAGTACACCGATGCGCTGCTCTGTTCAGGAATGGAACTGAGCGCGAGCGGGTTGCTGACGCCGGTATTGTTTACGATGCGAGCCGACAGAACCTGGCTCGTGCTCTTGCCATTGAACAAGTTTCTAGCGTCCACGCCATTGAGCAGAAAGGTGTTGCTGGTATCCCGCTCGCCATTGGCCCAGACGGGCGCGTTGCCTAATCCCGCATTTGCTCCGGTTCCGCCCGAGAGTTCCGCGTTGACGCCGGGAGACAGAATGGCCAGCCCTGTGAAGGAGCCGGTAGGCAAGGGCACGGCCTCAATTTGCACCTTATCCATGACGTAACCGTTGGTCGTATCGACCGCGTTCAGCAGAGGCGTTTCTTGGACTGTGATCGTTTCGCTGACGTTACCCAGCTTCAGCTCGGCGTTCACGGTTGCCGTGCGGTTGGCCTGCACAAGGATGGACGGGATCGTCTGCGTCTGGAAGCCTGGCTGCGTAAAGGTGAGGGTATAAGGTCCTATGGGCAGGTCGACAAACAGGTAGACGCCGCTCGAATTGGTTTTCTGGGTGCGGCTGAGCTTGGTCTCATCGTTGACAAGCGAGACAGTCGCGTCTACGACAACGGCCCCGGAGCTGTCGGTCACGGTACCGGTAACCGCTCCGAGCGTTTGCTGCGCGCAAGCATTTGGCACAGCCAACCACGCCACTGCCAACAACAACACCAGCAGCCATTCGGGATGCAACTTGCGCAATTTCATTGGTTTCCCCTCCGAGATAGGAGTCCAAGACCTACGAAACTCGTCCGAGGGTATTCGTTGGTGGCCCCTCCCTCTCCTGACTTCCCGCCCTGGGTCTGACATTCAAGTGTGAGTGAACGTACGCCAAAGTCCGGTGAATAGAAACAAAAAACTTTTGAATCATCGCCATCAGCAATTTCTATCGAGCACGCCCGGACCTCCAGGGTGTGAGCTCGATGGCGTCAACGCGCTCGCGAATTTGGGTGCGTCTGTTGCGGGCTTGCATTTCCGATCCAGCAGGACATAATGGCCCCGATTCCATCGCTCCCTCCACCGGGTACCGCTCGATGGTGCCTCTACGGTTGGCCGCTCGCGCCTGGATGGAGCGGCAGAAGCTTCGGAGTGATCGCTCAACCCCATGCCTCCTACACGACCTGACCGTTCGCGCGGAGCAAACCAAGGCTCGCGCACAGGTTTAGTGTGGCACGAGCTCTTCATGTGGCATGACACCAGTTCTTTGGCGGGTATGTTGCGGTCCGGCCGCGGCATCATCGAACCGGACGAGTCTGTGGAAAGCCCCACCACCAAGCGCCGGATTAAGAACCTGCTCGATGTAGCTGGCATCACCGAGCAATTGATATTGATCCGACCGCGTCCAGCCACCCAGGAAGAACTGGCCGCCGTACATGACCGCGAATATATCACGGCAGTCAAGGCCATGAGCGACGACTCGGGTGGTGACGCGCGCATGGACCAGCCCCTTGGCGAAACACCATTCGGCCCCGGCGGTTTCGAGATTGCTGCACTGGCGGCAGGGGGCGTAATGGCGGCGGTGGACGCAGTGGCGTCGGGCAGGGTCGACAACGCCTATGCCCTGGTCCGTCCGCCGGGCCATCACGCGGAGGCCAGCCACGGATTTGGTTTCTGCGTTTTCAATAACGGCGCGGTGGCGGCACGGCACGCCCAGCGAATGTGTGGACTTCGGCGCATTGCGCTAGTGGATTGGGATGCACATCACGGCAGTGGTGCCGAGCACATCTTCTGGACCGATCCATCGGTCTTGACCATCTCCATCCATCAGGACGGCGCCTTCCCGCCCGGATCGGGATCGATCAGCGATATCGGCGCGGGTGAAGGAACGGGTTACAATCTCAACATTCCCTTGCCCGCGGGCAGCGGTGCCGGAGCCTATCTGGCTGCGTTCGAGCGGGTGATCGTTCCTGCTCTGCGGCGGTTCGGTCCTGACATGATTATCGTTCCGTGCGGTTTCGATGCCGGATGTTTCGATCCGATGTCGCGCATGATGCTCCACGCCGATTGCTTTCGCACGATGGCTCGGCACGTGCAAATGGCGGCTGAGGAGCTGTGCGCCGGACGCCTGGTGCTCTGCCACGAAGGCGGCTATCACAAGACTTCAGTACCCTTTTTAGGCCTGGCGGTAATCGAACAGATGGCGGGGATCTCAAGCGGCATGGTGGACCCGTTTCAGTCGATCATCGAGCAATATCCTTTTCAGGGCTTGCAGCCGCATCAGGATGACGTACTGCGGCAAGTGGAAAAGCTTGTCGAGCGGTTATAACGAGGGTGCCCACGATACAATGCTTTGGGATCGGGACTCCGGAACCTAGGAGGAACTCCGTGCACACGTCGTTGACTGCCCGTGACGTGCAAGAGGCGGTCGAAGAGCGGATTAGCAAGGGCCTCTATGAGCTCGGCCAACGGCTGCCACCGGTGAGGTCCATCGCCGCCGAACTCGGCACAAGCCCCTCGACGGTGAGCCGAGCGATCCAGGAAATGATCCGCAACGGTTGGCTTGAAGTGCAGGAACGTCGATTCGTGCGGGTGGGGACTGAGCTTCCCCAGAAGTCGGTCCGTCACGGCGAGATCCAGCGAGCGATTCGGTCGATCGCGCACAAGTGGAAACTGTGGGGTGGAGAGGAACAGCAATTGCTCGATGACATTCGGCAAGCCGTCGCCGAGGTCTTCGACGCCGAGGGGCAGTTTGTGTTTACGGAGTGCAATACCGGAGACTTAAACTATCTTGGTGAGCAGCTCTCCGGTCGACTTCCCAGTCTTTCCATCGGACGCACCATGATCACCGATCTCGACGTACCGCGTCTGCGCCAGAACAGGTCGGTAATCTTGGTCCCCTACTACCACTATGCTGAGGTGAAGGAGATTGTCGGCCAGGACGTCTCCATCGTGCCGGTGCATACCTCGCCGAGCGCCGAGACGCTCGACGAACTGCTGACGATTGAGCCTGGATCGAAGGTCCTCGTCATAGGTCACAACCGAAGGTCGGTGACCCGCCTGTCGGGAATTGTACGCGACTATGTACAGGCAAAGATCCAGGGCATCACGGAGGGCGAAAGCGACAAACTGTCCAAGCTTGCACCGCAGGCCGATGTCGTGTTCGCCGTGTGGTCGGCGGCGGATCGGGCAGCGGCTGTGCCCGGCGTAAAGCGGCTCATTGTGGTTCGGTTCGCGCTTGATACCTCCCTAGGTACCAAACTCAAGCTCAGGGCCGTGGAGGCTGCCGAGGAATCCCACTAGTCGCTCGTTCGGCACGCGGCGCAGCAGGCTGAGGCATTCACAAGTGGCAGACCGATGATCGAAGCGCGCAGCGCCCCAATGATCACATCAATCTCGGCGATGCGCATCGCGAGCGGCGGATCGATTGCCAGGCGTCCTTCGGTGTCCACGCCCGTTAGAACACCACGCTCGCACATCCTTCGACGAATTTGCGTGGCTCGAACTGGCGGGGCGAACCCGATCCGCAGGGCGAGTCCCGTCCCTTCGACACTTTCCATCGGCTGGCAACTGGCGGATATCGTCATCAGGCGCGCCCGCAAATAACTAGCCAGCTCGTGTCCATGCTCGAGCAACCCCTGGTTTTCCACCGCGGCGATGGCCGCGGCAACTCGCTCCAGAGCTGCCGGCGTCGCCGCCTCCCCCTGCTCGGCGTGCCTCTGTCGGGAGTGACCAGAAATGCCCTCCAAGCTGCGCTCGGTATAATCCAGGCGAGAGGCCGATCGGCCGTATGCGAGGACCGCGCCAAAAGGCTCGCCGAGGGCAAGTGCCTCACCGACTACCACCAGGTCTGGAGGTCGATCCCAGGCGGCGCTGGCGAGCCAACGCCCGGTACGGCCGAGCGTCTCGTTTTCGTGCGCGACTCGCAGATCGTCGCCCGGTGCGGGCTCTGGCTCGAGGGCGTTAATCTGGGCGATACGGCCGTGGACGTGAGCGCTTGATTGGCCCAGGCGCGCCGCAAATTCGACTGCAGCCGAGAAGCTTCGCATCATCGTGAGGCAGACGTAACCGGGTTCAAGCGAACAGAGCATCTGCTTTACCCTAGAGCTGTCGGTCGCGGCTAGCGGGGGGGAGTCATGACCGAGCAGAGCCGTGGCTGGCGACGCCACGGCGTCGAGGTAGAGTCGGCCGGTCGAGAGCTGGACGGTACATCGGCGCGCATCGACGGGGCGGCTTGCGCCCTGGAAGCTTTCTGGTGCGTGCGCAGGCCAGTGCGATCGGATGGACAATCTGATTTCCTTTGCGTTCGACTTCGCGCCTGTTGTAGTGTCCGAGACAAGAAACAGAATAGGGTTGCCGTGGTGCAGTGTCAACGGAGGCCAGAGTGACCGAACGGCTGGACCTGGTGATCAAGAACGGAACACTGGTGACTGGCGGCGGAAGCTACCGCTTGGCGGTGGGCATCCGGGACGGCAAAGTCGCTGTCCTGGGACGGGAGGAGTTCTTACCGCCTGCGGATGAGGAAATCGACGCCAGCGGTCTCCACGTCTTGCCGGGCGTCGTCGACAGCGAAGCCCACCCAGGATGCTATGTCCCGTTTCGGTACGATATGACAACGGAATCGCGTGCCGCCGCCTGTGCCGGGATCACCAGTTGGGGCATTCAGGCACCTTCGACGCGTTTGGGTACCGAACCCTTCAAAGAGGTCGTGACGTCCGCCGATGTGGTGAGCTTCAACAAATGTTTCCCCGCCGCGGTCGAGATTATCGAATCGGTCTCGATGGTCGACTGTTATCTGACATACATGCTCGAGACGGACGAGCAGGCCAACGAAATACCGCAATACGCCCAGGAGCACGGGGTCACTTCCTACAAGCTCTATCTCCAGACACGCGGCATGAAGGGCATGCGCGCCGACGAGGACAGCAACTGGCCCTCGCGGCGGGCGGGCCTGGGTGCGGGGATCGATGATGGCACTGTATATCTGGTGATGGAGAACGTGGCCCATCTGGGCTACCCAGCTATCTGCCACATCCATCCGGAGAACTGGGAAATCGCGCGCATTTTTGAGGACCGGCTGCGGCAGGCGGGACGCAACGATTTCGGCGCCTGGACAGATCGTTCACCCGATTTCCTGGAGGCTCAGCACGTGCATGCCTACAGTTACATGGCGCGACAGACGCCGGGACATGTGCGACTCTACCTGCAGCACGCTACGACCAAGCTTACCTTCGACGAGATTGCGCGAGCACGCGCCGACGGGCTTGAAGTCTATGCCCAGACGGGACCGGCCTGGTTATGGCTCGAACCTCAGTATGGATGGCGAATCAATGTACCGTTGCGGCGGCGCGAGAATATCGAGGCCTTATGGGTTGCCTTGGCAGATGGCACGGTGGACGTGGTGGGTTCCGATCATGTGGTAGCGTGGGAGCCCTCTTCCTACGAGGAGATGTACAATCCCAGCATTTGGTCCTGCCGCACGGGTTTCTCGCGCGTCGAGATGATGTTGCCGGCCTTGCTTTCAGAAGGAGTAGCCAAGGGTCGTTTGTCGATTGAGCGTGTGGTGCAGGTCGCGTGCGAAAATCCGGCCAAGACCGCCGGCATTTGGGGACGCAAGGGCTCGCTGCTGCCGGGCTTTGACGCCGATGTCGTGCTGGTTGATTTGTCGCGGGAGGTAAAAGTCAATAAGGGCCACATCAACACGCGCTCTGGCTGGTCGTTGATGGAAGGGCACACGTTCCAGGGTTGGCCCGTGAAAACCATCCTGCGCGGCAAAGTCATCGCGGAATGGGCCAAAGGCAGCCCCGGGATGCGGCCGGTTGGGGAGCCCGGCGGTCAATATCTGCCCCGTCGGCTGGGAACGCCGGTACTTGGCAGCATGGAGGTGACGAGCCCGGTGCGCGTGAGCCGGACCGATCGATGGCTCGCCGATCCCTATCAACGGCCCGGTTTCAGCTCGGAGACGTTGAAATACACAAAGCAGCGAGGGCAATGAAATGGCCGTCTGGGACGATGTGTTAAGCGAACGCGATCGACAGGTATTCCTAGCCGCTGGATGGGGACGCCGCGCGGGGTTTGGGAAGCGGCCAGCGATCCTGGTTATTGACGTCAACTACAATTTCTGCGGGGATAAGCGCGAGCCAATCCTAGAGTCGATTAAGCGGTGGCACTTCTCATGCGGCGAGCGCGCCTGGGACGGCATCGCCGCGATCGAAAAGATTCTTGCTGTGGCGCGCCGCAAGCGGCTTCCCGTGTTTTATACCACCAATCCACGGCGGGCCGACGGGTTCGATTTAGGCGTCTGGTCACTCAAAGGAGCCCGGTCGGAGGAACCGGTCGATGTCGTCGGCCACCAGGGCAATGAGATTGTTCGAGAACTGATGCCGATGGCCGACGACGTTCTGATCGAGAAACGCAAGCCTTCGGCGTTCTTTGGAACGCCTTTGATGAGCTACCTCACTAACGCCGGAGCCGACTCGCTGATCCTGACCGGCACTACGACCAGCGGCTGCGTGCGCGCCTCGGCGATCGATGCCCTAAGTTACGATTTGCGGGTCACGATTGCCGAGGAAGCCGTGTTCGATCGTGGCGAGCTGTCCCACAAAATCGCGCTCTTCGACCTGCACATGAAGTATGTGGATGTCACGGACCTGGTGGAGGTGCTTGGCTATCTTGAATCGCTCGAGACGGGATTGTTTGATGAGCGGTATCCACCGGCGGCTCGCGCGGCGCGCGCGGGTAGCCGATAGGCTTTACTTCTGTCGATGGGCATCGTCAGCGAAATCGTGGTTCCGGCTGGTGAAGGACGCGGCGTGATCGTCGGCGCCGGCCATCTTCTTGACATCATTGATCTCGAAGGCCAGCAGGTTGGAGACTTGGTAGCCTGGCGGCGTGCCGACCCGCGCGAATACATGTCACCGACGCACACCGTGTCATGCAATGCCTCGCTGCGCTTGGGCCGTGGCGCGCAGCTGTTCACGAACCGTCGCAATCCCATCTTCACGATCCTGCGCGACGATGTAGGCATGCACGACATCATCGTCCCGTGCTGCGATCCCGAGCGCTATCGACGCGACTTTGGCCGCCAAGACCATCGCAGTTGTTTGCGCAACCTAGAGGAAGCCCGCGATCGTTTGGGCGAATCGTTTGACATCCGTGGCGAGCAGGCCTGGAACGTGTTCATGCATAATCGCGTGACCGCCGAAGGCAAAGTGGTCACCGATCAAGCGGCCCATCGGGCCGGCGCGACGATTTCGTTGCGCGCCGAGATGGAGGTGGTAGCGCTGTTGTCGGCCTGCCCGCAAGACCTGACTCCCTGCAATGCCTTTCATCCCACTCCGATGAAGCTCGTGGTTCGCGATGGCTGAGTCGGACGTCGGCTCTGGGCCCAGGAGGAAGAAATGGAACTTCGCAAGATCGTGACATTCACCGAGGACATTTTTTCCGAGGCTGGCCAACCCGCCGATCCGCCCCTACGCAAAGTTAGCGTCGTGGCCGTGGTGAAAAATCCGTTTGCTGGTCGTTACGTGGACGATTTGTCGTCGCTCACCGAAGCGAGCCTCGAACTGGGACGGCGCATGACCGCCGTCGCCACCGCCGCGATGGGTGGCTTGGCGTTTCAGAGCTACGGCAAGGCGGGCCTAGTCGGTCTGGCGGGCGAACAGGAACACGCCGTCGCCATGCTCACAACCGTGTACGGCAACGTCATGCGGGAGGCTGTGGGAGGTGGCAAGGCCTGGATTTCGTCGATGACCAAACGGGTCGCCCCAGGCGAAACCATTGACATCCCGCTCGCCCATAAAGACGCGCTCTATGTCCGTTCTCACTATGACGGGATGACGGTGACGCTTCACGACGCGCCGCTTCCGGACGAGATCGTCATCATTGCGGCGTTTGCCAATCGCGGCCGAATCAATCACCGTGTCGGCGGACTCGCGGCGTGTGAGATCCAAGGAAAGGACGGCCTTGTCTGACGCACAACCGGCGGCGACTCCCATGCGTGTCGCCGTTGTCAATATCGGCAGGATTGTGACGGGAGACTGGCGCAATCCGTTCGTAGGGGGCGATACGATCATCGCCGAGTCCGGCCGGATTACAACAATAGGCACGGCTTCTAGTGTCGACGTTTCTGGCGCCGATGTGGTCATCGACGCGGATGGCACAACGGCGATACCAGG
>Ga0187783_10002643_pt1 | contig 13275 bp, 21 predicted proteins | sample 1015_SJ02_MP02_2_FD_132471 | JGI IMG/M metagenome (GOLD analysis project Ga0187783, IMG submission 132471) | Tropical peat soil microbial communities from peatlands in Department of Meta, Colombia - 1015_SJ02_MP02_20_MG | ecosystem: Environmental > Terrestrial > Soil > Wetlands > Peat | place...
CCGGCCGCCGCATCCCACGCCGACGCCAGCGCCGCGGGCCCTTGCGCGGCCCCGGACCCGGCGTCATCCATCTCCTTGATCGCCGCGGCGAACTTCTCCGCCGCCGACTCCGCCGCCTCGGCCAGGGCGTTCAGCGCCTCGATCGCCGGCCCGGCATCGACGGTAATGGTCTCGGTGATATCCCCCACGGGGTCACCTCCTTCCGGTCACGGCGGCCATGGCCGCAGCACGCGGGTCAGCGGCGCGCCCTGGGCGGCGCTTATCTGGCGATATCCGGGCCGGCGCTGGCAGCTCCGCTGACGGCAGGCTCGCGCGGCCGGATCATGCCGGTGTCCAGCAGCTGCTCGAGCAGTCGCCAGGGGCTGGCGTCTTTCCAGGTACCGATCCCGTTCTCGATCTCGCGGATCAGGTGCCGGGCGCCGCCGGTGTCGCCGGCGGCGAGCAGCGCCTCCATCGCGGTCGCTGCGCACCGTTCCGGGATGCCCGGCTGCGGCAAGTACTGGCCTGCGCGGACGGCCAGGCGCGGGGCCAGGTGGGGCGCGTTGACGTGCGGGTCATTCTCCGGCATCAGAGTCCTCCCAATGTGTTTCCGGGGCCGCCAGCCGGCAGCGCAGGAGCCGCGTGCGCGAGAGCAACGGAGGCGGAACGCTCGCTGCGGCCCTTCGGTCCCGCACCGCACCGCGAGGCGCTGACCCGTGAGATCGGGCGGGCGGGTGACGTTGATGCAGCCGGGCGGCGGCCCGGATGAGCCCGGGTTGGGCGGGGCGTCGCCGAGAGCACCGCGCCCTGCCCGGGGCCTGTGATGAACAGCACCGTCAGCCCCTCCCCGGGCCGTAGCGGGTACCCCGCCAGAACGGTGACTGGCCTGCCGTCTGCCCGCCTGTCCAGAACGGCGAATTCCCCGCCGAGCCGGCCGTGGCGACCACGCCCAGATCCTCCAGGCTCAGCGCCTGCGGATCCACCGCCATCTCAACGACCGGCCGCGCGGGGCCCGGGCGGCTGCCGCCCAAGGCCGCAGCAGCAGCAAACGCCAGGTCTTCGCGGCTGGCCTCACTCAGCATCGCGCCGACCGACGCGCCGCTGAACTTCTGTGCCAGCGCCAGCTGCTCGGTGACCACGCGCGTGGCGAGCGCACGGTCAGCAGCCTCTTGCGCCGCGCGCTTAGCAGCTTTCTTCGCGGCCTTCCGCGCAGTCTCATGCCGGTCCACCGCGGCAGCTACAGCCTCCGCGAGGTCCTGCTGACTGGGCGCCGGGCGCCGGGGACTGGCGCGACGGGTACCCGCGCGGTGCGCGAGGATGACGGCCTCGCGCAGGGGGTAGCCCTCGCTGACCAGGCGGTTGCGGAGCGCCTTCTCCTCGGCCGGCATCGCGGCGAGCCGCCTGGTGATCTCGTAATGGTCAGCAGCCATCGGGTTCACGTCCTCTCATCGGCCGAACGGGGAGGGCTGCGCCAGGCTCCCACCGCCGAACGGACGGGGGGAACCAGGATGCCCGGCCGTGCTCGTGATCACCGGCGACGGTGTCCGTCGCGTCGGCGCTGCCCACTTCAGCAGCTCCCGGATCACCGCGTGCTCGTCCTGCAGCACCGACGCCAGGTTCGGCGACGCCACCCGGATGCCCGGCGGGATCTCGCCCAGGACTGCCCGGGCGTGGCTCACCTCGGCCCGGGCACGGCCTACCTCAAGCTCGAGCTCAAGGGCGCGCCGGTAGGTCCGCCGGACCGCCTCCAGGCCCGCGAACACCGACGCGACCTCCGCGTCGAGCTCGTCGAGCGCTTCCAGCTCCCGCTGCCGCGCGGCGTCGCACCGGACCCGCGCCTCGGCGCGCTGCTGCTGCTCCTGGATGACCTGGTTGTCCGCGGTCTTCTGCCGCTCGATCTCGGCGATCGCGGTCTGCAACCCGGTCACCGCGGCGGTGGCGATGGCTGCCTCCTGCCGGGCTTCCGCCAGCTCATTCTTCAGGGACTGCGCCGCCGCGAAATCCTCGCGAGCCAGGGCGTCTCTGAGTGCGGTGTCCAGTTCCCCGACACGCTGCGAAGGTCCTTCGGCCGCCTTCTGCGCCTCCGCGAGCCGCTCCGCGAGACTAGGCGGCTGCGGTACCGCCTCCAGGTCCTTCGCCTTGGCCTCCAATGGCCTCACCGCCGCCAGTGCCACCTGCCCGCCTCCGCCGCTCGCTGTAAGCGATCACGCTGCCGCGGTCCAGCTCCCAGATGTCGCGGCCGATCTTGCGGCCGGTGATCGTGCCCAGCTTCGCCAGCCTGCGGATCCACTGCTCTGTCGTGTCCAGGAGCACAGCCGCGTCCGTGACCGTGATCTTGGGTCCCGATGATGACACCAGTTGCGCAGGGGAAAGAACCGCCGTGGTTTCGGCTGCGCAACTCCGGGCGGCGGCGGATGCGAGGTTCAGGGCCTGGCGGTGGCGTACGTCGGCGTCCTCGGCCGCGGCCAGCACCAGGGCGGCGTCCCCCCTGATCCTCGGGCTGGATGCCTCGAGCGAGCGCAGCGCGCGGACCACCACGTAGACCAGCGGCCCGGGCACGAACATCCCGCCGGGGAGGGGCTGCGGCTGTGGCCTCCTGGGCTTATCCGGATGCAGCGTGCGCTGTGCGGAGATCACGAGCTTGCCCCGGACCCTCCCACTTCTCTGCTAACCCGGTCGAGTCCGGCCAGCAGCCGGGCGTACGAGCGCCTGAGCTCGCCGCGCGGCGTCCGGGTGCCCGCCTCCCAGCGGTGGACGGTCAGCTCGTGGACGCCGAGCTCGGCGGCAAGCCGGGCCTGGGACACGTTCGCGGCCTCCCGGATCTGCCGGGCGACGTCCGGGCTGGGCAGCCCGAGCGACTCCCGGACCTCCTCGAGCAGCGCGGCCATCTGCGCACCTTCCTGGTCACGTGGTTAGGTCCAAGGTTGGCACAGCGGCATAGCTACTGCCTATGGGTTCGATCTGACTCATCATCGTGTCGCATGATGTTGTGTTCCTGGTTAGGTTCCCGGTTAGACTGCTGGTTATCTATCGCAGAAAGGTAACAACTTTCCGCGATACCGGATACGGCGACCTGCGCCGGGACCAGCTGACGCCGCAGGCGACCCGGCCGGGATTTCTGCGATAGCGAACAGGAGGGATGACATGGGCACCGTCCGCCAGATCACCCCGGGCGAGACGGCCACGATCGCCGAGGCCTCGGCGGCCTACCTCGCCACGCTCGCCGGCGCGGAGAGCGCCGGCACCAGGCGCGTGTACTCCGGCGTGCTCCGCGCGCTCGCCGAAGGCCTCGGGCAGCACACGGAGGTGGCCGAGCTCAAGCCGCAGCCCGTGGCCGCCTGGTTTACCTCCCGGTGGGGCCAGCGGTCGCCGGCCCGGTGGAACACCGCCCTCGACGCGCTCCGCTCGGCCTCGCGCTACTGGTCCGACCAGGGCTGGACGCGTGAGGACCCCGCCCGGCTGCTGCGCCGCCGTCGCAAGGCCCCTGACCGCTCCCGCGCGCTGTCCCGCGCCGACGTCGAGCGGCTGCTCACCCGCGAGGACATCCCGATCCGGGAGAAGACGCTGTGGCGCCTGCTGTACGAGACCGCGGCCAGGTCGGCCGAGGTGCTCCGCCTCGACGTCGATGACCTGGACGTCGCCAACCGGCGGGCCAAAGTCCGGCGCAAGGGCGGCGCGATCGACGTGATCGTCTGGCAGACCGGCACCGCCCGGCTGCTGCCGCGGCTGCTGAAGGGCCGGAAGTCCGGACCCGTGTTCCTGACCGACCGGCGGGCCAGGGTTGAGCTGCCGCCCTGCGACGTCGACCAGGCCAGCGGCCGGGCCCGGCTGTCCTACAGGCAGGCCGAGGACCTGTTCAAGGCGGCGTCAGGCGGCGCGACGCTGCACCAGCTGCGCCATTCGGCACTCACCCACGATGCCGAAGCCGGGGCATCCACGCCGATGCTGATGGCGAAGTCCGGTCATACGTCAGTGGCGTCGCTGGCCAGGTACGCGCGGCCGTCGGCCGAGGCCTTGGCGCGGTGGCAGGAACGCAACGACCCGGCGCGGAGGCGGTAGTTACGTCCCGAACCCGATCCGCACTCTCGGGCGCTCCGTCTGTTCCCGGAGGACCTCGTTTTCGTCCTCGAGTTCGCGGATGCGCTCCATAAGGTCCGCCACAGGCGGGTTGTCGTCGCCCATGACCTCGAAGCAATTGGAGCAGACGTTCCGCTGTGACCATTCGGCCTCAATGGCGGCCAGGTACCTGTGGTTCGTGTAGTTGTGCCCTGCCCGTTCCTTGGCCGCCAGCTCGCACTGCAGCAGGCACCACAGGTCAGGAGACGGGTAGTCGCGGACTGGGACGCTGTGTCCCTTCCAGGCTGGGCATGCTGACACTGTTGACTCTCCTTGCGTAACCCGATGACAATCCGCTCGTCACCGAAGCTGGCGACGATCTCGACGCGGCCGCCGAGCGCGGCGACATAGGTCGCGACGGTGCCGAGGCTGGTGCGGGTAAGGTCGCCGTGCTCGACGGCGGATACGCGCCGCTGCGACACGCCTATCGCCGCGGCCACGTCTGTCTGGGTCAGGCCCAGGGACTTGCGGACCTCGGCGAGGCGGTAGGCGCGCTGGGCGTCGAGGATCTGCCGCCGGTGCTCGGCGACCTTCGCCTCGTCGATGCGCCCGGCGGCCGCGTCCTGGGCGCGCAGTTCGTCCCACGTAGGCCACTGGTCAGCCATCTTCCCTCCTCGTACGCTCGATGTGCTCGTCAAGCCGGTCGTCGGCGAGCGGGACCGCGTTCTTGTACCACCTGTTCCACCTGCCCACCTTGTCACCGGCCACCAGCAGGACGGCTGATCGCTTCGGGTCGAACGCGAACAGGATGCGGACCTCGCTGCGCCCGGCCGATCCCGGGCGAAGCTCCTTCATGTTGCGGTGTCGTGACCCCTGGATCTCGCCGACCAGGGGGCGCCGGAGGGCCGGGCCATGTTCGGCCAGCGTGTCGATCGCCGCGACGACCTGCTGATACGTGTCGTCGTCCAGCGTCTCCCGCCACTCGGCGACTGCCGGGTGCCAGATTACGGTCCATGCCACCCGCTTAGCTTAGAACTTGTAGGTTCTACATTCCCTGCGAATTGTAGAACATGTATGTTCTACGCGAGTATTCCGGGGTCTGCTCTGGCTACGCGGACGATTCGCGGCGCGGGCGGCCGCCTTTGCGGGCCCGGCGCTCGCGCAACTCCTCCTCGGCCGCCGCCAGGTCGGCGAGGTCGGACTCGTCGCCATGACGGCTGACCTGGCGCCGCATGTGGCCGATCAGGTCCTCGGTGCGGTCGTGTCCGAGCCGCGCGCAGACACGCCCATATGCCGCCCACATCAGGCGGGGCACGCGGATCGGCGTGGTTGGCGTCTGACCGGCCATGACGACCCCTCTCGTATCTACGCGGTTAATCGTACGACGGGACTTGCGTAGCTACAAGGTTCGCAATACTATGTAGCTACGTAGTTATTGAGGAGACGCCCTGATGATCGAGCACACCGAGCACGAGCACTGCCTCCGCCCTAGCTGCGGGCGCCGCCTCTACTCCGCCGCCAGCCGGGCCCGTGGCTACGGCTGGGGCTGCTGGCGCCGGATCCGCGCGGCCGCCACGCTCGCGGCGCTGGCCGAGTTCACCGCCGCGCAGCTCGAGCAGGCCCGCGAACTCATCGAGGACGCGGCGATCGTTCCTGCTGCGATCCTCGGCGTCTTCCACGTGGTCAGCAGCGACGGCGCGGAGATCTACACGACGAGCCTGGAGACCTGCGACTGCCCCGCTAGCCGTGCGTGCTACCACCAGGCCGCAGCCGCCCTCGTGCTGGCCTGACGGGAGCCGGACATGACACGTCAGCTGACTGAGGACGACGCTCTGGTAGCCGCCGAGGCGCTGCGCGAGATATCCGCCGGGCACGAGCATGCCGCCGGGGCGATCCTCGCAGCTGCATGGCTCAGCGACCTGAACGCCGCTGAGCTCGAGGCGCTGTGCGCCCGGTTCGGCACCGAGGCCTGACCCAAAGCTAGCCGACTGGTTTACACCTTGCCGACCCGGACCAATCCCTATCTAACCGAGGAAGGACCACATGACGAATCTAACCCTGGCCGACTGCACCGAGCCTGACGCTCACGGTCAGCAGTGCCCGGCGTGGTGCACGATGCCTGGCACCGAGCCGGACCCGTACCACTTCGGCGACTACAGCTCGGTCAGCCTGAGCCTGTCCGGCGACCCGGACACGCTGCTCCTTGCCCGCCTGGAGAAGGGCCTCGCCTCCCCGGACACTTACGTGGCGATCGTCCACAAGGACCGGTACGACCTCGACCTCACGCTCGCCGAGGCCGGGGAGCTGGCCGAGCTGCTGACGACGCTCGTTCGAGTGGCTGCGGAGGACTAGAACCCGCAGTCCCCAGATCACCCGCCCCCGCACTTCCCGCCCGGGCGGGTGATCGCCTGCTATACGCCCGTTCTGTACGGTGAGTCGCGGCCGACGAGAGGCAGGGCGATTGCCCGCACCGCCGCAGCGGCGGGGCCGGTGAGCCCGTAGGCACCGACGAGATCCTCGGCGACGGACTCTGAGGGCCTCCGAAGACCGTTCTCAAGCAGGCTGATCATCGGCCGGGAGACGCCGGAGCGCCTGGCGGCCTCGGCCATCGTCCATCCGCGGCGCAGCCGCCCGTCGCGGAGCGCCGCCATCGCCTCCGGAGTGCTCGACCGGTGCGCGGTGCGGGATCTCCATGGCGGGTCACCTGGCCGCCGTGGGCTGATCTCGTCAGCAGGCACACCCGTCACCTCCGCTGCCCGTTGCCCTCCGGTGGCCCGTTGCCCTCGGGTTGCCGCCTCCGGCCCCGTTGCCCTCGGGTAGTTCGAGCCCAATCATCTACCGTTGCCCTGCCACTAGTAGTAAGCACCGCGCCGCGGCGTTTTTGCCGTTGCCGTTTCCCTTGGGCTCCGGCAGAAAGAGCCTGTTGCCCTTGGTCTAGCGCTGCCGCCGGAAACTGCACCCGGGGTCGGTTTCCCTGGGGTTCGGCACTCGGGGACACCCCCATGGGTCGACGGCGTTTCCCTTAGATGACGACCGTTCGGGCCTGTTGCCCTTAGATGCCCGCGCCCGGTGGCGGCCTCGGCCCTGGCGCCTCGGTTCCCGTACCGGCCCGGTTTGTTCGTACGGTCATGGGGTTCGTACGGTGGAGCGCGTTCCCCCCGTCATGACGTTCCCCCGGTGGCCGGGGGTTTGTACGGTCATGGGGTTTCTACGGTGGCGGGGTTCCCGTGGTCATGGGTTCCTCCGGCTGGGGGTCGACTCGCCGACCTCGCGGACCGCATGGTGCAGGGGCGGCGGCTCGGCCGGAGCGGCGAGGCTGCCCCGCTCACGCATGAGCGCGTCGAACTCGGCGAGGTCTCGCATTCGCGCGAGCAGGCGCTGGCGGTCGGCGGGGTCGAGCAGGTCGGCGAGTGTGGCCATCGTCGCTACCGGGGTCGGCCGTACGGGCGCTTGTCGGCGGCGGATCTTGTGTTGGGCACGGTGGCCTCCTCTGGCTATGTGAACAGGGCTGTCTGGATGGCGGCGATGTCGGTGAGCTGGCGCGCGATGGTGCCATTGAGGAGGTCTCTGGGTCTCCACACGGACCAGTTGCCGCCTGCGCGGGTGATGAGGGATCCGACGGAGCGCTGCTCGGAGGTGAGCGTGCCGTGCTCGGTCTTGAGTTCGCGGTAGAGGATTCCGCCTCGGCCGATGATGACCCAGTCCGGCCAGCCTGGTTCGCTGCCGCGGCTGTTTCGTGGGTGGAAGCCGTACAGGCCGAGGTCCTTGAGGAGCTTGCGGAGGTGTGCTTCGAGGCTGTCGGGGCCTTTGTCCTCCGGCATGGCTGCCGCGGCGAGGTTGCGTGTCATGCGGCCGGGTCCTCGCCATGGTCGGTGAACCCGGCGTCGATGAACGCCTGGGCGAGGGGCTCGCCGCACCTCGTGCACAGGCGGCTAGGGGTATGCGTAACAACCGTAACGCCGTAACTTCGCTGGTCAGAGACTCGGCTATGTGACGGTGTTACGCCTTCATCCGTAACACCGTCACGGCCGCCAGCCTCCTGAGCTGCTGCGTTACGGTCGTTACGGTTGTTACGGTCCCCCCCTCGCGGGGCGTACCGCCCCCACTGCTCGGCGAGCTCGGCGCGGTAATAGCCGCGGGCAGTCTGCTCGCCGATCCGGACGACTTTCGGGCGGACGCCGTAGTCCTTCAGGAGGCGGGACAACCCGTGAGCATCGAGCGGCTTCGGCGGCCTGCCGACGCTCGACCACGGTGACTCCTCGAGCTTTTCCAGGCGCTCCAGGATCACGGACGTTGGCAGCCGGTCGGCGTCACCAAAGACTTCCCGCAGGTCCCCGAGCAGTGTCAGGGCAAGGCTGCTGTCGGCGGCGGCCGACTCCGCGGCCTCGGTGAGCACCTGCGCCGCCCGGCGGCCGCGGGCTGGCCAGTCGCCGCCGGCGAGGTCGGCGATGGCGATCAGGGCTTCCCACACGTCCTCAGCGCGGTCGTGCAGCCCTGGCGGCATGTCCGGCTCGGCTTTCCCGGCCGAGGCGGCGAGCGGTTCCGTCCAGGCGGCCAGCCGGTCGCCGACTGCCCTGACGACCGGCTTGTCTCGGCGCGTCCGGTACTTCTGCACCGACTCGGCGTCGGTCTTGCGGCGCAGGGTGATGATGACGGCGCGGTCCTCGATGGTGTCGGGCATGCTGCCGATCCCGGCTATGACCGCCATTGCGAACGTCGGGCAGTTCTCAACCCTCCTGGTCGTGACGTCCCACCGCTTGTAGGGCCGTTCACGGCCGAACCCGGCGTTGAGGATGCCGCGCAGGTGCTCGGCTTTCTCGTCGCCCTTGAGCGCCTTGCCGAAGATCGCGTCGGCCTCGTCGAGCATGATCGTCGGCGGGTCGTCGGCGGGGATCGACCGGACGAGCGCTGCGGCGCTGATGTCGGCCGTGGTGAGCGGGTTGCGGACCAGCTGGGCGAGGACGTCGAGTAGCCGGGACTTGCCGCAGCGTTTCACCGGGGACTTGATGACCAGCCGGGAGGCGAACTCGAGCTCGTTCGCCGCGTGAGTCACGGCCGCGTACAGCGCCGCCGCGTCGGCCGCCTCAGGTGTCGGGAAGACGACGTAGCGAGTGAGGATGGCGCGGACCTCGTCGAGAACCGCTTCGCCGACGGCGGGCCGGTCCAGGTCGTCAAGGTTCACCGTGCCGCCTTCCTGGCCGCGGACTCGACGGTGCGCCGCGCTTCGTCTTCGGGCAGTCCGGTCCTTACCGCGGCCGCGGCCAGGGCGCTGAGCGCATCCTCGTGGCCGGCCTCGACGGCGCGGCACGCCGCCCAGAACAGGCCCGAGTTCCGGTTTCCCTCGCCGAGCCTGCCGACCCATGCCACCAGCGCGACTGCGTCGCCCTGCTCAGCCAGCCGTGACGGCCTCACGGCCACGTATGGCTCGAGGAGCCCTCGTACCGCGCCCCAGTCGAGCGTCGCGGTTCCCGGCCGGTGGTCGAGCATCTCGTACGGCTTGCCGTCCACTCGGGACGGGGGGGCCAGCACGTAGCCGCCAGCCGCCTTGAAATCAAGGTGGTGACGGACAAGGCGACCGCACGCCTGGCCCGTACCCCGGAAATAGACATGAAGTCCGCCGCCCCGAGTGCGGATGAGGGCGCCTGCGCCGCAGAGCAGGCCGGCCCGCTTGAGCCGGTTGAACGCCCCCCAGCCGTCGCCGTCCGGCTTGACGTCGACGTCAAGCACATCGGGCCCCGGGATGCCGGTGGCGATGGCGACGTTCCTCTCAGGAACCGCGGCCCACCAGGCACGGATAAGCCGCTCGTCGGTGGTAGCGTCCTTGAATCCGTGCACGGTGTCAGGTTCTTTGCTGTCCGGCTTGCACGGGTGGACCGGCCAGCCGGCCGCCGCATAGGCAAGCGCGGCGCGCACCTTGTCTGTGGTCACGCAGCAGCTCCCGAGCTGGGCTGGCTGTAGATCCGCGCGGCCATCACCTGCACCCGATGACCGCAGCCAGCACGGCGTTCGCCGGTAACAGCATCGAGCGTCTTCGCTCTGCCGAACAGATGCGCGCCGCAGGTGCGGCAGCGGTAGGTGTACCACCAGAACCGGCGTCGGCCCACGGGGCCGAACACGGACGCTGGAGCGATCGGCGCGCTCTGCCGCCTGCCGGTGACCGGACGGCTTTGAGCGGATATCATCGGGGTGTCGTCTCCCTTTGCCGAGGGGGATAGTCGGTGATGGGCCGGGTCCGGTGACAGGGACCCGGCCTCACTCATTTGCGGTGGCGCTGCCCGCGCTCAGCGCACGGATCAGGTCGGCCGTAACGACCACCCACCGGCCGCCTGCCTTTATCAGCCGGGCCGGGAACTCGCCTCGCTGCGCGAGCTCGAATCCGTGACTACGGCTGAACCCGAAGGCCAGGCACGCCCTGGGTATGCTCACGCCAGCCGGCCAGCGCCGTATCTCGTCGAGCGTAGGACGCTCAGTAGCCGTAGCTGCTGCATTCACGTCGTGCTCCTCCCATGATCTCGCTGCTACCTGGAAATCTGAGAGATCATCGGATCTCCTGGACAACTACATACTACGGTTGATCCGATAAATCCGTAGTATCTAATCCGTATGATGTGTCGCCGGTTCGTGCTACGGTTGGTCCTATGCCGGCAGAGGGACGTGACACAGGCCGCCTGAGTGCCTCAGGCTTGTGTGCGTGCAACCTGATCGGGACATCTGGGCGGCGCGGGATAAGCTGCCGGTCGAGCGGAGCTGGTACCACGATCACGACGGCCGGACGGACCTGGTGCGGGTCGCCCTCGGCGCTGTCTGGCCACAGATCCACGTGCGCATCCGGCCGCACCGTAGTGACATCGAGTATCAGGGCGCCTTCAGCGCGACTGGGCGCCTGTACGCGCTCGGACTCGAGGCCGTGGTTGATAGTGCTGAAGTCACGACCGCGGACCTGCGCCGGTCCGCGATCGTCAGGGCACTGAAGGAGTGGGAGATCGTGGGCCGCAGGATCGCGGAGCAATACCTCGCGGGGACGCCTCCGGAGAAGGTGGTTTTCGACACCCGCTCTCCGACTGAGGCGCTGCGTATGCTCAGTCAGCCAGCAACCGGCCGCGGCAGCCGCAGCACGTCACGAAAGATCCGCCGGGGAGGCGACCACGACGAGCTGCTGCGCCAGATTGCCGCCGCGTACAAGGCCGAGCTTCGCGCGGGCAACCCGAGGCCGCGGCTGAAGCTCGCAGCAGACTTCGGATACACCGTCCCGCACATCGGCTGGCTGCTTAGTCAGGCGCGCAAGCCCCTGCGCGGACAGCCTCCGCTGCTCGGCCCTGCGCGGCCGGGCAAGGCAGGCGAGGAGCCGGCCGAGTCATCACCCGACGCGCAGCCCATAGCGGGCCGCGGCGCGGTCCAGCCGTCCCCGTTCGGTCCTGATCGGCGCGGTGAGGCTGGAGTGCAGCCGATCGTTGCCGCGATCGTCACATCCGCGCGTGGTGTCCTGGTCGGCCGGCGCAATGACCGCACGCCGCCGTGGACATTCATAGCCGGCGAGATGGAGCCCGGCGAGCGGCCCGAGGACACCGCGGTGCGCGAAGTCAAGGAAGAAACCGGCCTGGAGATCGAGGCCGGCCAGGTCATCGGCGAGCGGGATCACCCGACGACCGGGCGCCACATGATCTACCTGGCCGGGTATCCGGTCCGCGGAACCGACGTGTTCATCGGCGACGAGGCCGAGCTGGCCGAGGTCAAGTGGGCCAGCCTGGCCGAGGCCGACGAGCTGCTGCCCGGCATGTTCGAGCCGGTAAGGGACTACCTCGAGCGGGAACTTGGCGGCACGGCATGAGCGACCCGATCAAGGCAGGTGTCCGCGCCGACGGCAGCCCGGTGTACTCGTTCAGGGTTGAGGCAGGCCGGAACACCGCGGGTAAGCGCGTGCAGGTCTACCGCTCGTTCGCCACGAAGAAAGACGCGAAGGCCGAGTACGCACGGATCGTCCGCGAGGTTCACGAGAACCGCTTCGCCGCGCCGGACAAGATCACGGTCAGCGGGTACCTCGACCAGTGGGAACCGGCCCACGGGCGCGATCTGGAGGACGGCTCACGGGCGGTCATCCGGCACGCCCTGCGGCCGGTCCGCGAGCGCCTCGGCGAGCGCAGGCTGCAGTCGCTGACCCGTGCGGACGTCGACCAGCTCGTCGACTGGATGCTGGCCTACGGGCGCAAGCGGGGCGGCCAACCGGGTACGGGCCTCTCTCCGCGGAGTGTCCAGCTCACGCTCGTCGCGTTCCAGCGGGCCTGTGACGACGCGATCGAGGACCGGATCATCAGCATCAATCCGTGCAGACGAGTCAAGCGCCCCAGGCAGGTCAGGCCAGCGCATGATCTATGGACCGATGAGGAGACGGCCAGGTTCCAGGCCGCGGCCGAGGGCGACCGGCTCGGCGCGATCATTACTCTTCAGTGCCTCGGACTGCGACCCGAGGAGGTCTGCGGCCTGCGCTGGCGCCGCGACGTGAACCTCACGGGCCGGACGCTGAGGATCCAGGTGGTGCGCACGCTCGTCGACGGCCAGGCGGTCGAGAAACCGCCGAAGACTAGCGCGGGCGCGCGGGTCCTGCCTCTGGACGACGCGCTAATCGGTCAGCTGAAGGCATTCAAGGCCCTCCAGGCGCGGGAGAAGCTCGCCGCAGGCGAGGCGTACGACGGCGCGGGGGACTATGTGCTGTGCGACGAGCTCGGGGTGCCGTTCGCGCCTGACAAGCTGCGGCGCGCCTGGTACCGGCTGATGAGGGAAGCGGGAGTCCGCAAGATCAAGCCCTACACGGCGAGCCGGCACGCCGCGGGCAGCTACCTCGACCTCGCCGGCGTGTCGCCGGCCGTGATCGCGAAGTGGCTCGGCCATACGGACCCGTCGTTCACGATGAAGACCTACGTGCACGCCAGGCCGGAGGATCTCGCGGCAGCGCGTGACGCGCTGGCCGCCCGGAAGACCGCCAGGGAGTAAATGTGCAAATGGTGTGCAATCAGGGCCCGTAGGCGCTACGCAAATATCGCCGCTCGTACTCGCTCATACAACTAAATTATGGCTCTGACCTGGTAGTGTCCGAGGGGGGACTTGAACCCCCATGCCCTATACGGGCACTAGCACCTCAAGCTAGCGCGTCTGCCTATTCCGCCACCCGGACCCTCGACGCGTGGTACGTCGGCTGGCCTACCTTAGCAAACGGAGGGGGGTCAGGCGAAGTGGGCGCCGTGC
>Ga0187783_10002644_pt1 | contig 13274 bp, 13 predicted proteins | sample 1015_SJ02_MP02_2_FD_132471 | JGI IMG/M metagenome (GOLD analysis project Ga0187783, IMG submission 132471) | Tropical peat soil microbial communities from peatlands in Department of Meta, Colombia - 1015_SJ02_MP02_20_MG | ecosystem: Environmental > Terrestrial > Soil > Wetlands > Peat | place...
AGCTTGGCAAGGCGTTTGAGGCGATCGGCAGCGCGGGATCTGAGCGGCTGCACACCGCGGGCACCCGGATTCGGAACGAGCAGCGCGTCCTGCTGACCGGGGCGCCCGCGGGCTGATGGTCTCGCCATGGTTCGCCGCCGGAGCCGGATTCGTCATCGCAGCCGGGGCCTTTATGTACGCGCCGCACGCTTCGCTGAATTTCGATTCCATCCCGGGCAGGACAGTTTGCCCCACGCTCGGATGCCCTGTCCCGCAGAAGGTGCCGCAGATCGCGGGCGGGGCGACTGGGCTCGTGACCGCCAGTCCTACGCCAAGCAGCTCTAGCCCTCGCGGCCGTCATGCTGCGCACGACGACTCCGATAGCGCGCCGAGCTTCACCTACACGGTGCAACCGGACGGCACCGGCGGGTACCAGATGATCATCACCGAGACCAGCGAGGGCACTATCGGCAACTGGGGGCTCTCGGTCGTGATCCCTGGGGCCACGAAGGTATCGGTGTACGACGGCGTGCTGCAAGGGTCAGGAACCGATGATGCCCCTGCGGCCGGGCCCTCGGCCAGCAGTGCCGAGCCGAGTCCTGCGACCTCTGCGGGTGTCCTGACCGAGAGCGGCTACGACCCGACAAACATCCTGCAAGTGGTGGTCGACGGAACTGGCTCCGCAAAGACCGCTCCCGAGGACTACGTCTTCCACGACGCGCAGGGCACCTTCAGCCAGCATTAGCACCCTCGCCCGACCGCGGTGCAAACCCGGCGATGATCGCGCGCAGCGCGGTCGCGACGGCGTCCCTGGTCGCGGCGGGTTCGGGCGAACTGGCGATGAGTAGGCCCGCCCTGGTGAGCGCACCGAACAGCAGTCTGGCTAGCGTCGGCGGGTCGTCGATGGCGAGCGCACCGGACTCGTTGGCCGCCTCCAGCGCGGCGATGGTGGCCGCTAGCGCGTAACGCTCATCGAGCTCGGTGAAGCGTGCGAGCCCGAGCACGGCCGGCGCGTCGGTCACGATGATCCTCGCGACGTCGGGTTCCAGCATCAGGTCGAGGAACGCGCCGATGCCCGCAACGAGCAGTTCGACCGCGTCCGCCGTTTCCGGCGCCGAGGCGAGCGTTGCGGCCCCCAGGTCCGCGTGCACCTGCTCGAACACCGCCTCGAACACGGCGGCCTTGGTCGGGAAGTGGTAGTACAGCGCGCCGGTCGTTACCCGCGCCTCGCGGGCGATGTCCTCGACCGAGGTCGCCGCAAAGCCGTTGGCGCCGAACAGGCGCCGGCCGGCCGTCACGAGCGCCGCGCGGGTCTGAGCCACCTGCTCGGACCGCAGCGAGGGCTGTTCTTCAGGCATGTCCACTGTCTAGCTCATTGTCCGGCGCTTGCGCACATCGGCGCGCTGTGACATAGTGACGCTATGACATAGCAATATTATGTTACAGAGCGAAGATATTGCAAGGAGGGTCGTTATGAGTGCTGCACTCGAGACCGTGCGCGCCGACAGGGCCGTGCTGCTCGACATCGGCGCCAGCCTCACCGAGGAGCAGTGGCAGGCGCCGTCGGGATGCCAGGGCTGGCGGGTCCAGGACGTGGTCACGCACCTCGCGAACCTGTTCTGGCTCTTGGTCGACCCGGCGAAGCTGCCGCCGCTGCAGGGCGTGCCGACCGAGCAGGCCCAGGAGGCAGCGGTTCAGGCCCGAAGGGACCGCTCCGGAGCCGCGGCGCTCGCGGACTATGAGCAGGCCGCGGGACCCGCGCTCGAGCAGCTGGCGCAGATCGAGACCCTCGACATGGTGCTGCCGCTCGGCGACCTCGGCACGTACCCGGCCGCGCTGGCGTCCGTCGCCTACAGCTTCGATCACTACACCCACATCAGAGCCGACCTGTTCGAGCCGCGCGGATCGCTTCGGGGGACTCCGCCGCCGTCGGACGCGCAGCGGCTCGGCCCGGTCCTCGACTGGATCGAGGCGGCGCTGCCGCAACAGAATCCCGCGGTCGCCACGGCCTGCACGCTCAAGCTCGAGGTGACCGGCGCGGGGGCGCGGTCAATCACGTTCGGTTCGGGTCGGCCGACCGCGACCATCCGATCCGACGGCCCGTCGCTGGTCCGCTGGGCGACCCAGCGCGGTAGCTGGGCCGAGCTCGGCGTCACGGCAGTCGGCGACGACGCGGCGCTGGCCGCTGCCCGGACCATCAAGGTGTTCTAAATTGGGGCTCATGCCCGTCCCGCCGCCCCGTGTCCTCGCCATCGCGGGCTCGGACTCGGGTGGCGGGGCGGGCATTCAGGCCGACCTCAAGACCATGCTGGCGCTCGGCGTGCACGGCATGACCGTCGTCTGCGCCGTGACCGCGCAGAACTCGGTCGGCGTGCAGGGCTACTGGGAGCTCCCCGCCGAGGCGGTCCGCGCCCAGCTCGACTCGGTGCTTGGCGACATCGGTGCGCAGGCCATCAAGACCGGGATGCTCGCCTCGCCCGTGCTGGTCGCCACCGTGGCCGACGCTCTGGTCGAGGTCGCACCTGCAACGCCTGTCGTGGTGGACCCGGTCGCGGTGTCCAAGCACGGCGACAGCCTGGTGTCCGCGGGCACCTTGGAGACGATGCGGGATCAGCTGCTGCCGCTCGCGACGATCGTCACACCCAACCTGCTGGAGGCTGAGCTCCTCACCGGCATGCACATCGAGGCCGAGGCGGAGATGCTCGTTGCGGCGCGGGCCCTGCTCGCGACCGGACCGCAGTGGGTCCTGGTCAAGGGCGGGCACCTACCGGGCAGCCCGGTGGACCTGCTCGTCAGCGCGGACGCGGTGCTCCGATTCCCTGGTGACCGCATCTCCAGCGAGCACACGCACGGGACCGGCTGCACGCTGGCGTCCGCAATCGCCTCCCGGCTGGCCGTCGGCGACGACGTGCCCAGCGCGGTCCAGGCGGCAAAGGAGTACGTGACCGGGGCGATAGCGGGCGGCTTCCCGCTCGGCGCCGGAATCGGGCCGGTCGACCACGGCTGGCGGCTGCGCTCGGGCGCGCAACTAACCGGTGGGATCTAGCGGCTGACTGTGCTTGCCACGCCTAGCGGCTGACTGTGCTCGCCACGCCTAGCGGCTGATCTTTCCCGCCTTGATGCACGACGTGCACACATACATGCGGCGCGGGGTCTTGCCGACCAGCGCGCGCACGTGCTGGATGTTGGGGTTGAAGCGGCGCGAGGTCCGGCGGTGCGAGAACGACACGTTCTTGCCGAAGCTCGGCCGCTTGCCGCACACGTCGCAGACGGAAGCCACGGGATCGCTCCAGTTCGGGGAAGACAGACAGTCGAGTTAGAATATCACGGCGGTGATCTAGCCCGCGCTGAGCCCGCGGTGACGGTGCCCGAGCCTATTCTGGCGGCATGGCCGTGCTCGCCGATCCGCTGCGCCTGGTCGTTGGCGACAAGGCGGCCAAGCGTCTCGCCGCGCTCGACCTGCACACGGTCGGTGACCTGCTCGGCTACTACCCGCGCCGGTACGACCGGCGGGGCGAGCTGACCGACCTGGCCGGCCTTCGCGACGGTGACCACGTCACGGTGCAGGCCGAGGTCGCTTCCGGCTTTGTTCGCCGGATGCGCAACCGGTCTGGCTCGATCTTCGAGGCCGTCGTCACCGACGGTCACGGCAAGCTGACCCTCACCTTCTTCGGCCACGGCGCGCAGGACTGGCGACAGCGGGAGCTGAGTCCCGGTGTCCGCGGCCTGTTCGCCGGTCAGGTGTCCACGTTCCGCGGCAAGCGCCAGCTCACGCACCCGGACTACGAGTTGCTCGGGCCTGGCAGCGCCGGAGCGCGGGCGGCCGAGTTTGCGGCTGAGCTCATCCCGGTTTACCCCGCCACCAGCCAGCTGCCGTCCTGGAAGATCGCCGATTCGGTGCGAATCGCGCTCGACGTGCTCGACGTAGCCGACGACCCGCTGCCCGGCGGGGTCCGGGCGCGACACGGCCTAGTTGGCTACGCGGACGCGCTACGCGGCATCCACCGGCCGGTCGACGAAGCCGACTACCGCCGCGCCCGGACAAGGCTGAAGTGGGACGAGGCACTCGACTTGCAAGTGCTGCTGGCGCAGCGTCGGCTCGCGGCCGCGAGCTACACCGCGATCCCGCGACCGCTCGTAGCGGGAGGGCTCCTTGCCGCCTTCGAGGCCGTGCTGCCGTTCGACCTCACGACCGGCCAGCAGCTGGCCGGTGCGACGATCGCCGCCGACCTGGCCAAAGACCATCCGATGCACCGGCTGCTGCAAGGCGAGGTTGGCTCTGGCAAGACGGTGATCGCGCTGCGGGCCATCCTGCAGGTGGTCGACGCCGCCGGGCAGGCGGTGCTGCTCGCGCCGACCGAGGTGCTCGCCCAGCAGCATCACCGGTCGATTGCCGCCATGCTTGGTCCGCTCGGTATGGCTGGCCAGCTGGGCGGGGCCGAGCACGCCACCAGGCTCACGCTGCTGACGGGCTCGATGGGCGCGGCGGCCCGACGACGCGCGCTGCTCGAAGCGGCCTCCGGCGAGGCTGGGATCATCGTCGGCACGCACGCCCTGCTCGAGGACCGGGTCCAATTCGCCGACCTGGGCCTGGTCGTCATCGACGAGCAGCACCGATTCGGCGTGGAGCAGCGAGACGCGCTGCGGGAAAAGGCTGGCGACGGCCGGCCGCACATGCTCGTCATGACCGCCACGCCGATCCCGCGCACGGTGGCGATGACCGTGTTCGGCGACCTGGATGTCTCGACACTGACGGAGCTGCCGGTCGGCCGGGCGCCGATCGGCACGCACGTGGTTCCGGTCGCCGAGCGGCCGCACTACCTGACGCGGACGTGGGAGCGGATCAGGGAAGAGGTCGCGGCCGGCCGTCAGGCCTACGTGGTCTGCCCGCGGATCGGCGGGGACGGATCCGACGAAGACGCCGCCGATCTTGATGACACCGGGGCGCGCCCCCCGGTGGCGGTGCTCGACCTGGCAGCCGAGCTATCCGGCGGTCCGCTGGCCGGACTTCGGCTGGCCATCCTGCACGGCAGGCTGCCGGCCGAGGAGAAGGAGAAGGCCATGCTGGCGTTCGCCGACGGCCTGGTGGATGTGCTGGTCACCACCACCGTCGTAGAGGTCGGCGTCGACGTGCCTAACGCGACGGTGATGGTGATCATGGACGCCGACCGGTTCGGGGTGTCCCAGCTGCACCAGCTGCGCGGCCGGGTGGGCCGTGGCAGCGATCCCGGTCTGTGCCTGCTGGTCACCGAGGCGCCGGCCGGTGCGCCAGCCCGCGACCGGCTGGAGGCGGTCGCCTTGACCACCGATGGGTTCGCGCTGTCGCGCATCGACCTGGAGCAGCGCCGGGAGGGCGACGTGCTCGGCACGGCACAGGCCGGGCGCAAGTCGAGCCTGAAGCTGCTGCAGCTGCTGCGCGACGAGGACCTGATCGGCCAGGCGCGGGAAGAGGCCATCGAGCTGGTGCACGCCGACCCGGCGCTAGCCGGTGAGCCGGGGCTGGCCGCAGCCGTCCGGGCTCTCGTCGACGCCGAACAGACCACGTTCCTGGAAAAGGCGTGAGTCCCCGGATCATCGCCGGATCGGTCGGCGGGCGACGGCTGGCGGTTGTCCCCGGCCGCGGCACCCGGCCCACCAGCGACCGCGCCAGGGAGGGCCTGTTCGCTACGGTCGAGGCGATTCGCGGCGGTCTGACCGGCGCAGCGGTGCTCGACCTGTACGCAGGCTCAGGAGCGGTCGGGCTCGAAGCACTGTCCCGTGGCGCCGCCGACGTGCTGCTGGTCGAGTCGGACCCAAGGGCCGCCCAGGTGATTCGCGCCAACATCGCGGCCCTCGGCCTGCCCGGCGCACGAGTGGTCAACGCCACGGTGACGCGTGCGCTGGCCGCCGGGCCGCCGGTGCAGCACCGCGACTTCGTGTTCGCCGATCCGCCGTATGCGGTGCCGGACGAGGAGCTGACCACGATGCTGACCGCCCTCACGCTCGGCTGGCTGGCGCCTGGTGCGCTGGTGGCGGTCGAGCGGGCGACGCGATCAGGTGCGCCAACCTGGCCACCTGGCTACGAACCTGACAGGTCCCGCAGATACGGCGAGGCGACCGTCTGGTACGGTCTCGCCGCGGGCGTCCGGCCTGCTGCGATGTCCCCGACGGGAGAGTGAACCGGAGTGCGGCGCGTTGTCTGCCCAGGCTCTTTCGACCCGGTGACCAACGGCCACCTCGACATCATCGCGCGCGCCGCCCAGCTCTACGACGAGGTGGTCGTCGCGGTTGGGGCAAACCCGACCAAGAAGACCTTGTTCACCCTGACCGAGCGGGTCGAGCTGATCAGAGAGGCCACCAAGGAACTCGACAACGTCCTTGTCGATCACTTCGAGGGCCTGACGGTCGACTTCTGCCGCAGTCACAACATCCCGGTCATCGTCAAGGGCCTGCGCGCCATCAGTGACTTCGACTACGAGCTGCAGATGGCGCAGATGAACTACAGCCAGGCTGGCGTGGAGACGCTGTTCATGACGACCAACCCGCTCTACGCGTTCCTGTCGTCGAGCCTGGTCAAGGAGTTCTGCCAGTACGGCGGCGACGTCAGCGGGCTGGTCCCCGCCAACGTGCTCGCGCAGCTGAATGCGAGGCTGTCCCAGACCTGAGCGCGAGCTGGGGTTGCTGCGGCGTTTGGGATTGCCGCCGACCGGCCAGTAGGCTATGCAGACACTGTGCCACTACCACCGACTGCCATGCCGCCTCACTCGCAAGCCCGTCACCACCGGGACGTCCGCAGCCCGCTGGTATTCGATACCAGGGATCTCGGACCAGGATCGGCGCGCACGCTGACCCGGCACGTGCCGGCGCCCGAGCATCTCAGCGTCGAGCTCGCCAGGGTCCCCGCCGGCGCCGAGCTCGCGCTGGACCTGCAGCTCGAGGGAGTGACCGAGGGCGTGCTCGTGACCGCGACTGTGACAGGGCCGCTGGCCGGCGAGTGTGCCCGGTGCCTGGAGCCGTTCACCGCGCCGCTGAAGGTACGGTTTCAGGAGCTTTTCGTCCGGGCCAGCGAAGCGGCGGTCGACGAGGAGGACGGCGCGGATAACTACCAGCTCGGGGCGAGCGGTCTGCTCGACCTTGAGCCGGCGCTGCGAGACGCGATTGTGCTCGACCTGCCCCTCTCGCCTCGGTGCGAGGACGGTTGTCAGGGGCTCTGCGTGGAGTGCGGAGTACGGCTGGCCGATGCCGAGCCTGGTCACAGCCATGAGCAGCGCAGCGCGGTGTGGGAGGCGCTGAAGGACTTCCGTCCGGGCGGGCCGGCTGACGGGGCCGGTAGCTGAGGTGCCATTACAGCATGGAAGGGCGGGCAGGTGACCGAAGCAGCTGGCAGGCCTGCCGGGTCTGCGCCGTCTCCCGACGCCGTCGGCCTGCTCGACTCGCTCCAGGTCGAGGTGAGCCTTGAGCTGCTGGAGCGAGCCCTCATGCACCGCTCCTATGCCTATGAGAACGGCGGGCTGCCCACAAATGAGCGGCTGGAGTTCCTGGGCGACTCTGTCCTCGGGCTGATCGTGACGGACACGCTGTTCCGCTCCTACCCGGACCTACCAGAGGGCCAGCTCGCCAAGCTGCGGGCGGCAGTGGTCAACATGCGCGCCCTCGCGGGCGTGGCCAGGGGCCTCGACCTCGGCGCCTACGTGCGGCTCGGCAAGGGCGAGGAGGGGACTGGCGGGCGGGACAAGTCGTCCATCCTCGCCGACACGCTCGAGGCCGTGATCGGCGCTGTCTACCTGGACCAGGGGCTCACGGTCGCCGACGGGCTCGTGCACCGGCTGTTCGACCCAGTGATCGCGCGGTCGGCCCGGCTCGGCGCGGGCCTGGACTGGAAGACCTCCCTTCAGGAGCTCACCGCAGCCGAGATGCTCGGCGTGCCCGAGTATCACGTCGAGGAAAGCGGTCCTGATCACCAGAAGTTCTTCCGCGCCTCGGTCCGCATCAGCGCCCAGACCTACGGCCGGGGTGAGGGCAGGTCCAAGAAGGAAGCCGAGCAGCAGGCGGCCGAGGCGGCCTGGACGGCAATCACCGAGGGACTGGCAGGCCCGGCCGAGACCGATGCTGCGGAGCTCTAGCCAGTGCCCGAGCTGCCTGAGGTCGAGGTAATCCGGCGTGGGCTAGAGCAATTCGTCGTCGGGCGGCGCATCGCCGAGGTGACGGTGCTACATCCGCGCGCGGTGCGGCGCCACCTGGCGGGGCCCGCCGACTTCGCGGCCCGGCTGACCGGGCGGGTCATCGATGGTGCCCGGCGCCGCGGCAAGTACCTCTGGCTGCCGATCGGTGACGACGCGCTGCTCGCGCACCTCGGCATGAGCGGCCAGCTGCTCGTCGGGCCGGCCATTGCGCCGCTGTCACCGCACGTGCGGGTTCGGTTCACCTTCACCGACGGCGGCACCGACCTGCGGTTCACCGACCAGCGCACCTTCGGGCACCTGCTCGTGGCGGAGGATGGCGCGCAGCTGCCGTCGATGATCGCGCACATCGCCCCCGACCCGCTCGAGGACGGCTTCGACCTGGGCTGGCTCACCACCCGGATGCGCACCCGCCGCACCGGCATCAAGCGAGCGCTGCTCGACCAGTCCCTGGTCAGCGGCATCGGCAATATCTACGCCGACGAGGCGCTCTGGCGGGTGAAGCTGCACTACGCGAGGGCGACCGATCGGCTCCGGCCTAGCGAGATCACAAGACTCATGGGGGCCGTCACGGACGTCTTCGGCGCGGCCCTGAAAGATGGCGGCACGAGCTTCGACAGCCTGTACGTCAACGTCAACGGTGAAAGCGGCTACTTCGACCGGTCGCTGAACGTCTATGGGCGGGCCGGCGAGCCCTGTCCGCGCTGCGGCACGCCGATCCGCAGGGATCCGTTCATGAACCGGTCGTCGTACACGTGCCCGCACTGCCAGCCGCGACCGCGGCACGGCCGGTGGTAACCCCCGCGGGGGCAGCGCGACTGACCGCGTGGGTGGAGGGGCGCGTGCAGGGCGTCGGCTTCCGCTGGTGGGTGCGCGCCAACGCGCTCGAGCTCGGCCTGACGGGATACGCGGAGAACCTGACCGACGGCCGGGTCAAGGTCGTGGCGGAGGGCGCCGAGCCCGGCTGCCGCGAGCTGCTCGGCCGGCTCGATGCCGAGGTCTGGCCGCGACGGCCGGGCCGGGTGAGCCGGGTGACCTACCGATGGGCCCAGGCTGGGGGTACCCTGGCTGGATTCGCGGCGCGATGAGCAGGCCGATAGCTGATCCTGGCCCCCGCGCAGCGCTCTGACCTGCGCCATCGTCAACTTGACCTAGTGGGCTTGACGGTGGGACCATGGAGGTGTTATCAAGCGCGCAGTTCCCGTGCAGATAGTTCTGTGCGGATTGTTCTGCCCGGAGTGTTCTATCTGGAGCCTGCTGCCCGGCGTCTGCGCGCAGTGTCCACCTGGTCACTCAGTGTGGAGGACCTTACACAATGGCAAAGGCTCTACTCGGCCACGTCGGCGGGCCGGATCCCCGCATGGTCGCAGAGATGCGCCGCCTGCAGCAACGAGTACGTGACCTGGAAGCTGAGCTTGCTCGGCTTCAGGACGAGAACGATGTGCTCATCGCTTCGGCCGGTCATGACCTGCTAGTTCCGGTCCGCGAGCCAGCGCTCACCTAACCCAGGCGCTGGTGCCAGCAAACCGAAGGGCGAGGGACGCTTAGCGTCCCTCTTCGGTTTTTCTGGCAGGTCATCGCGGGTCCAGGTCTGGTCAGAGCCTCCCGGGTACTAGGGTGCGAACGTAGGCGGCCGGGGAGGAGTCTGCAGCAGGTGTACCTGAAGACGCTGACGCTGCGCGGCTTCAAGTCTTTTGCCACCGCCACCACCCTGCGGTTTGAGCCAGGGATCACGTGCATCGTCGGGCCGAATGGCTCGGGCAAGTCGAACGTCGTCGATGCGTTCGCGTGGGTCATGGGCGAGCAGGGCGTCAAGCCACTGCGCGGCGGCAAGATGGACGACGTCGTTTTCGCTGGCACCTCGGGGCGGCCGGCGCTCGGCCGGGCCGAGGTCACGCTCACCATCGACAACAGCGACGGCTCGCTGCCCATCGACTACTCCGAGGTCACGATCAGCCGGCTCTTGTTCCGGTCCGGGCAGAGCGAATACGCGATCAACGGCGACCAGTGTCGGCTACTCGATGTGGCCGAGCTGCTGTCCGACACCGGTCTCGGCCGGGAGATGCACGTCATCGTCGGCCAGGGCCAGCTGGACGAGGTGCTCAATGCCGGGCCAGAGGCTCGCCGCGCGCTGATCGAGGAGGCGGCTGGCGTACTCAAGCACCGGCGCCGCAAGGAGAAGGCGGTCCGCAAGCTCGACGCGATGCAGACGAACCTGACCAGGCTCGTCGACCTTACGGGCGAGCTCGGCCGTCGGCTCAAGCCGCTCGGCCGGCAGGCGGAGATTGCCAAGAAAGCCGCGCTCATCCAGGCGGAGCTGCGCGACGCCCGGCTGCGGCTGCTGGCCGACGACTACCTGACGCTCGCCGCCGAGTTGCAGCAGGACCAGGCGGACGAGGCCGCCGCGGCTGAGCTGCGGACCACGCTCGAGGCCGCACTAGCGCAGGCCAGAACGGACGAGGCGGAACTAGAGGGCGCCGAGCAGCAGCACGCGCCGCGGCTTGCGGCGGCGCAGGACGCGTTCTTCGCACTGTCAGGGCTGGCCGAGCGGATGCGTGGTGTGCTCGGGCTCGCGGCCGAGCGGCAGCGGTACCTGTCCGTGCCCGAACCGCAGCGAGTCGGCCGCGACCCCGATGAGCTGGACCAGGAGGCGGCCCAGCTGCGCGCCCAGGAACGGGAGCTCGCGGACCGGCTGAGCCGGGCGCGCAACCAGCTGACCTCGGCGGTGGCGCAGCGGCAGCACGCGGAGGCGGCGCTGGCCGAGAACGAACGCCGACTCGCGGCAGACGCCAAGTCGGCAGCCCAGCGCGCCGACCGGCTCGCCCGGCTGGGCAGCCAGGTCGAGGCCGCGTTGAGCCGGGCCAGCGCGGCACAGGAGGAAGCCGGGCGGCTCGGTGAGCTGGCCGAGCAGGCCAGGGCGAGGGCCGAGCAGGCCCAGGTCGAATACGCGGCCCTGCAGGACCGGGAGGCCGGCCGGGAGCTGGGCCGGGCCGATCTTGCCACCGCGCACGAGGAAGCCGCTGCCGCGGTAGCGGCGGTTGCCCCTCGGGTCGCGGAGCTACGCCGCGCCGAGCACGCGGCCAGCGAGGAGCGGGCCGGCTACGCCGCGCGCGCTCAGGCGCTTGCCGAAGCCGTCACCAGCGGCGCGGACGCCGCTGAGGTGCTGCTGGCCGAGGCGGGTGCGTTCGCGGGCGTGCTCGGACCGCTAGCCGGGCTGTTGACCGTGACCGACGGCGCGCAGGAAGCCATCGCCGCCGCGCTCGGTACTGCCGCCGGGTCGGTAGCGGTGTCGAGCCTGGACGCGGCGGTCGCCATCATGACAGAGCTGCGTGGCCGCGACGTCGGGCGCGCAGCACTGGTCATCGCCGGCGGCGCGCCGCCGGAGCCAGCAGCAATGGGCCTGGCCAGACGTGCGGTGCGAGAGGGTTCCTGCCCCGGCACGCCCGCGCTCGACTTCGTGACCACCCCGGCCGAGCTCGCCGGCGCTGTTGCCGAGCTGCTCGGCGACGTACTGGTCGTCAATGATCTGCAGGCTGGCCTGCGGGCGCTCCGGACCGAGCCGCGACTGCGGGTGGTGACCACGGACGGCGACGTGCTCGGCACGCACCTCGCCCGCGGCGGGTCGGCAGCCAAGCAGAGCCTGCTCAGCCTGCGCACGGCGGCGAGCCAGGCCGAGGCGCAGCTGGCCGACGCCACGATCCGCTGCAGGCGGGCCGAGCGGCAGCTCGGGGCCATCCTGGACGACGAGGAACAGGCTAGGCAAGCACTCGCCGCCGCGGCCGCCGCGCTGCAGCAGGCTGACGCGGCGACGGCAGAGACATCAGGCAGGCTGGGCTCGCTGGCCGGCGTGGCGAGGGCGGCCAGGGACGAGCTGGGACGGCTCACCGCCGCAATCACCGCGGCGGAGAAGGCCAGGCAGCAGAGCCTCGGGCACGTGGCCGACGCTCGGGCCAGGCTGGCTGCGCTGGAAGCCGAGCAGCCGCCGGTCCGGTCAACGGAAGCAGACCCGTTTCCTGGCCGACAGCAGCTCGCCGAGGATGCGGTCACGGCTCGCGGCGCGGAGATGGAGTCCAGGCTGGAAGTCCGCACCGTCGAGGAGCGGCTACGGGCGATCTCAGGGCGGGCAGATGCGCTCGCGGCCGCGGCCAGCGCGGAGCGGCAGGCGGCGGCTAGGGCGGTCGCCAGGGCGGAGCGCCGGGCCGCTGGCGCCCTCGTCGCCGGGGCTGTGGTGACCGGTGCGACCCTCGCGCTCGCGGCGGCGGAGCAGTCCGCGGCCGCGGCAGACGCGGAGCGGCAGGAGGCCGAGGACGCGCATCAGCGCCGGGACGGCGAGCTCAAGAATGTGCGGAGCCGGATCCGGGCGGCCTCCGAGGAGCTCGAGCGCGTCATGGACAGCGCGCACGGCACGCAGGTTGCTCGTGCCACCAGGCAGCTGCAGCTCGACCAGATCGCCGAGCGGGCGCTGACGGAGTTTGCCGTCGAAGCCGAGGTGCTCACCGCCGAGTACGGTCCGGAGGTGCCGTATGACCGGGAGGCCACGGAGCGCAGGGCGCAGCAGGCGCAGCGCCAGCTTGACCAGCTCGGCAAGGTCAACCCCCTGGCGCTCGAAGAGTTCGCCGCGCTCGAGGAGCGGCACGCGTTCCTGGTATCTCAGCTCGAGGACCTCAAGAAGACCCGGCGGGATCTGCTGACCGTCATCCGCGAGGTGGACGAGCGGGTGCAGGAGGTGTTCAGCGCCGCGTACGCCGACATCGCGCGCGAGTTCGCGGCGATCGTCGCCCGGCTGTTTCCCGGCGGCGAGGGCCGGCTCGTGCTCACCGACCCCGAGGACATGTTGGGGACTGGCATCGACATCGAGGCCAGGCCGCCCGGCAAGAAGGTCAGGCGGCTGTCGCTGCTGTCCGGCGGCGAACGGGCCCTCGCGGCCCTCGCGTTCCTGATCGCGATCTTCAAAGCCAGGCCGTCGCCGTTCTACGTGCTCGACGAGGTCGAGGCGGCGCTCGATGACACCAACCTGCAGCGACTGCTGGAAATCCTGGCCGAGCTCCGCGAGGTGTCGCAGCTGATCGTGGTGACGCACCAGAAGCGGACCATGGAGGTCGCCGACACGCTGTACGGCATCAGCATGCGCGCCGA
>Ga0187783_10002645_pt1 | contig 13272 bp, 9 predicted proteins | sample 1015_SJ02_MP02_2_FD_132471 | JGI IMG/M metagenome (GOLD analysis project Ga0187783, IMG submission 132471) | Tropical peat soil microbial communities from peatlands in Department of Meta, Colombia - 1015_SJ02_MP02_20_MG | ecosystem: Environmental > Terrestrial > Soil > Wetlands > Peat | place...
ATGTCCCAGCGCACGCGAGGTGCCAGGTGATCACCGCCCAGCTTTGGGGGAAACATGACGTACGCCGACGACCTCGACACGCCCAGCGAGGAAGAAGAATTCGACCCCGAGGACGAGTTCGACGCCGAGTACGAGCCCGCCGACGGCTATGACGACGATGAGTACGACTTCGACGACGAAGACGAAGACGACGAAGACGACGAAGACGAAGACGACGAAGACGAAGACGACTTCGACGAAGACGAGGCTGACGACGGCGAGGACGACGACGGCGAGGACGACGACGGCGAGGACGACGACGGCGAGGAGGACGAGGACGAGGACGAGGAGTGACGGCCCTGCCGAGATCCGAGTCCCGGCGAGCCTCGGTTCGCCGAGGTCGGCTAGGCCCGGCTCTCCTCCGAGCGTGCACCCGCGAGCGCCCTGGGTCTTGACGGCATGCCGAGCAGCACGGACTCGCGCGGCGTTCCCGGCCCCTCGTCCGGTGCGTGCCGTGCCTCCCAGGCGTCCCCGCCGCGTGTGCGCCGCGTGCTGACCGGGACGCCGTCAGCCAGCAGGTAGTGCGGAGCCACCCCGGTCACCAGCGTCGTGATCACGTCACCCGGACGCGGCGCCGGATGCGGCGGAGCGAAGTGCACCAGCCTGTTGTCGCGGGCGCGTCCAGACATCCGGTGCGTCGCGCTGTCCTTGCGGCCCTCGCCGACGGCGACGAGCACCTGCACCGTGCGGCCGATCAGCTTCCGGTTCTCCTGCAGCGACACGTCGGCGACGAGCGCGGCCAGCCGCTCGTACCGGTCGGCTACGACCTCCGGCGGTACCTGCCCGGGCATGGCTGCGGCCGGCGTGCCGGGTCGGATCGAGTACTGGAAGGTAAACGCACCCGCGAACCTGGCCTCCCGGACCAGGTCCATCGTGTCGGCGAAGTCCTGCTCGGTCTCGCCGGGGAAGCCCACGATGATGTCGGTGGTGATCGCAGCGTCCGGCATCGCCGCCCGCACACGACCGAGAATCGCCAGGTACTTGTCCCGCCGGTAGGCGCGGCGCATCGCGCGGAGCACCGCGTCAGAGCCGGACTGCAGCGGCATGTGCAGCTGCGGCATCACGTTCGCCGTCGCCGCCATCGCGTCGATGACGTCATCGGTGAAGTCGCGCGGGTGCGGCGAGGTAAACCTGACCCGCTCCAGACCCGAAACTGCCCCGCAGGATCGCAGCAGCTTGCCGAACGCCAGGCGGTCGCCGAACCCCACGCCGTAGGAGTTGACGTTCTGCCCGAGCAGCGTGACCTCCAGCACGCCCTCGGCGGTCAGGGCCTCGATCTCGGCCAGGACATCGCCGGGACGCCGGTCCTCTTCCCGGCCGCGCAGGCTCGGCACGATGCAGAAGGTGCACGTGTTGTTGCAGCCCACGGAGATCGCGACCCAGGCCGAGTACGCCGAATCGCGGCTGACCGGGAGCACCGACGGGAAGCGCTCCAGCGACTCGAGGATCTCGACCTGCGCCTGCTGCTGTACCCGGGCGCGCTCCAGCAGGACCGGCAGCGAGCCGATGTTGTGGGTGCCGAACACGACGTCGACCCAGGGAGCCCGGTCGATGATCGTGGCCCGGTCCTTCTGCGCCAGGCAGCCGCCGACCGCGATCTGCATGCCCGGGCGGGCGCTCTTGACCGGCAGCAGATGGCCGAGATTTCCGTAGAGGCGATTGTCCGCGTTCTCCCGGACTGCGCAGGTGTTGAAGACGACGACATCCGGGTCGGTTCCGGCGGCGGCGCGCTGGTAGCCGGCCGCCTCGAGCAGGCCAGCCAGCCGCTCGGAGTCGTGCATGTTCATCTGGCACCCGTAGGTGCGGATCTCGAAGCTCCGCCGAGTGCTCGCGCCGGCCATGCAGACAAGGGTAGATGCCGGCCGGGAGCGAGCCGGCCACATGTCCGCCGCGCTCCCCCGCGACCTCGCGGACGTCGCGGGCCCGTGTCCTGATTAGCAGCCGCACCAGGTGGTCTAGTAGGGCACGATATGCGTATGACAGCGAGCGGGAACGAAGCGGACGACCCGGAGGTCACGGCGGGCGCCGCAGCACATGACGAGGTCAGCCCCGAGCCCACACTTCCCGCCGTGCCCTTCGGGGAATGGCCGTCTCCCATCACCGCGACGGACGTCGCCGGGGCGCAGGCGTCCGGCGTCTTCCCCACCATCCTCGGCAGCAACGTCTGGTGGCAGCAGGTCCTGCCCGAGGAGGGCGGGCGCATAACGATCATGCACAGTGTGGGCGGCAAGCTCGCCACGCTGCTGCCCGCGCCGTGGAACGCCAGGAGCAGGGTGCATGAGTATGGCGGCCAGTCGTACCTGCCGATCCCGAGGGCCGCGGTGCCCCCGTCCGCGCGGCCGCAGGGGCAGTCGTCCCGCGGCCACCTGATGGTGTTCGTGAACTTCACCGACCAGCGGTTGTACCTGGCGCCGACCAGCGGAACGGCAGCCGAGGGACCCCGGCCGCTGACGCCTGATCCGGCGCTGGTCCCGGCCTCCGACGGCTCGGGGCCGCTGGCCGAGGGATCGCTGCGGTACGCCGACTTCACGCTGTCGCCTGACCGCAGGGAGATCTGGTGCGTCCAGGAGCGGCACGAGAGCGGCAAGGTCAGCCGGGCGATTGTCGCCGTCCCGCTGGACGGCTCGGCGGCCGACCGCCCGGAGGCCGTCCGGACCCTGGTGACCGGAGCCGACTTCTTCGCCTACCCCACTCCCTCTCCCGACGGCAGCTGGCTGGCGTGGATCAGCTGGAACCACCCGCACATGCCGTGGGACGGCACCGAACTGCGCGTCGCTGCGCTCGAGAAGGGACAGCCCGGCAGGGCCCGGCTGCTCATGGGAAGCCCGCGGGAGTCTGTGCTAGCGCCGCTGTGGCGCGACAACGCCAGCCTCTACGTCGCGACGGACTGGCCGGGCTGGTGGAATGTCTACCAGGTGAGCCTCACCGGTGAGCCGCCCCTGGCCCTGTACCCGGCCGAGGAGGAGTTCGCCGGGCCACTCTGGCGGCTGGGCGCCCGGCCGTTCGCGCTGCTCGACGACGGCAGGCTCGCGGTGACGCACGGCGCCGGGCCGACCAGGCTTGCCATCCTGGATCCCGAGTCATGCGAGCTGAAGGACCTCGATACCCCGTTCGCGGAGTTCGCACCGAGCGGCGTCGCCACCGTGTCCGCGGACGGCGGATCGATCGTCGCCGTGGCCGGCGGCCCGGCGACCCGGCCGGCCGTCGTCAAGATCGACGCCGCCACGGCCAGAACTGAGGTACTGCAGCGTGACAAGGGCCCGCTGCCAGACGAGGGATACCTCCCGGTCCCGCAGGCCGTCGACTTCGAAGGCCCGTACGGCCAGATTGTCCACGCGCTGCTGTACCCGCCGACCAACCCGGAGGTGAGCGGCCCTACCGGGGATCGAGCGCCGTACGTGGTGTGGGTTCACGGCGGGCCGACGAGCCGGGCCACCCCCGTTCTCGACCTGGCGAAGGCGTACTTCACCAGCCGCGGCGTCGGCATCATCGACCTGAACTACGGCGGCTCCAGCGGCTACGGCCGGCAGTACCGGGAGCGACTGCGCCGCGAGTGGGGCGTCGTGGACGTGCAGGACGCGATCGCCGCCGCGCGGTGGGTGACGGAGTCGGCCGGCGCGGATCCGGCCAGGCTTGCCATCCGGGGCGGATCGGCAGGCGGCTGGACGGCCCTGGCCGCCGTGACCACCGGAACCCGGCGCGCGCGGGTGTTCAGCGCGGCGGTCTCCTACTTCGGGGTCGGCGAGCTGCGAAGTTTCGTCGCGACCACGCATGACTTCGAGTCGCGGTACCTGGACGGGCTGATCGGGCCGCTGCCCGGCTACGAAACCCGGTACGACGACCGCGCGCCCGTCGGCCACGTCACCCGCGACACCTGCCCGATCCTGTTGCTGCAGGGTCTCGACGATCCGATCGTCCCGCCCGCGCAGGCCGAAAGCATCGCAGCCGACCTGGCCGCGCACGGAATCAGGTATGCCTACCTGCCGTTCGAGGGCGAGTCACATGGCTTCCGCAGGGCGGAGACGATCGCGACGGCGTACGAGGCTGAGTTGTCGTTCTATGGCCAGATCCTCGGCTTCGAGCCGCCGGGCATCCCGAAGGTCCCGGTCACCACGCCTGCCGCGGCGCGGCCGGGCCACGCCCGGCGCTAGCGCGACGGCTGCGACCGGGCGCACGGCCGCGAGGGGCCAGAACCGGCGTTCCCCTCATGGCGGACGCGAGCGCCGACGGGAGCATGATCGCGCGCCGCGCCGTCGCGAACCCTAGCGGGCGAACTCGATCGCCCGCGACTCGCGGATGACCGTGACCCGGATCTGGCCCGGGTAGGTGAGCTCGTCCTCGATGCGCTTGGCGACGTCACGGGCGATGACCTGCGCCTGGATGTCATCGATATCGCCGGGCTTCACCATCACCCGGATTTCCCGGCCGGCCTGCATCGCGAAGACCTTGTCGACGCCGTCCTGGGCGGCCGCGATGGCCTCGAGTCGCTCCAGCCGACGGACGTAGGCCTCGAGCGACTCGCGGCGGGCGCCCGGCCGACTGCCGCTGATCGCGTCGGCGGCCTGCGTGAGCACCGCCTCGACCTTGCGAACCTCGACCTCGTTGTGGTGCGCCTCAATCGCGTGCACCACGTCCTCCGGCTCGCCGTACTTGCGGGCGATCTCGGCCCCGATCAGCGCGTGGCTGCCCTGCACCTCGTGGGTGAGCGCCTTGCCGATGTCGTGCAGCAGCGTGCACCGCTTCAACAGCGCCGCTTCCATCCCCAGCTCGCTGGCCATCATCCCGGCGATGTGCGCGGACTCGACCAGGTGCTTGAGGACGTTCTGGCCATACGACGTTCGGTACCGCAGCCGGCCGAGCAGATTCGTCAGCTCGGGGTGCATGTCGGTGATGCCGACGTCGATCAGCGCGTCCTCACCCGCGCGCACGCACAGCGCTTCGATCTCGGCTCTGCTGCGCTCGTAGGCCTCCTCGATGCGCTGCGGGTGGATCCGGCCGTCGAGCACCAGCCGCTCCAGCGTCAGCCTGCCGACCTCGCGGCGGACGGGGTCGAAGCACGACAGCAGGACCGCCTCGGGCGTGTCGTCGATGATCAGGTTCACCCCGGTCACGGATTCGAACGCGCGGATGTTGCGCCCTTCCCGGCCGATGATCCTGCCCTTCATCTCGTCGCCGGGCAGGTGCAGGACCGAGACCACGGACTCGCTGGTCTGCTCGCTCGCGATGCGCTGGATGGCGAGCGTCACTATCTTGCGAGCCCGCTTGCTGCCTTCCCGCTGTGCCTCGGTCTCGATGTCCCTGACGATGCGCGCCGCGTCCCGCTTCGCCTGGTTCTCGATGGCAGCCACGAGCTCGCCCCTCGCCTGCTCGGCGGACAGGCCTGCGACGCGCTCGAGTTCGCGGCGGCGTTCCGCCCCCAGCAGGTCCAGCCGCTCCTGGCGGGCGTCGAGGTCGGCGGCGCGCTCCTCGGCCTTGCGGGTCAGCTCGTCGATGCGCTGCTCGCGCTCGCCGAGCCGGTCCTCGCGCCGCTCAAGCTCGGCGCGCAGCCGTCTGATCTCCTCCTTCGCCGACCTGGCCTCGTCGCTGGCCTCGCGCGCCTCTTCCTTGGCTGCGCTCGCCTCATCCCTCGCGGCCCTGGCGGCGGACTCGGCCTCCCGGCGGGTTTCCGCTGCGGCAGCCGCCGCGGTCTCGGCCGTGCTGAGGATGTCCGCAGCGTCGCGTTCAGCCTGTGCTCGCAGCTCGACTACCGAGGAGTCTGCCTCGGTCGTCGTCCCGGCGCCGTCGGCCGCGGTGCGGCTCGCGGCACCGGGACGCCGCGGCACGGCCACGGCCGGGGGAGGTGCAGCCAGGCTGCCACGGCGGAGCAGCACGACCAGGACGGCCAGTACACCGAGGGCGGCCAGGCAGCCGACGATCGCCAGTGCAAGCACAGCCCCGCTGCTACTCAACGTCGCCCCTCTCCTACCGGCGGCCGACGCGGTCGCCGACCTCTGGCAAGCACGCATGCCTGCAGCGAGGGGTTACTGCCCGGGGCAGCCGGTGCCCGGCCCAGCGCAATAGGTGCCGCTGGGGGAACCGCCGCCAGCGTCGCGTCTGCGCACTCTCGGTGATGCGCAGACCCGGTGCTGGTCACCGCTGAGCGACGAAGCCTGCGCCACGCCGGGCGGCTGGGGATGAACCGCCGTCGCCATCGCGTCCCGCATATGGGCTGGCCGCGCGTGGCCCGCCGTTGCTGCTATCGCTTCCGGCGAGCGCTCGCTCAGTACTGCATTCTCCCTTCGTCGACTCTCGACCCGGTCCGGCGGGCGCGGTGGGTGACCGCCCGCCAGCCTGCGCCGCTGTCTCCGTTCGTCGTCTAGTGCCTCGGCCACCCGGCGGCCTGGCCGTCGCCAGTCGCCGTCCCGACTCGTGTATTTGTGAACGTCCTCGTACGCCGAACTTCGTTGCCTGGAGCAGAAAACCTCGCTGCCGTGAGGCTAAGCGCTGATAACGATTTGAGCAAGCACCTGCGGATGATCTTGGATGTGGCTCCGCTACGGTCAGTAGGCTTCAGCAGGCGCTTCCTCGTCGGGCTCAGGAAGAAACTCATCCTCATCAAAGGGAACGGGGCCGCTGCCCGACTCCTGGTCCAGCACCTCGCGGACGACCCGGTATGAGAACCCCGCCGAGTAGCCCTTCCTGGCCAGCACGCCGGTCAGCCGTCGCATCCGGGCTAGCGGCGGCATCCCCTCCGTGGCCGGCAGCCTGCGCTCCACGAGTTCGCGGGCCGTCGCCAGCTCCTGCTCGGGGCCGAGCTGGCCGAGGGCGGCGTCGATGTCGTTGGGAGCCACGCCGCGCTGGCGGAGCTCCGCCCCGAGCGCCCGGCTCGCCAAGCCGCGACCGTAGTGGCGCGACTCGACCCACGCCTTCGCGAACACCTCGTCGTCGACGAGCTTCACCTCGGCGAACCTCGCCAGGACCGTGGCAGCCGCATCCTCCGGCACCCCACGGCGGCGGAGCGCCGCCGCCAGCTGCGCCGCGGTGCGCGGCGCGGCCGACAGCAGGCGCAGGCAGATCTGCCGAGCGACTTCCTCCGGATCGGCCCCGGCGGCTTCGGCCCGCCCGGTCCCGCTCTCGCCCTGCGCCCGGCCGATCCCCCGCGCGGCTTCGGCCCGCCCGGTCCCGCTCTCGCCCTGCGCCCCGCCGATCGCCCGCGCGGCTTCGGCCCGCCCAGACCCGGCTTCGGCCCGCCCGGACCCCTGCTGGCGCCGAGCGTTGTGGTCCGCGCGCTCGGCGCTGACAGGCTCGCTGGCCCGCTCCGCGTCGGCGCACCCACTCGCCGACCCGGCGATCTGGTGGCGGTCGTTGCGCTGCCTCCGACCGCCACCAGACGCGCTACGCCCGCCGCTGCTCCCGGGCTCGCCGCGCCGTCCCGTCATCGCCGTTCCTGCTCGGCTCGGCTACTCGGGGCGCAGGCTGCGGACCGTGGCGATGCCCTTCTCGGTGAGACTCAGGCCGACGCTCTGCTCGGGCTCCGCGTCGAGCCTGGCTCCCACGCCGAGCTTCTCCTTGATCTTCTTCTCGATCTCGTTGGCGAGGTCCGGGTTGTCGCGCAGGAAGTTCCTGGCGTTCTCCTTGCCCTGGCCGAGCTGGTCGCCGTCGTAGGTGTACCAGGCACCGGACTTGCGCACGATGCCCTGCTCCACGCCGAGGTCGATAAGCCCGCCCTCGCGGCTAATGCCGATTCCATATAGAATGTCGAATTCTGCCGTTTTGAATGGCGGCGCCATTTTATTCTTAACTACCTTGACGCGCGTCCTGTTCCCGACGGCGTCCGTTCCATCTTTCAGGGTCTCGATACGACGGATATCCAGCCGAATGGATGCATAGAACTTGAGCGCCTTCCCACCGGTGGTCGTCTCCGGACTGTTGTGGACCATGACGCCGTCGACGAAGTAGTTGTGATTGCCCTCTACCTCGATGTCGAACTTGTTCATGGAGCGTGTGCGTGGCTTGACGTGGACGTCGAGAACTCGCGCGGGCTGCAGCCTCAGCTCCGGGTCGATGAACTCTGGCTGCACGGCGAACCGCTGCCGGAATCGAGGCAGCAGCTTGTACTCCATCGACGGGTGTACGTACGGTGCCACGAACTTCTGGAACTTCTCCGACGCTGACGTGGTAAAGATCAGCGTCGCCTTCCGGAGCTGCCCGCGGCTCGTCAGCTTGATATCGAGGCCATAGCTGTCTCGCAGATGCCTAACAAGGCGCTCACGTGAGCCAGGGCTCATCGCCTCGACGCAGATCTCGATCCGTCCGCTGCCCCCCTTCGTGCGCTCCTGCAGACCCTTCGAGCGAAGCGTGAAGCTACCGTCGTCCATGTACCAGATCGCCAGGGCGAGCGGCGTCAGAGCCTTCAGGTAGTCCCACGTCAGGTGCTTCTTGCCGTCACCCAGATAGACGACATCATGCAGCTCTGCGAGCTCTGGCAGCGGCGTGAAGTCTGCGAACACGGCGCCCTTGGCGTTCACCGTTCGCGTGCACCCGATGTTGCCCAGCAGCGATACCTTCCAGTCCAGGTACGCCGACTGCTTCGCGCCATGGCCCAGCCGGAAACGAGTACCTGACCTGCCGCGAAGATTCGGTGACAGGTTGCCATCACCCATCAGCGAGCCAAGGACCACCTGCATCTGCTGGTCGCTCAGACGACGTGGCTCAGTCATAAGGAGCCGATCTCCCACGACCAGTTCAGACGCCAGCCGCCATCCGCCCGGAGTCCGGATCAGGTGGTTCTCCGTGGCGGAGAACTGAGCTCTGCCGTTGCCGCCAGACTTAGCGACAGCGAACTGTAGGAAGCGGTCCGCCGGTCCGTTGTTGAACCAGTTGACGATCTTGCGCGGCACGATCTTACAGGTCTCAGGATCGTAGGATAGAACTTCGACGTCCCTACGCTGATTGACGATTTTGCCAATCTTTTCTTGAGTGCCATCAGCAAGAGTAACTCGGGTGTTATAGGACATGCATCCGAACATGACACCTATGCGTTCCCGCAGCTGGTTGATGAAAATCGCAGTGGTCTTTGTCTGATTGAGCGCGCCGGCGATCTTGCGCAGTGCCTGAGACATCAGCCGGGCCTGGAGGCCGACGTGACTGTCGCCCATCTCGCCCTCGATCTCCGCCTTCGGCACCAGGGCGGCAACTGAGTCGATGACGATAATGTCGATCGCGCCGGAACGGATCAGCATGTCCGCGATCTCCAGCGCCTGCTCACCGGTATCTGGCTGGGATACCAAGAGCGCATCGATGTCGACGCCGAGCTTCTTGGCGTACTCCGGGTCGAGTGCGTGCTCCGCGTCGATGAAGGCTGCTATCCCACCCGCTTTCTGTGCATTTGCTATTGCATGTAGCGCAATCGAAGTTTTGCCGGAACTCTCCGGTCCGTATACCTCGACGATCCGGCCCCGAGGAAAGCCGCCGATACCAAGCGCCACGTCCAGGGAGATGGCGCCGGTCGGGATGACCTCGACCGCGGTGCGGGTTTCATCCCCGAGCCGCATGATGGCACCGCGGCCGAACTGACGCTCGATCTGCGCGAGCGCGATCTCCAGGGACTTGTCCCGGTCGCCGCCGCCTGCGCCCTTGCCGCCAACCGCCTTGTCGTTCGGTGCCATCTCAAGCTCCTGTGTGGGGAAGGAACGAGCCGCTCGCATGCTCCTGGCCTGGTCTGACCACCCGGCGAAGGAGTCCGCCGGGTAACCTGCTCACCTGCTGGCCGAGACGTTACGCGGACCCACCGACAGTTCCGCCTGCCAGCGTTTTCGCGCCCAGCCTCCGGCCATCCCAAGGCAAGGACGACCACCAGTGCGCCCACTCTAACGAACAATTGTTCGATCATGAAGCAGGACACGCCGACCGGCCGGGATAAGCTCACCCGACTGAAAGCGCTCGGTCGGCGTGGCCGTGGCGCACCTGGTGGCGGCCGCCACCGCGCCCTTTTCGGCCGCATCAAGCGATCGACGTGTCGCTCGGCTACTTCGTGCGGACCTTCCGGCGCCGCGGACGAGCGCGAGGACCGTGCGGACCTATGCCGCCAGCAGCTTGCGCACCGCCGCGCCGAGCGCTGCGATGTCCACTGGCTGGGTCGTGTCCACGGTGAGGACCGGCCCGAGCCGCAGCGGTCGCGCCGAGCGTGCGAACGTATCCCTGGTCGGGTCATCGGCCAGCACTGGCACGGCGGGCGCCGCGGTACCACCGGCACGGTTAGTGCGCTGTAGCCCCCGGTCGTAGACGTGCACCGCGTGCCGAGACCCCGCGCGCGCGGCGTATCGGCGCAGGCACTCCTCGACCGGGCACGAACAATGCACCTCGACGATCCGGGCACCGAGCGCCTGGGCCCGCTCGCCATGTCGCGGATCGTCCGGCCAGAAGTTCGCCTCCAGCACGGCCGCGGGCGCGTCGGCCGCCAGCGCCCACAGCAGCTCCATTGACGCGGCGCCGAGCCGCTGCGACCAGGCCAGGTCGGCGTCAAGGCCGAGCGCGTCGTAGAGGGTTTCCTTGATCCGGTCCTTGGCCAGCAAGGCAAACCCGAGCTCGGCCGCGAGCGGCCCGGCGAGCGTGGTCTTGCCGGCACCGGGCGGCCCAGACACCAGCACCAGCCGCCGAGCGAGCGAGGCAGGCATCCGGCTGGCAGGCCTAGTCGCAGGCTCAGTCGACCCCCACTCGGCGAGCCCCATCGACATCCGCTCGGCAAGCTCAGGCGGCACCCGCTCGGCAAGCTCAGGCGGCACCCGCGCGGCGAGCTCAGGCGACATCGGCTCGGCGGGGTCGGTCACCGCTGGCTCGGCTTCGCCGTCCGGCAGCTCACCGCAGCCGCTCGGGCACCCGGAACGCCTCGCAGACAGCTCGCCAGACCACCTTGGCGTCTTCGCCGTCGGCCAGCGCCTGGTTGACGGTCCGGCTGCCCAGGCCAGGCAGGGCCTGGTCCTGCGCGACGCTCTCGGCGTAGGCTTCGCCGAACTGCTTGCGCATCCGCGCCCAGAACTCCGTCAGCCGCACGGGCGCCAGGTTAACCGCCGATGCGTCGACCCACAAACGGTGCCGCAGCGGTAATCGCACAGGAGCCATCCGCCGAAAGGCTTGCGATCGCGAAGACTTCGCGTTCGGCGAAGACTTCGCGTCCTATGTGCACGCGAAGTCTTCGCGATCATGAACGTGGACCTCGATCACGGCCGCAGCCCGGTCGCCAGCAGATGGGAGCCGAGTCCCATCAGCTCGGGCACCCGCTCGACGGCCCGCGCGCTATCCATGATCACCTGACGCGCGACCGGATCCGCCATCCGCTCTCCCAGATCAGGCAGCAGGAACGCGCCGCACTCCACGCTCACGAGATCGGCCACGGCGAGCCCGGCAGAGCGGAACTCGGCTCGCAGCTGTCCCGGCCGATGGGTGTACCCGGTGAATCCGTCAGGCGAGAAGGGAGGTATGACCCCGGTTCGCTCCAGCGGGCCTATCGCCGTCAGCATCGCCGGGACCTGCTCGTAGAGCCGCAGCCGGAGCACCCCCTCGTACCGGACCGCCCAGCGCGAGATGGCGGCGCCGTACACCGGGCCGCCCGGCCGGACCACGCGAGCGGCCTCCCGCAGCGCCTGCACCCGGTCCGCCCGCCGGGTGAGGTGGTAAAGCGGCCCGAGCAGCAGCACCGCGTCGACGCTCGCCGGTGCGAGATCCAGGGCGCGGGCGTCGCCGACTGCGGAGTCGATGACCGCGCCCGCAGCGGAGTCGACGACCGCGCCACCAGCGGAGTCGACGACCGCGCCACCAGCGGAGTCGACGACCGCGCCGAGACCTGGGTCGGCCGCGGCGGCCGCCCGCAGCTGCTCCACGTGCAGCGGCACCACGTCACGGTGCACGACGTGGTAACCGAGCCCGGCGAGCCACAGCGCATACCGGCCGGGGCCGCCACCGATGTCGGCGATCACCGCGGGCGGCGGCGGCAGGTGCCGCAGCAGAATCTCCTGGGTGCGCGCGAACTCCAGCGGGCCTGCGCCGGCGGCGAGCCGGTCGGCCTCCTCGCCGCGCTGGTAGTGCTCGTGCATCGCGGCGGCGTACTGGTCATCAGCCATACCGCGCATCATGACGGGCGGCCAGGCCGAGACGCAGCGCATTTTCCGGCCACCGCGCGTCGACGGAAGCTGGGAGACAGAAATATCTCCCTTGCGCCCGCCCGGCTCCCGACTTACCGTCGAGGGAGTGCTGTCGGCTAGGCTGTGGTCGCGTGCATCGGGCGTGACCAGCCGCGACGAAGCGACCGGGTACCGGGCGGCCGAGAGCATCACGACCGCCAGCATCGCAACCAGCCCGCGGAGGCACACGTGACCGGCCCGACCATCAGTCGCGGCACCCGGCTTGTCTGCCGGCGTCACATCGATCTGCTGCGCGTCTCCAGCGCGATCTGTCGCACCTTCTGCTGACCGAGGTTCGCCACCTCACCCTGCACCTGCACCGCCTGCCCGCGCGCCCGCCGGGCGGCACGAGCTAGTGCCCAGCCGTGCCAGCAAAAGGACTCCCGACATGCCATCCCAGCCGCTTCGCGGTCAGGGCCAGTGGGCCCTCGGCCACCATGAGCCGCTCAACCCCGCCGAGAGATTCAAAAAGGACGACGACGGGCTGCACGTCCGCGAGCGCATCCTGACCCGCTACGCCGTTCTCGGCTTCGACTCCATAGACCCCACCGACCTGCGTGGCAGGTTCCGCTGGTGGGGGCTGTACACGCAGCGCAAGCCCGGCATCGGCGGCGGCAAGACCGGCGCACTCGAAGACGCCGAGATCGAGGACCCGTACTTCATGATGCGGGTCCGCATTCCCGGCGGCCAGCTATCGGCCGACCAGCTGCGCGCCGTGGCCGGCGTCGCCAAGGAATACGGCCGCGACCTCGCCGACGTCACCGACCGGCAGAACATCCAGTTCCACTGGCTCCGCATCGAGGACATCCCGGCCGTCTGGGCCCGGCTTGAGGAGGTGGGGCTGTCGAGCCAGGAGGCCTGCGGCGATGTCCCGCGCAACATCCTCGGCTGCCCGGTCGCGGGCCTGGACGCCGCCGAGATCCTCGACGCCAGCGCCGCGCTGCACGCCACCAACGCGGTCGCGACCAGCCGCGAGGACCTCGCGAACCTGCCGCGCAAGTTCAAATCCGCGATCTCGGGCTGCGCTCTCCAGTGCGCCGCGCACGAGGTCAACGACGTGTCGTTCGTCGGCGTG
>Ga0187783_10002646_pt1 | contig 13268 bp, 14 predicted proteins | sample 1015_SJ02_MP02_2_FD_132471 | JGI IMG/M metagenome (GOLD analysis project Ga0187783, IMG submission 132471) | Tropical peat soil microbial communities from peatlands in Department of Meta, Colombia - 1015_SJ02_MP02_20_MG | ecosystem: Environmental > Terrestrial > Soil > Wetlands > Peat | place...
ACTTTCGGGCCATTGCGACCCGCTACGACAAACTCGCTCGAAATTTTCTCGCAGCGGTCCAACTGGTCGCGGCTATCATCCTTCTCAACTGAGGACAGGCTCTAATCTCTGGATCCGAAAGAAGATGATCTCGACATCGGCTGTCCAGAAACCATCAGTTGAATGTTGCGCATCGCGAACGAGCCTACCTCTTCCGTCAGCAATATAGCCGGTCTCATCCCATCCTTCGATGCCCAACAATTCCTTGCCGATTGGAGTCGCGAACCACGCGAAAGCTTCATCGGCCCAGCTAAGCGCATCTTGAGGCTTGGTATCGAGATGATCCATAATCCAAAAGGCATCCATTGGTCTTTCTCCTTCTCCCCGCGGTGGCGTTTACACCGGCTTTTGCTGTGATCGATATTCGCCGCGTCACAGCGAGGACAAGCCCGGGCATTGATTGCCGGGATTTGCGATGGTCAGGGTGTGATGATGAGGGATAAGGGCACAATCGCTTCACCCTTCATCCAGAAATCGGCGGCCCCGGAGTCCTTCAGTTCGACAAGAGCGGCATGGAGGCAATTGGTCTCACGCACCCCGTCGCCGTCTTTAAACTCGTACAGGCCGGGATAGACAGGGTGCCATTCGTAGCGATCCTGGAACCAGATGCGAACGGTATCGTCGCTCGGATCTACCTCGAAGTCCACGCGGTCGATTGCACCGAACGCGAAACGGAAATCCTGCCCCGCAGTGTCGTCAGCAAATTCGTCTTGCTCAAAGGTAAAATGTCCTTCTTTTTTAGGCCTCCGGCCGCCATGAAAAATTTCACGTTTCAGACGGTGCCTGATCCCACTATCCCGGGTTACCCAGTCCTTTATATTGTCATCCTCGATGAAATCGTTGCCGTGGCCGTTGGTCAAATACCAATCGAGATGCTTTGTCGCGATCGGCTTGTCCGTAAACACGAGACTTTTTGCCTGATTCACCAGTTGCAACGGGCTCATGAACCTGCACATGACCTCCAACACGCCGCCCTGCAATCCCGGGGCATTATTCGGATTAGCTTGTATCGCCGGCCAATTACCGCACGGTGTATGCCCGTGATTGACGCCGGGGTGAAAATCCGGCGGGGTGAAAAACTTCTTGACGGCGACGTCAATGGAAGCCGTAGAACCGCTAATCGAGGCCTGGGCCGTTATGGTTGTCCTGCCGAGCGTATTTCCGGCAAAGACCTTGAAGCGTTGCGGGTCGTCGACGACCAAACAACTCTTCGACGGAGGGACAGGCGCGTCGGGTGCAATCGTGACAATGGTAGGATCCGCAACCTCGACACTCCCTGGCCATCCATCGGTGACCACGATGCTGCCGATCTCGCGCCGTCGCATCTCTAACACGACATTCGGCCCCGGAAGAATATTTGGCCCTGCCACAGTGCCGGCGGTGGCTGAAGCGGCACCAAGATTCAAGTCCAATGGTTGGGAGGGGGCGAGAAAAGCAAGAAGAAGCGGGGAACGGGGAGCGTGTGAACGATGGAACGATAACGGCTTGATCTGAACCGGAGGCAGTGGGAGAATCTCTTTCTGCAGCATCTCGCTATCGAGGCTCGCCATCGTCATTTTGCCGACGATGTCGTCTGCGTGTGTCTGATAGTTCCGGTTAATAATGTTCCGTTTCCGTTTGTAAGCTAGCACTGCACTCGCGGTGGAGGTGCCGTAAAATGTCCGTTGCACCTCATCAGCCGAAATGACTGCGCCATCCAACAGGGTAAGGGCGGTCTGAATCTTGTAGACGTGCGGCCCTGACGCAGAAAGCATGATATGGGCAGCGTCGTGGACGGCGGCTGCTTCAAGTTTAGGGTCGCCGCGGAAGAGCTTTGACTGGAGGCCCATGCGGGATATTCCCTCATCCCCATCCGGCAACGTCCGCTCAGCCTGCCTTTATCCAACGACGAAAGGGGGGCGGACTTTAACAACAGGGATCCAGCCGTTAGTGTATCGACGGTGGCTGCGGGTTCAGCAGGTCAAGTTTTTTCGCTGTCCTGCTGTTGCGCCGCGCTTGAACTCGCGTATTGGTAGCGCATGCGAGATGCCGGTCGCATCGGAGCGTCGTCACGTGGGGCAAAGCCAGCGGGCCCGGCCGGGAGCCTGCCATCGACCCGGCCAGAGGCCGGACCCCCTGGGCAGGCCCGATGACAGCTCCCAGGTGGGCACAGCACGAAGAACCCACCGTTGCCCACCCTTGTATTAGCGCTGGTGCGTTGAACCGGCCGAGGGTCACAAGAGAAAGGAGAAAAGAGGGAGGCGATTACTTCGCCGCCGCCGGGAATGCCGGCAATTTGCCGACGTCGCGCGCGTCGTGCTGGATGATGACCGTCGCCTTGAGATTGGCGGCGATCTTCTTGAAGCGGTCCAGCGAGGACAGGGTGTAGGCGTGGTCGGTGTTGAACGACGGAACGCCGTTGCTGTCATAGTTTTCCTGGAAGTGCGCGAGGTCGCCGCTGAGCAGCACGTTCCCTTTCTCCCGCAGCCTCACCAGCAGGCTGTGATGGCCCGGCGTATGCCCGGGCGTGTTGAGCATGATGACGGTGCCGTCGCCGAAGACGTCCTGGTCTGCCGCAACCGGCTCCACCTTGGCGCCGCCGGTGATCCAGGGCGTGAAAGTCACGGGATTCACCAGCGCGCTCTTTTTGGTGGGGTCGGTCAGCACGTCCCAATCGCCTTTGCCGATCAGCAACGTCGATTTCGGAAGCAAATCCACCTGGCCGACGTGATCGCCATGATAGTGGCTGATGCCGACATATTTGACGTTCTCGGGCTTCAACTCCAGCTTGGCGAGCTGCTCGACGATGCTCTCCTTCGGCGCTCTGTCGCCCGCGCTCTTCCCGAAGCCGGTATCCCACACCATGTAGTCGGCGCCATGCTTGATCAGATAGCAGCTGAAGACGAGCTGTACCTTCAGGCCGCTGAAGTCATATGTGTCGGAAAAGCGCAGGCCGGCACCCGACTGCTGCCCGACATCCGTCGGCGGACCGCTTGTGCCGCATTCGAAGCGCGTGAGCGTCACCTCCGGCGTCGCTTGCGCCAAGGCCGACAGGCCCGCCAGCGCGTTTGCGCAGACGCCGATCGCCAACATGGATAAAGTTCGTCGCATGATGTCCTCCCACAAGTCACCGCAACGCGACCAAATTTGCATCGCGCGGCGGATGTTGCCCGGTTGTGGCGGTTCGGTCAACGTGCCCGCTAGTGGTCCTCCTCAACGCACTGCCGGCCATGACCCGTAGAGGTGCGGGGTGCTTTAACCTGACTGAAATCGTTCCAGATCGACCGCTGCCACCGCGCTTGAACTTACCGGATCGAGGGCGCATATCGATGGCGACATGAAAATACGTGCGATCGTCATCGTGATGCTCATCGCCGGCTGGGGTGCGGGCACAGCCACCGCCCCGGCGACCGCCGCCGAGGTGGCGGCGCCCTTTGACGCGGGTCTGGCGCGGCTTTCCGAAATTCTCGGCAGCCTGCACTACCTGCGCGGCATCTGCGGCGCCAACGAGGGCGCCAAATGGCGTGCCGAGATGCAAGCGCTGCTCGATGCCGAGGCGCCATCCGGCCAGCGACGCGCCCAGTTCATTGCTCACTTCAATCGCGGCTACCGGGCTTATCTGCAGACCTACCGCACCTGCACGCCCGCCGCCGATCTGGTCATCCGGCGCTATCTCGAAGAGGGCTCCAAGATTGCCCGCGAGGTCACGGCCCGCTACAGCAATTAGCGGGCAAATTAACCGTTCCTAAAGGTCGGCCTTTAACGCCGCGATACACGTGCTAGTTTGCGGCCTGCGACGGGGTGCGGCGGTGGGCCGCGAGGGTACAACGTCTCATGAAACCAGCATCGGTGGCGCGTGGTTCTTTGCCGGACCACGAGCAGAAGCAGGCCGCACTTGATTTGCTCCAGGAGGCCTGGGTGGAGGCGCGCGTCTATGGCGTGGACGGCGACTGCATGGCGCAGGTCTGCCTGTTCACGGCCTTCAGCGAGTTGGTTTCGACCTATGGCGAGGATGCCACGGCACGCTATGCCGAGGGCCTGCCCAAGCGCATCGCTAACGGCGAATTTTCAGTCCAGCTGGCGTGGCAGTAGGGCGTCTCGTAGCCCGGATGGAGCGAAGCGCAATCCGGGAGCAGCGCTTTCAGCGAGGAGAGGCCGACCCCGCATTGCGCGGAGTTTATCATCGGGCCGGCCAGAGGCCGGACCCGGTGGCTCCATGCGGGCTACCGTTGCTCCTGCATGGGACGTATGCACACCCCACTCTAGCCGCCCGGCTTGCGGGTGAGGGCAGGGTAGGTATAGGCAGAGCACATGAAAGCAGCGCTGCTTCCCGACCGCGGCGTCGTCAAGGTCGTAGGCGACGATGCGCGAGGGTTTCTCAACGGCCTCTTGACCTCCGATATCGGCCGGGTGACGCCGGACAATTCCGGTTTTGCGGCGCTGCTGACGCCGCAGGGCAAGATCATCATGGATATGATCGTTGCCGAAGCGCCCGGTCAGGACGGCGGCGGCTTTTTCCTTGATGTCCCCAAAGCGCTGGCGAAATCCTGCGTCGACCGGCTCAATTTCTACAAGCTGCGCGCCAAGGTGATGGTGGAGGATCTGTCCGAGGTGCTCGGCGTCATGGCAGTCTGGGAGGGAGAAGCCGCGACCGAATACGGGCTCTGCTATCGCGATCCGCGTCTGCCAGCGCTCGGCGTCCGCGTCATGCTGCCCCCTCATCTCACCACGGAGGCGGCGGTCGACCTTGGCGCTGCACTGATGCCGGCAGCCGCATTCGAAGCGCACCGCATCGCTCTCGGCATACCGCGCGGCGGCCTCGATTTCATCTACGGCGACGCATTTCCCCATGAGGCCGATATGGACCAGCTCCATGGCGTCGATTTCCACAAGGGCTGTTTTGTCGGCCAGGAGGTGGTGTCGCGCATGGAGCACCGCGGTAACGTGCGCACCCGTATTGTACCGGTCGCCTACGAAGGCTTCGCGCCCGATGCGGGCGCGGCCGTGATGGCGGCCGGGAAGCAGGTCGGTACGTTCGGCTCGTCGGCGGGCGGGCGCGCGCTGGCGATGCTGCGGCTCGATCGCGCCGAAGACGCGCTGGCGGCGAGCCAAGCGCTGGTGGCCGGCGCCGTGACGTTGCGCCTCGTCAAGCTCGACTGGCTGCGGTTTGCATTGCCGGTAGAGCGGAAGGCGGGGTGAGGGCGTCGTTTCACCTCCCCAACTGAAGTCGGCTGTTGCCGACTTCAGTCACGTTGTTGAGTGGCAGAACACTCGCTATAGCGAGGTTCGGCTGGGGGGAGGTCGCCGCGCTCTTGCCGGCGTCGCCGCCATGGTGGCTCCGGCGCGGGCGCGGAAGGCATCGCATTCGTAGCCCGGATTGAGCGCAGCGAAATCCGGGAACGCGCTACCAATGCGGCAAGGCCGGCCCCGGGTTTCGCTGACGCTCAACCCGGGCTACGAGTCCTATAGGCGGGCGCGGTATTTGCGAGCGCGCTGCGGGGCAGTATAACGAACGTATGTCAGCCCTTCTCCATCCCGACGGACTCCCCCGCTGCCCGTGGCCCAAACAGGATCCGCTCTATGTCGCCTATCACGACGACGAGTGGGGCGTGCCGGAGCGGGACGATCGTGCGCTGTTCGAGAAGCTCCTGCTCGACGGTTTCCAGGCCGGGCTGTCGTGGATCACAATCCTGCGCAAGCGCGACAACTTCCGCCGCGCCTTTGACGGGTTCGAGCCCGCCGCCATCGCGCGCTATGACAAGCGCAAGGTGACGGCCCTGATGAACGACGCCGGCATCGTGCGCAACCGCGCCAAGATCGAGGGTGCGATAGTGTCGGCTCGCGGCTATCTCGACGTCATGGAGAAGGGTCCGGGCTTCTCGGCCTTGCTATGGGATTTCGTCGACGGCGAGCCGCAGGTGAACCATCGGCGCCGCCTGGCGGACATTCCGGCGGAAACGCCGCTCTCCCGCGCGGTCTCCAAGGAGCTCGCCGGCCGCGGCTTCAAATTCGTCGGGCCGACCATCGTCTACGCCTTCATGCAGGCGGTCGGAATGGTGAACGACCATCTCGTGACCTGCCATTGGCATCCGGATCACGCGCCCGCGAAGTAAAGTGTAGCCCGGATTACGCTTCGCTCCTTACGCTTTGCTCCATCCCGGCTACACGACTGCGGCGACGCCGTCCCTGGGTTTCGCTACCGTTCACCCCGGGCTACCTTAAGGGCAATCATTGTTCCAGAAACCGGAGGAGCCCAATGATCGCGAAATTCCTTTCCCGCGCCGGCGCATCGCTTGCCGTCCTGGCGCTCGCATGCGGCGCCGCGGTTGCGAAAATCACCATTGCGATTGGCGGAGCCAGTTGCCTGTGCTATCTGCCGACCGTCCTTGCCGAGTAGCTCGGCGAGTACAAGAAGGCCGGCGTCGAGATCGAGCTCGTTAATTTCAAAGGCGGCTCCCAGGCGCTCACGGCCGTGATCGGCGGCAGCGCCGACGTGGTCTCGGGCTACTACGACCACTGCGTCAATCTCGCCGCCAAGAACCGGAATTTTGCAGGCCCTTGTGGTCTATGATCGCTATCCGGGGCTGGTGCTGGGCGTCTCGCCGCGCCACACGGCCGAGATCAACTCCGTGCGTGAACCTCGCCGGCAAGAAGGTCGGCGTCAGCGCGCCCGGCTCCTCGACCGACTTCTTCCTTAACTACCTGCTCGCCAAGAACGGCGTTTCCCCGGATTCGGTTGCCGTCATCGGCCGCGGTGTTTGCCCTTGCAGCTGCCAATTAGAAAAGCGAAAGAATGCGATAGGGCCGAGATTGCGCCCGCGATGGCGATCAGTGCGCATCCGGCGTCAGCACCGGGGCGCGCTTGGACCGCGGCCGGGCAGGAGCGCCGACATTCTTTTGGGCAGCCTCGCCTTCACGAACCCGATCAGCGGGGCATCCAAGGCGCCAAACCACCCCGGTGGGCGCATATTCCAATGTCACGTCCGCTCCAAGCGACGCCTTCGTCAGCTGACAGAGCACACTCCAACCGAAGCCGCGCCGCGTCGGGGCCGCGACCGTTGGACCGCCTTTTTCGCTCCATTCCATCATGAAGCGACCGCCGCCGGCGCCTTCCCGCTCGAGGCGCCAGACGATGTCGACGTGGCCTGTATCGGTCGAGAGAGCGCCGTATTTTCCCGCATTGGTGGCGAGCTCGTGGAGCGCCATCCCGAGGACCTGGGCCGCCGCCGCGGTGATCCTCAAATCCGGGCCGTCCACGACGATGCGGCCTTCCAAAAGGTCTGCGAAATGGGCGAGCTGCGAGCGCACAAGCCCGGCAAGCGGAACGTTTTGCCATTGGTTCCTGACCAGCAGGTCGTTGCTGGCGCTCAGGCCCCGAATTCGCTCGCTGAACCGTGAGATAAACTCCTGGGACGAGCTGGTCAGGGTCCGCTGCGCTATGGCCTGAACGACGCTCAGGATGTTCTTGGCGCGATGATTGACCTCTCGCAGCAGAAGCCGCATTTGCGCCTCGGCGCGCCTGCGTTCCGTAATATCCCGCACCGCGGCCAGCACCACCCGCCGCTGCCCGATCTCTATGGGGCTCAACATGATGTCGACCGGGCACTCCGACCCGTCGGCGCGCTGCGCCGAGAGCTGCAGGTCGGCGCCTATGGAACGGGTCTTGGGGTCCTTCATGTAGTTGACGCGGTGCGCCATATGTCGCTCTCGAAAGCGTTCGGGGACCAGCATCTCGATTGGCTGGCCGAGCACGCGTTCGCGGGGGAGCCCAAACAACGCTTCCGCCTGTAGGTTGACGCGGTCGATCTTGCCAGTTTCGTCTACCACGACGATGGCGTCCGGCGAGTGCTCGTAGAATTTTTCGAACATCGTCTGACACTGGCGCAACGCGTCCTCGGCGGCTCTACGATCCGTCGCCTCGCGCACCGCCACGAGCACCATCGGTTCGCCGCGGTGCGTGATCGGGTTCAACATGACGTCGACCGGAAACGTGGAGCCATCCGCACGACGACCAGCTGGTGCGAGGCCGGTCCCCGTCGGCCGCAAATGCGGCTCGGCACTGAATTTGGTGCGGTGGCCGACGTGACGTTTTCGCAGGTGCTCCGGCAGCAGCGCCTCGATCGGGGCCGACACGAGCGTCGCCGGCTCCTGCCCGAACAGTCGGCCGGCCTGACCGTTGGCGTACCGTATCATACCCTGCCGATCGACCACGATGATCGCATCGGGTAACTGCTCGAAAGCCGAGGAACCTGGTTGCTCATCCACTTGCATCGCACCAGCCATTAGTCTGCGGGCCACCGGCGCGCGCAGTCGGCCGTGGAACTCGTCGTTGGCTGCGGCTGGGCTGCGTTACAGCCGCTGCTGGCTCCCGGCATAGAAGACGCACTGGCGCGCGAACATTAGCCTTCAAATCGATCAAGCCGCCGAGAAGAGCTACGGAACCGGGATGTTGATAAGAATCGCCAAATTCCAGCTCTTATCGATCGCGACTTCAGTGTGGCTATAGGGGTGAAAATTGCTTTGGCCAGGAACGGACGCAGATTGCGCTCCACAGACCAATCTGACTCCAAATGTAACAACAGGCCCGGCTCTTTTTGGTTCCTTGCAGGGCGGTTCATATCACCACTGGCGGCAACGGCGCCGGTGAGCGGCAGGACGGCGATTTCTCACCAAAGGATGAGGTCGCCATCGTCACGGGTTGGTGGGAGAGCCTGGCGAAGTGGAGTCACGCTCCTGCGCATATTTTACCGCTCGTCGCAATATTTCCTCGGTCTCGGCGAGATAGCCGAGATGAGGACCAGGGGCGGGCGCCGACGCGTGGCCTTTCTCCTCGTCGAGGTCTTCTCGCTTGCGCTCGAGCGATGCCCAAGCGCGCACCAGATCCTCGACCGTGGCGCCGGCCGCAATGAAGTCTCTCAATAACGCTCCAAGGCGCGAGGCGTTGTCGACATCGAAGCCGATGACGTTGCCATCGGCGTCCATATCGACATTGAGGCCGTCCGCCGCCTCACGCCTCTCAGCGCTCGGGGCGGGGGCTATCTCGATATAAACGCTGTCCGTTTCGCGGAAATAGCGACCCTTGATGTCCGCCGTCGCAAGCCGCTCCACCACGGACCGCGCCATCGTCAGCGGCAGGCCGCCCTTTGCGAGCAGACGAATGAGGTCGACCGGACGCGGAAGCGGGCGGTTGACGAGCCGGAATTCAGTTGTATGCGCGATCTTGGAGGACATGTTTTTCAGCGTCGCCAAGACACACTGGGCTTCCCAATACGATCAAGATTCTGCGCGAAAATCCAGCCCATGGTCCGCGCATCACGGTGGCGCCCGATCCGCCCCCTCCCTACCCTCTCCCGCAAACGGGAGAGGGTAGGGAGGGGGCAGCGATGGTGGGCGGACTCTGGCCTTCCGGCCCGGCGCTCATTCCGCCCATTGGGCAAAGCTGATAATATGAAAGGCACGCAAGACGACGGGGAGAGAGACTATGACGCCCATGCCGATCATTGTGCTTGTTGTCGTTGCGGCTGCGTCGCTGGGCGAAACGCGAGCGAGCAATGCGCAATCGCCTTACTCCTATCCGTGGTGCTTGCTCGGTGGCACCAGGGGCTCGAATGCCCTGTCCTGCTATTGCGCAAGTTGGGAGCAGTGCAGGGAAACAGCCTCCGGCAGAGGCGGAAACTGTGTCGAAAGCCCATACTACCATGCCCGGCCGACACAGCTGCCGCATCGTGCATTGGTGCAGCCGCGCCATCACCGACACGCCCGCACGGTCCGCGTGAGCACGCCTGACCGATTGGAGTGAGGAGGTCGTTCAACCTTCGAGCGCTCGCTGGCCGGCTTCAGTGATCCTGATGCGAACGACCTCAATCGTCTTGCCGCTCGCTTTGACGGTCTGGCGCTGTGCTGTTGCGAGCCCTGTGTGGACGAGGCCCGCGAGCAGATCACGCGTGAATCCGTAAGTAAGCAGCAGCGCTTCAGCGAGGCCGCGCTGGTCGACGGCAAGAAGCTCAAGCGCCTGGCGCGCTTTAAGGCTGAGACGACGTTTTCGAGGAGGCGGCTTCCTGCCGGGCGTGCCGTTGGGCTGCTTGGGCATGGCAAGCCAACTCCGGCCACAACCGACGCGTTCCGACGCGCGGCGGGGGGAGCAAAAGGTTCCGCAGTCGCCAGCACGGCCTTCCGCGCGGTCTATTACTTTTCCTTGACAGCACAACCGCCGCTAGAATGAAATAGCCTATAATTTCAAAGCCGGCGCAACATGCTTGCGCCGCCAAGTCCGTCAGGGAACGCAACGCACGCAGAAAGCCCGCGTAACGGGGAAACGCCGGTGATGTCCGGAAAACTGAAAATACGCGTCGACCCGGAGAAATGTCAGGGTCACGCGCGCTGCAAGTCGCTGGCGCCGGGTTTGTTCGATCTCGACGAATTCGGGAACGCACATGAGCGCGGCGACGGCTCCGTACCGGCGGGCCTCGAGGACCGGGCGTGGCTCGCGAGATCCAATTGTCCTGAAATCGCGATTGAGGTGATCGAGGAATAAACCTCGATATTGAAGCCGTCGAACGCCTTAAGCGAATCAAGCAGAGGAATTGCCCCCATGTCGGATTCTGCCAGCGTTATTCCTGAACATCCCCCGGTGACAGACTGGATTAACGATTTCGACCACACCGATCCGCGCTGGACCGAAAATCCATTTCCGATCTGGGACGCGTTGCGGGCGCATAGTCCGGTGGTCCACACCGAACGCTTTCTCGGCTGCTACCTGCCGACCACCTATGAGGCCGTGAAGGAGATCGCCTACGATACCGAGCATTTCTCGTCGCGGCGCGTGATCGTGCGCGACGTGCGGCCCGAGGTTATCCCGTCGCCGCCCATCACCTCCGATCCGCCCGCGCACAAGCCCGCGAAACAGTTGCTGCTGCCGTCGTTTACGCCGGATGCCGTCAAGAAACTGGAGCCGCGGGTTCGCGCGATCTGCAACGCGCTGATCGACGAATTCGTCAATGACGGCAGGTGTGATGCGGCTGCGCGCTACACGAAGCACATTCCGGTTCGCACCATTGCCCACATGCTGGGGATCCCCGAAGAGGACGGCGACCTCTTCATTAGATGGATCCACGAGATTCTCGAGCTCGGCATCAAGAACAATGACCTGTTGATGGGGGCGATTCACGAGATGTCGGCCTATTTCGCCGGCCAGATCGCACAGCGCAAGAAATCCCCCACGGACGATCTGGTCTCGACGCTGATGAACGCCAAGGACATTGACGGCCAGCCCCTGTCGGATGCCCATGTGGTGGGCTCGCTACGGCTGCTCTTGATTGCAGGCATCGATACTACCTGGAGCGCGATCGGCTCCGCCCTCTGGCATCTCGCCAGGACGCGGTCGGACTGCCAGCGCCTGATCGTGGAGCCAGCACTGATGCCGATCGCAATCGAGGAACTCCTGCGGGCCTATTCGCCGGTGACGATGGCGCGCGAGGTGACGAAGGAAACGACCGTCAGCGGCTGCCCGGTCAAGCCCGGCAACATGGTGCTGTTGTCGTTTCCCGCCGCCAACCGCGATCCCGCAATGTTTCGGGATGCCGACAAGGTCGTGATCGATCGCAAGGAAAACCGCCATGCTGCCTTCGGCCTCGGCATCCACCGCTGTGTCGGCTCCAACCTCGCACGCATGGAAATCACGGTCGCGATCGAGGAATGGCTGAAGCGAATTCCCGATTTCCGTCTCGACCCGGCGGGCCGCGTCACCTGGTCGGAGGGCACAGTGCGCGGGCCGCGACAGCTGCCGATCCTGTTCGGCAATGCGAACTGACTGTTTGCGTTCCACGCCGCGCAGCCATGATGGCCAGTCGGCGAACGTCTGGCATTGTCAGGACGAGGCTGATGGATAACATCGATATGATTCGCACTATGGAAAACGCTGTATTAGACCTTGGAAGGATCCCACTTGCCGGCCTTGGCGCAGGCCTCGATCGCCTTGTGGGTGAAGGCGTCCAGTGACATGCGGGCGTCGGGCGACAGCTCGCTGATCTTCGGATCGACCTTCCAGATGTCGTTCAGCTTGTTGAGCGGGCCCTTCCCGTAGAGGTCCGGATGGCGCTCGGCCTGGCCGTTGAGGGGATAGGCCTTGCCGTCGGCGGTGATGAAGATCGCCAGGGCAGGGGCGCACACCACCCCCACCTCCGACACCGTGAAAGGCCATTGGGGCCCGATGTCCGTCGACACGATCGCGGGTTCGTCGCACCCGGCCAGGGTGAGAAGCATTGCCGTGCCTGCGGTGCCTACGCCGGCCCTGCGCCGATCGATCTTCATCGGTCCCGTCTCCTTAAGGAGCTTTTCCGGATAATCCCAAATAGCGGGGGCTCGGGGAATGAAATTCTCGCTGTCGGCAAAGGTACGAGTCCCACCTTGGAGTGGGACGGTTTGTGGTTGACGCTTCCAAAGCCAGCTGGTCTGATCACCCTCAAGCCGCTGAACAAAAACTCGGCTGCGCCCAACGTCCGCAGGTTGGTTGGAAACGCTGCAGTCGGCGTCGGATCGAAATGGCTTTGCCGGGGAATGCCCGGAGGTCGGTCGCGCGCTGTGGGTTTTCGAATCAGAAGAAACATCAGCGCCTTGGGCCGCAGACTTTTGAAGGTTCAACAAACGTTAGGCAGTCCTTGCACGGCGCCCGCAAAGCGTCTGCCGGAGGGCCGGGCTTCGCGACGTGCTTGCGGGCGCAGCGTGCAGGGATGAGGGAGGGAAGCCGCAAAGCTTCTCCAATAGAAAGCTTCTCGATCGGCAAAAGGGTCGTCCACGGGGATAAAGGGTTGGCCTCCATGCGTAAGATCGCCTCCTTGAGTCTGACCATCGGCGCCAGCTTCGTTGCGGTAACCGTCGGTATCTTGCTCGCATTCGGGAACGACAAGAGCGTCCAAACGGCCGATAAAGCGGCCGACGCGGCCAGCCCGCCCATCCCAGATCGTCCCGACTGGAACTGGGACGTGCGCCCGATCCTGTCGCAGAACTGCTTCTCGTGCCACGGCCAGGGCACGCAGAAGGCCGGCCTGCGTCTCGACATGGAGAAGGCAGCTTACGACCCGATCCCCGACGACAAGAACAAGCGCGCCATCGTGCCGGGCAACCCGGGCAAGAGCGAACTCTACAGGCGCATCATCTCCACCAACCCCGACCACAAGATGCCGCCCAAGGAGGCGCACAAGATCCTGTCAGCCCGAGACATAGCGATGATCGAGCGCTGGATCATCCAGGGC
>Ga0187783_10002647_pt1 | contig 13268 bp, 13 predicted proteins | sample 1015_SJ02_MP02_2_FD_132471 | JGI IMG/M metagenome (GOLD analysis project Ga0187783, IMG submission 132471) | Tropical peat soil microbial communities from peatlands in Department of Meta, Colombia - 1015_SJ02_MP02_20_MG | ecosystem: Environmental > Terrestrial > Soil > Wetlands > Peat | place...
CGAGCTCGTGGCCCTGTACCTCGCCGCCGTCGTGATGCTTGTCACCCCTTTTCGTGACGGGATGAACTTGGTGGCTAAGGAGTACGTCATGTGCCGCGGCGACCTGACGGGCCGTCTCGTGCTGAGCGAGTTCGCCGGCGCGGCAGCCGAGCTGCGCGGCGCTTTCATGGTCAATCCCCTCGACCTCGAGGGCATCAAGGAAGCGGTTCGGCTGGCCATGAACTCGGGCCCCAAGGAGACCAGGGACCGCATGTCGAGGATGCGTCGCAAGACCTATCGCCGCAACGTCTACGACTGGGCCGACTCGTTCCTCGCCACCCTCCAGCAGTCGGCGCTAAGGGCGAATTAAAGCTCGTCGAGCAGGTCGGCGATCGAGTCGACAACCCTCGAGGGTTGGTAGGCGTAGCGCGAGATGTCGGCGCGCTGGGTGAAGCCCGACAAGACGAGCACGGTCTCCACGCCGGCCTCCACGCCGGCCACGATGTCGGTGTCCATGCGGTCGCCGACCATGACGGTGGACTGGGAGTGGGCACCGAGGATGTTCAGTGCGTCGCGGATCATCACCGGATTGGGCTTGCCGACGAAGTAGGGCTCGACGCCGGTGGCGCTCTGGATCAGAGCGGCCAGCGCCCCGCTGCCAGGCATCGGGCCGTCCTTGGTCGTGCCGTAGGTCTCGGGGTTGGTCACGACAAGTGGGCACCCCCGGTCGATCAGCCGGATGGCGGTGGTGAGATCCTCGAAGGAGTAGTCCCACGTCTCGCCGAGCACGACGTAATCGGGGGCAGTGGTGTCTTCGACGTAGCCGACGTTGGCGAGCGCCTGGTGCACACTGGCCTCGCCGATGACGTAGGCACGACCCTTGGGCCGTTGATCGTGGACGAACTGGGCGGTGGCGAGCGCGGAGGTCCACAACTGATCCTCGCGAACGCCGACGCCCAAGCCGGCCAGGTTGTCGCGCAACTCCTCGGGAGTGAAGAGCGCGTTGTTGGTGAGCACGAGGAACGTCCGACCGGTATCGCGAAGTCGGCCCAGGAAGTCGTTGGCCCCCGGCACCATTTGGCCTTCATTGATCAGAACGCCGTCCATGTCACACAGCCAACTGGCGGCTTCGCGGAGACTTTGCATCCTCTAAGTATGGTCGGCTTTACCGACGAACCTGAGCGATCACAGCAAACCGCCCGCTGACCGAATCACTTCGGCCAGCGGGCGGTTGATGGCGCTAGTTGCCGAGCTTCGTTACCGGCCGAAGCCACCGCCAAAGCCACCGCCGAAGCCGCCGCCGGAACCACCGGAACCGCCGCCGAAGCCGCCGCCGAAGCCACCGCCGAAGCCACCGCCGAAGCCGACGATTGGCTGAGGCTGCGGCCACGAGGTAGCTGTTCCACAAATGTCCACGTTGATCGCGTCAAGTGTCGTGCCGTTGGTGTCGACCAATCCTTGGGCCTTGATCCGCACGCCCGCGATGAGCGTCGACGGAATGCTAGAAGTCGTCTGGCCGTTGTACGTGGTCGTGGTGCTCACGAGGATCGTCCGGGTGAATCCCTGGTGGTCAAGGACGGTGATGGTGTCGCCGCTGACCGTTTGGACGATGCCCGAGATCTGCGGCAGGTGGATGCCGACGCTGAGCGCCGTGGTGGGCGCCGACGAGTTGAACCAGACGCCGACGTGCTCACCGACCGCGAGGTCGGAGGCGCTCAGGACGAGCGAGCAGTCCTTGTAGGTCGTGTTCGTGTTGAGCGTGAACACGGTCACGGTGCCATTCGGGCTCGTCACCGTCAGCAGTGGGCTGGCGTACGCCGTCACGGTGCCAAAGTCGTACCCGGTGGTGCCCGACGTGCCGACGTCGATCGACAGCGCGTCGAGGGTCGTCCCGTTGGGGTCGACGACGCCCTGGGCGAAGATCTTGACGCCCGCGACGATGTCCGAGGGAATCGTCGCCGAGACCGTGCCGTTGTAGGACGTGGTCGTGCTGACGAGGATCGTCCGGGTGAAGCCCTGCCAGTCCTTGATCGTGATGGTGTCACCGCTGACCGTCTGGACCGTGCCGAAGAGCTCGGCCAGCTCGATCGTGACGGTGGTCGCCATCGTCGGATCTGACGAGGACGTCTGGATCTGCACGCGGTCGCCTACGACCAGCGCCGACGACGTCGCCGCTGTCGTGCCCTCGAAGTAGCTCGTCCCGGTGGGCGAGAGCGAGTAGGTCGCGGACGTGCCGTTCCACTCGTCCACCGTTACTGAGACGTTCGGGGTGACGGCCGTCACGTAACCTCCAACGCCGCCGCCGGCGTACCAGAAGGGCGAAAAACGCCCACTCGCCGGTCCACTGCCCCAGCCACTGTCGTGGTGGTGCCACTGCGCGGACGCGACGCCCGCTCCGCCGACGCTCAGGGCCAGACCAAGGGCTAGTGCAGTAACCGAGCGGCCCACTATTGGGTGATGCAGTTTCATAGTGATCCTTTCGATGTCTTCGTCCAAGATGGTCTCGAACGGTTCCGAGTCTTGCGTTCGACTCTGTGATGCCGGTGTGAGACGGCTGTGAGGCACTTATGAATTATGAACTCTCTCCTAACCAAGACTTCATGATCCGAGACTACGTAGTCAGGCGCTGCGCGCCGTGCACGAAAACGTCCTTCTGAGGAATCCACAGTTGTGGGAATGTTGACATTCCCTGCCCCGGCCTGATGGGGAAGGTAGAAATTCCCCTAACTTCGGACGAGCCCGTGGCTGGTACCCGCAGAATCCCAGTGATTTCACAGTGTTCTGACACGCGGAGTTCATCTGTGGAGGTAGGAAAACGAGGCCCGACGAGCCGAGCAACGGCCCATTCGTCGTAGCCCTCGGGCTGATTCAGCGTGCCATGACGAAGTGCGGGGGATGCGTGCTCGAGATCGGTGGCGCCTTCGGCGCCAATCACAGGATGAAAGTGGCTGTCGATCACGCTCGCCGTGGAGACTCGTGCGCGAGGGGCCGACGAAGAATGTCCTTGCCGCCCTAGCATGAGCGGGATGTGGGGGAGGCAACCGTGACCTCAGCGCCGGTCGGTTCACTGCGCTTCCTCGTCTTCTCTGCTTCACTGCGCAACGGGTCCTTCAACACCCGCTTGGCCCGACTCGCCGCTTCAACGATCGAGGCGAATGGCGCCCACGTCGACTTCGGCGAGATGCGAGACTTTGACGCTCCGTCATTCAGCTCGGATGTCGAGCGAGAGCGCGGCCTGCCACCCGGCGCCGAACGACTGCGTCAGCGGCTCGCGGATTCAAACGCCTTCGTCATCGCCTCACCCGAGTACAACGCATCACTGCCCGGTTTGCTCAAGAACGTAATCGACTGGGTGTCGCGGTACTCGCCCCAGCCCTTCAACGAACGCCACGGACTGCTGATGTCGGCCTCGCCGTCGATGGCGGGCGGCAATCGCGGGCTGTGGGCGCTGCGGGTCCCTTTCGAACACCTCGGAGCGCGTATCTATCCCGACATGTTCTCGCTGGCTCAGGCGCAGCAGGCGTTCGACGACGAAGGCCGCCTCAACGACCGCGAGCTACAGCGGCGATTCGAGAACACGGTCTGCGGATTCATGGACCTGGTCGAAGCGGCGACGCACTACCCCTGCGCCAAGCGCGCGTGGGTTGAATACTTGGGCGAGCATCCCGATCATTCGTTCGACCGTGTCGAAGAGCCGGCGGTCAGCGACCAGTAACCAGGGTTCGAGCAAAGGGAGGTTCCATGGATGCCGCGAAGGGCATGAAGATTACGGTAACCACGAACGGTCCCTACTTCGTCGAGGGATCGGTGCCGCTCGCCAAGCAGACGATCGTGACCAACGAGGCGGGCGAGTCCGTTGAGTGGCGGCAGGGCGATGAATTCGAGAGCCGCGCCGCCTATAGCCTCTGTCGCTGCGGGCAATCGGGGACCAAGCCTTACTGCGACAGCTCGCACCAACGCCACGGCTTCGACGGCACTGAGGTCGCGAGCCGCGAACCCTACTTGAGCCAAGCCACGGTGCAGCGAGGCCCGACGCTCGATCTCACGGACCAGGAATCGCTCTGTGCGTTCGCGCGATTCTGCGATCCGGCCGGCCAAGTGTGGAACCTCGTAGAGGCGTCGGGGGAGGAGGCGGCGCGCCTCACGACCGCCGAGGCTGGCCGGTGTCCCTCGGGCCGACTCGTCGCCTGGGACAAGAAGACCAACGTCGCTCTCGAGCCACACTTTGAGCCGTCGATCGGCCTGATTGAAGACCCCAAGCTGGGCGTCTCGGGGCCGATCTGGGTGCGCGGCGGCATCGCGGTGGTGAGCGCGAGTGGTGAACCCTACGAGATTCGGAACCGAATGACGCTGTGCCGGTGCGGCGCGTCGAGCAACAAGCCTTTTTGCGACGGCAGCCACGCGTCGATCGGCTTTAGGGCGTAGGCCTTTTGCTCAGTGGGCTGTTGCTTTTCTGTGGTTAGGGCCTAGAGTGATGACCGAATTTTTGAGTGAAACTGAGCGAACTGAGGTCTAAATGCCAGCCGTGACCCCCGAAAAGTGGACCGAGCTGCCGCGAATCGCGGCTGTTGATATCAGTGGCAGCGCCGAGCGCGCGGTGAAGTCGGTGACCACGGCGCCCCGGGGCCTTGAGGGTGAAGGCTTTCCGGTGCGCCGGGCGTTCGCTGGTGTCGCGCTGGCCGACCTCGACCCTTTCGTGCACATGGACCAGATGGGGGAGGTTGACTACGGCCCCGGCGAGCCCAAGGGCACGCCGTGGCACCCCCACCGGGGATTCGAGACCGTGACGTACATGATCGACGGCACGTTCCAGCACCAGGACTCCCACGGTGGCGGCGGGCTGATCGAAAACGGCGCAACGCAGTGGATGACCGCCGGCAAGGGCATCTTGCACATCGAGACGCCGCCCGAGCGTCTCGTAGTCTCGGGCGGTCTCTTCCACGGAATCCAGCTCTGGGTCAATCTGCCAGCGAAGGACAAGATGATCCCGCCCGCCTACCAGGGGCTCGAGGCGAACGACGTGGTCTTCGTCGCCTCGCCCGACGCGGCGTCACTGGTGCGGGTCATTGCCGGCCGCGTGGGCGAGCACCGTGGACCCGGTTCCACGCACACGCCGATGGCGATGACCCACGTCTCGATCTCGCCGGGCGCGCAACTGAACCTCCCATGGGATCCATCCTTCAACGCGCTCGTCTACGTGCTGTCCGGCGCAGGCTACGTGGGCAGCGAGCGGCGCCCCGTGCAGATGGGCCAGCTCACTACGTTTGGCGCGGGCGACTGGATCCGACTCGGCGCGAACGCGGCCCAAGACTCGCGCACGGTGCACTTGGAGTGCCTGGTTCTGGGCGGGCAGCCCATCGGGGAGCGCGTGGAGCACTACGGACCCTTCGTCATGAACACGCGTTCCGAGATCGTCCAGGCGCTCGAGGACTTCGAGGCCGGCCGGCTCGGCGTCGTCCCGCCCAACGCGCTCATGCCCTACGTGCCTGACCCGAACCCTGTTCGCGTGGAGCACACCGGCATCTAGACATCAGTCTCGCGACAACAAGGAGTGGCCGATGAACGTGTTCCTGGACGACCTTCGTGAGATCTTCCGACCGGGTCCGAATGCCCCGCACGGTCCGGTGGCGCCACTGCTGCTGGCGATGACCTTCGTCACCGGACTGGTCGACGCGTTTAGCTTTCTCGTGCTTGGGCACGTGTTCGTCGCGAACATGACGGGCAACGTCCTCTTTCTCGCCTTCGCGCTGGCCGGCGCGAAGGGGCTCTCGGTGTTCGCGTCACTGGTCGCGCTGGTCGCGTTCGTCGCCGGTGCGGCCGGTGGGGGCAAGATTCACTCGCTGCTGCAGAATCACCGTCCGAGGCTGCTGGGCGCGTCCACGTTCGTGCAGGCCATCCTTGTCGCGGTCGCGTTGGCGCTCTCGATAGTCGCCACCACGCCCTTGGAGGGTGGGCTGCGCTACTCGATCATCGTCGCCCTGGCGCTCGGCATGGGCGTGCAGAACGCGGCATCCCGACGGCTCGCGGTGCCCGACCTGACGACGACGGTCCTCACGCTGACGATCACCGGCCTCGGCGCCGACAGCCGACTGGTGGGAGGCGGGGGATCGCGAGCGACGCGCCGATCATTCGCCATCGCGTGCATGCTGGTCGGCGCCTTCGTCGGGGCCATCTTCGTGCTGCACGTGACGATCTGGTGGCCCCTGGCGATCGGATTAGCGCTGATCGCCTCGGTGGCAATGGCCGCGCGGCAGCTCGGTTCGGCGCACCCGGAGTGGAGCTAGCGACGTTCGCGGCGACGGCGATGGCGAGCGAGGAGACGCAACCCCACGGATCGTCGCGTGGTGGAGCGCCGCGCCAGCCAGTCGGCTTTTGACGGGTCGGCGAACTGACCTACGTAGCCCGTCCTAGTGTGGTACCGATCGCCTTGGACCTCGTAGGAAGGAAAGGGCATGGACGACGGAACCATACTGGCGCAGATCGAGCGGCTGTCGATCGAAGAGCAGAGACTCGAAGAGTCGCACCACGGCGTCCCGCTTTCGGACGATCAGTTGGCGAGACTGCGGGCCGTCGAAATCCAGCTCGATCAGTGTTACGACCTGCTTCGCCAGCGTCGAGCCCGTCGCGCCGCTGGACTTGACCCCAACGATGCCGCCGTTCGATCTGAAGGAGTAGTTGAGAACTACCTGCAGTGAAGGTAGCCCGACTAACGCTCGACGCCGACGGTGCGGATGGTCCCTCGTCTCCGCTTGCAGCATTGGTCGTCTTCTTAAGATGAGCCCGTGGATCTTGAACTGAAGGATCGTGTCGTGCTCATCACGGGTGGCAGCGACGGCCTCGGACTGGGGCTGGCGAGTCGACTGGTGCACGAGGGCGCGCGCGTCGCCGTCTGCGGCCGCGACGACGATCGATTAGCCCGGGCGCGGGAAGTCCTCGGGCCCGACGCCCTGTGCTTTCGGGCTGACGTGACAAAGCCGACCGAACTTGACGCCTTCATCGACAGCACGCTGGCCCGCTTTGGCAGGCTCGATGGAGCCGTCAACAATGCGGGGCGCACCGCCAGGGGGCCGGTGGCGGACTCTCATGACGAAGCGTGGCGCGAGGACTACGAGCTAAAGGTGATTGCCGCCGTGCACCTATCGCGCCGGGTCCTCGACGCGTTGGCGTCCACCTCGGGGGCCATCGTCAACGTGCTGGCCATTCTGGCGCGTGCACCGAGCGCCAATTCCACGCCCACGTCTGCTTCGCGAGCCGCGGGGTTGGCCTTTACCAAGGCACTGGCCAGCGAGGTCGCTCCGCGTGGCGTGCGGGTGAATGCCATACTCATTGGTCTCATCGAATCTGGCCAGTGGGTCCGTCGGGCCGAGGCGGAGCACCTTGAGCCGGCCGAGTTGTACCAGAACATGGCCCGGGCGGCCAAGGTCCCGCTTGGACGGGTGGGCCGGGTCGAGGAGTTCGCCGACCTCGCGGCCTTCCTGCTGTCACCTCGTGCCAGCTACATCACTGGTGTGGGCATCAGCATCGACGGGGGGCTGTCGCCGGTCATCTGACGTCCGTGTTTCGGCGGCTCGAATGGCTGGCGTACGTCGACTGCTCGGCCCTCGCTGGTGTGGTACTGGACTTCGAGGAACTGGCCGACCTTGTAACTTTACAAACACGATGTCGCTAACTGCCGACGCTCCCGCTCTCTCGATTGAGCACGTCTCGGTGCACTTTGGGGGGCTGCGAGCCCTCAGCGACGTCTCGTTCACCGTGTCCCCCGGCGAGATCGTGGGAATGATCGGACCGAACGGCGCGGGCAAGACGACGGCCTTTAACGTGGCCTGCGGCTTCGTCAAGCCCTCCGAGGGTCACGTGCATTTTCCGAGCATCGGACGTGCAAATCTCAAGCCGAGCCAGCTGGCCGGTGCCGGCGTGGCCCGCACGCTGCAGGGTGTGGGCCTCTTCCCTCACTGCACCGTGCTCGAGAACGTGATGGCGGGTGGTCACGTCCGCCCCCAGGGGGGCTTTCTCACCGGGCTTTTCGCCCTGCCGAGCGGCGTACGCTCCGAGCGCGCGCTGCGACGCGACGCCTACGCGATGCTCGAGCGCCTCGGCATCGCTGGCGTGGCGACGAAGTTGCCATCGGCCGTGCCGTACGGCATCGCCAAGAAGGTCTCCGTGGCGCGGGCGCTCATGTGCGAACCGACGCTGCTCCTGCTCGACGAGCCCGCCTCGGGGCTGGACGAGGCCGAACTTGAGGACTTCGCCGCCCTCATCACACAGCTGCGCTCGTCCATGGGCGTGCTGCTCGTCGAGCACGACATGGAGTTCGTGATGCCGCTCGTCGATCGGCTCGTCGTGCTGAACTTCGGCGTGGTCATCGCCACGGGCACGCCGGCCGAGGTTCGTGGCAACGACGCGGTGATCGCCGCCTACCTCGGAGTCGAGCAGTGATCGAGGTCAAGGACCTGCGCGTGTGCTACGGCGCTGTCCAGGCGCTGCGCGACGTCTCCTTTCGCGCCGAGACGGGCCTCATCACCGCGGTGCTCGGCTCCAACGGGGCGGGCAAGACGACGCTGCTGCGCACGATCAGCGGGCTGAAGGCACCGGTCTCGGGTGCCATCACCTTTGACGACCACCAGCTGGTGGGCGAGAAGCCCGAGAACATCGCGCGACTCGGCGTCGGGCACGTGCCCGAAGGTCGCGGCGTCATCAGCGAGTTCACCGTCGAGGAGAACCTCCGCCTGGGGGCGCTCGTGGCCAAGGTGGACCTAGCCGCTGGGCTGGCTGAGCAGTACGCGCGATTCCCGGTGCTCGGCGAACGGCGAAAGCAGCACGCCGCGAAGCTCTCGGGCGGCGAACGCCAGATGCTGGCCATGGCTCGCGCCCTAATCGCCAAGCCGTCGTTGCTGCTGCTCGACGAGCCCTCGCTCGGGCTCGCGCCGCTCGTCACCGCCGAGCTGATGCACACGATTCGAGACCTCTGTGCCGCCAAGACCCTGACTGTGATCCTCGTCGAGCAGAACGCGTCGAGCGCCCTGCGTATCGCCGACAACGCAGTGATCTTGCACCTCGGTCGCGTGATGGCCGACGACGCCGCGGCCACGATCGTCGCCGACGAGAACCTGCACCAGTACTACCTCGGGATGGCGGAGTAGTGGACGCCTTTCTCACCTCGCGGATCGTCTCGGACATCCTCGAGGGGCTGACCAACGGCGTCATCTACGGCCTCATTGCGCTGAGCCTCGTGCTCATCTGGCGATCGGCGGGCATTTTGAACTTCGCACAGGGGGCGATGCCGATGTTCGCCACCTATCTCGGCGTGATCGTCTTCGCCGGCGACTTCGGGTATTGGCCGCTGGTGGCCATCTCGGTAGCGGCCGGCTTTGTGCTGGGCGGGACGACCGAGCGGGTACTCGTGCGCCATCTCTACGGCAAACCCGAGATCAACCCGATCGTGGTGATGGTGGGGTTCTTGATCGTGCTCGAAGCCGTTGCCGCGGCCATTTGGTCGACGACGCCGCGGGGCATCCCCAGCCCGTTCTCGCCCATCGACTGGCACCTGGGCGGCCAGCCCGTCGCGCTGTCGCCCTTTAGCGTCTACGAGATCGTGACGGCGCTCGTCGTGATGAGCTTGGTCGCTGCCCTGTTTCGCTTCACCAAGCTTGGGCTGCAGCTGCGCGCGTCGGCGCTAGCGCCGGAGGTGTCGCGGCTGCTCGGCGTGAGGGTGAATCGGATGCTCACGTTGGGCTGGGTCCTCTCGACGGGGGTCGGGACCATTTGCACGGTGCTTGTGGCCTCCAACTTCTTCACGGGCCTGACCCCGCAGGTGATGGACGGCATCTTCGCCTTCGGCTTCATCGCGGCGGCCGTGGGCGGCCTGGACAGCCCGGTCGGCGCGGTGGTCTCGGGCGTCACCATTGGGATCATCCTGCAGTTCGTCGGTGACTACGTGAACTCAAACGCCATCATCCTGACCGCGCTCATCATCCTTATCGTCTCGTTGATGCTGCGGCCCAACGGCATCTTCACCAAGAGCGCGGCGAGGCGAGTCTGATGAGCCGATTGGTCTTCCCACGGCGCCAGTTCCTGCCGGCCGGTCTGCTCGTCGCGGGCCTTGTCGTAGCGTTCGTCGTCACGCCGCGGCTGCGCGACGGCGTCGCGATTGCGGTCGCCGTGGTGATCGCCGCGGCGAGCGTCGCGGTGCTCGTCATGCCGAACGTTCGCCAAGCCCATCCGGTAATCGCGCGAGCGCTCCTCACGCTCGTTGCCCTCGACGCGACACTCCTGCTTACCTTCTTCCTCTCGGCGACGACTGACTTCAACCTGGCCGTCGGTGCGGCGATGTCGATTGTGCTGCTCGGTCTGTCGTTTCTTACGGGCGCTTCGGGACAGATCTCGCTCGGCAACAGCGCCTTCATGGGAGTGGGCGCGCTCGTCGTGGCGATGTGGGCCGACCATCACGCCACCACGCCGATCGTGGTCACCATTCTGATTGCGGTTGCCTGTGGTGCCGCCGTCGGGCTCTTGCTGGGACTTCCGGCGACGCGGCTGCGGGGTCCGTACTTGGCCGGCATGACGCTGGCCTTTGTCGTCGCCTTTCCGGCGCTCGACAACCTGTTCTCCTCCTGGACGGGGGGCGACGCCGGGCTGGAGCTGCCCACGCCGGTGACCTCGCCGCACTGGCTGGCCGGCTACTTCAGCGCCAACACGTCCTCGTTCACCCTGGGCACGATATGGATGACCGACATGACGGTCATCATCACGGCCGTCGCCTTCTTCTTGATGGCCAATCTCTTCGCGAGTCGGGCCGGCCGGGCGATGCGGCTGATTCGCGACAACGACGTCGCTGCGGAACTCGTGGGGGTCTCGCTGCCTCGGGCACGCGTGCTCGCCTTCATCGTCTCAGCGGCCTACGCCGCGCTCGGCGGCGCCCTGTGGACGCTGATCAACAACTCGGTCTCGCCGCCCACGTACACGCTGGCGCTGTCGATCACAATCCTCTCGCTGATGGTGATCGGGGGCATCGGGACGATTCCCGGAGCGATCTTCGGCGGCGTGATCTACGCCTACTCGACCAACGTGATCACGTGGTTCACTTCGCACGTGGGCATCGGCTCGCAGAGCAACCTGGCGAGCCAGATGCCGGGCATCGTCTTCGGGGCTCTGTTGATCCTCACGATGCTCTTCGCGCCGCGCGGGCTCACCGGAGCGCTCCATCGCCTGCGCGAGTGGCGGCGCGATCGATAAGTTGTCTGACTTGCAATAGGGGTACGGCCCACCTACGCTCATCGGGCAGGAATCAGTCGAGGGGGAGAATGACATGAACATACTGAGAACGCGGCGAGTGGCGACCCTGGGAGCGTCGCTGCTGCTCTGTCTGGCGCTGGTGAGCGCGGGCGGCACCGCCGTCACGGCGGGCGCGGCGCCGTCGGTGCCGGGCGTCACGGCGACCCAGATCACCATCGGGGCCACGGTGCCGCTCACGGGTATCGCGTCGTTTGGCTACAACGAGGTGGCCAAGGCGGCCAACGCCGTCTTCAAGTACGTGAATGCCCGGGGCGGGGTCAACGGTCGCAAGATCAACTACGTCCTCAAGGACGACTGCTACGGCACGCCGGGCTTCGGCTGCACGGGCGTCCCGAGCACGCCCACCCAGACGCGCGCGCTCATCTCGATACCGGTGTTCGCCACGGTCGGCTCGCTGGGCACCCCGACGCAGGACTCGGTGCGCACCCTGCTCAAGGCCAACGGTGTTCCCCAGCTGTTCGTGAACTCGGGCTCGCTGGACTGGAACGACCCGACCAACTACCCGGGGCTCTTTGGCTGGCAGACCAGCTACAACGAGGAGGGCAAGATCTTCGCCCAGTACATCAACGCCACGTTCCCATCGGCGAACGTGTGCTTCCTGGGCCAGGGCGACGACTTCGGGACTGACGGCCTAGCCGGGCTCGTCGACGGGGGCGTCACGCCCACCGTCACCGACCTGTACAGCGTGACCTCGCTGGTGTTGACCAACGGCGCCAACATCGAGCCGTACATCGCGAACTTCCAGAGCAGCAAGTGCACGGTCGTGGTGCTCGACACGATCCCGGGCGCGACGGACGCGGCCCTGGGCGCCGCCCTGGCGCTCGGCTACACGCCCCAGTGGGTCATCTCGAGCGTGGGCTCGGACCCCTACACGGTGTTCACGCCGCTGGCGGCCAAGGGCCTGACGACCGACCCCGAGATCGGCGCGGTCTCCTTTAGCTTCCTGCCGACACCCGGCAGCAGCAGCCCGTGGATCCCCTGGATGTACAAGGTGCTCGAGGCTGACCCGACTGACTTCCCGGGCTTCACCTCGACGTCCACCCTGAACGGCAACATGGAGTACGGCATCGGCTGGGGCGTCGCCTTCGTGGAGGCGTTGAAGGCCGCCGGGAGGAACTTCACCCGCGCGAGCTTCCTCCAGACGCTCACCTCGACGACGTTCTCCCAGACGCCGGCGTTGCTGCCCTTGCAGTACACGCCGTCGGATCACCAGGGCTTGAACGGCGGCTTCCTCACGAAGGTCATCAGTTCAACCGAGGTGGCACCGATCACCGGCAAGATCTACGTGACCAACAGCCTGCCCGGCGGGCCGGTCACTGCGGCCACGAAGTTCAGCACGGGAATCCCGTCCTGGCTGAAGTAGCCAGCTAGGAATCGACGAGGAAGGGCCCCGGCTTGCCGGGGCCCTTCGCTTTGCCTCGGGTCAACCGAGCAACGTGCGTAGTTCGTCGGCGACGTCCGAGGCCGTCGCGTAGGGCGCGAGGCGCGATCCGGCCCGGCCGTGCAGGTGGGCCGCCATCGCTGCGGCTTCGAGGGGATCGTGGTCGCGGGCGATCGTCGCCGCAATCAGCCCCGACAAGACGTCACCGGTGCCCGCCGTGGCGAGAGACGAAGTACCCGAGGTGATGACCCGCAGGTCGCCCGTCGGACTGGCGACGACCGTTGTCGGGCCCTTCAGCAGCACCACGCAGCCAGTGTCACGTGCGAGCGCTCGCACCTCTTTAAAGCGATTCGAGCCGAGGGGCTCACCCTTCAGGCGCGCGAACTCGCCCTCATGGGGGGTGAGGACCCACGAGCCATCACGCGGGGACAGCTCATCGATTAGCGCTCGATCGAGACCATCGGCGTCAAGGACCACGGGACACGAGGCGCCGGCGAGGCGCTCGCGGAGCCAGCCGGCGGCGTCCGGGCCGAGCCCGGATCCGGCCACGACCGCACGGCAGCGCGGGTCCACCATCGGCTCCGTTACGTGGACGACTTCGGGGGGCAGCGCAACC
>Ga0187783_10002648_pt1 | contig 13267 bp, 10 predicted proteins | sample 1015_SJ02_MP02_2_FD_132471 | JGI IMG/M metagenome (GOLD analysis project Ga0187783, IMG submission 132471) | Tropical peat soil microbial communities from peatlands in Department of Meta, Colombia - 1015_SJ02_MP02_20_MG | ecosystem: Environmental > Terrestrial > Soil > Wetlands > Peat | place...
GCGATGACAGTGTTCAAAGATAGAAGTTTGCGATATCACAGCGGAGATTGAATTAGATGAAAATTGAGCTTCGTTTCCAGGAGAAAACGTTTACTGGCGCGGGGACAAGCCCGGTTTCGGTGACCCTTGACGATGCCATGCGGCAGTTACGTAGCATTTGGCAACAGCTGCTTGGCATCGAATCGATCGGCCCCGACCAGAATTATTTCGATCTAGGCGGGGATTCTATTCTGGCAGTGCAACTCTTTGCTCAGATCGAACAGGTATTCGGAGTCAAATTGCCGGTCGCCACGCTTTTTGACGCCCCTACGATCGAAGCGCTAGCCCAAATGCTCTGCCACGACAGCCCGGCCTCGGCCTCGGTTTGGTCTCCCTTGGTGGCAATTCAGCCGACGGGTTCGCGGCCGCCCTTCTTCGCGATGCATGGAGCCGGTGGAAATGTGTTGATTTACCGCGAACTTTCGCTCAATCTCGGCTCGGATCAGCCCTTCTACGGCCTGCAGTCGCAAGGCTTGGACGGAAGTTGCGCGCCGATCACCACGGTCGAGGACATGGCAGCGCTGTATGCTAAGGAGATCCGCAAAGTGCGGCCCCACGGTCCCTATCTGCTCGGAGGTTATTGCGGAGGTGGTACGATCGCCTACGAGGTGGCGCAGCAGTTAACTCGAGCAGGGGAACAGGTTGCCTTGCTGGCGCTATTCGACACCATGAATTGGTGTATGTTCCCTCCGCCTACGATCTTGCACAAAGCCTACTACCACGGTCAGAAGCTCGTGTTCCACGCGATGAACTTCTTGCGGCTGGATGGGGTCGGCCAGTCCAAGTTCTTCCGGGAAAAGCTGGGGATTCTGCGCAGCCGAATTCCCATCTGGCGGGCTACTTTGATGGCGAGGCTGTTCGGATCGAGAACGGGACGGTCGGAATCCAGAATTTTGGCAGAAATCTGGCAGAATAATGACCGTGCGTCCTCGAAGTATGTTCCGAAACCTTATTCGGGTCTGGTGACCGACATTCGCCCCCTGAAGCAGTATCGAATGTTCGATAATCCAGACGCTAAGTGGGAGCATCTCGCGCTGGAGGGACAAGAAATCGTGACCCTGCCCGTGTATCCCGCTGGCATGCTTCTCGAACCCTACGTGAAGCATTTGGCCAAAGCCCTCGGGATGTCGATTGACCGAGCGATGAGCCACGGCCAAGCAGTTCCCTTTCAGAGCCGGCCCGCGCACGACGAAGCGATGGAACTGCGGCGTTAGAATAGAAGGAGCATTCGATGTGCGGAATTGTTGCCATATTCTCGCCCGACGGGTCAGTCCAGGCAGAAGCGCTCCAGAACGCGACCAAGAGCCTGGAGCACCGTGGTCCGGACGGCCAGCGCCACTGGATCTCCTCGGATCGCAGAATCGGCCTCGGTCACGCACGGCTGAGTATTATCGACCTCACGACCGGAGATCAACCGATCGCCAACGAGCGCGAGAATCTGCGCATCATCGTCAACGGTGAATTCTATGGCTATGAGGCGACGCAGAAGGAGCTGGAGAGTTCAGGCCACCAGCTTCGCACCAAGTCAGACAGCGAAATCGCGCTTCACCTTTATGAGGAATTCGGGGCACACTGTTTGCACCGATTGCGGGGTGAGTTCGCGCTCGTGCTCTGGGATGCCGAATCCCGAACCCTGTTTGCCGCTCGCGACCGCTTCGGTATCAAGCCGCTTTTTTACGCGTTACACGATGGAACTCTCTATTTGGCGTCGGAGGTAAAAGCGCTGTTCGCGGCGGGCGTGCCTCGCCGTTGGGACAACGAGTCGGTATATCACTCTGGTGGCTTCGGTGGACATCAAATGCGCACTCTGTTCGACGGTGTGTACCAGGTGCCGCCGGGCCATTACCTGATTGCCACAGAGAAGCACATTCAGCTGAGCCGATACTGGGATTTTGATTACCCAAGCGCCGATCTCAGCACACCAGCGCGTTCGGATGCGGAATATGTTGAGGAGTTCCGACAAGTATTCGATGAGGCCGTGCGCCTCCGGCTGCGGGCGGATGTGCCCGTGGGCTGTTACCTCAGCGGTGGGATCGATTCCTGTGCGGTTCTCGGCTTGGCAGCGCGGCACCATCAGGGGCCACTTCGTGCTTTTACCTTAACCTTCGATCGCCCTGAATATAACGAAGGAGCGATTGCCGAAGAGATGGCCGCCAAGGCAAAGGCAGATTTCTTCCCAGTTCCCATCCGCCAGGACGAGTTGGCGGACAATTTTTCCGACGCAATACTGCAATCGGAAACTCTTTGCGTGAACGCTCATGGCGTGGCCAAATACCTGCTCAGCCGCGCCGTTCGCAAGGCCGGTTACAAAGTAGTACTCACCGGCGAAGGATCAGACGAGATTTTGGGCGGTTACCTTCACTTCCGCCGCGATGTCGCGGTCAACGGAAAAGGAACCTCCTCGGATGCCGGGCCGGCGTTTTTGGGACGATTGGCAAGATTCAACTCACCCTCGCCCAGCGCGCTTCCCCATAACGGAAGCGGGCAAGACCTCAATCGCATCCGGCAGCTGCTGGGCTTTGTTCCCGGCTGGATGGAAACGGCCTCGGCGCTCTCGGGGAAAATGCATGTACTTTTGGCCGAGAACTTTTTGCAGGCGTTTAAGGGCCATGACGGCTCCCGAAGCTTTTTCAACGATATTGATGTTCGAGGGCAGCTGGCGGGACGAGCTCCGCTCCATCAGTCGCTGTATCTCTGGGCCAAGACTCGCTTGCCCAACTATATTCTGACCATGCTGGGCGACCGCATGGAGATGGCGCACTCCATCGAGGGCCGAGTTCCCTTCCTTGACCATCGCCTCGTCGAAGTCATGCGGTCTCAGCCGGTCACTCAGAAGATCCGTGGGACAACCCAGAAGTACGTATTGCGAGAGGCAGTGCGCGACGTGCTGACCGAAACTGCGTATCGCCGCCCAAAACACCCTTTCCTCAGCCCACCCCTAACACTCAATCCGCAAGGACGCTTCGGCGTTCTCATCCAGGATATGCTTCGTGGCTCGGTTCTGGCGTCGATGCCCTTCTTTGACCAGAAAAAAGTTGTCGGAGTCCTCGACAGCCTGCACACCGTGGATGAGAGTTCGCGTGTGGCCAACGACCAAGCACTGATGATGATATTGAGTGCCTGTGTACTGCACGACCGATTTCGACTTTCCGCTTAAGCCCGACAATTATTCTGCACTGCTGTCCTATGACCGACGTGGCAAGAAGGCCGCAGCTCGAAGCCTGAGCATGATTCCGAGCCCGGTGGATTGTCCCTGAGACTTGTCACGTCCGCGTCACCCGTCTCAAGTTCCATGAGCTGCCAGTAGACATCCTTTTTGGCCTGCCGTACGCTCGAGCAGGAATGCTCATAGGAAACTTTCAGGTTGGCAAGAAATTGCCGTTCCGGTCGACCTGACTTTCTGTAAGAAGAATTAGGTGTCGGCGTCCGCCATGGTGGATTCAGACGAGCACTAATGATCGGGGATAGTCACCTTTAATTCTTCCGAATACCCGCTCTCCCGTCCGGAGTTATCGACGGAGCGTACCACGTAGTAGTAGGTCACGCCGGTATTCACCAGATCGTCCTTGTAGGTCGGGGACGGTACACCTGATGTCAAAAGCGCATAGGGACCGCCGGGCGAGGTGCTGCGATAGATGTTATAGCTGACGACCGTCGGGCCCGCGGTCTCAGCCGGCGGGTTCCAGCGGAGGGTGACGCTATGGCGATGAGGGGCATGGCGTAGGTACACCCCCAGGGTCACGGCAGTCCCAGTCAGCAAGACGCCGAGGATCAGCACGACCGGCTTTCTCATAGGGCCCAGCATGTTGAGGGGTATCCGAGGAGATCACAACGTTTAGGCAGACACTGGCTGCCTAACGCCCTGAATGCGAAACACAGAACTCGCCCATCGACCCCTGAGCGTTTGCGACCGTCATACCCTGTGGCGTGGCTCCCAACTCGGCGAGCGCTGATGACCAAAGTACCCTGACTGTGTTCGAAAGTCCAGGCTCTCCGGCATCCACTTAGTTCACGCTGAACCTATGGCGTGCACAGGTTGACCGGTTCCTGGTTGATAAGATGGTAGAACAGAACAAGGCATGTTTCGCGCAGGGCAAGTAATTCGAAGCAAAAATTGCTATCGGGGAACCTTGGGTGCCCGGTCCACCGAGCACTTTGCTCGGGTCCATTTCGATGGAGACGCTGATCTCCACGCTTCCGATGAGTTAACAACCCGGGAAGGCGGTCCTACCGATAGATCCCGCAATCGAGTTCTCATGATCTTGGAGAACTGTAGCTATTTGCGAGATGCCCGCGTCGGAAAGCAGGCCAAGGCTCTGCGGGAGGGAGGATATCAAGTATCGGTGATCAGCCCCGAAGCGGGTCCATTACCATCGTGCGTCGTCATCGAAGGAATAACGATTTATGGGTTTCCGCGCTTTTCCCATTTTCACGGAACCGTGGGCTATTTCCTCGAATACGCTTACGCAACCTTTGCCATTGCAGTGCTCAGCACGTATGTAGCCTTGATGAAGGGGTTTGACATCATTCATATCGCCAATCCCCCCGACTGCATCATTTTGGCGACCGTCATTTATAAACTCCTGGGAAAGCGAATCATTTACGATCAGCACGACCTCAGCCCCGAACTATATGAGGCCAAGTTTTCTCGCCGCAATGCGTGGCTGCTGCGATTACAGCTTCGGCTGGAAAGGATCTCCTACCAACTGGCGGACCACGTTATTGTCACCAATGAATCTTACAGAAAGGTCGCTCTCGGACGAGGCAGGCAGCCAGAATCGAAGGTAACCGTGGTACGGAATGGTCCGGAACTCGAGCGACTTCACGCCTTGAAGGTTGATGCAGAGCTCCGAAAACGGTCTCCCAACATAATTGCATTCGTAGGAGTCGTCGGATATCAAGACGGGCTCGATTACTTGTGTCGGGCTCTCTCTAGCTTGCGTTGCGACTGGAAGAAAGAGGATTTCCTGTGCATCGTCGTGGGAGACGGCAACGCATTATCCTCGGTCAAGAGTCTCGCACGCACGCTTGGCATCGATAACAAGATTTGGTTCGTGGGATGGGTCAGCGATCCTGAAGTCTATTTTCGCTACCTATCGACGGCCGATATATGTGTCGCCCCGGAACCCTCCAACAAATATAACGACCACTCCACCTTTGTGAAGATCATGGAATACATGCTGGCGGGAAAGCCGGTGGTTGCCTTCGACCTTCCCGAGACCCGGGTCAGCGCCGAAGGAGCGGCTTTGTATGCCTCTCCCAACGATTACCGCGACTTTGCCGCCAAACTTGCCACTCTCATGGTCGACGAAGGGTTGCGGGACTCGTTGGGCAAGCTCGGGCGGCAACGGGTCGAAACCCACCTAGCCTGGCAGTATTCGATCCCAGGGTTGTTAGCTGCCTATGACCGGGTTTTGCGGCATCCGCACAGCCTGGCCCGCGCCTGATAGGGATCTCCCCTTGCCACCTGCAAGGGTCTCTTGCTGGCCTGTTGATTCACCCCGTTTGCGGTGCTGCCCTGGCTAAGAATCTGATCCACATCGGCGAATAAGCTCATAAGTGTATGAACTCATGTCACTATCGTGGTATTCGCAATCTCCGCCGGTGGTGGCTAATATATGAAATTGGGTAATCTCCACTCGGAAAATGGTGGGTTGCGGCAAACGCAAACAGGGCTGATTGTTACTTGGTTCGAACTCGATTTTGTGGTTTCGTAATTGAATTCGAACAGCGACTCTTCATCCCGTTTGGACGCGTAAATGGGAAGCTTTCCTCCTCCTCCAATGCCTGACCACCAGTCAACGCTGCGGGAGAATGGCTTCGGAATGAATGATTCGATAGTGCAGCATTATCGCTGTCCTGAGGACTTCGTGCGCTTGAAGCTCAAAGAACCTCTGTCCGAGACGAACGGTTACTTCAAGTTTGGGCCGGGCACGACCTGCTACGGGCGGTGTAGCGGACATCTTCCTTCCAGTTCTCCCTCCGAGCCCCTGCATGACACGTTGTCGGATGCTGCTACCGATGGCGATACCGTGTGCCTCCCATTCGACTTAGATGAAGTAACTACCAATCTCCGCTATGAGTTGTACTCACAGGAGGCTCCCAGTAGCGGGGCGGACAACTGGTCGATCGGCCGGTCGGCGTATTACTTGCTTCGCCCGCTCCTTTCGGTGGCGTTCCGGAGGCATATTCAGAGATGGTATCTGCGAGGATGGGATCGCTTGCCATTTCCACATTGGCCGGTAGATCGGACGGTCGAACATTTATTTGAGCAGGTGATGTTTCTGTCCCTCGAAGCGCAGTCCGTCGATCAGATTCCGTTCGTTTGGTTTTGGCCCAAAGGCGCCTCGAGTTGCGCCATGGTAACCCACGATGTGGAAACAACCAGCGGCGTTCTCAATTGCCCTTATCTCATGGATACGGAAGACCAGTTCGCCATCCAAGGGTCGTTCCAACTGATTCCCGAGGAGCGTTATGAGGTGACCGACGCCTTGCTGGACTCCATACGCCGCCGGGGTTTCGAAGTAGGCGTGCACGACCTCAATCACGATGGCCATCTATACCGGGACAGAGAGCAATTCCTCGAGCGCGTCAAGAAGATCAATTCTTACAAGATAAAGTTCGGCGCCTCGGGATTTCGATCTGGAGTTCTATACCGAAAACAACTCTGGTTTGACGCCTTAGACTTTTCTTACGAGATGTCTGTTCCGAACGTGGCCCACTTGGATCCGCAAAGGGGCGGATGCTGCACGGTTACGCCGTACTTCGTGGGTAAGATTCTCGAGCTACCTCTAACCATGACCCAGGACTATACGTTGTTCCACATTCTCAACCGCGAATCGATCGACCTGTGGAAGACCCAAATTGACCTGATCATGGAGAAACATGGCCTGATCAGTTTCAATATCCACCCCGATTATCTTGATAGCCCGTCGAGACGAAGCGTTTTCGAAGCTCTGCTGGAACACTTGTCCAGCTTACGGAGAGAAAAGGGGCTTTGGATTACGACCCCGGGTGAGATCAATCGCTGGTGGAGGCAACGATCGCAAATGAAGCTGGTGAGAGACGGCCACGATTGGCGGGTGGAAGGTCCAGGCAGCGAGCGTGCCTATGTAGCGTACATAGGGCAGAATCAGGGACAGATCCGATATCTGGGTCCTCGCACGCAATGATTGCGAGTGCGCATGAAGTAAGCTCCGCTGGGGTATGGGTTAGTGACCCCGCGAGTTATTTCTGGCTTGATTTGGCGGATGGTACCACGATGGAGCATAGATATCTATCCGAAACCGGCGTCGAACTGCCCGCGAGTGGCCTCGGAACTTGGAACTACACGGGAGGCATCGAACCACTTCGGACCGGAATCGCTTTGGGAGCTTGCTTCATCGATACCGCGGAATCCTACGGCACAGAGGAGGTCGTCGGTCGAGCGATTCAGGGAAATCGTAAAGCAGTCTTTCTGGCAACCAAAGTGTCGCCCCGACATTTTCATCACGCTGACGTCATTACCAGTGCCGATCGAAGTTTGAGGCGACTCAACACGGATTACATTGACCTCTATCAACTGCACTGGCCCAATTACACGATTTCGATTGCAGAGACCGTTGGGGCCATGGAACTGCTGGTCGATCGGGGCAAGGTGCGGTTTATCGGGGTCAGTAACTTTCACCTGCGGGACCTGAAGAATGCCCAGAAGGCAATGACCAAGCACAAGATCGTCTCGAATCAGGTTCGTTACAACCTGATCGACCGCACCATCGAGCTCGGATTGTTGGACTATTGCCGTCAGCAGAAGATCACGGTGATCGCCCACAGCCCTCTGGCCTCTGGCCCGTCCAGCATCACCGCCCAAGATCCGGAGGGAGTTCTCGAGAAGGTAGCCAAAAACCGGTCGAAGAGCGCCGTGCAGGTGGCGATCAATTGGTGCATCTCGACACGGGGCATTGTGACCATCCCCAAGGCCAATTCGATGGAGCATGTAAAGGAGAACTGCGCTGCCTCGGATTTTGCCTTGTCGGTAGAGGAGGCACGATTGCTCGAAACCAAAATCAAGTTCAGCAGACGCGGGCCGTTCGAACTTGCATTGCGCCGCATAGCCCGACACGGCCTGCAGATGATCGGAAAGAATCAATAAGTTTGGGAAACAACAAAAGAGGTTACGAGGAGCGATATGCAGGGATGTAATGTGACCATTATCGGTGCAGGTCCGTACGGACTTGCCTCGGCTGCCTACCTGCGATCAGCAGGTGTGGAAACGCGCGTTTTCGGCGAGCCGATGGAGTTTTGGAAAGAGCAAATGCCAGTCGGCATGTGTTTGCGATCGAGTTGGGGTGCATCGACAATTGCCGATCCCAAGCAGGCGCTAACATTTGACGAGTACTGTCTCCAAAGCGGCAGCCGCCCGTCGAAACCGATCCCCCTCGAGCGCTTCGTTGACTATGGCCAATGGTACCAGGGCGCGGCCGTTCCAGGTCTTGATCGCCGCAAGGTCACCCATATTGATCTCGAGGACCGCGGATTTAAGTTAACCTTGGCAGACGGCGAAACGTTCCTATCTCGCCGAGTAGTGTTGGCGACGGGCATCAGCACCTTCGCCAGGCGTCCTGCGGAGTTTGTCGGGATTCCTCCCGAGCTGGCCTCGCATTCGAGTGAGCAAAAGGACCTCAGGAAGTTTAGGGGGCAGCGCGTCATCGTCGTCGGTGCCGGGCAGAGCGCTCTGGAATCGGCGGCCCTCTTCAAGGAAGCGGGGATTGAGGTCGAAGTGATCGGGCGGCAAAACACCCTGAATTGGGTGGGCTTGCATCCCCGGCTGCATCATCTAGGCGCAATTTCCAAGCTTTTGTATTCGTCACGAGATGTTGGACCGGCGGGCATCAGCCGCTTAGTGGCGATGCCGCATCTGTTCCGCCGATTTCCGCGACAGTTCCAAGATCGCACGGCGTACCGTGCAATCCGTCCGGCGGGCGCCGGATGGCTGCGTCCTAGGCTGGTGGGAGTGCCCATTACGCTCGGACGCCACATCAATTCCGCAACGGTCAAAGGCAGTCAACTCCATCTAAAACTGGACGACAGAAGTGAGCGGTTGGTCGACCACGCGTTGCTCGCCACAGGATACCGCGTCGATGTCTCCCGGTATGCTTTCCTGTCTGAGTCGTTGTCGAAGCGACTGGAGACCGTGAATGGATATCCGGTGCTGAAGCGGGGACTGGAATGTTCAGTCCCTGGGCTACATTTTGTCGGTAAACCTGCTGCGTGGAGCTTCGGGCCGCTCCTCGGGTTTGTTTCGGGAACAGAGTTCGCTGCCAATGAACTGGTTTACTCCTTCCATCATCGCAACGGGACCCGCTGATCCGGCGAGTGCCGTTCGGGACCGACCGAAGCCAACGCCTGGCACGGTCTGTTCCACGAACGGAACCGTCGGAGCGGTGGTCGCCGGAGGTGACTATCAAGGTCTCGGCATTGTCCGGAGCCTCGGCCGGCAGGGTGTCCCGGTGTGTGTCGTCGACGACGAACTTTCGATCTCCCGCTATTCCCGCTATTGCACCCACTTTGTGAGGCTTCCTGACCTGCGCAGCGAGCGGGCCGCCGTCGACAGCATCCTGGAGGCCGGGAAGCGGCTCGGCCTGAACGGTTGGATCCTTTACCCCACGCGGGAGGAGCTGGTGGCTGCCTTCTCGCGGAACCGATCGGAGCTGAGTCAATTGTTTCGCGTGCCAACCCCGGAGTGGACCGCCGTCCAATGGATGTGGGACAAGCGCAACACGTACCGATTAGCGCAGGAGCTGGGCATTCCGATTCCTCGAACCTGCTATCTCGATCACATCGATCAATTGGCCGCGCTTGACGGCCTGACGCCTCCCTTCGCCATTAAGCCCGCAATCAAAGAGCACTTTGTCTATGCCACCAAGGCAAAAGCCTGGTCTGCAAACAACCGCGCCGAGTTGCAGTCCCTGGTTCAGAAGGCATCGGAGCTGGTGGGTCCGGGCGAAATCATGGTGCAGGAGTTTATCCCCGGCGGCGGAGGTCAGCAGTTTGCCTATTGCGCTTTCTTCCGTGATGGTCAGGCCGTGGGAAAGATGGTGGCGCAACGCCGGCGTCAGCATCCCCTTCAGTTTGGCAGGGCGAGTACGTACGTCGAGACCGTGGACCTCCCGATCCTCGAGGAGCTTTCGGAACGTTTTCTGCGTGAGATCGATTACTACGGCTTGGTCGAGGTGGAATACAAGCTGGATCCTCGCGATGGTCAATACAAACTACTCGACGTGAATGCCCGCACTTGGGGTTATCATAGTCTGGGTGCTACTGCGGGCGTGGATTTCAGTTACATGCTCTACGCAGACCAAATCGGAATGCCGGTCACACTCAGCAAAGGCAAGCCAGGCGTGGGGTGGCTACGCATGACTACGGATGTTCCCGCATCGCTCATTGCGCTTCTCAAGGGCGAACTCGATCTCGGAAACTATCTCCACTCTTTGAAAAACTGCCGAGTCGAAGCTGTGTTCACGCACGAGGACCCGCTTCCGGGGCTCGCGGAAATCTTTCTAATTCCATATCTTATGATCAAACGGGGGTTTTGATAGGGCGGCCCTACTAGACGCGTAGGAGACCAAGAAGATGATCGGGAGTATGACAGCGGCCGCAAAAGCCAGCTCCGCCTCCGACCTTCCGCTCGGCGCGAAGGCGCAGGCAGGTGCGACGAAAGCCTATGAATTCAATCCTTTATCCGATCCTCGCTGGGAGATTTTCACCGAAAAACATCCTCAAGCTTCCGTATTCCACAGTACCAGCTGGCTGAGAGCATTACAGACAGCCTATGGATATGAGCCGCTCGGTATTACATCCTGCGCACCGGGTGCGGCTCTAGACAACGGTCTCATCTTTTGCCGCATCAAGAGTCGGTTGACAGGCTGGCGATTTGTCTCCCTGCCTTTTTCGGATCATTGCGAAGCTCTGGTCCATAACGCCCGGGAACTGGATGATCTGCTCTCGCACATGACGCAATATGTCGATTCCGGCCCGTGGAGGTACGTTGAGATCCGGCCAATCTCCAATCAACCGGGAAGTCAGAGCGCACTCTGTGCGCAAACCTATTGGCTGCATCGCCTGGATCTCGGTAGAAGTAAGCAAGAGTTGTTTTGCAGACTTCAGAGGGATTCCATACAAAGAAAGATTCGACGAGCCGAACGGGAGAATCTGCGGTACGAGGAGGGAAGGTCCGAAGCTCTGCTTGAGAAATTTTACGATCTACTCGTATTGACCAGACGACGGCAATATTTGCCGCCGCAGCCGTTATCCTGGTTTCGCGCCCTGGCTTCGACGTTTGGGGACAAACTGAAGATCCGCGTGGCTTCCAAGGACAATCTACCTGTTGCCAGCATTCTGACCATGACCCATAAGAACACCCTGGTTTACAAGTACGGTTGTAGCGATGCCCGGCTTCACCGATTGGGGGGAGTCGCATTCTTGTTGTGGAAGTCCATCGAAGAGGCCAAAGACCTGGGGCTTGAGCATTTTGACATGGGACGTTCTGATAGCGATAACCTTGGACTGGTTTCATTCAAGGAGCGTTGGGGGGCGGTCCGCACCCGATTATGCTACTGGAGGTATCCCCATGGACCAGTGAGGGATTCCGAGTCTTGGAAGAGAGATTTCCTCCGGCGAGTGGTTCCCATGACGCCGAACTTTGTCCTGAAATCGGTGGGCAAGCTTCTCTATGGGCATATCGGCTGAGTCACTCCGATGTGCCGCATCTGTTCTGGGCAGCACCTTAGCCCGGAATCGGTGAAAGTGCGGCCTTTATGGTGGCTCGCTTGCAACGGCAAGGCGAGGCTCAAGGAACGATTCCAACCGGGCACTCATAGGGGGTGTGCCCTGAGCCAGTTTATGACCTGATCCGCGCTCTCATTGGGCGGGAAGACTGGATAGAAGACGTGCTCGATTCTGCTGCCACGAACGATCAGGGTCAAGCGCTTTACAAGCCTGACTCCTTCTACGACAAACGTCGGCAAACGCAATGCATTGCACAGTCGAAACTCGGAATCACTCAGAACTTCGAATGGAAGGTGGAGCCGATTGGCCATCTCTTGCTGATACTCGGTGGTCTGAGTGCTCAATCCAAACACCTCGACCTTTCGATCCCTCAGGTCCTGATAGTGATCCCGAAAGCCGCAGCTTTGCGGAGTACAGCCGCGAGCGCCAGGGATCTGATCCCAGCCTTCTGGAAGAGGTCTTCCCGGCACCCCCGTCATCGGATAGCAATAGATGACGGTTCTCGGAGCGCTCAGTTCTCCGAGATCGACGATCCTGCCCCCGGTCGAGGAGAGAGAAATGTGGGGGAGGGGCATTCCCATTAGATGTTCGGCTGCCCCATCGTCGAGAGGCTTGGGAAGATCGGGAGGAAGTGGGAAGTCGATAGGTTGCTGTTCCGCCATGGGTCGTTGGTCCGTGGAACTAAGGCAGTGCCGCCTGCGGTGGCCAGAGGACTACCCGGCACAGCCGAGTTACCGTGCCTGGCCTTCGGAGCCGCCGCATGCCGTGCGTGTATGTTGCTGTCAATGAATAACTTAGCGTATAGCGTGCGACTCTGGGCATAGCCTGTTCGTGCAGTGTGGGCTGCTGGGGTAACGTGCTATTATAATTAAAGCTTCCCCCGCAACCTTAGTCTGTTCAATCAGGTGAACAATACCTTAAACCTGAACCCCCAAGGAAGGCTTTTCATAACCATGTTAGATACCGCAATTGTTGGCGCCGGCCCTTACGGCCTTTCCATGGCAGCACATTTCAAAAACCACGGTATTTCCTTCCGTATCTTTGGCCGCCCTATGGACAGCTGGCTGGCCCATATGCCGAAAGGCATGTTCCTCAAATCGGACGGTTTTGCCTCGAACATCTACGATCCGAATGCCGAGCTCACGCTCGAGCGCTTTTGTGCCGAGAGACAGATCAAGTACGCCCACACCGGCATTCCGGTGAGCCTTGATACTTTCAGCTCCTATGGTCTGGCGTTCCGCGAGCGGATGGTTCCGGAGCTTGAGGAGAAAATGGTGGCCAGCGTGGAGCCTTTGCCGCAGGGATTTCTGCTTCGCCTGGAGGACGGCGAAACGATTTCCGCTCGCAGAGTCATATTGGCGGTTGGAATTACTCACTTTGCGTGGGTGCCGGAGACCCTGGTGCAATTGCCGGCGGAATTCCTCTCCCATAGTTATCGCCATCGCGAGCTTGACTCGTTCAA
>Ga0187783_10002649_pt1 | contig 13264 bp, 11 predicted proteins | sample 1015_SJ02_MP02_2_FD_132471 | JGI IMG/M metagenome (GOLD analysis project Ga0187783, IMG submission 132471) | Tropical peat soil microbial communities from peatlands in Department of Meta, Colombia - 1015_SJ02_MP02_20_MG | ecosystem: Environmental > Terrestrial > Soil > Wetlands > Peat | place...
GGACGATGAGCGGCGGAACATGGCCGGCGTTCGAGAACGACAGCGTGCGGGCCCAGGCGTCATAGACCAGGTAGGTGCAGCTCACTGTCGGCGGGTCGGCGACGGCGAATCCGTGCGCCTCAGCCGCCGCAGGGCCGAGGGACCGGACCCAGTCATCGAGCTTGCGCAAGATCTCGGCCGGTGACTTGTCATCCTGGGCGAACGCGCGGAGCGCCGCGCGGAGCTGGCCCATCACCGCGGCAGCCCTGGCGCCGCGGCCTTCCACGTCGCCGATGACGATGCCCACCCGTCCGGCCGACAGCGGGATGATGTCATACCAGTCGCCGCCGACCTGGGTCTGAATGCCCTGGCCATGAGTCTCCAGCGGCTTGGCAGGCACGTACTTGTAGGCGACTTCGAGCCCATCGACGAATGGCGGGTCCTTCGGCAGCAGGCTGGTCTGGAATGCCAGCGCCGTGCGGCGCTCCTCCTCGAACAGCAGCGAGTTGTCGATCGCGATTGCCACCCGGCTGGCGATCGCGCTGAGGAAGTCGCGGTCATCGGCGCCGTAATGCCGCTCCTCGCGGTCGGTCAGCCAGGACAACGCGAGGCTCATCACGCCCAGCAGCTCCCCGCGGGCAATCAGCGGGGCCGCCATGACCGAGGTCAGCTTGATGTCGGCGCAGGTCCGGTCGCTCTCCGGCCTCGGCGCCGGGAAGCTCTGCTCGGCCAGGTCCGGCACGACCACGGTGTCCTGCGCGGACATCGCCAGCTCGCAGAAGTGGCCCTTCGGGTAACTAATCGGCTCGCCGGTCAGCGCCCAGGTGCCAGGTTCTGGCATCCAGCCGCGGGAGTGCAAGTGCGCGCGGCGGACCAGCGTGTCCCCATGCCAGAGGTCAATGAAGCAATGGTCGGCAAACTGCGGGACGAGAGTCTCGGCCACCTGCCGCAGCGTGACATCAAGTTCGAGTGAACTGGCCAGCCGCTCGCCGATGCGCTCCAGCAAGCCGATCCGGTCACTGGCCCGCTGGCCGCCACGCCTGGTCGCCTCCCTGGCCATGATCACGATCCCGGTGACCTCACCGTCCTGGCCGCGCAGCGGAGCGGCATGGGCCCGGACGAAGACACGAGACCCGTCCAGCCGCTGGCTCGCGAACGTCCCCTCCCAGGGCCAGCCGCGCAGCACGTTGTCGGCCATGTGCTGGACGGTCGCGGCGTCCGACTGCTCGATCCCGAGCGACAGCAGGGACCGGCCAGCCAGGTGCTGCGAATCATCGGGGAAGCCGAACAGGGCGACAGCGAAGGAGTTGGCGTAGAGCAATGTGCAGCTCGTGTCGGTCACGACGACGCCGGTGGCGACCTGATTGAGCACCTCAGCCGCGGTCAGCACCGGCTGTGGCGCCTCTGGTGGCGGGCTCATCTCCGGCTCACCGCGCTGTCACAGGCGCGTGACGAATACGTGCGCAGCGATATCGGCAGGCAACTCGGCCCCGACGTCACCGACCCTGTCCGCACCTGTCACCCGCACACCATTGTCACTGGCCGCAAGAGTAACCTCGCGTCCGGGTTGTATCCCAATGTTCTTGAGTCTAAGCATCAGCGCGGCATCGCTTTGAACCTGCTCACTGATGCGGCTGACCATGACCTGCTCACCTGCGGGAACGGCGATTCCCGTCATCGCGATGTCCGGCTCGGCGGTCGCCTCGGCTGAGCGCTTAGTAGCGTCCTCGGGTACGCCCAGCTCCGCCAGCCCAGGAATGACATTTCCGTGCGGGCAACGCACCGGATAATCAAGAAGCTCGACCAGCCGCCGTTCCACATTGTCGGAAATAACGTGCTCCCATCGGCACGCCTCGATGTGGACTTCTTCCCACGGCAAGCCGATCACGCTGACCAGCAGGCACTCGGCCAGCCGATGCTTGCGCATGACCCGCATGGCCAGCTCCCTGCCGGTGGCGGTCAAGGCGAGCTGGCGGTCGCCTTCGACGCGCAGCAGGCCGTCACGCTCCATCCTGGCGACGGTCTGGCTGACCGTCGGGCCGCTCTGGGACAGCCGCTCGGCGATGCGCGCGCGCAGCGGGACAATACCCTCTTCTTCGAGCTCAAAGACGGTCCGAAGGTACATCTCGGTCGTATCGATTAGGCCATGGGCGGTCACAAGCAATTACCTCCGGCATCGATGCTATGCCGACCCGCCTGCGGCGCGTACTAATCAGACAGACGGCTGGCCTGGGGCCGGGCAAGTTGCCGGGTCGGCCGTGTTTCCGTCCTGAGCGCTCAGGGAGCGAGGCGGCTGACGCTCCAGGACGACCCCAGCCTGGTGTATCGGAACCTGTCGTGCAGCCTGCTCGGCCTGCCCTGCCAGAACTCCATCCGGTCAGGCCGCAGCTGGTAGCCGCCCCAGAATTCCGGCATCGGCACCTCGGTACCCTCAGGCCAGCGCTGCTCCAGCTCCGCGTAGCGGTCGTCGAGTTCTGCGCGCGAGGCCAGGACCGTCGACTGCCGGCTAGCCCAGGCGCCGAGCTGCGAGCCGCGCGGCCTGCTGTGAAAGTAGGGCTCGCTGTCGGCGGCGGACAGCGGCGCCACCGGGCCTTCGATGATCACCTGCCGGTGCAGCGCGTGCCAGGGGAACAACAGGCACCCCTGCGGCACCTCGGCCAGGTCGCTGGCCTTGCGGGACGTCCGGTTGGTGTAGAAGGTAAAGCCTGCCGGACCGGACGCCTTGAGCAGCACCATCCGGGCCCGCGGCAGCAGCTCCGCGGACACAGTGGCCAGCACCATCGCGGTTGGCTCAGGCAACCCGGCCCTGACCACGTCGGCCATCCACTGCTCGAACAGTTCCACTGGCTCGGCCGGCAGCATGGCTTCATCGAGAGTGCCCGGCAGGCCAGGTTCCGGCCAGCTGTCAGCACCAGATCCAGGGTCGGCGTGTGCTGTCGGCTCCACGGGTATTGATCCTCTCGCATCCTCCGGCACGCTGCCATGGGCCGGCCTGAAGCGGCTCGCCGGCCACGGGCGGGCCGGGTTACCGGTCCGTAGCGAGTGCGCGATTGAATAGGGGCGCAGGTCGTAAAAGGTGCGCTGGCCCCCGCCGCTCGACAAGCGGCCTGACCTCCCGGCCAGCCTGCCGGCCCGCCGCTGACAAGGAGACGGAGGAAGGGCGAATGTCCGACTTTGTGCCTGGGCTGGAAGGCGTAGTCGCATTCGAGACCGAGATTGCCGAGCCCGACAAGGAAGGCGGATCACTCCGGTATAGGGGCGTCGACATCGAGGAACTTGTCGGCCACGTCTCCTACGGGCACGTCTGGGGCCTGCTGGTGGACAACAAGTTCGCGCCGGGACTGCCTCCGGCCGAGCCGTACCCGATCCCGGTCCACTCCGGCGACATCAGGGTCGATGTGCAAAGTGCCCTGGCCATGCTCGCTCCGGCCTGGGGCATGCGCCAGCTGCTGGACATCGACGATGAGCAGGCCCGCGATGACCTGGCCAGGGCCTCGGTCATGGCGCTGTCCTTCGTCGCGCAGGCGGCCCGCGGTCTGGGCCTGGCGATGGTGCCGCAGCGGCGAGTCGACGAGGCTAGGACGATCACCGAACGGTTCATGATCCGGTGGCGTGGCGAGCCCGACCCCAGGCACGTGAAAGCCATCGACGCGTACTGGGTCTCGGCGGCTGAGCACGGCATGAACGCCTCGACGTTCACCGCGCGGGTAATCGCCTCCACCGGCGCCGACGTTGCCGCCGCGCTGTCGGGCGCCGTCGGGGCAATGTCCGGGCCGCTGCACGGCGGCGCGCCGGCTCGCGTGCTGCACATGATCGAGGAGGTCGAGAAGACCGGCGATGCCGCCTCCTATGTCAAGAAGACGCTGGACAGCGGCGACCGGCTGATGGGCTTCGGACACCGGGTGTACCGCGCCGAGGACCCGCGCGCCAGGGTGCTCCGGCGGACCGCTAAGGAGCTCGGCGCACCTCGGTATGAGGTGGCCGCCGCGCTGGAGCAGGCTGCCCTCGACGAGCTGCACGCCCGCAGGCCCGACCGCGTGCTCGCCACCAACGTCGAGTTCTGGGCGGCGATCATGCTGGACTTCGCCGAGGTCCCGGCACACATGTTCACCTCGATGTTCACGTGCGCGCGGACCGCAGGCTGGGCGGCGCACATCCTCGAGCAGAAGCAGACCGGCAGGCTGGTCCGCCCGAGCGCCAACTATGTCGGGCCCAAGGCCCGATCCGTGCGCGACGTGCCGGGCGCAGACGAGGTATTCGACCAGGACGTCTGAGTAAACCGGGGGATCGATGCAGGACGACATCGTCATACCTGCCGAGCTGCTGCCTGCCGACGGCCGGTTCGGCAGCGGACCGACCAAGATCCGGCCCGCGCAAGTGGACGGGCTGGCCGCAGTCGGGGAGAGCCTGCTTGGCACCTCGCACCGGCAGGCGCCAGTCCGCAACCTGGTGCAGCGGGTCAGGGAGGGGCTGGCGATGCTGTTCGACCTGCCCGACGGCTACCTAGTCGCGCTCAGCAACGGCGGCACCACCGCGTTCTGGGAAACGGCCGCCTTCGGCCTGATTTCGCGGCGGGCCCAGCACTTGAGCTTCGGCGAGTTTTCTTCGAAATTCGCCAAGGTGACCCAGGCGGCGCCGTGGCTGGCCGATCCGTCGCTGATCCAGTCGGCACCGGGAACGCATCCCTCTCCCGTCGCCGAGGCAGGCATCGACGCCTACGCGCTGACGCATAACGAGACCTCGACCGGGGTCGCGATGCCGATCCGCCGGGTGCCAGGAGCCGACGACGAGGCCCTGATCCTGGTCGACGCCACCAGCGCCGCGGGCGGGATGGCTGTGGATCCGGCCGAGTTCGACGCGTATTATTTCGCGCCGCAAAAGTGCTTTGCCTCCGATGGCGGGCTGTGGCTGGCCCTGCTCTCTCCGGCCGCGCAGGAGCGGGCGGCCCGGATCGCTGCTAGCGACCGGTACATTCCCGCGTTCCTGTCGCTGCAGACGGCGATCGAACAGTCGAAACTGCAGCAGACCTACAACACCCCGGCGCTGGCCACGCTGTTCCTGCTGGCCGAGCAGGTCGACTGGATGCTTGCGCTGGGCGGGCTGGCGTGGGCGACCGAGCGGACCGCCACGTCGTCCGCGATCTTGTATCAATGGGCCGAGAAGTCTGAGCTGGCGACTCCGTTCGTCGCCAATCCAGCGCAGCGATCGCAGGTGGCACCGACCATTGACTTCGCCGACAGCGTGGACGCCAAGCGCCTGTCGGCTGTGCTGCGGGCCAACGGCATCGTAGACACCGGCGGCTACGCCAAGCTCAATCGCAATCAGCTGCGGATCGGCACGTTCCCTGCCGTTGAGCCCGCGGACGTAGAGGCGCTGACTGCCTGCATCGACTATGTGCTCGAGCGGCTCTAGCCCGGCGGCCAGGTCCTGACAATTATCGAGATTCACTGCTTGACACGCTTATAAGCCTCAGCCAGCTTTAATCCCAGTATCAGTCTCGCTCTGCTTGGCCAGCTTCATCCTGCTAGGCGCTTGGCGGGTTTGTCTGTGCGCGAGTTATGCCCGCAGCGCACGGTGGTGCGCCCAGAATCCACCGGTCAGCGACGGAACGGCGCAAAGCAGGGGGCTCAGCCAAGGAGGGCTGTATGGGCTTGCTTAATCGTCGCCGTACTGCCGCCATCGCCGTGCTCGGCGTTGTGGCGGCGATGGCCGCTGCTGGAGGTGGCACCGCGCTCGCCGCCCCGCAGTCGCAATCGCCACGCTTCGCGGCGATTGCTGGCAGCCTGCCGACTACCACCGACAAGGTGATCGGCGGGTACAGCAGTTCCAGGATGTCGGTGGAGGTCGCACTTGCGCCGCGGCACGAGGCAGCGCTGGCACGTCAACTGACTGACCTGTACACCAAGGGCAACAGCGACTATCACCACTGGCTAGCGCGGGGACAGTTCGATGCGCGCTACGCGCCGACCAGCGCTGAGCGCTCGGCGGTCGCCAGCTACCTGCGCGCAGCCGGACTGACCGTAGGCACGAGTGCGTCGCCGTTCCTCCTCCGGGCGACCGGCTCGAGCACGCGGATTGAGTCGGCCTTCCGCACGACGCTGAGCACCTACCGGGACGCGCGCGGCATCAGCTATTTCTCCAACTCCACGGCGGTGCGGCTGCCCGAGGCGATCGCAGGCGGCGTGCTCGGCGTCGTCGGGCTGAGCAACACGGTGAGGGTGCACACCTACCTTGCCGGCCCGGTCCGGCCGCTTGGGGCAGAAGCGCATTCGGGCAGCAGCAGCGCGAGCTGCGAGACCGGCTACGTGACTACTGCCGAGTTGTTCAACTACCTCAACACCGGCACGGGATTTCCGTATGGATACGGGGCCGGCCCTGGCTGCAGCGGGCTGACTCCCTCGCAGACCAACTCCATCTACGGCGCCCCGAATGTCGGCCCACGCGGGGAGGGTCAAGGCGTTACCGCCGCGGTGTACGAAGGATCCGCATACCAGGAATCCGATATCGACACCTGGGCGCACCAGTTCTACGGGCCGCTTTACCGGCCGCCGCTGGTGAACATCAATGTAGACGGCGGTCCGCTCAACCCGATTTGCCCGGCCGGTGACACGTGCGTGCCAGCGGACCAGGCCTACCTTGCCGATATCGAGGTGGACGCCGACATCGAGATGACCCTGACGGTCGCACCGGATGTCAGCCATCTGCTCGTGTACAACGTCCCGCTTGATGACACGGGCCAGACCGAGCTTGACGAGTACGTCGTGATGGCGAATCAGGACCTCGCCAGCACGATCAGTTCCAGCTATGGCTACTGCGCGAACGACGTCGGCGCCGCGTACGCCGAGGCCGAGAACGTCGTCTTCGAGCAGATGGCCGCACAAGGCCAGAGCGTGTTCAACTCCGCCGGCGACACCGGCGCATTCGGCTGCATTCGCGAGGACGGCACAACGCTCGTCAACGCAAGCGACCCGGCCGAGGATCCGTGGGTGACCGGCGTTGGCGGCACCTCGCTGGAGAGCGACAACCCTGGCACCAACCCGTCCCCGCAATACCCGGCCGATGGTACTGAAACCGTCTGGAATGTCGACAACCTCTGCAGCAGCAGCGGGCCGTCACCAGCCAACGACAACCAGGGCGGCTTCTTCTGGTGCAACGCCACCGGGGCCGGCGGTGGCGCGCCGAGCGAGTACTGGGGCCGGCCGTCCTACCAGCGCGGCCCAGGGGTTAACAGCCCCTATGAGACCTACGCCAACGGCTCTACCGAGTGCAGCTTGGCCAGCCCGGGAACGCCGTGCCGGGAGACCCCCGACATTTCCGCCAACGCGGACGAGTACACCGGCTACACCGAGTACTGCACCGGCACTACCACCACCACACCAGGCAGTGTTTGCGCCACCTTCAGTGCCAGCGAGCCCGTGCCCGGCTGGTTCCAGATCGGCGGCACCAGCCTGTCCTCGCCCCTGTGGTCAGCGATTATCGCCGACCGCGATTCCTACCGGGGCAGCCGGACCGGCAACGTCAATGCGCTGCTCTACTCGCTGTTCAACTCCGATCCGAGCCTCTACTTCCACGACATCACTGGCATCGGGCCACTGCAGCAGGCCGCGCTTACCAACGGCCTGTTCCCCAGCACGCCCGGCTACGACATGGCGACCGGCATCGGCACGCCCAAGATGGCCGCGCTGATAACCGGCAGCTGACGCAACAACCAGCGATGGGGGACGGGCATGGCCCGTCCCCCATCGACGATCACCGCCACCATGACATTCAGCCAGGCCTGGCAGACGACCTGAGCGGCCAGCCGGCCAGCTCCTCGTACTGCGGAGCGCCGCTGGATTGATGGCTGCGGATCAGGTGAATCGACCGGGCCGTCCACTGCGTGCCGGCGAAGGACGCCAGGGCCTGGGTTAGCCGCGAGACGTTTTCTGGCTGGCGGCAACGGGCGAGCGTGAGGTGCGGCCGGTATTTCCTGCCCTCGTCGGGAGGCGGCGCACCGGCCCGGCGCGCCGCAGCGGCAACCGACGCGGCCAGCCCGGCGAGACCGCGCTGATCAGCATCGATTCCGGCCCAGAGGATGCGAGCCCTGGCGGCTGACGGAAAGGCACCAGCCCCGGCCACCGCCAGGTCCTGGTCCGGGTGCCGACCTGCCGCCCGTCCGAGCCTTGAGGTCAGGGGCGGCAGCACCAGCTCGTCGACCTCACCCAGGAAGGCTAGCGTCAGGTGCCAGGACTCGCGTCCGGCCCAGCGCAGCTCAGGTGCCGCTGCCCGGATCGGCTCGACCGCCGCGGAAAGCTCGGCTAGTGCATGGGGCGGCGGCACGATCGCAACGAACAGCCTCATGCCGCCATTGGTATCAGCAACGGCCCGGCCACACCGGATCAGGCGGTGATGCGGGCCAGCTCCGCAGGCTTCAGATAGCTCCGCACCTGGACGCCGCGCCTGTGCGCCAGCATGAAAGTGATCACCATCGTGGCCAGCACCGAGATCACGCCGCCGGCGATCATGCTCATCCGCGCGCCGTACGTCTCGGCGACCCAGCCAGCCAGTGGAGACCCGAGCGGAGTACCGCCAAGGAACACGAGCATGTACAGGCCCATCACCCGGCCACGCATATCAGGCGCGACGCGCAGCTGGGTACTGGAGTTCGCGGCTGTGGTGAACGTCAGCAGCGCCAGGCCGGTAGGCACCAGCGCGACCAGGAAGGTCAGATAGTCGGGCACGAAGCCGGTGAGTATCTCGAAAATGCTGAACGCAAACGAGGTAGCCAGCAGCAGTCGCAACGTCGGACGGCTGCGGCGGGCAGCCAGCAGCGCGCCGCCGAGTGCCCCGAGGGCGAACACAGCGGATGCCAGCCCGAACTCGCTGGCACCGGTGTGGAAGACGGTCCGCGACATCAGCGCCGTGGTCACCTGGAAGTTCATCCCGAAAGTCGCGACGAAGAAGATCAGGACCAGCGGCATCCACAGCGTGGGGCTGGCGCGCACGTACGACATCGCCTCGCGCAGCTGACCGCGTCCACGCTGAGGCCGCTGCGCGGAGTGCAGCTCCTCTGGGCGCATGAGCTTCAGGCCGATGAGCACTGCGCCGTAGGAGGCAGCATTGAGCAGGAACGCGGCCGGCGTGCCCACCGCGCCGATCACCAGTCCGGCCACAGCAGGCCCGGCGATCCTGGCCAGGTTGAAGACCGCGCTGTTCAGGGCGATGGCGTTCGCCATCCCATCCTTGCCGACCATCTCAACGGCGAAGGCCTGCCGAGTCGGGTTGTCTACCACGGTGGCCATTCCGAGGGCGAACGCGAGCAGGTAGACATGCCAGATCCGGACCGACCCGGTCAGCGCCAGGATGCCCAGGATCAGCGCGAGCGCGCCCATCGTGCTCTGCGTCACCATCAGGATGCGGCGCTTGGAGTATCGGTCAGCGATCACTCCGCCCCAGAGGCTGAACAGCAGCAGCGGCAGGAACTGCAGGCCGGTCGTGATGCCCAAGGCCGTGCCGCTGTCGTGCGTCAGCTGGAGCACCAGCCAGTCTTGCGCTACCCGCTGCATCCAGCTGCCGGTGTTGGAAACGACCTGGCCAGCCGCGAACAGCCGGTAGTTCCTGGTCCGCAGCGAGCCGAACGTCTTGCTGCCTATGCGTGGCTTGCCGGCGGGACCGGGTTGACTGCCGGTCAGGATTGGCTGAGCTTCTCCAGGATTGGCGCCGCCGCCCGCAGCGTCGCCAGCTCCTGCGGACTCAATTCCCGCAGTCGCTGCGCCAGCCACGCCTCCCTGAGCTCCCGTGACTGCTGGACCACTGCCCTGCCGCGTTCGGTGACGGTCAGCACTACCTGCCGCCGATCCGTGGCGTGCGGCGCCCGCATGACCAAGCCATGCTCGTCCAGGGCGGTGATAACCCTGGTCATCGATGGCGGTTGCACCTTCTCGTGCTCGGCCAGCTCGCCGGGCGTCATGGCCGAATGCCGCTCCAGCGCCGCGAGTGCGGCGAGCTGCGTGTCTGACAAATCGGGCTCCAGGCCCTTGGTCAGCCGCTCCGCCCGCAGTCTGCGAGCCAGCCGGCTCACCGAAATCCTGAGCGCGGTCGCCAGGCCGGCGTCGGACCTGGTCTGCTGAGGCGTGGTCATTTTCGTTAACCTGAGTCATTACTCTTGCTAACTATAGGCGGCGCTCGTACATTCCGCCACTTCAGCTAGCGGCACGGGATCTTCACGGACCGGCGCTCTCGTCGGCCGCATTCGGTCGGCGCTGACCTGTGCCGCCTACCGGATCCGCTCGGTCTGCCAGCATGGTCGCACGGCGGGCCAAGCCGCCGCGATTCGGCCGGCGGGTGCGGCCGATCGAGGCCGGCCGAGAGGGGCGATGCCAGGCCGCGACCGGCGACGCCAGGCCGCCATCAGTGCCGCCTGGCCGCTGTCGGTTAGCCTGAGGCCGTGCGAGATCCCGAACGGCCGGTCCCGCCGCCGCTGGAAGGAGACGACCGGCTGATCACAGCGATCATCACGGCCGCATGGCTGGTGGCCCTGATCGTCCTGCTGATCGTGCGCGACGGCCTGCCGACGGCGGACCGGTGGTGGATCTGGGTGGCGGCGCTGGGAACTGCGCTTGGCCTGTTCGGCCTTGCCTACGTGCCTTATCTCAAGCGGTCACGCAGCCGGGCAGCCGCTCGCCGCGCGGCAGCGCGGCGGCCGGATGCAGCCGACCGGTAGCCGCTGCCCTGGATCACGAATCGTGGTCCAGTGACTCGAAGACGGTGTCTGCCAGCGAAACTCCAGGCATATCGACCAGGTCGTACCCGACCTCATCGATGACCGGCGCGAAGGCGCCTGGGCTGCCCCTAGCGCCAGTAGCCTCAGAGTGCGCGCCGCAGCCATGATCGAGGGACACCACCCGCCCGTCATCCGGGGCGTATTCGTTCGCGCAGACGCCGAACACGCGGCCGAGCGGCCCGGCGAGCGGCGTCAGGAAGCCACAGGTGAGGCACGGGCCCGGTGCGGCCCTGGCTAGCGGCGTACCCGGTCCGTGCTCGCTCGCGTACCACCTGGCCGCGGTGGTGTCGCGGCCAATGGCCGACAGCACCCTGGTACGGCCGGATGCGACGCGCCACTCGTCATCCCGCTCCTGGGCTAGGCCAACCGACGTGCCGTTGTCCCAGTCTTCGCGGCTGGCCAAGTCCAGCACGTCGTCATCGCCCTCGAGCAGGCGCACCGGCACCAGGCGCTCGTCGTCAGTCGGGGCTGGCATCAGGTCCCCGACACCGAGGTCGCCAGGGCGGACACGCTCGCTCCATGGCACCCAGTCGGGCGCCAGCAGCGATTCTGGCCCCGGCAACAGCACCACCTCGTCGACTGTGACGGCCTTGGCGCGGGCCGCACGAGCTACCGTCACCGCCCAGCGCCACCCGGCGTAGGCAGGATCCAAGCAGCCGAACAGGTGCGTGGCGACTCGCTCATCCTCGGCCACGACGCCCACATGCTGGCCGGCGTTGCCGGTGCCAGCCAACTCCTCGGCGGCGGCGCGGGCAAGATCAGTCGCCTGCGCGCACGCCTCGTCGAGGATGGCAGCGCGTGCACGAATAGGGCTCACGTTCAGTAATTGTTCCTCATCCGGCGGCATGCACGCCTGGGCGTGCCCGTTATCCGCTAGCCGATCAATTCGGCACAGTGTTGTACAGGGTCGCTGAGGAAGAATACTTGAGCCATGGGAAACGCTGGCACGGGGGAGAGAGCCAGGCGCGCGGGCCGTTCTGTCTATACGGCCTCGCAGCGCGCCGGCCGTGCCAGTGCCGCCGCCGCTGGCAAAGCCGGCCGCCTGGTGCACCGCGTGACCGGCGCGTCGGGCGCTGGCCGCACCGGATTCTCGACCTTGCTGGAGCTGACCGCCGCGAGCGGCTTCGGCGATGCGTTCGTTGCCGTGGCGCTGGCCGGCAGCCTGTTCTTCAGCACCTCGGTGGCCGAGGCTCGAGGCCGCGCGGCCTTCGCGCTGTTGATAACTATTGCCCCCTATGCGATTCTCGCCCCGCTCATCGGACCGCTGCTGGACCGGGTCAAGCAGGGCAACAAGTTCATCCTCATGGGCACGCTGCTCGCCAGGGGACTGCTGTGCTGGGGGATGTCGGGCGCGGTTCAGTACAACGACGCGGTGACGTTGCTGCCGGCCGCGTTCGGCGTGCTCGTGCTGCAGAAGGCATACGTCGTCACCAGGGCTGCCGTGACGCCGCGGCTGCTGCCGCCGCAGATCACCCTGGTGACGGCGAACTCGAGGTCCAACCTCGCCGCGCTCATAGCCACGTCCACCGGCGCGGCTCTCGCCCTCGGCATCGACAAGATCATGGGTGGCGACGGGCACGGCGCCGCCTGGGTGCTCAGGGTTGGGACAGTGATCTACCTCGCTGCCACGGCTCTCGGCCTGCGCCTGCCCGATCGCGTCGACCCTGCCTCGCAGCGAGCCGCTGCCGAACCCGCAACCGGTGGCTTTGCGGCCGCGACGACTCGGTACGACCCGGCGGACAGCGCCACTGGCCATGGTCCGAGCGGGTCCCCCGGCGCGAGCCGGAATGGCGCGGCACCAGGGGGTGCGTCGACCGCCACCGGTGGTCACCGCCGACCAGGACAAGGGCCGGTGGCCCAGACTCTGCCGCTGCGCAGAGTCTTCGCCGTGCCGAAGATCAGCCCGGCGGTCGGCGAGGCAATGCGTGCCAACGCCTCGATCCGTGTTTTTTATGGCTTCATGATCTTTTTCCTGGCCTTCATCCTGCGCAGCGAGCATTTCGGCCACACGCCGGACACGATCAAGCTAGGCGGCCTTGCGGTCGCGATAGCCGCTGGCGGGATGCTCGGTACCGTGATCGGCTCTGCCCTGCACTCGCGCGCGCCGACCCTGATGATGTTCACCGTCCTCGGAGTTGCGACCGTGATCAGCATCGCTTGTGCCGTGCTGTTCGGGCTGTGGTCGATCCTGGTGGTGGCACTGGCGGCCGCGATCAGTCAGACGCTGGTCAAGGTCGGTCTCGATTCTGTCCTCCAGCGAGAGATTTCGGAGGAAACGCGGTCGTCCACCTTCGCCTTCTCCGAAACGGTGCACCAGCTCTCCCTCGTGGCCGGCGGTTTGATCGGCCTGCTGCTCTCGCTCACTGGCAGCGGCTTCGCCGGCCTTACCGTAGCGGCTGCCGGACTTGCGCTGGCGCTGTGCTGGCTGCTCATCACCCGCCGCCGGCGGATCCTTCGGGCGCGGCCGGCCGCTGTGAGCTCAGCACGCTAGTGCGTGCGCCATCGTCTTGCCCGGCAGCCGAA
>Ga0187783_10002650_pt1 | contig 13262 bp, 11 predicted proteins | sample 1015_SJ02_MP02_2_FD_132471 | JGI IMG/M metagenome (GOLD analysis project Ga0187783, IMG submission 132471) | Tropical peat soil microbial communities from peatlands in Department of Meta, Colombia - 1015_SJ02_MP02_20_MG | ecosystem: Environmental > Terrestrial > Soil > Wetlands > Peat | place...
AGGCTTGCAAAGTCGGTCTCTGCTCGCAATTTTTTCGTCGCGACCATCTTGGCCAAGTGATCGTCGTCGACGTCGCGTATGTAGTTAGAGCCCTGATTGATTTGGGCTACCCGAATGCCACTGCGATCGTAGCCGATCACCGAATAGCCGACTCGGGCCTTTTCGACAGCGAGGGGCAACCCTACGTATCCCAGACCGACGACGCCTACGGTCGCTGAGCGGTCGAGGATTCTGCCGAGCAGCGCTTCCTCGAAGCTCTGTTCGGTCAGTTCGGTCGAAAACTGCGCTATTGACGTCATGTCTTTATCACTCCAGACTCGGCCGAGTCGATCTCGCTCAATGATTCCAACAGCTCAATCGAATCGATTTTGCCGTCAGCTGGTTCGCCTGCCGCTTCAGACCCAGGCGGGTTCGATGCGGATGTCTGCGCTTTGCCATTTGGTTGGGCAACCGTTTGACGTTCGAAGTGGTGAGAACCGATTTGGAACGACGGGACGAGTTCCCGCAGCGCGTGCAGAGAGGCTGACTCATCAGCGATCTGGACGCTCTCCTCCAGGACCCGAAGGCCTTCTGCGAGTCTATCGTATGCGACGCTTTCAGATCTCCCGATCATGAGATGCTCGTGGCTCGTTTTTGTGAGGCCTTCCGAGCTGCTCAGAATCTCCTCGTACAACTTCTCGCCGGGGCGTATGCCCGTTTCAACGATCTGGATGTCTTTATAGGGCGTCAGCCCGGATAGTGCTATGAGCTTCTCGGCCAGCTGCAACACCCGGACTTGGTCGCCCATGTTCAAGACCAATATCTGACCGTCACGACCTATCGCCATCGCCAGCAACACGAGCGAGACCGCCTCGGGGATGGTCATGAAGTAACGCTGCATCTCGCGATGGGTGATGGTGATCGGCCCGCCTTGTTCGATCTGTCGCTTGAAAATGGGGATCACGCTGCCACGGCTGCCGAGCACATTGCCGAATCGCACAGTCACAAATTCGGTTCCGCTCTGATTGCGAAAAGACTGCGTCACGAGTTCGGCCACTCGCTTTGTAGCCCCCATGATGCTCGCCGGGTTCACAGCCTTGTCGGTCGACAGCAGCACAAATTTCGCCACACCGGAAGCTGCGGCTGCGAGCGCCACCACATGCGTTCCAAAGATGTTGTTCTTCACCGCTTCACACACGTTGTTTTCCACGATTGGAACGTGCTTGTGCGCTGCCGAGTGAAAAACGATATGGGGACGATACCGTGAAAAGACCGCGCGTATTCTGGCGGCGTCGGCCACGTCAGCCAGGATGATCTTCGTTCTCTCGAAACCAAGATTAAGGCGCAGCTCCTCATCGATCTCGAAAAGGCTATTCTCGCCGTGACCAAGCAGGAGCAGCAGGCTTGGCTTCAGCGTCACGATCTGCCGGCAGAGTTCGCTCCCGATCGACCCACCGGCACCGGTGACGAGAATGACCTGATTCTCGACGTACGGCGCGATCTGCGTGAGGTCCACGCTCACCGGATCTCTGGAGAGCAGATCTTCGGGTTGAATGGGGCGGACGCGGGCCGTCTTTGCTCTATCGTTGAGCAGCTCGAGGGCGCCCGGCAGGATCTTCACGGAGGGCGGCCCATCGGGCTCCTTGACGCTCGAGCAAGCCGCTACGACGCGTTTCACCAAGTGACCCGGAGCGCTTGGGATCGCGACAATGACCGACCCTATCCGATGCTTGCGAATCAAGGTGGGCAGGTCGTCAATCGATCCGAGCACGGGTTTACCACCGGGTGTTGCGTGGAGTATCTGGTCGTCGACGCAGCCCACGATCGCGTAAGGAAAGTTTACGTTGTCCTCGATGAGTCGAACGAATGAAACAGTTGCATCACCGGAACCGACGACGAGCGTGCGCTGCGCGTCTGGCCTCGCGCCGCGTTTTCGCCTAGCCCTGGATGACCGCCCCGCATAGACGGCAAGCCCTATCGCGAGCGCCGCAACGATCGCAGCGAGCAAGCCCGCTTGCGGTGTTAACAGCGACGTTATTCCGATGAGAGCTGCTATTTCAAGCACCGGCATCGTTATTGTGACGTCACGCCGTTCTCGTGCGGTAGCGGAGTCGTGGGCTGCTCCGTCAGGTAGTAGGTGTGGTAACCGTTCGCCGGCGTCACACGGTTCAGGACGACGCCGATCATGTTGACGCCAGGGATCGCGCTCAACTTCTGAAGCGCCTTCTTGGTTGACGGCGCATCGGTGATGCGGGCCGAGACGACGAGAACTGTGGCGTCAGCCTTGGTACCGATCACGGTCGCGTCGTGGACCGGAAGGAGAGCAGGGGTATCGAAGATGATCGCCCGATACGTCTTGCGGAGGTCACCGAGAATGGCATCCAACTTCGCGGACTGCAGCAGCTTCATCGGGTTGGGTACGGAAGTGCCGCTGCTCAACAGATCCAAGCCATCATACTTGGTATGTTGAATCGCGTCATTCAGGCTGACCTCGCCGACAAGCACGTCTGACAAACCGGGGCTCTGCTCGAGTCCCAATCTTTGATGCACGTTCGGGCGGCGCAGGTCAGCATCGATCAAGAGCACCTTGGGTTCCAATTCCGCCATGGCGATAGCAGTGCTCATCGCCACCGTGGTTTTTCCGTCACCCTGATGCGGGCTCGTTATGGCGAGCGTTTTCAGCGGCTTGTCAGACGAATACCGGAGGGCGGTGACGAGCTGCAAGAACGACTCGACCGTCAACGCCCGCAGCCAGGGCAGTTTCTTACTCGACGCGCTTGTCAGCTGCGGTACGCTGGTCAACAGCGGTAGTGGCAGCACGCGGCTGACGTCGTCCTCGTCCTTGAAAGTGCTATCGAGGAAATCGATGATAAAGACGCCGCTGATCGCCATGACCAACCCGAGGACGACTCCCAGAATGAGATTGATCCTCCAGTTCGGTTTCACAGCGACGTCGGCGGGGTTTGCAGGTTGCGTGACGGCGACATCGCTGAGCGCTGTGGTTTTTGCTACGGTCGCCTGGCTGTATTTCTGCTCCAAGGCTGAGTAGACGTCTTCAGCCATTTTTGCTTTGCGCTGCAGGTTTGCCAGTGCAACGGTTTGCGCGGGCAGCGAGCCGTTCAGCCCGTTGCTCTGTCCGAGCTCGGCATCGAGCGCGCGCATCTGCGACTGGTCACCCGCTATTTGCGACCGCAAGGCTGCCGCTTGCTGGTTGAGCTGCTGGTATACCGGGTTAGGCTCAACCACATTCCCCGATACGACCGTCGCGGATTGCTGACCGATCTCTTTTTGCAGCTGACTTTGCTGCTCCTCAAGGGCCTGCACGCCAGGATACTGCTCGGTGTATTGCTTGCGCGCAGCGTCGAGCTGCACGTTCACTTGGGCGAGTTGTGCCTGAAGCTGACCAACGACCGGATTCTGGACGATGTTCGACGAGCCGGTGATCGTCGGGCTCATCGCCCCCATCTGCGAGGTGTTGCTTGCGAGCTGCGCCTCGGCTTGCTGTTGGTCTACCTGCACCTGCGCGTATTTCTGTTCGGCGGCGGAAACGGCGCTGTCGCCTTGGGTCGCTCCGTCCGGACCTACAAACACGTTCGGGTGCGTGGCCTGGAAACGCGTGAGACCGTCATCTGCGTCGCGCATGGCAGTTTCAGCCTGTGGCATCGCCTGTGAAAGGTATGCCAATGCCGATTCTGCCTGTCCTGCGATGAGGCCGCGCTCGCTATTCACGAAAACGTTGCCGAACTCGTTCGCGATTTTCGCAGCCATTTGCGGATCGCGCCACGATACATCGAGTTCGATGATCGAACTGTTCGTAACCGGCGTCACGTTGACGTGATCCAGCAGCGATGGCACGTCCGTTTTCAGATTCAAGTTCTGAATGACTTGCTTGACGATCGGATCTTCCTGAATGAGATCTACGTACGTCTCGTTCGTCATCACGCCGTTGGCAGCCATCAGCGCATTCAAAACCGGCAGTGTCGTGTCGCCCGGCGCGACAGTATTTGCCGTCGAGGCTCCGGCGATGAACTTGATCGTCGCGGTGTAGGTCTTAGGGACCACTAAGGTCCACAGAACGACGAGACTCAGGAATCCAAAGAAGATCGCGGCGAACAAACGCTTCCGTCGGATCAGCGTGCCGAGAATCGAGCCGAGGTCCGGGTCTCCCGCAGGCTCTTGTGGAGTCACGGGAAATCCGGATGTCAGCTGGGGTTGCGCACCACGTAGGCTCGGGCCGAAGTACATGGGGTTATCGTTCCTTTTTGTATCGTAGCGTTAAGGAGTAGGTTCGCCCGCGCACCCAGATGAGGGGCACGGCTGCGGGATCGTCGGGTCTCCGCTCATCTTGACGTTGACGAGGTCCGCTGCCATGGTGCTGTCATGAGCCTGTCCGGGATTCCACGACGGCGCCGCTGGAAACAGTGTTTCGTTGGCTGCGCTCCTCGAGGCGATATAGTTCAGCAGCGTTTCTTCGGCTCCGTTGGGCGAGTTTTGGAGCGTACCGTACCATTCCACGAGCTTGTTGAAGTTCCAATCGTCGAAGGCAGTCTCACCCAAGGGCGAATTGTTGAACACGTAGAGCGCGACCGCCGCACTATAGACGTCGCTTGGATTCATGCCGTTGAGGTAATGGTTGCGGCTTGGGTTGCGGCCCGCGAATTGGATCGTCCACGCCTCGGCGCCAGCGCCAGTCGTGGCGACCACGATGTAGTTGCGTCCTGCCACCATGGTGTACGTCGGGTTCGGCACGCTGGGAGTCGCGGTCGAGTCTGGCGTTATGTCGATTGCGCCAGCCCCATCCGCGGTCGTGGTCCCAGCCTGTGCAGAGCACCCGCACGAGAACACAACTCCGGCGTCGGATGCTGGATCGTAAGTGTAGACCGGGTACGACCCTCCACTCGAGACCTGCATCGTGTCGGTCAGGCCTGGGCTCAAGGTGGGCGACGGCTGCGGCGAGGGGTTGTTGATCGGCCCGGTGCCGGAACCACTGCCGCCGCCGCCTCCAGTGCTGCAAGCGACGATCAAGGCACAGGCGGCTATTGCGCCAAAGCCGGCGAGAGAGATTGCGGTTGTCTTCCTGTTCATGTGGTGTTCAGATTCCTCTTTCTGATCAGATCGATATGGACTACGGCACCAACAGTCGGAGAGTGGAGAGCAGGTAGTACGCACCCTGGTTGATGATGCCGCCGGGCTGCCCAGGCGCTCTTCCCTTCATCGACGGCACAAACACCAGATCACCCTTCTGCATCACCAAATCTTTGCTTAGGTCGCCGCCTTCGAGCGTCTTGTAAAGATCGATGTGGAGCGGTTCCGACTTGCCTTGGGGATTTACGCGCGTGACAGTGATGTTGTTAAGGTCGGCGTTGCTCCCGACGCTCGTGCCGGCCATCGCTATCGCCATCGAAAGCCTGTCTCCATCGCGAAGGTCGACTTCACCGGGATGATCGACAGCCCCGACAACCTGGACCGCGATAGTCAGCGGCGACGGGATATAGATGATCGACCCATCCTCTACGGGGAGGTTGAGCGATGTGTCGCCCTGATGGAGGAGCCGTTCGAGCGACACCTGGGTCACCTGACCGGACGCGTCAGATACGCGGGCATCAGGATAAGCCCCCTCTACCGGATTGATGTTACCCGCCGCCATGATGGCGTCGGTAAGGCGCCCTGTTGTCGGGAGCGGATACTTACCGGGCGTTTTCACGTCTCCCAAGACCATGACGTTGACCTGACCGACCTGAGAGACGGCAACGGTCACCTGAGGGTGCCGAATGTATTTTTCGAGCGCGCCCTTGATCGTCTCTGCAGCTTCATCCGGGCTTTGCCCAGCGACATGAACCTTACCGATAAGGGCGAGGTCGATCGTGCCGTCCGGTAAGACGATTACTGGGCCGGTTAGCGTCTGCTCGCCGTAGACAACGACGTTCAACGCATCGCCGCTGTGGATCACGTAGGGCGCGTCGGCGCGCGACATTGACGAGAGTATGAAAACGAGCGCCAAGCAGGCGAGCCCGAACAACGAACGACGGAACATCTCTGGTAGATTCACAGGTTTTTGCCCATCTCTCTCAAGTTTGCCGCGAGGTCTGTTTCGGATCCGTTCTTCGCATCTCGCACGCCCGAGCCGCGGTGTGGCGTTCTCGCGAGCAACCTACCGCCCAAAGTCGGGTCGACAAATGCTTGACCTCGAGCAAGGTTCTCGAGCGCGGCGATCAGCATGCTTAACGTCGCGGCGGTACTGACCGCTCCCTTGCAACCGGCGAGAAGCGCCTCGCGAGCTTTATCCAAACGATCGACCGCCACAAGAGCGCAGAGGGGAAGCTCGGGGACGACGTGCCGCATTTCGCGCAGTGTCACCATCGGGTCATTTGTTTGACCGTCCAGCGAGACAAGTATCACCGAAACGGGCGCGTCGAGCAGCAAGCGAGCATCGCGAGCACTGTGGCCGTGGCTGCGGACTACTGTTATCGCACCGCTCTCGTCAAGCACGCTTGCGAGCGCTTCGCGGAAGAGCAACTGGTCGTCAAAATAGGCAACGCGGACCTTCCCGTCCGAGTTCCCCGGATTTGATGTCATCTTGGCTGTCATTGTACCGTTCGCAAAGAGCCCCGAACTAGAACGTTACCGCCCGCGCGGCCGGGTAAACGGGCCCGAGCCGCGGTTGATCCTTAGGACCTCGGTCCTATTGCAAAAGCCACACATCGGCGGGCACAGGGAGCGCTTGGGCCATGTTAGTTTCATACGACGTGGGTATACTGTGTGGAATGACGGTGCGTGCTAGACTTCTCTGCTTGACCGCGCTTATCGCCGTAGCCATTCTCTTGGCGGGGGTGACCGGCTGCGGCGGATCCTCAGCTGGCCCAAGCACGCCGATCGGGCAAGCGCCGCCCCCACAGCCATCGCCGAGCCCAAGCATCGGTCTGTCTTCGTCTCTAGAGTTCGCTAATGAAGGCGGCGTTGTCGGCCAGCCTGACGCTTTCACCCCAGTGTCAGGTGACACCCCGGTTGGCGGCAATGGAAATCCAGTTGACGGAATCACCTGCGACCCGGTGATGTCGAATAACTATCATATTCACATTTTCTTGGGCGTCTACGTGAACGGTAACCAGTATGCGCTGCCGATCGCTCTCGGCATGGTCGACCCGGGCGCACCTGTCGATGGCTTCATCAACTCCGCGCAATGCTTCTATCATATACATACGCACGATTCGTCAGGCATCGTGCACGTCGAGGATCCCGATCCAAGCGGCGTTCCGATAACGGGCACGCTGCATACCCTCAAGAACGTGCTCGACATTTGGGGGATCACGATGGACGGGACGCATTTTGGCCAGTTTTCTGGCCCGGTCGTGGTCCTGACCTCGGGGCAGGTCTATCGCGGCGACCAGAACAACGGCGACGTTCCCTCGAGCACCTACACCTTCTATAGCGGCGACCCGAACAGCATCCCGCTGTACTCTCATGAGGTGATTTGGGTGCTTGTCGGTCCCACGTATCCACCTTCGCTCGACGGCGTGAGCTTCTACACCGAATTCTAAAGCAGCTTCAGGCTCGGCCGTAGGCGGGGGGTCTACACTTCCCCAGCTTGGGATCTGTCCTCGAGTTCGGCCGTCGCTTCTTCGTAGGCTTGGCGCAGCGCGAGCAGGCCGCTGTGCCGATGGGCATCGCGCTCGTCTGGGGCCAAGTCCGCGCCGATGTCCCCGGTTTCGAACACCCCGTACTTCTGCTCGAGGCTTCGGACGAAGGTGTCGATGTCGTTGCGCACCTCGTCCACTTCCTTTATATAGCGCTGCAGCTCGGAGGTGGGTGAGTGCTCGACAGCCGCTACCCGGTCCGCATCGTCCGCCACGGTGAACTTCTTCCACCGGGCGACGAGGGGATCGACCCGTTCCCAGGCTTCTTCCGTCATGACGTCAGGTATTGTCTGCGAAGTTGGTCGAGAAGCACGGCTAGGAGTATGACCGCACCCAGTACCACATCCTGCGCATAAGACTGAACTCCGAGCAGGTTCATCACATTATAGAGCATTCCGATGAGCAGCGCCCCCACAAACGTGCCCCCGATCGAGCCTCGTCCCCCCATGAGCGACGTTCCGCCGACGACAACGGCGGCGATGCATTGCAATTCATATCCCTGTCCCGACTGGGGAACGCCTGAATTGAGGCGCGCCGCCAGCAACAGGCTCGCAACCCCGGCGAGCGCACCCGAGATGAGATACACCCCTAACTTGACGCCGAAGACATTTACCCCCGAGAGTCTTGCCGCTTCCTCGTTCCCACCGATGGCGTACACGTAACGCCCGAAGCGCGTTTGGGTGAGGATGTACGCGCCGATGAGCACGATCACGAGCATGATGACGACTTGCATCGGAATGCCCGGAATGCCGAAAAGCCGGCCGAGGCTCGGCAAGATGAACCCGCTGCCCAAGAAGTTGAACGCCTGGTTGTCGATCTCTATCGGCTGACCGTGTGTATAAAGGAAAGCAAGACCACGGGCCATGAGCATCATGGCAAGCGTCGTGATGAAGGGTGGGAGGCCGAACTTCACCACTGGCAATCCGTCGATGAGACCCGCGCCGGCACCGGTTCCGAGCCCGACCGCGATGGCGAGGAGCAGGCCGGTGGCAACGGCCGGATGCGACTGCATCACGCCCGCCATGAGCACGCCGGTGAGAGCGATGAGCGAGCCCACGGAAAGATCGATGCCGGCCGTGATGATGACAAACGTCTGACCAACGGCCAAGATCGCATTCACGGCGATCTGCCGTAGCACGTTGAGGACGTTTCCGGGGGCGAGGAAGTCCCCGTGGGTGGCCGCGTTCAGCACGGTGAGCAGGATGACAAGACCGACGACGAGCCCGATGGTCCGCAAGATCGCCACCCGCCGCTTGCGCGCAGCAACCTCTTGCGTCTTGACCTCGACCGCTTCGACGACTTGCTGCTCTTGTGCCATGGCGTCTTTGGGGCGACGTGAAGTCGCCCCCTACACAGGCTCCGAGCCGGTGGCGTAGCGGATGATGGCCTCTTGCGTCGCTTCGCCGCGATTGAAAACATGCACGATGCGCCCCTGGTGCATGACGGCGATCCGCATGGACATACCGAGCACTTCGGGCATTTCAGATGAGGCCATCAAGATGCCGGTGCCGGACTTCACGAGCTGGACCATCAACTCGTAGATCTCCGCTTTCGCTCCTACGTCGATGCCGCGCGTCGGCTCGTCAAAACAGATGAACTTGGCCTTCTCAAGAAGCCATTTCGCGAGGACCACCTTCTGCTGGTTGCCGCCGGAGAGATTCCTCACCAGTTGCTCCAACGAAGGCGTCCGGATATGCAGTTCGGTCGCAAGGTTGGCGACGCTTGCGGTTTCTTCCCGTCGGTCGATGCGTCCATAGTGCACGAACTCGTCGAGGTGCGGGAGCGTGACGTTCTCACGCACGCTCATCCCGAGGATAAGACCTTGCGTCTTTCGATCCTCGGTGACGAATGCGATGCCGGCTGCGATCGCATCGTGCGGCCCGCGCAAGTGCAGGATGTCGCCTTCCAACATGATGCTGCCCGCAGCGACCGGATCCGCGCCCGCGATCCCACGCAAGAGCGACGTGCGACCCGAGCCGACCAGCCCGGCGAGCCCCACAATCTCACCGGGATAGACATCGAGCGAGACATCGTCGATCCGTCCGGGCATCGTGAGATTGCGCACGCACAACAGTGTGTGCTCGCGCGGCGGGTCGGGCGGGAGTTGTGGGAAGTGCGCCGCGAGACTGCGCCCAACCATGAGTTTGATGAGGTCGTCGGTGGTGAAGGCCGCGGTGACATCGGTCTTCACGTGGTGGCCGTCGCGAAACACCGTGATCCGGTCTGCGATCGCGAAGACTTCCTCGAGGCGGTGCGAGATGTAGACGATTCCCACGCCCTTGGCTTTGAGCGTGCGGATGATCTCGAAGAGCTTGAGGACCTCGTCGCCGGTGAGCGCAGCCGAGGGCTCGTCCATGACGATGACGCGCGCTTGGGTGGAGAGCGCTTTTGCGATCTCTACCATCTGCTGCTGGGCGACGGAGAGACGGCGGACCTCAGTGTTGAGTGGCAGTTCGACGCCAAGACTCGCAAGCGTGGCGGCAGCCCGCGAGCGCAATTCCTTCCAGTCGATGGAGAGACCGCGCGTCGGCTCGCGCCCGAGCATGATGTTCTCGCCTACCGTCAGGTAAGGGACGAGGTTGAACTCCTGGTAGATGACCGCGATCCCCAAGAGTTCGGCCTGACGCGGTGACAGAAGGCTTACCGGCTTGCCCGTGATGAGGATCGTGCCACGATCGGGCCGCACGGCGCCCGCGAGGATCTTGACGAGCGTCGATTTGCCGGCGCCATTTTCGCCGACGAGCGCGTGCACCTCGCCGGGAAAGATGTCGAGGGAAACCCCGTCGAGCGCTTGCACGCCGGGATACGCCTTCGCGATATCGTGCACCGCGACAAAGGGCTCGATGGTTGCCGGCATCGACGCGCTCGTGCTCGTTTTCGTCTACGTCTTCTTGCCTGTGTAGGCGCCCACCGTCACCGGGATGTACTTCGGCGGCGTCTTGCCGTTGAAATAGGCGTGGATTTGATCGATCACGAGCGCGCCGATCTGGTCTGGGTGCTGCTCGGGATCGCCTACCATTTGGCCCGCATCGATCGCCTGGCGCGCCTCGGGTGTCGCGTCGTAGCCGACGATCTTCACCGTGCCGAGCTTGCCCGCGTCCTGCACGGCCTTGAGCGCGCCGAGCGCGGAGTCATCGTTGATACCGAAGACACCGCCGAGGTTGGGGTAGGTCTGCAGCAGGTTCTCCATCACCGTGTTGGCCTGGACGCGATCGCCACCCGCAGGTTGGTCAGCGACGATCTGGATCTTCGGATACTTCGCCGCAAGCTCTTGACGAAAACCCTTCACGCGGTCCTGGACCGAAGTCACCTCGGGCTGATCGATGATCGCCACGGTACCTTGGCCGCCGAGCGCGGCGCCCAAGAGGTCGGCCGCGACTTTGCCACCCTGTACGTTGTCAGATGCGACGTGCGAGATGACCTTGCCCACGTTCGATGTGCTCGCGATGTCGGCGGTGAAGACGGGAACGTTCGCGGTGTTGGCCTCTGCGATCGCGGGTCCCACTGCCTTCGAGTCGACTGGCGCGAGCACGATGGCGCTGACGTGGCGGCTGATGAAGTCCTCAACCTGCGAGGTCTGCTTGTTCTGATCGCGGTTCGCGTCGGTGAAGATGATCGCATAGCCGTACTTGGTAGCTTCGCTCTTCATGCCTTTCTGCATCGCCACGTAGAACTGCGCCTGCAGATCCTGGATCGACACGCCGATGGTTTTGCTCGCCGCTTGGCCGCTCGATGCGTTCGTCGATGTGGTGTTTTGGTTTTGCGCGCACGCCGCAAGGACGAGCGCAAAAACCGCAAGCGACGCGATGGGGAACCGCTTCACCTAGAACCTCCTCTCGGGCCGCAACGCGTGGCCCGTCGTCCCGCCGTTCGCCAAATGGAACGGCTCCTATCCACATTAGTTCGCCGGCGCGGTGTGGATATGTGGATAGGGTGGCTTGGCACCGTTAAAACGGTCTTAAGACCGAACGCCTGTCCGATGTTTTCTCGCTACTCCCAAAAGGCCTCGTCGAGATAACAGTATTTCCAGTGTTCTCCGGGTTCGAAGGATTGGATGATCGGATGATTCGTGGCGTGGAAATGCTTGGTGGCATGGCGATTGGGCGAGTTGTCACAGCAGCCGACATGGCCGCACTCGAGGCACTCCCGCAAGTGCACCCATGAGGCGCCGATCTTCAGGCAGTCTTCGCAGCCCTGCGCGCTCGGTTTGACGTTTTTGATGTGATCGAGATGTGTGCAAGCCGCCATCCGAGCTGAGGATTCCATCCTGCCTGCCTAGATTCTTTGCCGATTTGACGGCGGCAGCGCTTGCGGGATAACGGGATGCGTTGCTCGCCATCGGCTACTCGACCGCGCTTCGCGGCATCGAAGCGTACATCGTCCGCGTTGAAGTCGTCGGCGTGCCGACGACTGACGTGAGCATCCACATCGTCGGTCTTGCCGACCGCGCCATCCAGGAAGCCAAGGAGCGCGTGAACGCGGCCGTGCGCTCCTGCGGCTTCTTGTTTCCAACCTATAAGGTTGTGGTCAATCTCGCCCCGGCCAACATCCGTAAAGAGGGGGCGGGTTTCGACCTCGCCCTCGCGCTCACGATCCTGGCCATGGACCAGCAGATCGAAGCGACCCGGCTTCACGATTTCGTCTGTCTTGGAGAGCTAGCTCTGGATGGAGCGGTGAAGGGCGTCGGCGGGGTGCTGCCAGCTGCGATCGGTGCCAAGGCAGCTGGCTTTTCTAAGTTGCTGCTCCCGGCTGACAATCTCGCCGAGGCTGCTCTCGTGGATGGGCTGACTCTTTTCCCCGTCCGCACCTTGCAGCAGGCGGTGCAAGTGGTGCTGGGCTTGAGCGATGCCGGCATTCGCAGCGGCAGCCAAGCCGCACCGCTCCAGCCGGACGAGCTGCTCTACGCTGAGGGCTTCGAAGACGTTCGCGGACAGCATCGCGCAAAACGAGCCCTGGAAGTGGCCGCCGCGGGTGGGCACAACGTGCTCATGATCGGCGCGCCGGGCAGCGGCAAGACCATGCTCGCGCGGCGGATGCCTTCCATCATGCCGTCGATGACGCGCAGCGAAGCGCTCGAGGTGACGAAGCTGTACAGCGTGAGCGGCCTGTTGCGGCAAAAATCGCGCCTCGTGAGCACGCGGCCGTTTCGGTCGCCACATCACACGGTGAGCGCCACGGCACTCGTGGGTGGCGGCGCGCATCCCCGGCCGGGCGAGGTCTCGCTCGCGCACCTCGGCGTCCTTTTCCTCGACGAGCTGCCAGAGTTCCCGCGCTCTGCCCTCGAGGTCTTGCGACAACCGCTCGAGGATCGCTGGGTGACGGTTTGCCGCGCAGCGAGCACGGTGACCTATCCAGCGGACTTCTTGCTCGTCGCGAGCTTGAACCCATGTCCGTGCGGTTACAGCGGCGATCGTCTACGCGGCTGCAGCTGCTCGCCCCACGCGGTGCGCAAATATCACGCGAAACTCTCTGGGCCGTTGCTCGATCGCATTGACATCCACGTCGAGGTTCCGCGCGTTCCGTACGAGGATCTGAGCAGCCCGCCTAAGGCCGAGGCCTCCTCGGCGGTGCGGTCGAGGGTCGAAGAGGCCCGCGCTCGCCAGCGCGCCCGCTTGGGAGGTGAAGGCTGCAACGCTTCGATGGCCGCCA
>Ga0187783_10002651_pt1 | contig 13259 bp, 11 predicted proteins | sample 1015_SJ02_MP02_2_FD_132471 | JGI IMG/M metagenome (GOLD analysis project Ga0187783, IMG submission 132471) | Tropical peat soil microbial communities from peatlands in Department of Meta, Colombia - 1015_SJ02_MP02_20_MG | ecosystem: Environmental > Terrestrial > Soil > Wetlands > Peat | place...
CAGCCGAGGGCGAAGGCCGGCATGAGCAGGTGGAGTAGGCTTCCCGAACCCGATGACGGCAGCCACTCGAGCGTCACCGAAAAGACGAGGATCAGCACCAGGCCGACCCAAAACGACGGCAGCGAAAGCCCGAGCAGGGAGAACACCTTGCCGACGCGGTCCCAGAATCCGCCCACCCGCACGGCGGCCAGAACCCCGCTCGGGATGCCGATCAGCAGTGAGAAGGCGAGCGCCGCCGATGCCAGCAGCAGCGAGTTCGGCAGGCGGGAGAGATAGAGCTCAATGACCGGGGTGCGATAGTAGAACGATTGACCAAGATCGCCGCGCGCCAGGCTGGCGATGAAATCGAGGTACTGCACGATCAGCGGCTCGTCGAGGCCGAACCGCTGGCGGACGGCGTCGAGGTCGGCCTGACTGGCACCGGGCTCGACCAGCAGGACGGCCGGATCGCCGGTGACGCGGACGAATAGAAAAATGGTGATGGACAGCAAAACGAGGGAAAGCAGCGAATAGGCGAACCGGCGGGCGATGAAGCGCGTCATCTCGACCACCCTAAACTTTCTCGCCGGGGCATGCGCTTGCCTTCGAACCCCACCGGCATCACCGCCCGGCCCGGCCCGTCTGCGATCGCTTGCGCCGCCGCTCCTGGCGCTCCCTCTTTGGCGGCTCGCCGCCGCAACAAATGCGACGCGGTGAGCACGCGCATCGCTCCTCCCTTCGATCGCGGCGGGGAACGCCGGTCGCTACGCCGGCATTGGCCTGTGTTAGGCCGGTGCCCCACGGAAGTGATGGATGCTGGTCGCACGTCCTAGCAACCGGACGACGGAAAATCCGGTGCTTGCGGGCAGCATAGCCCACTCGCGCAGTGCCGCGAAGGGGCTGAACCGTCGACCCGGGCCAGGGCACGGCCGATCTTGGGCCGATTTGGGCTCCGGCCGGGCCGACCTCGGAGGGCGTGCGAGGCGGTCTTCCCCGAAGCCCGCTTTGCCGCCCGGGGCGCAAAGCGCCCTAGACCTTCAGGCGCAAAGCGCCCTAGACCTTCAGGCGCAAAGCGCCGCAGGTCTTCGGCGCCAAGGTCTCCCCGCTGCAGGATTGGACCTAGAGGGTCGACAAGGTCGGGGTTAAATTCCTCCCCCGGCTGGCAGACGCGGGAGGGTTGCATGTCCGACATGTCCGATCGACTCGAAGTCGAGCGCGCCAACCTCAAGGCCGCGGCCCAACGCGGCGCGGCCCGCATCCGGCGCATTGCTCAGCTTCGCTGGCCGAAAGGCATGCGCGTCGCCGTCAATCTCACCGTCGACTTCGACGCCATGCTGCTCAGGCGCCTCAACAACGAGCCGCCGATGCAGCTCGCCAAGGGCGAGTTCGGCGGCCGCGTCGGCATCTGGCGCCTGATCGAGCTCTTCGATGCACACGCCGTGAAGGCGACGATCTTTACACCCGGCCGGATCTGCGAACTCTATCCCCGGGCGCTGAAGGCTGCCGTCAACAGCGGGCACGAGCTTGCCGACCACATGTGGGAGCACCGCGTGCCGAAGGGGGAGCTCGAGCGCGACCATCTGCGCAAGGCCATTGCCGCGCTCGAGGCGATCGGCGGGCGGCGCCCGGTCGGCTCGCGCAGCCATCACACGCCCGAGCTGCTGCGGGACGAGGGCATTATCTACAACTCCCATGGTGCGCCCTGTCACGGACCCTATTACCTCCTGGACGCGAAGGGCGAGGCGTGCCTGCTCGAGCTGCCGTTCCATTTCGCGATCGACGATGCGATGTTCTTCAGCTTCGCCTGGTACGCTTCCGGCAATGCCGAGCAGCGACTGTCGGACACCGATCGGGTGTTGGACATGTGGTGGGCGGGGTTCCTGCAACAGTACCGGCAGGGCGGCTATCTCAACATCTGTCTGCATCCCTTCGTATCCGGGCGCGCGCTGCGCGTCGCCATGCTCGACCGGCTGATAACGCGGATGAAGGGGCTGCCGGGCGTGTGGTTTGCGACCTGCGAAGAGGTCGCGCGCCACTGCCTCGATGCGCATCCGGCCACGCGGGTTGAACCCCCGCGGGCCGTCTAGGGAGGTCGCCCATGCCCTGGAAAGACAACTACACGATCAGCGATGAGACGAGCCTTTGCGACAAAGACGTTCGTTGGCCCGACGGCAGGCGCTGCGCGGTCCACATCGTCGTCGACCTCAGCGTCGCCGGCGGCCCCACCGGCATTAGCGCAAGCGACCTTTCCTCCCCGGCGGCGCAATTTGCCGCCACCGAGGGACTCGATCTGCTGTTGGCGGCATTGGCGAAACATGCCCTCAGGGCGACGTTTGCGGTCCCGGCGGTCATCGCCGAGGTCTATCCGGACAGGATCCGCTCGCTGGTCGCCTGCGGGCACGAGGTCGCGGCGCACGGCTTGGCGCACGAAGACGTGAGCGCGCTCGGGCGCGAGGAGGAAATGACCCGTCTCGATGTGACGACGGGGATCCTGACCGAGGTCGCGGGACTGCGGCCGGCCGGCTGGTTCTCCCTGCCGCGGCAGACCGATCCGTTCGCGGGCGGCAGCATCAGCGCGCACACCATGGATCTGCTGATCGGATCCGGTTATGAGTATATGGGCAACGGCCTCGCCGACGACATTCCCCATTATTGGGTAGCGGATTTTGCGCGGCGGCGCGCGATCCTGACCCTGCCCTATTACTATCACTTCGACGACCAATTCTTCTGCATGTTCCCACGCCAGGGCACCGGGCTTGAGAACTCCGACATGCTGTTTCGCAACCTGCGCGGAGAGCTCGATGCCCAGTATGGCCGCGGCCGCTTTTTCACCATGACCCTGCATCCCCAGCACATCGGCTGGTGCACGCGCATGGCGGCGCTCGAGGATTTTCTTCTCTATATGAAGCGACTGCCCGACCTCTGGAACCCGACGGGCAGCGAGTGTGCGCGCTACTGGTCCAACACCTACCCCGCGGCAGAGTATCTCAAGCTCGAGCCAAGCATTTGGAAGGATTATCCGGGGAGCCTGAGTTGAGCGAGCGCGGCCCCGGCGCCTGCGCCGGTTGCCCCACGGCTTGGCATCCGGGGAGCTAGCGGGGATCGGCGGGGGATCGCTCGGCGCGGTGCCTGGAGAGGATGCGTGCAAGCGCGGTGGCGAGCGTTGCCGGCGGATCGGCCGCCATCGCCGGAGAGCGCCATGCGACATAGCCGTCCGGGCGGACCAGCACCGCGCCGTCCGCGCCGACGCCGTAGGCGCTCGCCCACCGCTCGCCTGGATCCTCCAGTCCCCCTTGGCCGATGCCCAGCGCCGCGAGCGGGGGCATGCGCTCAAGACCTCGCGCGGCCCTCAGCCAGGCCCCACCCTTGCGCCCCGTCAACAGGACGAAACCGGCGCCGAAGAGATCGATGGTCGAGATCGGCTGCCCGCCGCGGTCGAGAGCGACGTGGGGGGCGCGCCCACCCGGCCGAGCCGAGGCGACATAGTCGGTGACCGGGTTGGCAAGCACCGGCGCCGGCGTTCCGTCGGGCAGAACCGCCGTCGATGCATACTGCGTGCCGAAGATCATCCCCTGCTCGTTCAGGTATTCGGGCCGCGCCGTGGCGGTCGGGGCGGCTCCCAAGCGTCCCATCGAGAGCGAGTTGTCGAGGCTTTGCTCGGTGATGGCGCGACCGGCCGGCTGGCGCTCGTCGTGATAGGTGTCGAGGAGGGCCGCATCGGCGCCGCCGCCGAGCACGAGCGCCAGTTTCCACACGAGATTGTGGGCATCCTGAACCCCGGTATTCAGCCCGAAGCCGCCGGTCGGCGGCATCTCGTGCGCGGCATCTCCGGCAAGAAAGATCCGCCCATGACGATAGCGCTCGGCGACGTGGGCGGAGGCGGTCCAGGGTGCGATCGACAGGATCTCGACCTCAAGATCGGCAACCCCCACCGCCATCCGCACGAGCTCGGCAGCCCGCCTCGGGGTGAAGGCGGAGGCTTCGTAGCCGTAGGTCGCCAGGCTATTGACCAAGAAGCCCCAGCGGTCGACGGCATTGATGGTCAGAAACGTCGCCTTGAGCTTCTCCTGCTCGACAAAGTAGAGCGCCGCGGGGCGGTGTGCCGTCCACGGCCGCAAGTCCGCCTTGAGAAGGATGTTGACGCTGTCGTAGACATTTTCCCGCCCGATCATGCGCACGCCGAGGCGGCGACGCACGCCGCTCTGGGCGCCGTCGGCGGCAATGACGTACTGCGCCCGCACGCGGCTGCGCCCGCCGCTGCGATGGTCCCTCACCATCGCCGTGACGCCATCGCGGTCCTCTTCGCAGGCCGTCAGCTCGGTGGCAAAACGCAGCTCGCCTCCTTGCCGCTCGGCCGCCCGGCGCAGCACGGGTTCAAGGTCGTCCTGGGCGCAAAGGCAGTTGCGCACCGGGCTCACCGCCAAGCTCCGCGCGCTCGACCGCCAGGGGACGCGGCGTTCGATCTCTTCCCCGCTCAGGGTTCGCGCCCACACGACGAGGCCGGTGTGCTCGGGCGCAAGGCCCGCCGCGCGAATCTCGGCCTCGATGCCGCAGTGACGGTAGATCTCCATGCTGCGCGCGTTGATGGCGCGGGCCTTGGGATGCACGGCCGTGCCAGGGTGGCGCTCGACGAGGAGTGAGCGCACGCCCGCCCGCGACAGCAGCAGCGACGCCGTAAGCCCGACGGGCCCGCCGCCGACGATCAGAACGGGGACTTCGGTGGCGCTTTTCGATGCCGGCTGATGCTCGCGCAATTTGCCGCTGCCCTGTTGCATGCGCTGGCGAGGGTAACACTGGACCAACACCGCGGGCGAGCCTCTCACCAGCAGCCGCGACCTTCGCACTCCACGGCGCATCGGCGAGCGTCTCCGCCCAATGGGTATCGAAAGACGCCGAAGCACGGCCGTTTGGCGGGAAGATTTCGCTGCGGTTGGAACCACGCTACGCCCGTTCCCGCAGCGGCAACGGGGGCTCCTGCCGCGTCGTGCCACAGCGCTAGCGCGGGAGGGATGTCGGCGGGCCTATCCAGTCCGCCGCCGCGCATGGCGGCACGGCGCGCCAAGGCGAAAAGCGGAGGAGCCCTCGTCCCTCGTATGGCGCCTTCGGCATCCTAGCGCAGGCGCGGGGCGACCTCATCGCAGATCAGTTGCAACGAGCGCATGATCTTGGCATTGGCGATGAGGCCACCACAGTTGATTTCTGCGAGCACCCCGTTGAGACCGAGCTTGGCGACGAGATCCTTGAGGCGCGCCGTCACCGACGCGGGCGTCCCGACGACGATCTTGTCGCGCAGCGCGTCTTCGTAGCGTATGGTCTGCAGCGCTTGTCCGCGTCCGATGCGTTGCTCGCTCGCGCGCACGCCCGGCCGCGTCGCGGTGCCCTCAAGCTGCAGGCCGAGCGTCCTGTAGAACTGCATGATCGACTGCTCGGGCTCGGCGCGCGCCGCTGGTTCGGTCTCGGCGACATAGATCGGCACGCGCAGATACACTTCGCCCTCACCGGCATGCCCCGCCGATCGATAGGCCGCCCGATAGGCGGCGATATTGGGGCCCAATTCCTCGATGGTGCCGAGGCGGACTGCGACGAAGATCGGCAAGCCCATCGCGCCGATGGCCGGATAGGTGTCGGCGCTCGTCGCCGCGATGCGCAGCGGGGGATGCGGCTTCTGCAACGGCCGAGGCACGACCGAGATATTCCGAAACGTGTAGTGACTGCCCTCGAAGGAGAAGCGCTCGTTGCTCCACGCGCGCCTGAGGATTTCGAGCACCTCGGCGAAACGCTCACGGCTCTCGCCGTAGGCCACTCCGTAGGCTTCATAGGTACGGGGAAAGCCGCTGCGGCCGATGCCGAAGATCAGGCGTCCGCCGCTGATGTGGTCGAGGGTGGCGACCTCTTCCGACAGTCGCAAGGGATGGCACAGCGGCAATACCTGGACGGCGATTCCGACCTTCATGCGACGGGTCCGCGAGGCGATGGCGCTGGCGAGCATGAGAGGGGCGGCGGCGACCGACCGCTCCGGCAGGAAGTGCAATTCCGCCAGCCAGATGACGTCGAGACCCCAGCGCTCCGCGGCGTCAATCTGCGCAAACGATTGGGCGAATGCCTCCGCGTCCGACTGCCCCGGGGAGCGCGAAAACTCGTGAAAGACGCCGAATTCAAACGCCATGCTCGCCTCAAATGCCCGCCCGCAAACAAGGCCGACCCCCGGTGCGGCCCGCGAGTAGGCCACGAGTGCAGCGCCGTCGGCAAGGGTCCGGGAACGACGGCATGGCCCTGCGGCGGGTCCCACGGCCAGCCCCCACGGCCAGCCCCCACGGCCAGACCCCATGGCCGGACCATGCGTGGGTCCTCGGGCGGGTTCGTCGCCGCCCGGACCTCTCGCCGACGCGCTGCGATCCTTCGCGCGGCATGCCTTTGCCTGAGGGCGTGCCAGAGGGTTGCCAGAGGGATTGGATTGCCTGAGGGCCCGCCGCGGTCGCTCACCGCCCGCCGCGCCCACCGCTCGGACGGGAGCGACGGCGAGGGCGCCTTTGGGGCTGGCGGTTTTGCCATCGTCGCTTAGGATGATTGGGCGGGTGGCGCGTGCGGCGAGCTTTGGCCGCGGCACGGCCGCCATCGCTGGCGAACGGCGAGGTTGCGACGATGACCCGACAAGGTCGGCGCGGCTACATGAAGCTCGGCGCCTTCTTCCACCCGACGGGCAATCATGTGGCCGCCTGGCTGCACCCGGACGCGCAAATCGACGCCGGTACCAATGTCGAGCACTACATCGCCCTCGCCCAGACGGCGGAACGCGGCAAGTTCGATCTGATGTTCCTCGCCGATGCGGTCGCCACCCGCGACGGCAACCTCACGGCCTTGAGCCGCTGGCCGCAATACATGGCCTATTTCGAGCCGCTGACGCTGTTGGCCTCGATCGCCTCGGTCACCAAGCGGATCGGCCTCGTGTCGACCGCAACCACCAGCTACAACGAGCCCTACAACGTCGCGCGCAAATTCGCCTCGCTCGACCACATCAGCCACGGCCGCGCCGGCTGGAACGTCGTGACCTCGGCCAACAAGTCGGAAGCCTACAACTTCGGGCGCGCCGAGCACTTCGAACACGGCGAGCGCTACGAGCGCGCCGTCGAGTTCACCGAAGTGGTCCGCGGATTGTGGGACAGCTGGGACGATGATGCCTTCGTGCGCGACCGTGCCACGGGACGCTATTTCATGCCCGAGAAGCTGCATTTCCTGAACCACCACGGCGACAATTTCTCCGTGCGCGGGCCGCTCAACGTGGCCCGTCCGCCTCAGGGGCATCCGGTGCTGTTCCAGGCCGGCTCCTCGGAGTCCGGCAAAGAGCTTGCCGCGCGGATCGCCGAAGGCGTCTTCACCGCCCTCTATTCGCTGCCGATGGCCCAGGCCTTCTGCAAGGATGTCAAGGGGCGGATGGCGAAATACGGCCGCGCGCCCGATCATCTCAAGGTCATGCCCGGGCTCAACGCCATCGTCGGTCGGACCGACGCGGAAGCCAGGGAGAAGCACGCCCACCTGCAGTCTCTCATCCATCCCGAGGTCGGCATCGAACTGCTGATCAACGCGGTCGACGGATTCGACCTGCGCCCGTTTCCGCTCGATGGGCCGCTGCCCGAAGCGGTCGATGCCACCCTCAAGGACGGCTCCTCGGCCGCCTTCCGCAACGTGCTGCGTTGGGCGCGCGAGGAAAGGTTGACGATTCGCCAGCTCTATCAGCGCTTCGCCGGCGCCCGCGGCCAGCGCACGCTAATTGGATCGCCGACGCGCGTCGTCGACGACATGGAGAACTGGTTCCTCAACTATGCCTGCGACGGATTTCTGGTCCAGCCCTCCCACCTTCCCGGCGGGCTCGACGATTTCGTGTCGCTGGTGATCCCGGAGCTCCGGGCACGCGGCCTCTTTCGCAGCGAATACGAAGGACCAACCCTGCGCGACCAGCTTGGCCTGCCGCGGCCGAAGAGCCGATACGCGCCATGAGGCGTGCCATCCCCCGGCGCGTTGCGGCGGTTGCGGGGGAAGGGCCGTTGCGCGCTCCGGCGCGGTCGGCAGCGCGAAACCGCGGTTCGGCGGGCGAGGGAGAGGGGAGGCAACGAGGGCGGGATGCGCCCTCCGCCGCGGCTCGGGTGGGGTATGGGGTATGGGGTTGATCTTAGGGCAGTGCTCGGCGCGTGCGCGCAATCAGGATGGTGCGACAGCGGGTTGAAGGGGGCGGCGGCAGCGGTGGCGCGCCACGTCCGCGTTGGGCGCTGGTGGCGTTCCGCGACGGCCTCTGGCTGCTCGCGCCGGTCGGCATCCTCTATGGCGCCTTCGCTCTCGTTCCCTTTGCCGTCATCGTCCGCTTCGCAATGGCCGACGGCGGCGCACCCTTCCTTACCGTGCTGAGGAGCCCGCTGCTGCCGCGCGCGGCGGTGAACACGCTCCTCATCAGCGTGATGACGACGGCGATCGCGCTCGTGCTCGGCTACGTGTTGGCGGCCGGGCTATGGCGCGCTCGAGCGGGTCTCAGGCGCATCCTGCTCGGCTTCGTGCTGCTGCCGTTCTGGACGGCGGTCCTGATCAAGAATTTCGCCTGGGCCGCCCTGCTTCAAGACAATGGCCTCGTCAACACCCTGCTGCTGCACGGCGGACTGACCAGCGCCCCGCTCACCCTCCTGCACAACCGCCTCGCCGTCGTCGTCGGCATGGTGCATTACGTGCTGCCCTACGCGGTATTCCCGATCTTCAACGCCATGCAGGCGATCGACGGCCGCATCGAGCGGGCGGCGCGCAGCCTCGGGGCGCGAACCGGAGCGGTTCTCTGGCTCATCGTCTTGCCCTTGACCCTGCCGGGTGTTTACAGCGCCGCCGTTCTGGTTTTTGTCGTCTCGGTCGGCTTCTTCATCACGCCGGTGATCCTCGGAGCGCCGTCGGATATGATGATCGCCAACCTCGTCAACTACTACGTCCACGAGCTCGTCGACTTCGGTGCGGGCTCGGCGCTGGCGATCCTGATCCTCGCGGCGGTGGTGCCGCTGATCATCCTGCAGCAGAGCCTGCCCCGCGAAGGACCGTATGGCGCCGTCTGACCTCACCGCCACGCCGGCGCCGAGGCGTCTCGGACGCGGCTTGCTGTTTGTCGCGTGCGCGCCGATCCTGGTGCTGCTCGTCGTGCCGTCGCTGATCATCGTGCCGATGGCACTGACCAAGGGCAACCTCATCCAGTTTCCGCCGATCTGGATCTCGGTCCATTCCTTCGCCGACTATCTCGGCGACCCCAATTGGGTCGATTCGACCCTGCTTTCGTTCAAGGTCTCGGCGCTCGCCGTGACGATCGGCGGATTTACCGGCGGCGCGGCCGCGATCGCCATGCACGGACGGCTATTCCCCGGCCGCAACCTGGTATCCGGCCTGATCCTGTCGCCGATCGTCGTGCCGGTCATCGTGCTTGCCCTCGGCGACTACCTCCTGCTGGCGCCGCTCCAGCTCATCGGCAGCTGGGTAGCGATCGCCGCCTTGCACGCCATGCTCGTCACGCCCTATGTCTTCATCTCGGTTCAGACTAGCCTCGCGGTGGGCCTGAGCACGGCCCTGGTGCGCTCCGCCCGCAGTCTCGGCGCCGGGCGGCTCGCCGTGCTGCGCTTCGTCTATTGGCCGGCGATCCGCCCGGGCCTGCTGGCGGGCGCGGCGCTGGGCTTTGCCGTATCCTTCGACGAGGTTGTGCTCGCGCTCTTCATGCAGGGTGCCACCACCGTCACCCTGCCGGTACGCATGTTCACGGCCATCGAATACGACCTCACCCCGAAGATCGCCGCAAGCGCATCCCTGTTCATCGCCCTTGCCGTGCTCGGCCTCCTCGTGCAGGGTTTGGGCGCCCGCGGCCGGGGCGCCGCATGAGCGATGTCGCGCCTGCCCCGCGCAACGGTCGCCGCGTCGATGTCGACGGCGTCTGGAAGGCCTACGCCAAGGGAATCTTCGTCGTCCGCGACGTCAGCTTCGTGCTCAATCCCGGCGAGTTCCTGACCTTGCTTGGCCCGAGCGGCTCGGGCAAGACGACCACCCTGATGATGATCGCCGGCTTCGAGACGCCCAGCCGCGGCAGGATCCGCGTCGACGGGCGGGACATCGCCGCCGATCCGCCCGATCGTCGCAATTTCGGCATCGTGTTCCAGGGATACGCGCTCTTCCCCCACATGAGCGTGTTGGACAATGTCGCGTTTCCCCTGCGCATGAAGGGGGTCGGCATGCGCGCGCGGCAGCGTCGGGCGGCCGAGATGCTGGAGAAGGTGGAACTAGGAGCCCTGGCGTCGCGCCGGCCGCACCAACTCTCGAGCGGGCAGCAGCAGCGCGTCGCGCTCGCCCGCGCCCTGATCTTCGCGCCCGATGCCCTGCTGCTCGATGAACCGCTGGGCGCGCTCGACCGCAAGCTGCGCGAGCAGCTGCAGAGCGAGATCAAGGCCATCCAGCGCCGGGTCGGAGTCTCGGTGCTGCTCGTGACCCACGATCAGGACGAGGCGATGTCGATGTCGGATCGCATCGCCGTCATGGCGGACGGCGAAATACTGCAGATCGGCTCGCCTGCCGACGTCTACCTCCACCCCGCTACCCCCTTCGTCGCCGGATTTCTCGGGGAGACCAACCTGCTGCCTGGCACCTGTCGCGGAGTGGAGGATGGCCATGTCGTCGTCGAGTTCCGCAACGGCGAGCTCGGCCGCGCCCGCATCCCCCGCTTTGGCAGCCGACCCGCCGCGGGCGATCCGGTGCTCGCCTCGATCCGCCCGGAACGCATGCGCATCCTGAGGGCCGACGAGGCCGCCGATTCGTGCATGGAGGGCAGGGTCGTCAGCTGCGCCTTTCTCGGCCGGCACGCCCGCTACGTCATCGATGCGGGACATCACGTGGTGGTGGTCACGACCGCCTGGTCGGAGACCGCCGCCCTTGCGGCGGGCACGCCGGTGCGGCTCGGCTGGCTGAGCGAAGATGCGCAAAGCCTGCTCGACAGGGACGGGCGCGCCTGATCCGCCGGCCTCGCGCTGCGCTCCCGCGCCGCGATCGGCACATATTGTCGAAGCGCGACGCCGGCGCCCGCCAAAAAATGCTTGGTCTGCCTTGCCATGCATCGGCGGTCGCTGCGGCTCGCCGAGGGCGCCCTTTGACGTTGCCTGGCTCGAACGCGGAAGGTTCGCCGCCGGCAGCGCGCGTCGGCGCTGGCACGCGCTCGCCTTGGCACTTCGCGCGCGCAAGGGCGCGGCCTCTGGTGCGATGGAGACCGTGAGCGAGGCTCCGCACCGGCCTCGGCCGCGCCCGACTTGGCGGATTGGCGCTGGTCGAGCTTATCGCCGACGATCTGCCAGCGCCCCGGATTGAGGACGGCGCCGGTGACCTCGCCGGCCTTGTTCCTGGTGAAGGCGATGCGGGTATGCTCGCCGCCCTGCACGTAGAATTCGCCCGCACCGGCGTCGACCGGCCCTTCTGAAAGTCTAGCACCGGCCATGGTCCCATCGCCTCGACCATGAGCTTGCCGTTGCCGATGCAGACGTCGATCGCCGCGCTCGGCGAGCGAACGGGCTGGCGGACGCTCGTGAAGTCTATGGGGTTGTCCGCACCATCGCGCACGATCTTGAGGCGAACGGCGCTGTCCGCCGGGCCGTTGAGCCGGCCGTGCAGCTGACCTAGGCTCAGGCCTTTGACCGGCGCGTCGTCGACGTAGGCGACAACGTCTCGCCGCAAGATGCCGGCCCTGGCGGCCGGGCCGCCGGCAAACACCGCCGCCACCGTCGCGTCCTCGCCCGCAAGGGCGACCTCCATGCCGACGGCCACGGACGCCGCGCTGGCTTGCACGTCGCGCGAGCTCAAGGACGGCCCGAAGGCATAGCTGCCCGCGAAGGCGGCGAGCGCGTCGGCGCTCGCGGTGACGGCTCCTGCCGGCGCGCCACCATCGCTGCCGGGGACGCGCAATGCCGCATAGGTCAGGTGACGCAGAGCACGGGCATAGGTGCCGGCTGCGCCGGGGTCTACCTGGATCATCTGCAGCGCGATCAGGTCATGGACCGGATCGATCCAAAACGTCGTGCCCCAGACGCCGCCCCATCCGAAGCTGCCGAGACCCCCGGGCACCCCGCTGAAATGCGGATTTCGTGCGGATGGCAAAGCCCAATCCCCAGCTCGCGCCTGCCGCCGGGCCGACGAAGGCGCCCACGGCGCTGGCGAAGCGCACCCCGGCGGGCAAGGAGTTTTTCGTCATCTGCGCCAGGGTGTTCTGTCGGAGAATCCTGACGCCGTCGCGTTCGCCGCCATTGAGCAGCATCTGGCAGAACCGCAGATAGTCGGGCGCCGTAGACACCAATCCGCCGCCCCCCGACAACAGTTTCGGTCGCTTGCCGACATCCCACGTCGCGGGCCCATCGCCCGGGGGCGCATCGACGAGCCGTGCGAGCTTGTCCTCGGGCACGTAGAAGCCGCTGTCGGCCATCCCCAGGGGCTTGAACAGGCGATCCCTTAGGAAGCGATCGAACGATTGCCCCGAGGCGACCTCGACGACGCGCGCCAGGACGTCGACGCTCCAGCTGTATTCCCACACCTCGCCCGGCTGGTGCACCAGCGGCCGTTTGGCCAAACTGGCGACGAACTCGGCAAGGGTGTTGTCGGCCGCAAAGGCCGCCCGCCGGCAGAGCCGGTGCACGGCGGTGGAATCCTCCTCGGGATAGGTCAAACCGGCGGTGTGGCGCAGCAGGTCGCGCACGGTCATCGGCCGCTTCGCCTTCTCGAGCACGATGTCGGCCTCGCCGGTCGCGGCAAGCTTCCTCTCGACGCCCACGCGCATGCCCTTGAGCTCGGGCAGGTAGGTGTCGACGGGGGCGGAGAGCTCGAGCTTGCCGTCTTCGACCAGCATCATCGCTGCGACACTGGTCACCGGCTTGGTCATCGAGGCGATTCGGAATATCGCATCGGGCGGCAGCGTCCGCGCGCGGTCCCGGGTGCCGATCGCTGCAGATAGGCGAGCCTGCCGCTGCGGGCGATGGCGACGACGGCGCCGGTAAGCGCCCCGGCATCGATCTGCGCCCGATACCAGGAGGTGATGCGGCTCAGCCACGGGGCCGAGAAGCCCGTACCCTCGGGATCGCTGGCTGGAGGCGGCGCACCGGCGCCGGCCCGCGTCGGCGCGGCGAGCGCGATCAAGATCGCCAAGATCTGACGTGCGGGCGGCATCGCCGCAATCCTCCCGCAATCGGCTTCTCGCCTGCCTGGTTTCGGCGAGCGATCCCGAGGGTGCGGGCTTCTCGGCC
>Ga0187783_10002652_pt1 | contig 13256 bp, 10 predicted proteins | sample 1015_SJ02_MP02_2_FD_132471 | JGI IMG/M metagenome (GOLD analysis project Ga0187783, IMG submission 132471) | Tropical peat soil microbial communities from peatlands in Department of Meta, Colombia - 1015_SJ02_MP02_20_MG | ecosystem: Environmental > Terrestrial > Soil > Wetlands > Peat | place...
CATGTTCGGGAAACGTGCGCTTGATCAGCGCGCGCATGGCGGCTTCGGCGGCGCGGTCGGCGGCTGTGACCGGATCGAAGCCGCCGGACCGGCTCTTGTTTTCGATGCTGAGCGCGCTGCGAAAGAACGGCCGGATGGTCTCGCCGGAAATGGCGGCGAGTTCGTCCACGAACGCCGCGAAATCAATCGCCGTCATGGGGAGCTTTCCGAGCCTGTCGGATCGAGTATCGGAGGTTCGCGAAAACGGCAATTGGCACCCTCTGGCCCGGCGGACAGGTTCGGTGACCGGTCATGCAAAGATGACAGATCAGAAAAGTGGATTTTTGCTATTCCTGGCGCATTTTTATGCATATTGGGGAACATAGACTAACATATTGAATAGACGAGAGTATTCTTGAAGCTGGGGTCCGGATCGACCGGCCGCCGATAGCGAGTACTAAATTTTCGGCAAATATTGGGGAAAGACTCCCGCCCGGCAGGTCAATGGACCTTGTATTTTGTGCGCCGCAGTGTATGTTGCTGCAGTGCGGTAGCGAGAGATTCTCTCTCGTTACCGTCGCCCTCCTTGGGCGTTTCCTCCCTAGACTTGGGCCGCTCCCGTAAGGTGAGCGGCCCTTTTTCTTTGCCGGGATTTTCTTATTTTCCGGCCGCTATTCCGCCGCCGCCCGATAGGGCCGCAGTTCCTCAATCGGAATGCTGGCGAGATGTTCCGCCAAAGCTTCAAACTCGCCGGCCAGTTTTGCGAACGAGGCCGCGCGTTCGTAGCGCCGCTCGTCCATGTAGATCGCGCGGTTGATCTCGAGCTGGATGGCGTGCAGGCCGGTGGTCGGATTGCCGTAGTGCTCAGTGATGAAACCGCCGGCATAAGGCTTGTTGCGGCTCACCGAATAGCCGAATCCGCGCAGGCACGCTTCGATCGTCTCGGCAATCACGGTGACGCAACTCGTGCCGTAGCGGTCGCCGAGCACGAGATCGGCCCGTGGGCGCTCGTCTCGGCCGCCGGTGGCCGAGGGCATAGAATGGCAATCGATCAGGATAGCCGCGCCAAAATCGCGCTGCAGCCGCATGAACACGCGCCGCAGCGCGCGGTGATAGGGCTTGTACAGGCCGTCGATTCGCCGCATCGCTTCGGCAACCGAAATGCGCTGATCGTAGATTTCCTGGGCATCGCCGACGACGCGCGCCACGGTGCCGAGTCCGCCGGCGACCCGCATCGAGCGGGTATTGGCGAATGACGGCAGCCGGCTGTCGAACATCCGCGGGTCGAGTTCATAAGGCTCGCGGTTGACGTCGACATAGCAGCGCGGGAAGTGCGCCCGCACGATCGGAAAGCCGCGTGCCGCCACGCCTTCGATCAGCTCGCCGACGAACGAATCCTCGGAGCGGCGCAACGTCGCCAAATCGAGCCGCGACGTCAGCAAGAACTCGCGGGGGTAGACCCGCCCGCTATGGGGAGAGTTGAACAGGAGCGGGCCGCGGCACTCTGCCGGCTCCAAGACTTCGAACGGGGGATCGAATTCGTCCTGGCTTTGCGACATGACGTTTGGCGGGCTTGTTGCAACGTTCCCTAGCGTGCGTCTGCCGCCATTGTCCAGAGCCGCTGGGGCTGCCGCGGCCGCTTACCGGCGGGGTTCAACGGCTTTCTTTCACTCCATGTTTACCGGCCATCCGGCTTATGGAATCTAGGGGGCCGGCGGACGCCGGGTTCGATCGACCATGTCCAAAATCCTGCTTGCGGAAGACGACATCGACATGCGCCGGTTTCTGGTCAAGGCGCTGCAGAATGCCGGATTCGAGGTGATTTCCTACGATAATGGGCTGTCGGCCTATCAGCGGCTGCGCGAGGAGCCGTTCGAGCTGTTACTCACTGATATCGTCATGCCGGAAATGGACGGCATCGAACTGGCCCGCCGCGCGGCCGAGCTCGATCCGGACATCAAGATCATGTTCATCACCGGCTTCGCCGCAGTCGCGCTCAATTCTGATTCGAACGCGCCCAAGCACGCCAAGGTGCTGTCGAAGCCTATACACCTGCGCGAGCTGGTCAACGAAGTGCAGAAAATGCTGGCCGCCTGACGCCTGCAAAGGCATCGGTTGCCGCCACCGGCGCGGTCATTCATCTTGTACCGTAGGCACGGTCGCCGGCGTCGCCCAGGCCGGGAACCAGGAAGCCGTGCTCGTCAAGCTCGTCGTCGATCGCGGCGGTCCACAGCGGCACGTCGGGATGCAGGCCGCGCAGCCGTTCCACGCCGGGCGCCGACGCCAGCATCGACACGAACCTGATGTCTTTGGCGCCGCCCTCCTTGAGCCGCACGACGGCCGCCGCCGCGGTGTTCGCCGTCGCGATGACCGGGGCAACGGCAATCACCAGCCGCTCGTCGAGATCGGACGGCGCTTTGAAAAAATATTCGACTGCGACGAAAGTCTCGGGTTCGCGATACAGCCCGATATGGGCGACGCGCGCGGCCGGCACCAGGTCGAGCATGCCTTCAACAAAAGTGACGCCGGCGCGCAAGATCGGAGCGAATACCAGCTTCTTGCCGGCGATGCGTGGCGACGTCATCCGCGCCAGCGGGGTTTCGATTTCGACGGCGGTCAACGGCAGGTCGCGGGTGACCTCGTAGCACAAGAGCATTCCGATCTCTTTGAGGAGCTCGCGGAACGACTTTGTCGAAATATTCTTGTTGCGGATCAAAGTCAGCTTGTGCTGGACCAGCGGGTGGCTGACGATCGTTACGCCTTGCATGGCTCCCTCCAATAGGGCTTTTTAGAATACGGTGCCGTCGCTGATGACTTTGATCGGCGGCGAACCGTCAGGGCGCAGTTGGTGGGCGATGCCGCGCCCGGCTGACCATGTTCCGCCCTGTAGAACCTTGGCGAGCGGCAACGCTATTTCGTCCATATTAAGCCGGCGGCGCGTCGCATCGGCCAGCCGGTCGAGCAGCGCCACGGTCAGCGCGCGCCACTCCACCACCAGGACCGAAGCGACCGCATGTTCGCGCCCGGCATCGGTGGCGTCGCGAAGTGACAGCACGCCGGTATCGATAAAGAGGCCGCCGTTGCGGTATTCGGCAAGCCCGGTGAGGCCGTTGATGTCGGTGACGGCAAATCCGGCCTGTTGCAGCGGCTCAATCAGCGAATAGGCGAGCCACTGCGAAAGCTTATGCAACGGGACCAGGTCGGTCGTGGCGTCGCTGGTGACGATGGCCGGATGACGCCAGCAGTCGCCGAGCGGCACGCCGCCGAGCGTGAGCCGCGACGGCCAGATCGGCCCGAACCGGCGCAACAGCTCCGACAGGATGAGCGGCGCCGGAATTTTTCCGTCGGCCGCAAGCGCCGCCAAATGATCGAAGAAGCCGCCGGGGCGGGGCCGGTCGTTGCGCGCAAAAACGTCCGGGTTTGCCGCAGCCAGTGCTCCGAGCCGGCGCAGCAGAGCGGCGCGCCCTTCAGCGCCGACGAGCGGATTGGAGGTGGACACCTGCAAGCCCTTTTGCAGCGCATCATCGGACAGACGCATCAAGCCTGCCGCATCGGCCTGCAGAGGCTCGTCGGGATTCGATGAGAAGCCGCCGCGCGAGAACATGGCGAGGCTGGCGAGCGCCAAACCTTCCGAGCGGCCGAAGCCATTTCCGCTAACAGGGTCGCGATAACGCCACTGCGGTCCGGCGCCCGCGTCAAGGAGCACGCTGACGACGGCAAGATCGAACGCTGAGCGCGCCCGCGCGGCGCCATCGCGCCGGTTTGCCGTCTTGTCGAGCGAAGCCCAGCGGTCTTCGCCGTTGCAGAGGAAGTGCCGCCAGCGCGAATGGAACGGCACATCGAACGACCGATAGGCGCGGCGCGTCGTCGCCACCACGAGGTCGACCGCCTTGTCGAGGCGGCCAAGATCGATACGGAAATTGGCAAGTCTATCGTCGAGCCCCAGCGCCAGCATCTGATGCGCGCGTTCGCGAACCGCTTGCGCGCTCAAAAGCGAAAACGCAGCGGACGCTTCGGCGTTCACGGACCCATCCGGCTCGGGCGTTTAGTATTTGTCGAGAGCGCGGCCGACCGAATCCGCCACGTCCTGCGGCTTCACGGGCTCGGCCGTGTAGTAGCCGGCGGCCTTCTTGGCCGCGATTTCGACATGAGCGTCGGCCGGAACCAGTTCGTTCGGAATGGCGACACGCTCCACGATTTCCACGCCTTGCGCGGTCAGCGCGTCGTATTTCATGTCGCTCATCGATACGAAACGGTCGATGCGTCTGAGTCCAAGCCAATGGACGGCGTCCGGCATCAATTGCTGGAAGCGGGCGTCCTGCACGCCGGCGACGCATTCGGTGCGCTCGAAATAGGCGGCCGCGGCGTCGCCGCCCTCCTGGCGCTTGCGGGCGTTATAGACGAGGAACTTGGTCACTTCGCCGAGCGCTCGACCTTCCTTGCGGTTATAGACGATGATGCCGAGGCCACCGGCCTGAGCGCCGCGCGCGCATTCCTCGATGCCGTGGATCAAATAGGGGCGACAGGTACAGATATCGGAGCCGAAAACATCAGAGCCGTTGCATTCGTCGTGCACGCGGCAGGTAATCCGCGTGCGCGGGTCGGTCAATTTGGCGACGTCGCCGAACAGATAGATGGTGGTGCCACCAATCGGCGGCAGAAAGACCTGTAGATCGGGGCGCGTCACCAGTTCCGGGAACATGCCGGCGGTCTGCTCGAAAAGGGCCCGGCGCAGATTGTTCTCGCTCGTGCCAAATCGCGCGGCGATGCCCGGCAAGTACCACACCGGATCGATGGCGACCTTGACCACGGACAGGCTGCCGTTCGCATGCACGACGGTTCCGTCGTTGGCGAGACGGGCTGCGGAGAGCGCATCCTGAATCTCGGGAAGGTCGAGGCGCGCCCGCGTGATCGCTATGGTCGGGCGGACGTCCGTGCCGTCGGTAATTTCCGTCTTGAAGTTTTCCGCGACCAGATGTCCCCACGGATCGAGCGAAACGATGCGCTCCGCTTCGCTCCATTGCGGGAACGGACCGATGGTCGCCGCAGGGTAGGTATTCGTCAGGTCGGGCCGCCGGATCGGATCGAGCGCGCCGGAAGAAACTGCAAGCGCACGGTAGAGCGCATAGGAGCCGCCATGACTGCCGATGACGTTGCGGTCTTGCGGCCGGCCAACGGTGCCGACGACGGGTCCGCGCTCGCGCGCAGTCGCCGCACCCCAGCCGATCGGGAAATGCAGTTTTGCTCCCGGCTTGGGATGCGAGGTCAGGCGGATATGTTCGGTGCGGTTGGAACGGTTCATAGCGAGACCGGAAAAGTAAGACGACCCGTCGCACTGACGGGCCGTGTCACCATAAGCTCCTGCAAATCGTGCGGCCGTTACCCGCGCAGTAGCGAATTATACCGGTTCCTCAAAGGCATACAATAAGCACCGGAAATCGCGGCTTGACACCGTAAATGTGGTACCGACGCGCCGTTATTCAAGTGGGACGCCTTTCTGTTCCGGGATCAGGAACGCCGTGGCGACGATGTCCAAAAGGTAGATGGTCGCCAACAGCGCGATCGCCACAGTGAAGGAGTAGGTCGCCGCCAATGTGCCGACCACGAACGGGCCCAAGCCGCCGACGCCGCGGCCGAGATTGAACAGAACGTTTTCCGCGGTGGCGCGGGCTTCGGTGGGATACAGCTCCGACAATAACGCGCCATAGCCGCCGAGCATGCCGTTGACGAATATGCCCATGATTGCGCCGCCGATCAGGAGCGCCGCAGCATCGGTGAGCTGCGAATAGACCAGCACCATGATGAAGGCGCCGGTCTGGAAGGTGAACAGCGCCGGTCGGCGTCCGATACGATCCGCGAACTGCCCAAATACGAAAATGCCAAACGCCATTCCCAGCACGGTGACGGCGGTCCACAGCGACGACTGGGTGAGCGTGTAGCCGAAGCGCGTGGCCAGATAGCTCGGCAGCCAAATCATCAGGCCGTAATAGCCGAAGTTCTGCACCGAGCAGAGGACCAGCATGCCCAGGCTGACGCTTGCCGTGGCGCCGTTCTTGACAAGCAGTCCGAGCGGCAACCTCGCATTGCCGCGCTTGGCGCGATCCAGGAATATTTGCGGCTCGCCGACGTACCAGCGCACGGCAAAGGCGACGAGGCCGGGAATGAGACCGACCACGAACATGCCGCGCCAGCCGATGACCGGCAGCAGCAACGGCGTGATCAGCGCGGCCAACAACACGCCGGCCTGCCAGCCCAGCGCCACATAGGTGCAGCCGCGGGCGCGATATTTTGCCGGCCAGGTCTCCGAAACGAGCGCCATGCCAATGCCGAATTCGCCGCCAAGTCCGAGGCCCGCGACGGTGCGGTAAATCAGCAGGTCCCAGTAACCGTCCGCCAATGCGCAAAGCCCGGTGAACACCGCGAACAGAAGGATCGTCCAGGTCAGCACCCTGACCCGGCCGTAATAGTCGCTAAGGATGCCGAACAGGATGCCCCCGACGACGGCTCCGACCAGCGTCCAGGTGACGAGCGATCCGGCCTCTGGTGGCGTCAGATGAAGTTCGGTCGAAATTGCCCGCAGCATGAAGCCGAGAATGAGCAGGTCGAAACCATCCATCGCATAGCCGATGGCGGCGGCAGCCAGCGCCTTTTTGGCAACCGTACCGATGATTTCGACGGAATCGGCGTCGTTTGCATCGGTGGCGCTCATCACGGTCTCCTTGAAAATCGGAGACCGGAGTGTGACGCCATTAGGTGGGGCCCTCAAGCTCATTGATTCGGCGACGCCCGCAAAGATTGGCAGCAGCCGTGCGGCGGCAAGCTTTCGATCACGCGCTCCTGACGTGGCGAAGAAATTTCTCGACGTTGGCCTGGACGCTGCGGGTATGATCGAACAGGCGCTTGGTGGTATCGAGAACCTCGCTCGCCGCCTCGCCGTAGCGGGCGGCACGGGCGCACGCGCAGGAAATCGCCGGGCCGGATCGGCGATCACCGTCCGGCATGCAGCACGTCGGCGATCCAGTCGAACATAAAATGGACGCCGATGGTCACGTCGTCGACCTGGCAATGATGTAAGCCGCCTTCCTCCCGGGTGAACACTTTCAATGTCTTTTGTTTGGAGCCTGACGCCGCATAAAGCTTCTCGGCAAGAGCCACCGGAATCTGCTCGTCACCCGCGCCATGCAGGAGCAGGAACGGGCAGGCCATCTTCTGCACAATGCCGTCGAGGCGGAAGCCTTCGAGCTTTTTCATCGCCGCGTCCCGGCCGGACACGCCCAGCACCCATTCCAGATGTTTGGGCGGCACCGACAGGGACGGCACCTTGCCGGAGTCCAACAGCTCGAACCGGCGCCGCCAGGTTTCATGGAAGTCCCACATCGCTCCCCAGGCGACGCAGCAGGCGAAGCGCGGCTCGAGCGACGCAGCGCGCGGCGCGTAATAGCCGCCGAGCGAGAGCGCCATGACGCCGATGCGTTTGGGGTCGAATTCGCGCCGGCCCGCGAGATAGTCGTACACCGGCGTGGCGTAGCGCTCGGTCTCGGCGATCAGCGGCAAATTGCGGAAGCGCACGCTCTCGCCGTTGCCGGGCCCGTCGACGATCAGGCAGCCGACGCCGCGCGCGGCAAGATCGGCAATGCCGTAGCCGTATTGCAGCTCCTTGGTGACGTCGAAGCCGTCGAAGAACACCATCGCCGGCGCCGGCCACGCACCGGCGACGTCCGGGTCCGGATGCACCAAGAGCGCCGGCAGACTCGTGTTCTCGTACGGCACTTCGACCGACTCGATGCGCGGGCGGCGGATGATGGCGGCGGCTTCCTTGAAAATTTTCACCGCCTTGGCGTAGACGTCCTGGCTGCGCCGCGAGCGCGGATGAACGAAGCGTTCGCCGGTCTGGTAATAGCGCGTCGCGCGCATGAAACAGGAGGCGGCGGTGAGCTTGTGGCCGGCGGCGAGCGCGTCGCGGCCGCGCGCCTCGATCTTGTCGCCCATCCGCGTCCATTCCTCGAACCAAGCGTCGTCGTCGCCGACCTTGTCGGCGAGCGCCCGGCCGACGCGATTGACTTCGTCGATTTCGACGCCGATCCACGGTGCCGCGGATAGGCAGATCAGCAATCCCATCGACCACCGGTAACTGGTCGGGAAATAAAGAAATGCTGGATCGTCTTTGGCGTCTGCCATGATGATGGCTCTTTGCGTTAGTGCCTGGAATGAATCGCACGCCAGATCTTCTCCGGCGTCACCGGCATTTCGATGTGGGTGACGCCGAATTCGGCTAACGCATCAACCACCGCGTTGACCACGGCGCCGAGCGCGCCGGTGGTGCCGCCTTCGCCGGCGCCCCGCACCCCAAGCCGGTTGGTCGGGGTGGGCGTCTCGCTGATGTCGGTGACGAAGGCCGGCAGCAGGTCGGCGCGCGGCACGGCGTAATCCATCAGCGATGCCGACAGGAGCTGGCCCTGCGCATCGTAGGCGCACAGCTCCCAGAGCGCCTGGCCGATGCCTTGCGCGGCGCCGCCATGGGTCTGACCGTGCACGATCATCGGATTGACGGCACGGCCGACGTCGTCGACCGCGATGTAGCGCACGAGCTCGAGCGCGCCGGTGTCGCGGTCGATTTCGACTTCGCAGACATGGGCGCCGTAGGGAAAACCGAGCTGCTTGATGGTTTCGTCGCAAGTCGCGGCAAGCGGCCCGCGTAAATCCTCCGGCAGGCTTTTGCCGTCGGCGGCCGCGGCGGCGACTTCGAAGATTCCGAGCGAGCGGTCGGTGCCCTTGACGGTAAAGCGGCCGGCGGCGAAGGCGATATCGTCCTCGGCGGTCTCAAGAAGGTGCGAGGCGATCCTCCTGCCCTTGTCGATGACGAGGTCGGCGGCCTTGCCCATGACAATGCCGCCGAGCCGCATCGAGCGGGCGGAATGCGAACCGCCGCCTTCCTTGACCACGTCGGTATCGCTTTCGTTGACGCAGACGTCGTCGAACGGCACGCCGAGCCATTCCGCCACGCATTGCGCGAATGTGGTCTCGTGGCTCTGTCCGCTCGACAGCGTGCCGACCACGACGTCGACGCGGCGGTCCGGATGCACCGTGATGTCGGCGCGTTCGCGCGGATAGCCGCTGGTGGTTTCAAGGTAACAGCACAGCCCGATGCCGCGCAGCCGCTTGCGCTTGCGAGCGGCGGCGCGGCGACGCTTGAAGCCCGCCCAGTCGGCAAGCTGCATCGCCCGCTCCATCACGGCGCGATAAGTGCCGTTGTCGTAGGTGATGCCTTGCGGATTGCGGTAGGGCAACGCCGACGGCGGAATGAGATTGCGCCGCCGCAAGCTCACGCGGTCGAAGCCGAGCTCCTGGGCCGCTTTGTCGATCAGCCGCTCGATGACGTAGATCACTTCCGGCCGGCCGGCAGAGCGATAGGGCGTCGTGCACATCGTTGTCGAGAGCACGGCCCGCGCCCGGATGTGCGAGACGGGAATGCGGTAGCCGGCGGTCGCCAAACCGACGCCCTTGACCAGCGGCACGTAAGAGCCGCTGTGGGCACCGACATTGCTGAGGTTCGAGGTGCGCAGCGCGAGAAACCGCCCGTCTTGGTCGAGCGCGAGTTCGGCCGACACCGTGAGGTCGCGGCCCATATAGTCGCTGACAAAGGCCTCCGATCGTTCGCAGGTCCACTTCACCGGCCGGCCGACGCGGCGCGAGCCCCAGGCGACCAGCGCGAATTCGGGAAAGAAACTGTTGCGCGTGCCGAAATTGCCGCCGATTTCGCGGGCGATCACCCGCACGCTTTCGAACGGCACGCCGAGGATCGCCGACAATTCTTTTTTCTGGCGGACGATGCCACCCGATCCGGCGTAAAGCGTGTAGCGCCCGCTCGCCGGGTCGTAGACGCCGAGCGCGGCGCGCGGCTCCATCGGCACGCCGGTGACCCGATTGATCCAGGTGTCGAGCCGGGTCACGTGGGCGGCCCGCGCGAACGCGTCCGCGGTCGCGGCGGCATCGCCGACCTCCGCATCGATCATGACATTCGCCACATCGTCGTAAAGCCGCGGCGCGCTTGGCGCGACGGCGGCGCTGGCCTCGACAACGGCCGCTAGCGGCTCGTACGCCACGGCGATGCGTTCGGCCGCGTCCTTGGCCGCGACGATGCTTTCGGCGATCACGAAGGCCACCGCGGTGCCGACATGGCGAACCCGATCGACCGGGAGCACGTGATGGGGCGCGACCGGCACCGGCGAGCCGTCGCGATTATGCAGCACGATGTCGGGCGGCGTGCCGGCAGCGGTGAGATGCGGAATTCGCGTCAGTCCGTCGGCGAGCGCGTCGGCGCCAGTCAGCACCGCGAAGACGCCCGGCATGGCGCGCGCCGCGCCGACATCGATCAATCGGATCAGCGCATGCGCATGCGGCGAGCGCAGCGCCACGCCGTAGACCTGATCCGGCAAACTGAAATCGTCGCTATAGCAACCGCGGCCGGTGAGGAGGCGCTGATCCTCCTTGCGGCGTGCGGCGTCTCCAATTCCTGCATGCATGACGGCTGCGCGTTTAGGCGGCTGAACGGCGGCGCGATAGTCTCACAGCGCGGCAAGCTCGACCAGCCGCTCCCGTATGTCTCTATATCTCGCGCGGAAGCGTCAAACCGGGCGGCTTCCGTCTGGAGTTTTTGCCATCGATTTGATAACAACCCGGCGCTGCAAGAAGCGAGCAACGTATGACCCATAAAGATCTCAGGGGTTTTCTCGGTGCCATCGAAGCATCGGGGGATCTCCGTACGATCGGCGACGAGGTAGACTGGGATCAGGAACTGTCGGGCATCGGGCGGCTCAGTTGCGAGCGCGACGGGCCGGCGTTTCTGTTCACAAATATCAAAGACTATGGCTCTGACATGCGGGTCGTCACCAATCCGATCGCGACGTGGCGCCGCGTCGCGGTGGCGCTCGGCCTGCCGGCCGATACGCCGCTGCGGCGTCTCTATCAGGTGTATGCCGAACGCGAAGACAAGATGATCCCGCCGATTCTCGTGAACGATGCACCGTGCAAGGACGTGATCATACCCGGCGACAAGGTCGATCTGTTCGATCTGCCGGTGCCCATGGTCCATGAAGGCGACGGCGGCCGCTATCTCGGCACCTGGGACCTCGTCGTCTCCAAGGATGCGAACACTGACTGGGTGAATTGGGGCACGTACCGGTTCATGGTCCATAACGAGCGGCTGTTGACCGGCTTCCCACGCCCGACCAGCCATTTGGGCAAAATGTTGCTCGAGGGCTATGTTCCGCACGGCCGCCCGATGCCGATCGCAATCGTGATCGGTGCCGACTTGCCCAGTCACATCGCCGCGTCCGCCACGTTTAAGATCGCCGGCAACGAAGCCGAGCTGGCCGGCGGTCTCGGCCAGCGGCCGGTGGAACTGGTCAAATGCGAGACCTCCGATCTCTATGTTCCGGCGTCGGCCGAAATCGTCATCGAGGCTGAAATTTATCCAGACCGGATCGCCCAGGAGGGACCTTACGGCGAGTACCCGGGCTACCGGAGCGGGGAAATGGGCAATGCCGTCTGCGCGCGCGTCACCGCGATCACGCATCGACGCGATCCGATCCTGACCGTGGATACGACCGGATTCATGGACTCCAGCGCGACCACGACGTCGATTTCGGGAGCCGTCGCCATCAAGCGCCGGCTCGAGAAACACCAGGTCCCGGTCGTTGACGTCTATGTGCCGCCCGAGGGCGGCGTTCATCTCGCCGTGGTATCGGTGCGTCAAGGCGGCGCGGAAGTGACGCAGAAGATCGTCGAGGTGCTCACGGCCCGCCGCGCCTTGATGTCGAAGATCATCGTCGTGGACGAGGATGTCGATGTGTTCAACATGGCGGCCGTGATCCACGCCTTTGCAACCAAGTGCCACCCCGGCCGCGGAACCCATGTCGCCCGCTATGAAGGACGCGCCAATACGCTCACTCCGGCCTACAGCGCACAAGAGCGGCTCACGCGCTCCGGGGCCACCATCGCTTTCGATTCAACGTGGCCGCCGGACTGGCCGGCGGACATGACGCCGGTTCGCGCAACGCTCGATTCGATGTATGCGCCCGACGTGCAAAAGCGCGTCAGACAGCGGTGGAAGGCGCTCGGACTGTGATTTTGAGAATGCGCAGGTGACGACCGAATATGAGACTTTTGTGCGTGACCGCCCGCGCGTCTTGTCGGGCCGCGAGGTGGTGTTGACGCTGCGCGAGCTTGGTTCCGGCCGCAAGAGATACCGGGGCCTGAACGTACGCGCCGTCGTGTCGCATCCGCCGCGCGCGAATGAACCGCTGCTGTGGTTGCGATCCGTCGTCGGGGTTAAAGATCCCGATCCCTGCAGCGTGCGCATCGTCGAAGAACTGCCCGACGCCTTCGCCGCCGAACCGTACAGCGATTTTTTCGAGGCGATGGAAAGGGCGGAGCGACGTTGATCGAAACCATTGCGCAAGCGGTAGCGCGCCAAGCGCGGGAGCGGCCGGCGGCGCTGGCGCTCGCGGCCGATGGCGTACGCCTGACCTGGGCGGAGGTCGCAGCATGGGTCGGTCGGGCGGCGGGATGGCTGCACCAGCACGGCCTGGCACGGGGCGCGTCGGTGCTGGGATGGCTGCCGAACCGCGCCGAATGGTATCTGTTGCGCCTGGCCTGCGAGCAGGCCGGAGTGTTTTGGATTCCGGTGCCGGCCGGTCAGGGTCGGCGCGAACTGACCTCGATCGCGGCGTGCGCCAGGCCGGCCGCATTCGTGAACCCCGGGCATTTTCGCGGACGCAACTACGCTGCCGAAGCGGACGAAATCTGCATGGAACTTGATCTGCGGCCGCTGCGGCTCACTTTGCCTGAAGACGGTCTGTTGCGCCTCGACGGACCGCTCGACGACGCGCGTACCGTGTTGCGGCTCGAAGAAGCGGCGCACGCCCTGGCGACCACAGGCTCCGAAGGCACGCCAAAGCTTGCCATCTACACGCTGGCCGCTGCATGCGCACGCGCCCACGCCCAAGCGGCGCTGCTACAACTGCGGGCCGACGATATCATCCTGGTATTGTCGCACGGTACCGGGCCGGCCAAGCCGGCCTGGCTCGCGGCGCCGATCGCAGGCGCCAGCGTGATCGGCATGCCGGTATTCGAGACCGATGCGGCGTTGCGCTTGATCGAATGCGAGGCGCCGACCGTCGTCTGCGGCACGCCGACGCAGCTCGTCATGCTCGCGAAAAGCCTCGGCCGCACCGACACCGCTTCGGTGCGGTTTTGGTACACCGCGGGCTCGGTTC
>Ga0187783_10002653_pt1 | contig 13253 bp, 9 predicted proteins | sample 1015_SJ02_MP02_2_FD_132471 | JGI IMG/M metagenome (GOLD analysis project Ga0187783, IMG submission 132471) | Tropical peat soil microbial communities from peatlands in Department of Meta, Colombia - 1015_SJ02_MP02_20_MG | ecosystem: Environmental > Terrestrial > Soil > Wetlands > Peat | place...
AGGCACGTCCTCGGACCAGCAAGGCACGTGCCCGAGGGGGCGTAACGTGGAACGTTTGAAAGGCACGGTGAAATGGTTCAACAACGCCAAAGGTTATGGCTTCATCGGACGTGAAGGAGGCCCCGATGTTTTCGTACATTACAGCGCGATCACGGCCGAAGGCTATAAGAGCCTGCAGGAAGGCGACCTAGTAGAATTTGAGATAACTCAAGGACCGAAGGGCCCGCAAGCGGCGAATGTGACCCGAGCCGGCTGAAGCAATTCCTGGGAAACTCTGGCGAAAAGGAACCCCTTCCCGTTCTCGCACCTGGCACAGGGGGCAGCCAGCAACGGCAGAGTCTCTCCTCTCCGTGCCTTTTCTTGGCCGCAATCTTAATTTCATCATTCCTCGAAAATGGATAACAAGGCTGTCGCCGGGATTCTGTTTGAGACCGCCGATCTGATGGAAATCGATGGCCAGGATTCCTTCCGCATCCGCTCGTATCGCAATGCTGCGCATTCGATCGAGGCACTCCCGCAACAGATTTCCGAGTTGATCGAAGAACCCACGAAAATCTTACAAATCCCTGGCATCGGCAAGGGCATGCTGGAGAAACTGCAGGAGATATTCAAACAAGGGCGGCTTTCGACCCATGTCGAACTGCTGGGGAAATATCGCTCCTCGATGCTCGATCTGTTGAGGATCCAGGGCCTCGGGCCTAAGACGATTGCCCTGATTTGGAGCGCCTATCAGGTTTCCGATGTGGACGGGGTCGAAAAACTCGCTCGCGAGGGCAAGATCCGCATCCTTCCCCGCATGGGGGAGAAGCAAGAGACCAAACTCCTGAAGGCGATTGCCGATTACCGCCGCATTGCGGGACGCTTTTTACTCAATACGGCCGAAGCGGAAGCCGGCAAGATTGTCGCGCACCTCCGCAACCATCCCGGGGTGGAGAGAGTGACGCCTGCCGGTTCCCTGCGTCGCGGCCGCGAAACCGTAGGCGATCTCGACATCCTGGTTACGGGAACGGCCTGCAGCAACGAACCAGAACGGCAAAAGCTGATGGATCGCATCCTCCAACTGCCCGGGCTCATGGAGACGATCGCGCGGGGAGAGAACAAGATTAGTTTTCGCCTGCGCGGCGGGATGCAGGTGGACGTTCGCCTTCTCGCCCCGGAGTCCTTCGGGGCGGCGATGCAGTACTTCACCGGCGGCAAGGCCCACAATGTGGCCTTACGACAACGGGCGTTGAAAATGGGGTACACCCTGAGCGAATACAGCTTGGCTCGGGTGGACACGGGAGAGAGCGTTGCCGGCAAGAGCGAGGAGGAGATCTATTCCCGGCTCAAGCTGGACTACATCCTCCCCGAACTACGGGAAAATTGCGGGGAAATTGAGGCAGCGGAGAAACATGGATTGCCCCAGCTGGTGTCTCGAGCCGACCTCGCGGGCGACGTGCACATGCACACGCTCGAGACCGATGGTCGGAACACGATCGAAGAGATGGCGGAGGCAGCCCGCCAGCACGGTTACCAATACATAGCCATCACTGACCACTCCAAGAATCTCGCGTTTGCCAATGGCTTAGATGACCAGCGGGCGATCAAGCACATGCAGCGGATTCGCGCTGCCAACCAGCAAATCGAGGGCATCACAATCTTTGCCGGGGTGGAGGTCGACATTCTGGCCGATGGATCTCTCGACCTGTCCGATTCCGTGCTGGAGCAGATGGACCTGGTGATCGCGAGCGTCCATTCCCATTTCAATCAGGGCGCGGAGGAGATGACCGACCGCCTGCTCAAGGCCGTGGCGAATCCCAACACTTCGTTGCTCGGCCACCCCACGGGCCGGATCCTTCTGCGGCGCGACGCGTTCCCCTTTGACGTGGACAGGGTTCTGAAGGCTGCGGCTGAGCGCAAGGTGGCTATGGAGCTGAACGCTCATCCTGACCGGCTGGACTTTTGCGACCGCCTCCTGCGCTTGGCGAAACAATACGGCGTAAAGATTGTGATCAATACCGACTCCCATCACACCTCGCATCTCGACAACATTCGTTACGGGGTCCTGCAGGCACGGCGCGCGTGGTTGACCAAAGATGACGTGCTCAACACCCTGCCCACACCGACATTTGCCAAGGCCATGAAGCATCAATGGAGCTAGCAAGGCCGAGCCGATCGGTACCCGAGACGCCTCCCATCGCCCGCTCGCGCCCCGCTCAGGATTTTTGGGATAAAACTGATTACAATCAAGAACTGGTGTTATGCCTGAGGAGAGTCCACGTCCGTCCGCCGCGAATGCGCAAGCGGCGAAACCGTCCGAATCGATCACCAGTTTTCGAATCGGCGAGGAATTCGGCACGGCCAAGAAAAACCTGCCGCCCACGCGAATCGTTCTGATCGGAGTCGGAATCGTGGTCGTCGTGGGCGCCGTTCTGGCCTTTCTCCAGCGGCCTCAGTCGTCGGCGACGGGGTCCATTGATCAAATGGCTTCAGTGGAAATCCCAAACCAGGGCTCGGTGATGGCCGCCATCAACGTCTCCTTCCGAAACAACGGGGTCAAGCCCTTCTGGATTCACACCATTCACGCCGAGCTCGACACCGCGAATGGCACCTTCTCTGATGATGCGGCGTCGCCGGCGGATTTTGACCGCTATTATCAGGCCTTCCCTGCTCTCAAGCAGTATGCGATCCAGCCGCTCGAACGCGAGGCGAAGATCGACCCAGGCGGCCAAATCCAGGGAACCATCGTGGTCAGCTTTCCGGTGACACCAGAAGCGTTTGCCGGCCGCAAGGGGTTGAAGGTCATTATTCAGCCCTATGATCAGCCGGCGCCTCTGGTGCTTACAAAGTAGGGCGGGCAGGAAAAATCCTGATCTTAAACTCGATCCTGGGCCCGAGGAAGTTTGCCGTTATTGGCTGGGGGTCACGGGAACCGGGGCACCCTTGGGTGTGCTGAGATAGCCGGAGGCATCCTTTTTGGTTACCGTCCACACCACCAGCTCATACAGCAAGTGGTCGCGGCCGGTGTAGAACTGGATCGGTTCGCTTACATTACGATCTTTCTTCTCGATCGTTTTGTCGTCCGCAGTTACGTTCAGGGTGAACTTGCCTCGCTTGGGATCGGTCTTCTTCAACTGTAGACTGACGGTCGAAATGGCTTGCGGATGGGCTCCCTTAACCAAGGTGAATTCATAGTAGTTGCGATCGCCCTTATGCTTTAAGACTTCCAGATCGTCCCGCGTGTGGGCAATCAGGCCGCTCTGCACCCCCAGATCGCCGATGGTCGATTGCAGTTTGGCAATGGTGGAGGCCAGTTCGGTTTTGGTTGAGGCGACATCGGTCTTGACCCCGCCGACATCGCTTTTCACGTTTGCCAAGTCACCATTCACCTGACCGATTTGCTGCTGCTGCTCGGCCGCGAGCCGTTTCTCGGCGGCCTGCTGCTGGCGCAACAAATCGGCAGAGCGTTGTGCCAGTTCCTTCTTGGTGAGACCGAGCTGTTTGGCCAAGGCTTCCGAGTCGGCCTCGGCGGATTGCATGCGTTGGCTCAGCTGCGCGATATCCTGGTTGCTGGCGATCTGGGCCTTCCCCAATTCGTCCAGGCGCGTGCGCAGCTGGAAGAGGAAGTACACTGAGCCGGCAACATATATCACCGCCAACAACAATAGGATCCATTTTCCGGCGCCTCCGCCCGCGGTGGCGTGGACCTCCGGCATTTGCTCAACGTCGTCGCTCATAGCAGCTCCGCAATCTTATGCAAGGGGTGTTGTCGGAAGATCCTGCCCCGCAGCCAATGCCGGCTGGGGCACTTCGGTGGGGTCATGGGCCCAGGCGCCGGACTCAACCACCCGTATCTTGCCGGGCTGGTTCGCCCTGTCCTGCGGTCGGTCTTCTCTATAAGGAGTATACACAAGACAATTAAAGCGAATCGTAGATTTTCCTTCGGTTTTCCTGTGATCCAAGCTTTCGACGAAGTACCTGCGACCACCCTGGGCGACTCGGGCGGGACTTGCCCAGCGGGTGCGCATGGCTGAACACGCGCGGATTGAAGTCGGGACAGGGTCAAAGCTTCACATGTTTCAAACGCAGCGAATTGGTGACCACCGACACGGAACTAAAGCTCATCGCCGCCGCAGCCAGAATCGGGCTCAGCAGCCATCCAAACATTGGATAGAGCAAGCCGGCAGCGATCGGCACCCCAATCGAGTTATACACGAAGGCGAAAAACAGGTTCTGACGAATGATGCGCATCGTGGCTTGGCTGAGCCTGCGCGCGCGCGCAATTCCGGTTAGATCTCCCTTCACCAAGGTGACGCTACCACTTTCCATGGCGACGTCTGTCCCCGTCCCCATGGCGATACCGACATCGGCCTGGGCCAATGCCGGCGCATCGTTGATTCCGTCCCCGGCCACCGCCACGACGCGTCCTTGGGTTTGGAGTTGCTTTACCACCTCCGCCTTTTTGTCGGGCAGCACTTGGGCCACAAAGTCTTCGATCCCCAGTTTTCGACTGACGGCTTCGGCCGCGCTGTGGGTGTCCCCGGTAAGCATGACAATGTGCAACCCCGAGGTTTCCAGATCCTCAAGCGCCTGCGGGGTGGATTCCTTGATCGGGTCGGCAATGCCGATCAAGCCAGCCGGTCGGCCGTCCACGGCCACGAAGACGATGGTCTGCCCATTGCGATGGAGTTCGTCGATTTGACGCGCAAATAAACCCGTTCGCATGCCAAACACTTTGACAAACTTTTCGTTGCCGGCGAGAACGGTCCTGCCGCCGACGCTGCCACTGACACCCAGTCCCGTGAGAGATTGGAATTTCGAAGCATCCATCAAGGAAATCTGATTGGCCGCGGCCGCAGCGACGATTGCGGAGCCTAGCGGATGTTCGCTCTTCTGCTCGAGACTCGCCACCAGGCGCACCAGTTCCACATCGCCTAGATCCGACAGGGGCACGACCGCTTCGACAATCGGTTTTCCTTCCGTCAGAGTCCCCGTCTTATCCACCACGAGCGTGTCCACTTTTTCCAGGCTCTCAAGAGCTTCTGCGTTCCGAATCAGCACGCCGGCTTGAGCTCCCCGTCCGGTGCCGACCATGATGGCCATCGGCGTCGCCAATCCTAGGGCACAAGGACAAGCGATAATCAGCACCGCAACCGCGTTGACCAGAGCGTGGGCGAGTCGGGGCTGAGGCCCAAACAAGCCCCAGACAACGAACGTCACCAGCGCAATCGCCATGACCGTGGGAACGAACCAGGCCGCCACGCGGTCGGCCATGCGCTGAATGGGGGCTCGGCTCCGCTGCGCTCGGCTGACCATCTGGACGATCTGCGACAATAAGGTTTCGTTGCCCACAGACTGGGCGCGCATGTCGAACGATCCTGTGCCGTTCACCGTCCCGCCAATCACCCGGCTGCCTACCGCCTTTTCGACGGCGATCGACTCCCCGGTGATCATCGACTCGTCCACCGCACTCACACCTTCGAGCACCACTCCGTCGACCGGAACCTTTTCTCCCGGACGCACCCGCAGCTGATCTCCCGCCTTGACTCGTTCCAGAGGGATGTCCTCTTCGCCGCCGTTTGCAAGGACGTGGGCAGTTTTCGGACTAAGATCGAGCAGGGCTCGGATGGCGGCGTGGGTGCGGTGGCGTGCCCGCAGTTCTAAGATTTGTCCGAGGAGCACCAGGGTGACGATCGCCGACGCGGCTTCAAAATACACCGGCGGGTAACCACCCATGCCCCGCAGGGATGCGGGAAAAGATCCGGGCATCACGGTTGCGATCAGGCTGTAAAGGTAGGCGGCACCGGTACCCAGGGCAATCAGAGTGAACATGTTGGTGGAGCGATGCACAAGGGAGAGCCATCCGCGCTCGAAGAAGGACCCTCCACCCCAGAGGACGACGGGCGTGGCCAGCACCAATTCGAGCCAGGAAAGCCATCCTGCCGACAAGACATGCCGCAGGACGCCTCCCGGCCACATATCCTGCATGGCGATAGCCACCAAGACCACCGTAAGGGCCAAGCTTATCCAGAAACGGCCGGTCATCTCCCGCAGTTCGAGATTCTGCTCCTCGTCAGCGGGCGGCACCCGTGGCTCAAGCATCATGCCGCAAATCGGGCAGGAACCCGACCGGGGGCGCACGACCTCCGGATGCATGGGACAGGTATATTCGGTTCGCGAGGGTGTTTTTGCTATTTCCGGCCCAGAAGCCATCCCGAAACCCTGCTTGGCCGGCGGCGCTTGCGGTTTCTGATATTGCTTCCGGTCGGCACGGAAATCTTCTAAGCAGCGCGCGCTGCAGAAGTAGTGCGTCTCTCCTTGATCCTCGAAGCTGTGCTTGACCCTCGAACGATCGACACTCATACCGCAAACCGGATCCGTGGCTACGCCGGCTGATTCCACCTGGGCCGATGGCACAGGGATACCTGAACCCGGTGACGGACCGTCCCCGGCGCACACGTATTTCTCCGGCTCCCTGCGGAACTCCTCGGCGCAATGCGCACTACAGAAGTAAAAGGTTCTTCCCTGATGCTCGCATCGGTAAGTGGCAGTCGAGGGATCGACGGCCATGCCGCAAACCGAATCCTTGACCGAAGTCTCAGCGCTACGCATTCAACCCCTGGCCATGCAATTTCTTCCGGCGATTTCCACAGTCCGTAGGCTGTACCCAACAGGCCATCGGACCTTTACGCGCCGCCTCGGCGCTGGGCCTAACTGGCGCGTCTTGGGCGCAATTCAAACTCACCGTCTACAATGTCGCCATCTCTGGGGACGATACCTATACTAGACGCAGTTTCACCTTAACCCTCGGAATCATGGCAACCTTCGATCATAGCTGAGCCGACGACAGCGACCTGTTATCCCCTCATGTTCGTCTTGGCAAGCATCAGCTGAAGCCTCGAATCCCCGGCCTCGCTTCAGGCCCTTGTACTATATGATTGACGGGTCAGAACTTGCGATCGAGACTGCACTTTCTCTGACGAATGAATCCGCTTGAGGGAGGGGGATAATGACACAACTCGAAGTTGCTTACCGTTATGGCCGGTCTCCGGGCGAAGCCGAGCTGCGCGCCATCGACAATATTCGCGAAGTTTACGGGGTTCGCCGCATCACGTTCGACGAGAGAGAACGGATTGTGCGTGTCGAGTTCGATGCCTCTCGCTTTAAGGATCCCGTAATCGCAGGCCTCTTGCGCGGGGCTGGGTTAGACCTCCAGGAGAAGCTGGTCTTGGCTTGACTCTGGCTGAAACCCGAGAGGGAGGAGGGGGTGGGCTGAGAGGGGAAAATGCAAGGGGCGTTCAAGAAAACCTCTGGCCGAAGTTATTCTCTAGAACGCCCCGTTGCGCGCCACTTCGTCTGCCCAGGAAACTGCATCCGGTTTGCCAATCGTAAATCGCTGAAAACACTTACCCAGCAAAGGTTTTCCACTTGTAGGAATTGCCAGAAGGCGGGCAAGATTTACGTGTCTTCGGGCTTTGGACGCCCGAAACCGCGCGGGAAGACCGGCAAACAGGCGTGCGCAGATCTATTTTGAGGCAGAACGACCGTCCGTTTGGCTCAAGGACTTGGGCATGCCAGGGACCGCAAGATCAGTTATTTGCCATCAACCAAGCCACGCCGGACGACCCTGCGCCTGTCGTGACCATTCGTGGGTGGGCTCAGCTGGGGCTCAATTAGCAGGGGGGCGTCGGTCACGGTACTGGGGCAAGGGGCTTTACGGCGCGAAATGTGGATTGCCGCGCACCTCCTGGCCCCGGAAGGCAATCCCGGAAGGCGGCTATCGGATCGATGCGGGTGGCACGCCGCGCAGGAAAATAGCCGGCCAGTACCGCGACCGCAAGCAGGGTAGCGATGGCCAGTGCGAAGCTGATCGGATCGATAGGTTTGATTCCGAAGACATCCGCCAGTACGGCAGAGGCTGCACCGATTCCGAAGGCCAGCGTGAGCACTACAATCGTGGCAAACCGCAGGCCTTTGTGCAGTTGTCGCAGGGCATAGCGCAGGTCCTCTAGGAAAGCGCTCATGACTCTTCCTCACTCAGATCGCAGCGTCACCATGGGATCGACCTTGGCCGCCCCGCGGGCGGGAATGTAGCTTGCCAGCAGGGCCACAGTGAGCAACACCAGCATCGCGGCGGCAAGTGTGGCCGGATCCGATGGCCGCACACCAAAAAGCCATGTCGCGAGAAGCCGGGTGGTTAAGAGTGTCAGAACAGAACCAGCCGCCAGGCCTGCCAAAATGACACTGCAGGCCTGCTTCAAGAACAGCTGCACAACCTCCGAAGGATGGGCACCCAACGCCATGCGGATTCCGATTTCTTGCCTGCGTTGGCTGACCTCGTAAGCAACCACACCGTAAAGCCCCAGCGCACTGAGCAGCAACCCAATCAACGCCGCGCAGATGAGCACGGCGCTCGCAACTCTGGCATCCGTGTAGACTCCACGCACTTGCTCCATCAACGGCATCACTTCTGTGACCGGAACATTGGGGTCAACGCCGGCAATCGCTTTCCGAATGAGGGGCAGGGCTGCGGCCTCGGAGCCGGCCACGCGGATCGACAGGCGAGAGCCGACCATGCTGGGGTCCTGCCAGAATGAAACGTAGGCGACAGGTCGTGCTGCCTCCACCGCGCTCGGGGTTTGAGCATCCTTGACGATGCCAACGATTTGGTAAGGCTTTTCGTCGAGCAAGATGGTTCGGTCAAGGGGCAACCGGCCCGCAGATAGTTTTTGCGCGAGGGTTTCGTTGACCATCGCGACCGGCGGCGTCTCGGGGCGATCCTTGTCGCTGAAGTCTCGCCCCGCCATCAAGGGAATGCCGAGGGTTCGAAAATATGCAGGGGCAATCGGCTTGTAGCCTACCAAAGGTTCTTCCTCGGGTTTGGCATAGGTTTCAGCCGGCATTCTTTCACGGATTGTTTCCGTCACACGCCAAACCAACCCCTGTTCCTTCGCCAGGCTCACCGATTCCACGACCGGCAAGCTGCCGAGTCGCAGCAAGACGTCTCGCGTAAAAGCCTGTGCCTTAGCCGGCGAGTATTCCATGAGCTTGGGTCGCAATCTAAGACCGACGACATGAGAGAGGTTCATATCTGTCCTGGCCTCGATGCGTGCGGCACTCTGGGCCATGAGTCCGCCACCTACCAGGAGAGCGAGGGAGAGAGCGACTTGCGCCGTGATCAGTGCGGTGCGAGTTCGGTTACCGCTCGAGGGTTGATGCCCTCCGACTCCTTTCAACGCCGGTTGCAGGTCAGGTCGGCTGGTAGGCCAGGAGGACAACAGTCCGAAGAGCAAGCCAGCCACGACGATGATGAGAATCGAGTACGTAAGCACCGAGACATCCAGGCGCAGATCAAATAGATGCCGGTAACCCTCCCCGTCGACGCTGTAGAAGCCAGCCAACAGCCGGCTACTCCAAACCGAGATCGCCACCCCGAGCGCACCACCGGAGAATGCGAGTACGAGATTCTCGGTCACCAACTGGCGAACAATGCGCAATCGGTTGGCGCCAAGCGCCGCCCGCATCGCCAGTTCCTGGGCGCGTGCCTTACCGCGAACCAGCAACAACCCACCGACATTGGCGCAGACAATCAAAAGCAAGACTCCCCCAATTGCGGTCAGCAATTGGACGAACACGCGGAAGTACTTACCATTGGAAATGCCGATTGCGGGAACGACGGACGCGCTTAATCGCTGGTCGAACCCGCGGGCATTGGTTTGCAACTGTCGCAAGAGCACGGCGATCTCTGCCTGCGCCTCGGGTGCGCTCCTTCCTGCTGCCAAGCGTCCCATTAAGCCCAAAATCGTGCAGCTCGGTGCAAAACCATCACACCAGCGGTACCCAACCCGTAGCGTCATGGTCGGAATCCAAATCTCATTCGGCGTTCCTCCAATCTCCACGCCGCGAAACTGGGGCGGCATCACGCCAACGATTTCGAAGGCATGCCCATTAATCGTCAGCATCCTGCCGAGCACATTGGGATCGCCGTCGTAGGTTCTCTTCCAGAACCCGTAGCCCACGACGGTCACGGTGTCGCGGTCAGGCACGGAGTCTTCCTCGGCGCTAAAAAAGCGTCCGAGGTAAGGCTTTAATCCGAGCAAGGTGAAGTAATTGCTGGAAACGACCGCACCTTCGACCTCGCCGGCTTCGCCATTGGCCGTCACGTAGAGCGGGGCCGTCGAGTAGTGCGCCGCCAAAGACTCGAGAGTTTTCGCGTGATCACGCAGGTAGGCATATTCGGGATAACTCAACAAACCCTCGCCGTCATTTTCGGGTGCCCGAACTCGCACCAATCGGGCGGGATCTTTCGCGGGCACGCTTCGCAAGAACAATGCATCGGTAAAGATGAAGACGGAGGTATTGGCGGCGACGCCGATGGCTATCATCAGAAGAACAATGCTGGTGAAGCCTGGGCTCTGGCGCATTTGTCGCAGTGCGTGGCGCAGGTCCTGGAGCAAACCGCTCATGACACCTCCTTACTCGTAGCGCAGCGCCACCATGGGATCGACCTTGGCCGCCCGGCGGGCGGGCAGCAAAGCCGAGGCCATCGCAACCGCCGAGGTTAGCGCCATCGCCAGCGCGAAGCTGGTGCTGTCGAGATAGCTGAGCTGATACAGCTGCGAGCGCAACAGGCGCGACACCAGCAACGACAGCGGCAAGCCGCAGGCTGCGCCGACGCCGAATATCACCAGGCTCTCGCGCACGATCATCCACAGAACGGTTTCGCGGGGCGCGCCTAACGCCATGCGGACGCCGATTTCGCCGGTTCTGCGCGCGACGCGATAGGCAAGCGTGCCGTACAATCCGCTGGCCACGAGCACAACCGCCAGAATGCCAAAGCCCAACGCGAGGCGGGTAAACAAGGTTGCAGTGACATAGGTTTCGGCAAACTGAGCCGCCTGGGTCATGGGCTTCTGCACCGGCAGGTTAGGATCGAGTTCCTGCACCGCCCGCCGCACCGCACCGAGCAAGGCCATAGGGTCACCCGCCGTGCGCACTTCGACGCTGATCTGCCCCAGCATGCCCGATTGCGACAAGGGATAGTAAACCACCGGAAGTTGGCGTTCGCGCACTCGGGCGAACTTGGTGTCCTTCACCACGCCCACGATTTCGCCCCCGGGCAGGCCACCCACCTTGTGGCCTAGGGCACCGTTCTTGAGAAACTGCCTGGCGAAGGTTTCATTCACCAGGACGACGGGCGGGCTGGAAGGTGTATCAGCTTCCGAGATATCGCGCCCCTCGAGCACGGGAGCTCCCAGCGTATGAAAGAAATCCGGGCCCACGGCGTTCTCATCGACTTCGCCATGAGCCGGCGCATCGTGACCGAGATCCACTCCATCCAGCGTGATTCCGCTAGAATTCACCCATCCCGAGCCGGGGCGAGTGCGCACCAGGGATACGGTTGCGACGCCCGGAATGGCCCTCACGCGCTCGAGCAATCGCTCATAGAATGACCAGGCTTGCCCCTTGGTCGTGACTCCTTGCGGGCTGAGATCAAAGACGAGAAGCCTTTCCGCCTGCATGCCGAGGTCTTGGCGCTGGTAGTGGAGCAGGCTTCTCACGCTCAGGCAGGACGCAACCAGCAGAGCCAGGCACATGGCGACCTGCATCCCCACCGTGAGATTTCCGGCGCGCCTCCGAGTACGGCCGAAACTGGTGGAAGAGCTGCCTCGGAGCTCCTGTTCGATCGAAATCTCGAGCGTGCTCCCAAGCGGCACCAGCCCGAACACGAATGCGGTGAGGGTCGCGATGGCCAGAGTGAACAGTAGAACGTGGACGTCGGGGGCGAGGCCCGCGTCAATCCTGGCCCAAATGGCGAGAGTTCGCGTGGCCCCGATTGCCAGGGCCCATCCCAGCAGAGCGCCGGCTGCAACCAGCAGCGCACTCTCGGCCAGCAGTTGCCGGAACATGCGAGAGGCGCGGGCCCCAATCGCCATCCGCACCGCGAACTCGCGTTGACGGGCCGCATTTTTGGCAAGAATCAGCAAAGCGACGTTGGTGCAAGCAATCAAGAGCACCAGGCCGACCAGCGCCATCATGATCTCAATCGGCTGGCGATAGTTATCGGCATAGTCGCCGATGCCGCGAATGGGTTCGAACCCGAGATGGGCGGGCCAGACTTTGGGATCGAGAACTCCTAAAGGCTCGGTCGCCGCCTGCCAAAACACGGGCTGCAGCGCCGCGATGGCCTGTTGGGGAGTGATTCCCGGCCGCAGCCGCGCCGCCATGGGCAGTGCCCACCATTTTCGAGAGCCATAGAGCGTGTGCTCGGTCGCGGGCACGCCCCAGGCATTCAACTCGGGCCGGCTTTCGAGAGGAATCCAGAAATCCACCGCCTGGGCTGGATCCACGCCGTAGAATCCGGGCGCGGTGACTCCAAGGATGGTGAAGGGAAGGCCTTTGATAAACAGAGTCTGTCCCACGATCGCAGGATTGCGCGAGAAGGACTCGGTCCAGAAGCCATAGCTCAAGACCACAACCGGGTTGTGATTCGTTTCATCGGCGTCGGTGAATCCCAAGCCGCGAATCATGTGAACGCCCAAACCGGAAAAGTAATTCCCGCTGACTTCTTCCCCGGCTTTTTCGACCGGAATATCGCTGTAGCGGACGGGCACTTTGGCGTAGCCCAGAGGAACGTGAGCCACCAGATCGCTGAAGATACGCTTCTGCTGCCGCAATGCCTCGAAGACGGGAAGAGAAAACGATGTATTGCCGCGCCCCGTGCCATCGCTGTTCGGCGGCTGCGTGCCCCCATTCACCAGCACAACTTCATAGACGTGCTCCGGGTCGTCGACGGGGAGCATCTTGAGCAGAAGAGCGTTCAGGGTGCTGAATACCGCGGTGTTCGCTCCGACGCCGAGCGCTAGAGTGAGGACAGCGGCCGAAGTAAATCCCGGCGTTCTGCGTAACTGCCGCAGGGCGTAACGAAGGTCCTGCATGAAGATTTTCATGAGTGATGCCCTCATTCCTGTCGCAGCGCCATCATCGGGTCGACTTGGGTGGCACGGCGTGCCGGGATCCAGCTTGCCAGCAATGCGACGAGGATCAATAAGATGGGAGCTGCCGCCAATGTAACGGGATCGAGCGGTCGAACCCCAAACAACAAAGTTGCCATGAAGCGGGTTAAAAGCACGGCCGCGCAAAGACCGATCGCGACACCGCATGCTGCGAGCTTTGTGGCCTCGGAAAGGACCAGTCGCAAGATATCCTGCGGGCGGGCTCCGAGGGCTGTCCGAATACCGATCTCTTGCCTGCGCTGTGCCACCAAGTAGTGC
>Ga0187783_10002654_pt1 | contig 13252 bp, 10 predicted proteins | sample 1015_SJ02_MP02_2_FD_132471 | JGI IMG/M metagenome (GOLD analysis project Ga0187783, IMG submission 132471) | Tropical peat soil microbial communities from peatlands in Department of Meta, Colombia - 1015_SJ02_MP02_20_MG | ecosystem: Environmental > Terrestrial > Soil > Wetlands > Peat | place...
CCTGGTCATCGCGAAAGAGCACCAGGTTCTGCTCCGTGAACGGTGTCTCGGTGCCGGGGGCAAACTGCTCCTGCGGGCCAACTTTGAAGCGGCGCACGGGCCCGGGCAGAACTGCGGGACTGGGCAGACGAAAGATTCCCGCCGCGGCTGTTGCCACGGCGGCGAAGAAGCTCCCAATGGCAGCCAGACTCAGGAAGCTGCGCCGGCTGACCGGCGCTGGATCTAAACGGGACATGACTTCCACTCCTTGGCGAAACTGAATTGCTCCATGGTGATGGCGGTAGTAGGACAGCGTTGCGCGCACAGCCCGCAACGGATGCAGCGCTCCTCGTCCTTGAGAATGGCGGAAAGATCGGCGCGATCGAGGTCCAGGTCGCGCGCCGCAGCCTCCAGTTCGGGCGAACGCTCCAGACGGTCAAAGCTGACCAGCTTCAAACACACGGTGGGACAAACGTCCGCACAGCCACCGCATAGGATGCAGCGCTCGCCGTCGAAAATCGTGTTGATGCCGCAATCAAGGCAGCGGCCGGCTTCGGTCAGCGCCTGCTCTTCGCTGTATCCAATCTCGACCAGCGCGGTCGGCTTCTTCATGCGCTCTTCCGCCGACAGCGTTGGGATGTGCAGGCGCGCGCGGCGCTCGTAGTTTTTCTCGCGACGGTAGTGTTCGATAGGGAAATGGAACTGGACTTCTTCGGGCGCAATCTCCCGCCCCCGCAAGAAGCGATAGGCCGAGCGCGCCGCCTGCTTGCCGCTGGCGATGGCGTGAATCATCAAACGCGGCCCGTAGGCGATGTCCCCGGCAACGAACACATCCGGGGCGGAGGTGACGCCGGTGGCCGGATCGTTCACAATCTGCTCGGCCGAGCGCAACTCAATCCCGTCACGCTGCGCGTCGAGAAAGCCGAGGTCAGCGGATTGTCCGACTGACAACAGGACGGTGTCGCATTCGATTTCGGTAGTGATGGACTCGTCGAACTTGGGCGCGAAGCGCCTGTTCTCGTCATACACCTGGGTGCAGCGCACGAACCTTACACCGCGCGCGAACTTCTGGCCATCCTTTTCCTGCACCAGGACCTCTTTCGGGCCCCAACTGTTGTGGCGAGTCACGCCCTCTTCCTGACCTTCCAGGATTTCCACGGTGTCCGCTGGCATCTCTTCGAGTGATTCCAGGCAAACCAGGTTCACCTGCCTCACCCCCGCCATGCGCGCGGCAGTTCGTGATACGTCATATTCCTCCTGGCGCAGCACCGTGCGGGCCACGTCATAGGCCACGTTGCCGCCGCCGATGACAACCACCCGCTGCCCGAGTTCGACCTTCTTGCCGAGCGCTACATCACGCAGGAAATCCACGCCGCCCATCGCGCCGATGGCATCGGCATTGGGGATGGGCAGCGCGCGCGAGCGCTTGGCGCCGCAGGCGATGATGACGGCAGCAAAGTCACGCCGAAGATCGGTAAAGCTGACATCTTTGCCGATCTGCATGTTGCAGCGGATCTCTACGCCCAGGGACTGAATGACGGCAACCTCGGCCCGAATCAGCTCGCGCGGCAACCGATAGCCGGGAACGCCGGTGTAGAGCATGCCGGCGGGCTGCGGCTCCATCTCAAAGATAGTGGGGCGAAAGCTCATCAGAGCGAGATCATGCGCGGCTGCCAGCCCCGCAGGGCCGGAGCCGATGATGGCAATGCGCTCGCCGCTGGGCTTGGGGAAATCGGCATTGGCCAGAAACTCCAGCAGGTGGCTGAGTTCTTCGAGGTCGTCGCACTGGCGCGCGTCGGAGTGGGCCTTCAAGTAAGGGAATAGTTCGCTTCCCGCATCGGGGCGGGCATCGCTCCCGAATTTTTGGCATATGAAACGCTTCAGTGCCCGGATTGAGATTGGCTGATCGATTGTGCCGCGTCGGCAGGCCGCCTCGCAGGGAGCGCCGCAAATGCGCCCGCAGAGGGAAGCCAGAGGATTGGGGCCGCGGGCAATCAGATAGGCGCGTTCATAATCACCGGCGGCGATGGCCCGTACGTAGCCGCGAGCGTCGGTGTGGACCGGGCAGGCATACTGGCACTTGATCTGCTCGCGCCAGTACTCCTGGTCGGCCATGCAGACCCTGTAATGGGCTTCGTCCACCTTGTCGCCTGCGGTTGAGAAAATCGCCAACAGATAAAGCTATGCATGGCGAAAACCGCCCGCTATGACATAAGTCACGATGGCGTGTGACATGAAAGTTGCATTCCTACGCGGGCCTTGGCTCGGACCAGCCGAAGAGCGAACTCCCGAAGTTGGAAGATCAGCGGGAGATGAGGACGTGGGAGCGTCCCGTCGGGAAAGCGGCGCGTTGTGTGGAAGGCGGGGAGCTGGCAAAGGTGAGAAGTAGATTCACGGCAAAAGAGCTTGTCAAGAGCCATTTCATGCCCGCAAGAATGTATGCATAATGTTCGTCGTGGCTCTCGCTCACCCACACGCCCAAAGACAGAATTAGCACGTACAACCGAACACCCCTCGGTGACCGCGTATCACAGACGGCGATTTTACGGGTGGCGGAGACTTGCCTTTTAGCGGGTGCGCAGCGCTGCCCGCAGGAAAGAGCAAGAGAGACTGGCGGTTTTGGCTGCTGTTGCTAGCATTCGTTTTGCTCGATCTAGTGGTCGCAGGGATTGTTTTCCCCGCGCCTGACCGGCTGGGAAATCTTCATCGTGGGACTGCTCGCCTGGTACATCGCCATGGCGACGCTGGTCAACACAGTTCATGGCAGGAAGGTCCTGCCACTTTCTTAGGGCCCAGGCAGACAGTTGTGGCGCCTCGCCCGCCGTGCTTAACAGGGAAAGGAGGTTAGGCATTGTCTTGACCGAAAATCTCTGCGCGGCAATCGGGCTTAACGACTTCTTCGACGCAGATAACTCGAAAATCTTGCGGGCAGTTCCCGCTTGCCACGAGGCAGCTCGGGTTCCCAACTTTGAAACTCGAAACTTGAAACTCGGAGGGAGTTGGCAACGGCCACGGCCGCAGGTACACTCCTATCGTTCAGGTGGACTGATTTTTCGGATAGCGCAGTTTGCGCGGGAGGAAAGAACATGAAGAATTGGGGCAGTTGGACAATCCGCACAGCGGTTTTCGGGACATTGTTTTTGGTCACGCTGGCCGTCTGGGGCCAGGGCGGGAACCCGCCTGCCAACACCGAAGAAAGCCGCGCTACTTCCGGCCACGGCATGACTCCCATCGAACAGACTTACAAGGGGAGTGTCGAGCAGCAAATCAAGACGTTGCATGAGGAGGGCCGGCAGGCGGCGTTGAAGGGCGATGCCGGGTTTTTTGAGAAGTACCTAGCCAGGGATTACTGCGGAATCGGGGGCGATGGACGGTTACGCAGCAAGGCTGAGACGATTGCGGACCTCAAGTCGGGTGCCATTAAGTTCGTCTCGATTGACGAGCGCGACGTGAAAGTCAACACCTACGGGAACAGTGCCGTCGTCATCTCTGAGGCTTCGGTCACCCTGACAATGCAGGGCAAGCCGATCAGCGGCGATTATCGCGCGACGTTCGTGTATGTCAAGCAGGGGGGCGCCTGGCGCGAAGTGGCACATCAGGTAACGCCGGTGATGAAACAGGGCCAGTGAAGCATGCGGTGCCTGCTGACGTTACCATGGCGAACGCTTGGAGGGAAGGTGATCCGGGAGAGAACATCGTAAACAGCACGGCAACGGGTGTCTCGAAAGATTTACCTTTCACACAGAGCCTTCCAACGCGCCCTAAGTACCGAGGGCTCTGGTCATTCACCGTGCGGCAAAAACTCCGAAGGAATTTCGGCCCTCAGGATCAGGACTGGGTCGGAACACAGGACCAAAGTTCGGAGCAAGGTGACAAGGTTCTTGACAATCAACGCTGGCATCCGGGCCGAATGCCATTGTGCTCATTTTGTGCTCAGAACATACGCAAATCCCCACTAATTGCAGTAATTGCAGTATTTTGTGGTCCGTCGGAAGATAGGTCCGCGTGTCCTAGGGCGAGAGGCAACTGATGTAGTGTCAAGTACTTACAGCAATACCGAAGGAGGTGGCGCGCATAGCGTTCGAAGATTCTCAATCTTCAAACCCGGGTTCGATTCCCGGTAGCGCTACCATTTACTCCTGCAATCACTTACGTCATCTCTGCAGCCTGGCAAACGTTCTAAGAAGCGAGTTTTCCGCCAGGAAACCGCAGGTGGTCTATTGCGGCGAAAGGCAGACAATAGCGGTTGCTTCGCGACCAGATTCGCAGAACTACGGCACGCTCTCCGCGGTAAGGGGAGCAACGCTCTCGGGCCACTGGTCATCCGTCCTTTGCCAAGTCTTGTCGGGGTTGTAAAGTTCCATGTTCTTGACGATGTTGACCGAACCGGGGCCCAGGTCCTTCTGGTAAACAATCCCGTCGTTGCTGACGATAAAGCTCTTGACGCCGGTCACGCGGTATTCGGTCGGCACCGCGGCCAAGGCAAACCCTCCGATCATGGTTCCTTCGATGACATAGTTCAGCTTGCCCAGCGGCGCTGCTGGCCCCTGGCCTTTCAGGATCTTGAAGTAATAGCCGTGAAAGCCGTCCTTTCCGGTGGTGTAACCCTCCTCCAGCGCTTTGGCCACTGCTTCGCCGATCGGTCCTCCCGATGTGCCATCGGGATTCTTCCAGTACAAGCCATCCTGCTTGCCGGGGGTGCTGAAGATTTTTTGCGCGTACTGGTTCACACCGGAATCATCGTGGATGGTCAGGGCGTATTCCCTCTGCGCGTCGACATAACCCCGGCAGACCTGGATGGCATCCAGTTCATTGGCGCCAATGCGACGGTAGAGAACGTTTTGCCGGCCGGTCTTGGCATCAAAATACCACTTCCCGTTTTTCTTGATCAGGGGAACGGGAAATGGCCACTCCTCATCGCCGACAACAATAGTCGCCAGATTCGGCTTGGAGGGATTGGTTGAGATGGAGTTCTTGGCCTGGGCTTCTTTGGCGAAATCCATGCCTTTGTTCTTGTCCTGTACCAGGTCGCCCCCAGTAATAAAGTCCTTGCCATCGGGACCGAAGATGGCCATCAGAGCGTCCACATCATAATCTCCAGCTGCTTTGATAACAGCGTCGGCGGCCTGCTGGGGGCTGTCGAATGCCTTACCCAGTGCTGATGCCTGTGCCGCCGGCTGAGATTGCGTCTGTGCAATACCCGGATACGCGCACGCCATCAAGACCAGGGCGAAGGTGGCAGCCAATGCGGAAGAGCTAAACAATCTTGATCTCATATTTACCTCACTCTCTAGGATTCGCAAGGGTCACCTCCTTCTCCCGCCGCCGCCACCACGACCCCCTCCACCGCGCGCCCCACCACCACCACGTGAGCCTCCCATGCTGGAAGCACCGCGCGATTGGCTGGCTCGAGCCCCGTTTCCGCTCATGCCCGATCCACCGAATGCGCTCCTGTTGTTTGCGCCTGGGCTGTTCGGGACCTGCCGATTGCCTACGCGGTCTCCGCCGCCTCCGAAGTTTCCACCTCTGTTGCCGCCACCGGGACCACCCGGACCGCCGGCGCCACCTACGCCGCCGCGATTGTTGCCGACGCCGCCACGATCACCCATACCACCCGGGTTCCGGTTCCCGAAGTTGCCTCCCTGCTGTTGACGGCCTATGTCCTGTCGGGCGTTGGCCTGGCGGTTCTGCATCGTATCGCCTCGAGCCGTGCCCCCGTATTTATTGGCGAGCTGGCGGTCGGAATAGGGCGCGCCCCCACGATGTTGCGCGTTATGCTGCCAATTGCTGTTTCCGCGGGCAGGCTGTTGCGATGGACGATTGCCGCGGTTGGCGTTGTTGATGTTCTGCCGATTGTTGTAATTGCGGTTGAAGTTATTATTGTTGTTGATATAGACGTTATTACCGCCGCCCCATCCGCAGCCGCAGCACCAGCCGCCGCTCCACATCGCTCCCATCGCAACGCCCACGCCAAATGAAATGGCCATCCCCGCTGCGTAGTAGCCTGGTGGCGGATACGCGATTGGCGGGTAAGCATAAACCGGAGCTCCATACACGACCGTCGGGTTGTAGCTGGGAACGTACACCACCTCGGGATTGGCCTGCTCGATGACGATCACCTGCTTGCTTTCTACGGTCTTTACCTCCACCTTCTGCTGTTCGGTGGATTTCAAATTCCCGTTGTCCTGGGCCTTCTTGCGCATGCGCTGCACAGCGGCCATTACGTCGTCCTGCTGCGCGAGGAACGCATTCCCGAGGTCGGTTGTCCATTTGATGTTGTCGGCCAGTAGCTTCACGACGTCGGGTAAGGCGGCCAGGGACTGAATGCTCGGGTCCCAATCCTGCTTCTGCACCGCATCGGCCAACTGCTTCTCGTTCAGGCCCTTGTTCTGGCCCAGCCACTGTTGCAGTTGAATAATCTCCAGGGGGTAGGTGGAGGCAATCAGGACCTGGCTGAGCATGGGGTCAGGGTAGAGCGCGATGGGGGCCACTAGCGAATCAAGCTGGTCGGCAGGTATGGTGGCCGCCTGGCCCCCGGACGAAGTCTGTTGCTGCTGCGCGTTCGCAGCCAATGCGATGTTCCCCGGCACTAGGACCGCAACACAGATGATCGCCGTGAGTTCTCGAACCACCTGGAATAAACCGCCGGTAAGAATCCGTTCTGATTTCATAACGACCATTCCTCTGCGTCGACGTTCGATTTCTTTTTTCCCTTCCAATCTCTGCGGAACTTGAACACGTAGCCCAAGGTTCGTATCCAAAGTTGTACTCTGGCTGGAATTATTGCACAACTAGGGAAACCCCTAGCCGCCCGGCTGCCCCGTCGAGGAAAGGAAGGAACGTCCTAACAGAGCGGCATGGATGGCTGGAATCAGGTCGGTCTTCATATGAGACTTCACCACATAGCCCAACGCTCCCTCTGCCAAACACGCCCTAGTAAATTCATCGTTAGAGTGGACAGTCAGGAAAACCAGCTTTGCCGTAGATCCTTTTTCGTGGAGTTGATGGGCCGCCTCAATCCCGCTGAGTTCGGGCATCGATATATCTGCCACGATCACGTCGGGGTTCAGGCGCATCGCCTCGGAGATCATTTCCCGACCCGTACGAGCGGCCCCCACTCCGTCAAATACGGATTGCAAGAGCGCCGTCACGCGCTCCAGTACAAGCTGATGATCATCGGCCAAGAGAATACGTGGACGCTTCACGTGGCTCTCTCTATTCGTTGCCTGCAGACATAGGGCGTAAAGCAAAGTGTGCACCCAACTAGCTCATTGTTCGGAACTGATTAAAGTCGCCGGATCGAGGCTTGATGGTAGGTGTGATCCTGAAACCTCACAACTGGGGAAATCCCTAGTGTCAGATTCGGCACGCAAAGTAAGGGCGATTCAGAAAGCGTGAGAGCCAGCCTGGCGCAGACTGCTCACAGGTGCGAGCGCCAACTCAGCAAGCCCGTGTGCGTGCGCATCACCTTAGCCATCTGCTTCCGGCGTGTGCCGCAGGTCGTGTCCCAAGGAGTAATTGAGGAAGGTTCGGATGGCAGCGATCGCAGCTAACTGCCCGATCTCGTTCCAAGTGGGACTAATCGCGCTTTTTAAGATGTCGGCAGCGAGCAAAAACTCAAGCGCCAGGACCAGCCACCCCGCGAAACCACGGAATACCGCCAAGGGAGCGACTGGCGTCCTTGTCCGCAAGAATTTCGTTACCGCGGAGACTATCGACTGCAACGCGCCGATCACGATCACCAGCACTGCAGTGAACTCACTGCACGTCGCGACTGCCGCTGAAATGCTCTTGACGATTTCTAACATCTCATTGTTCCCTACTCCGCGAACAGATTCATTCACGACATCAGGGGACTCTATGTCAGCGCCTTATTGTCGGCCGTTCCCTCAAGCCAGGCAAGGAACAACTTGTACCCTACTGACAAGACAACTGCGCCGACGAATAAGCCGATAATGCCCATCGCCACAAACCCACCGATCGCGCCGAGAAATACCACGGCGATGGGGACTGCGACGCCGCGCCCCAGCAACATGGGTTTTAGTGCATTGTCCATCAAGCCCACAATGATGCACCAAATGAGGAAAATCACTGCCTTGGTGGTGCTGGCTGTCGCAAACAAGTAAATAACGGCAGGAATGAGCACCAGGCCCCCCATCTGAAGCACCGCGCCTACAAGAAAAATCGTCGCCCACAACCCCGCCCCTGGCAATCCTGCTGTCACAAAACCTAAAGCAGCGAAGGCCGATTGTATGAGCGCAACTCCGAGAATACCGAAAGTGACGCTGCGAATGGTGGAACCAACCAGTTGTTGAAACTCGCGGCCCCTGTCGCCGAACAGACGATTGGCCAATGTGCGCGTGACCTCGTAAGCGGCCTGGGCATTCGCGAGAAGTACTCCGGAGAGCAAGATGGAGAGAAGCAGTTGCAGCACGGTAAGGCTGGCTCCGGCGGAAGCCGAAAGCAGCCCTGGAAGAGCGGCCTTGATCTGCGGAGCGAACCTGTTGGCCAGTTGAGGCAGATCCCTGGATGCCAGGTCCCACGAACTTTTCAAAGGACTGCCAATGACCGGCCAGTTTGCGATAGCCGCTGGTGGAGGCGGAATGAGTGCCGTCCCACTTTTTGCGTGAGCGGTCAGGCCCTGAACACCCTGCACTAGGCTTTGCGCCAGCAAGACGACAGGAAGAATCAAGACAGTCAGAAGTAGAAGGGTGAAAAGAACAGCGGCCAACGCTCCGCGCCCGCCGAGGCCGGCTTGCAGTTTTTTGAAGGTAGGGTATGCCGCAACCGCGATGATGATGCCCCAGGCAATCAGTGGGATGAACGGCAGCAGGATCAGCAGGCAGGCGGTGGCCAGCAGAACGGTCAGGCCAATATGGATGAACGCTTCAAGCGCTCGGTTCGCATAAGTACTGTTGTACGCATGCGGTTCAGAAGTCACAACTGAGACCTCCCCTCACCGGCTTTTCGGAACGTGGGGGAAGCTGGGCCAAACCAGCTGCGTTTGGGTACCGGCATGGGTGTTGTGCCTCCCGAAAATCCAAGGCCCGATCATAGATGCGGCCGCCAGAGCTCACAACTGGGGAAAACCCTAGTTCCCTCCTGGAGAGGCACGGCGAGAAGCTGATTCAGGAAGTGCCGGCTACAGCTGATCGCGCTATGGCTTGCTCAGCCGGCTCCGAGCTCGCCTGTTTTTGCAACTGCTTCCAGACTTCGATGCGCGTGCCCTTTTGCGGCTTCGAATCGACTTCGAATCGGGCGCCGATCAACCGCGCCCGTTCCTCCATGCTGCGGATTCCGAGCCCCTCCCTACCCATGAGATTTCCAACGTTGAAGCCCGCGCCCTCATCGGATATGGACAGATGAAGATTGCTATCCACCATTTCCAGGGTCACCTGCGCCCTTGGTGCCCCGCTATGCTTCTTTACGTTGCGAAGGCCCTCCTGCACAATACGAAAGAAACATAGCGCCACCTCTGGAGCGATCGATCGAGGCGCATTGTCGTGCATGAACAGCACCTGTATTCCTTGTCGCGCAACAAACTCCTTGCAAAAAGCATTCACGCCCGAGACCAGCCCCAGCCTTTCCAAAGTAGAAGAATGCAGGCGATGCGACAGGGTGTGAAGATCGGCGCCGATTTCACTGGCAGAATTCAGAAGTTCCTGCAGTTGCCGAGTTGCTTCCTGAGGTGATTCCGAAACCATCTCCATTGCGGTTTCCAACCCCAACGATAGCACCGCCAGCCTCTGGCTAAAATCGTCGTGCAGCTCCGACGCAAGACGGCTTCGTTCACGCTCCTGGGCATTAATGAGCATGCCGCTCAGGCGCCTCTGCTCGTTCCTGGCGAGCTTAAGCTGCTGCTGCTTGGACAAAAGATAAAGAATCAAACAAAGCAGTCCCAGGGTGACCAGGGAAGACGTGAGCGCGATCCATTTGGTCCGTTGCCAAAATGTCGGTTCCCGAAACAGAACCGTACTGCCCGGCGGAAGGTTTCTTTCACTCAGACCCCAGCGATGGAGCTGCCTCCAGTCGAACATATAGACACCCGGGCTCCTTTGGATCGGAATGTCCCGAGCTCTTTTTCCCTCAAGGATCTGCGAAACCACGCTGGCACCGATGCCGCCTTGTTCGGCAAAGTTAAGGACATATCCCCCGACTATTCCGTTTCCCAGATAGGTATCGGACATACCATAGACGGGAGCATTCGTCGCCTCAGAAACGAGCGGAAGCGCACTCGTTGCGTTAACGAACTGGTTGCCGACCACATCGTGGAAAATCGAGATGTACAGCTCTACTTGGTAATCAGGGTTAGCGGAGAGCCGTGACACGAGATGTTGCATTACCAACGCCCAAGCGGGGTAAAGTAATCCAACTTCGTTAATGATCAGCACGCTTTTCGTGAGAGGATGGGTCGATCCTGCAGGGGACGGCACCGGCACGAAAGAGACGTAAAAAACGATGGGGACCAGAGCCCAGCGCAGGATACCGCGACGTCGAGTGCTCATGGGAACCCCGAGGCCCCGGGTCAAGAACGTTGAGGCCTGGCTGCGCGCAGATGCACGCCAGGGACTTCGGTTCAGGGCGCTGACCTGGGATACTTGCCCATGATAAAACTCCAGTCCGTCGAACACAACCGTAAAGCTGATAAGTTCCTGAGTTAGATATCACGTGCCCACGCTAGAAACGAGGTGACCAGTTGCTACCCATAGGTTTGACGCTAAAGTTCGTTAAGGAATTTGGTCTGGGGCTTTGGCTGACTTGCCCTCTGCTACTCTGCCTCGCGGCGGCCATTGTGCTGTTGGGGCAAGTGGTCGGCAAGAAAGAAGGCTGGTCCCGTTTCGACCGCTTCTACTGGTCCTTCATCACCGCGACGACCGTCGGCTACGGTGATCTGAGGCCGGTAAAAAGATCCGGCCGGATAGCGGCCATCGTGATTGGATTCCTGGGACTGCTACTGAGCGGCATAGTTATTGCTGTTGCTGTCGCAGCCGGAACGATCGCACTGGGGCAACTTGGAGCCGTAAGCCAGACTAAGCCCTGAGGCTTTGTGACAGTAACGCCGCCGTCCTCCCACCATTCTGGCGCCCCCTGCTTGCTCCTCCATAACTGCGCATGGAGTTGAAGTTCTGGGTGCGCGGCGCCCTAGTAGGTGCTTGAACTTGTCCACTTACACCCGTGGAACCAACCACTCCCTGCTTCAATCTACTGTCCCGACCGAGGCAGGACGCCGTGGAGCGGTTCCGTCGTGAATATAGGCGACGGCGTGTGCACAATCCATGTCTTCTACACACGTCTGTCGCCTGCGCCGGGACGCGCGTCGTTCCGGCCAGGTTGCAAAACCAGAGAACAAGGGTCGCTATATGCCGGCGATGCCTTTGTTTTGCAGCACCCGGACCACAACGCGGCGGTTCTCCGCCTGCCCTTCCGCTGTCTTGTCATTCCCGACCTGCCGGCTCTCGCCCATGGCACCCGGGGCCAACATCCTAGTCAGCGGAATCTGCCCTTGCTGAAGCAGGATATTGGTCACATTGTTGGCCCGGTCTTCGCTTAGTTTCTGGTTAAGGGCCACACTGCCCACCGATGACGCATAACCTTTCACCTGGATCATGTAGCCGTTGACGGTTTGCGCCTTCTGGCACAAGGCCAGCAGTTGCGGGTTGTACTTCGGATCAACTTTGACCTGGCCGTTGCCAAAGTAAACCGTGACTTCGTCGAGGATGTAGTAATCATCGAGCTGGCCGAAGCGCGCCACTGCCGCGTCAATAGCGGCCTTGTTCGCGGCAATCTTGGCCTGCTGTTCGGCCAACTGCGCCTGCTGCTGCTGCAAAGCCTGGTTCTGCGCCTGCAGCTCAGCGTTCTGCTTTTGTAACTCGGCCTGGTTTTGCTGAGACTGCACCTGGGTTTCGTGCACCCCGGCCTGGATGGCCTGAGCCTGTTCCAGATCGTCGCCCTTGAACTTGACCGAGGTCGCGACCAGCTGGTTCTGATCGTTCATGGTCCCTTCGACCTGCACCGGCAGACCGGGAATGAGCGCGGCCATCGACATTTGCTTCCTGCGGGCCTTCAACATTCCCTGCACCTGGCTTACCTGGGTGCTGTCGGTCAGCAGGACGACCAGCTTGGGCGAGTCCGCGGTCTGGAGGATCATGGTGTCGCCATTTCGTGCTTTGATGATGCCTTCGACCTTTTGCGTCTGGCCGGTGACAGCTGTAGTTAATGCGAGCACGATCACCAAAAGGGTTGCAACAGATGCCATGCTAAGCAGATTGCGTCGGGTCATATGTTTTTTCTCCCATACTTGATTTTCAATACTTTACGAGCTCCAATGCGCTGCCGCTTCGGTAAACGGGCCACTGTACTAGTAGTCCTGTACCTGGGGTGGACACCTTTTCCGCTTTCCGCTCCTGTGTAATCGCAATTGGAGCGGCGCGCCACTAGGGAAATCCCTAGCTGCCCGGGGATGACGGCCTGTTAGCATCTAGCGTAGATAGACCGAAAGCAGTCGGCCGGATGTTTTTCACCGAGCCGGATCTCTTGACTGAATGTTGACCACCATAAGGCTGAATTACGGGATTAGGCAGCACGGTGAGAAGAGCCTTGCAAACCACGCGTCATAGCCGCGGCCACATCCCAATAGCGGATTGGATCTTTGCGTACCAAAAGGACTGGCTGCGGCCCGACATCCTTGCAGGCCTGACCACAGCAGCGGTGGTGGTGCCGAAAGCGATGGCTTACGCCACCATCGCAGGACTTCCGGTAGAAGTGGGACTCTACACCGCATTCATTCCCATGGTGATCTACGCGGTCCTGGGGACTTCGAGACCGCTCAGCGTAAGCACCACAACGACGCTTGCCATTCTGACCGCGGCCGAACTGGGCGAAGTCCTGCCTGGTGGTGGGCCTGCCTCCTTGTTGAAGGCCGCTATTACTCTCACTTTCTTAGTAGGGGCCATGCTCGTCGTCGCGTCGGTGCTGCGGTTGGGCTTTGTGGCCAACTTCATCTCGGAGCCGGTTCTGGTCGGCTTCAAGGCGGGAATCGGCCTGGTCATCGTGGTGGACCAGGTACCGAAGATCCTCGGCATCCACCTTGCACGGGAGCCTTTCCTGCGCAATCTGCTGGCGATTTTCCAGAGCATCCCCAGATCCTCATTACCGACTTTAGCCGTGGGAATTGTCATGATTGTCCTGCTGATTGGAACGGAGCGATTCTTGCCGCCCGCGCCGGCTCCACTTATCGCAGTAGCAGTCGGAATCGCCGGGGCACGGTTGCTCG
>Ga0187783_10002655_pt1 | contig 13250 bp, 13 predicted proteins | sample 1015_SJ02_MP02_2_FD_132471 | JGI IMG/M metagenome (GOLD analysis project Ga0187783, IMG submission 132471) | Tropical peat soil microbial communities from peatlands in Department of Meta, Colombia - 1015_SJ02_MP02_20_MG | ecosystem: Environmental > Terrestrial > Soil > Wetlands > Peat | place...
AGGTCAGCCCGGCCATTTCCGCCTTCCGGGCCGGCTGGTGCTAGGTCCCCGCGTAAACAGCGCGTTACGATATTAGTACCCGGAAGGTGGTGGCGGACATGAAGAGGTACAAGTTCCAGGCCCTGGTCACGCCCGTTACTGACGGGGACGGCGGCACGCCGGCGCTCAGTTCCGGGTCACATCGGATGGTCCTGCGCGCCGAGAACGCCGAGACGCACCGCACCCAGGTCTTCAGCGCCCTGGTCGACACCGAGGACAGCGACCCGTACCAGTCCGGCAAGCCCGAGATCGTGGTCACGCTGCGGGTCGTCGGTGACGATGTCGCCGACTACCTGGACATCGGCAGCCACTTCAGCCTCTGGCTCGGCAGCGATGTCGGCCGGGGGGTGGTGACCCGCCGCCTGCTCATCTGAGCCCCCGCCGGCCCCGGCGGCCCTGGACCGCCGGCACGACATGCGTTATACATCGGACGTATGACCGAGCACTCGACTGAACTCGCGGGGCACGCCGCGCTGGTCACCGGGGGCGCGTCCGGCATCGGCCTGGCCACCGCCCGGCTGCTCGCCGACCGTGGCGCCCGGGTGGCCGTGCTGGACCGGGTCAAGGCCCCAGTTGACCAGCAGGACGCCGGCCAGGCGTACGCCGTCGTCGCGGACGTGACCGACGACGCCTCGGTCCGGGCCGCCGTGACCGACGTGGGGCAGGCCATCGGAGCACTGGACATCCTGGTCAACAACGCCGGGATCGGCGCGGCGGGGACCGTGGAGGACAACGACGACGACGAGTGGCATCACGTGCTCGACGTGAACGTGCTCGGCATCGTCCGCGTCACGCGGGCGGCACTGCCCCTCCTGCGCGCGGCGGCCCGCCAGCGCGGCCAGGCGGCCATCGTCAACACCTGCTCGATCGTGGCCACGGCGGGCCTGCCCCGGCGGGCGCTGTACAGCGCGAGCAAGGGCGCGGTCTACGCGCTCACCCTGGCCATGGCCGCCGATCACGTGGCCGAGCGGATCAGGGTCAACTGCGTGACTCCCGGGACGGTCGACACCCCCTGGGTCGGGCGGTTGCTCGACGCGGCTGCCGATCCCGCCGCCGAACGCGCCGCGCTCACCGCCCGCCAGCCCATGGGCAGGCTGGTGACGGCGGCCGAGGTGGCCGCGGCCATCGCCTACCTGGCCGGCCCGCACGCGGGCGCCACGACAGGCACCGCCCTCGCCGTCGACGGGGGAATGGCGGGCCTGCGGATCAGGCCCGCCCGGTAGAGCCCGTCCGCCGCCCCCTAAGCCAGGTAAAGATCCGACGACACATCAGGTCTCCGTTTGATATCAGCGCTATTCCGCCCGTTTCCAGGCATTGACAGGAGCAGACATCGGATCTATTTTCCTGACACACGGCACTCCGGGCGTTAAGGAGTCCACCCCCGTGGACTCCCGCCGCCCGCACCGGCGCGCGCCGCAGGCCCGGAGAGAGCCCCCAGGAGGTTCCATGACACTGCGCAAGCGCACGGGCGCGGGCCCGCTGGGGACGTTGGGTCCCCGCCGCGCCACCACCGCCGCGGCGGCCGCGATCGCCACGGTCATGCTCGCCGCCGCCTGCAGTTCCAGCTCCAGCAGCACGGCCAGCACCTCGGCCAGCTCGACGACCTCGGCGTCGACAACCGGGGCGACCACCATCGGCGTCGACCTGACCTACAACGACACGGCCTTCTGGGCCGCCTATATCAACTACGAGACGCAGTATGCCGCGCAGCTGCACATCCACCTGCTCGGGCCGCTGCTCGCGGCGGCCGACGCCAGCCTGCAGAACACCCAGATCGAGACCCTGGTCAACGAGGGCGCGAAGGCCATCGTGGTGAACCCCGAGACAGCCACCAGCCTGGGCCCCGCCATCTCCTACGCCGCCGCTCACGGCGTGCAGCTGATCTCGGTCGACACCATCGTCGGCGTCGGCAAGGTGTACATGGTGGTCCGCGCGTCCAACATCTTGTACGGGATGGACGCCTGCGCTTACATCAGCTCGCAGGTGAAATCCGGCTACGTGCTCGACCTGGAGGGCGACCTGACCTCCTCGAACGGCGCCGACCGGACCAATGCCTTCGACGCGTGCATGGCCGCGAACGACCCCGGCGTGCACGTGCTGAAGGATCCCACGGTGTGGACCGAGGCCACGGCGGTCACCGACGCGCAGAACGCGGTCAACGCCTACGGCAGCCAGCTCAAGGCGATCTACTCGCAATGGTCGAGCCCCGACACGGGTATCCTCCCGCTGCTGAAATCCAAGGGCCTGACCGGCAAGGTGATCGTGGTGAGCGACGACGGTGTCCCATTCGAGATGTGCGACATCGCCAACGGCTCGATCAACGCGTCACAGTCCCAGCCCGCCAACCTGTACGCGTACTGGGCGCTGAAGTACGCGCTCGACGCGGCCAACGGGGTCAAGCTGACCGCCGGCGAGCCCGGCGGCGGCGCGCCCACCCTGCAGATGGTCAGCTACGCCGGCGACACCAACCTCGGCGATCCGATCGTGGCGCCGTTCGTGACGAAGACGACACTGACCTTCAACATCACGCCGGTCGACGGCCAGTCCGGCGCGGTGGCCACCACTCCCGTCAGCAACTCCCAGCTATGGGGCAACGTCTACGGTAACGCCCACGGGGGAGTCTGCAGCTCCTCGGCGTCCTGAGTAATGCACGAACCGGCTATCCCCGTCGCCTCCGACCCCCAGACCGCCCCGGCGGTCGAGGCGGCGGGGATCCACAAGCGGTTCGGCAGCACCCGGGCCCTGCGCGGCGTGGACCTGAGCCTGCAGCACGGCCGCTGCCTGGGCCTGGTCGGCCGCAACGGCGCGGGCAAGTCCACGCTGGTCTCGATCCTGTCCGGCATCTACCCGCCGGACGCGGGCGAGGTGCGCCTCGACGGGCAGCCCGCCCCTTCGCTGGGTGATATCGCGGCCTGGCGCGCTCGTATCGCCACCGTGTTCCAGCACTCCATGGTGGTGCCGAGCCTGACCGTGGCGGAGAACGTGTTCCTCGGCCGCCAGCCTCGCCGCGGCCCTGGCCTCGTGGACTGGCGGCGGATGCGCGAGCAGACCCGCCAGGTCATGGCCGACTGGGGCTTCGACGTGAACGCCGACACGGCCTGCGGCAACCTCACCGTCGAGCAGCGCCAGGTGGTCGAGATCACCCGGGCACTGGCCGCCGGGACCCGGTGCCTGCTGCTCGACGAGCCCACCGCGGCGCTCGAGCGCGGCGCGGCCCGGCGGCTGTTCAACCGGATCCGCCAGCTGCAGGCCCAGGGCGTCGCCATCTTGTACATCTCTCACCATCTCGAGGAGGTCTTCGAGATCTGCACCAACGTCGCCGTGCTGCGGGACGGCGAGCTGGTGCTGACCGCCCCGCTGGCCGAGGTGACCAAGGATGACCTGGTCACGGCCATGGTCGGTGAGAAAGGCATCAATGCGGAACGGCCCGGGGTCACCGCGCCCGCACCCGGCGGGCCCGCCGGGGCGCGGGACGGCCATCGGGGGCAGGGCGGCCGGGTCCTGAGCGTCGAAGGCGTGACCTTCGCTTCCCCGGGAGTCTTCCTCGGCAACGTCTCGCTGACCATTCGCGGCGGGGAGCGGGTCGGGGTCACCGGGCTGCGCGGGTCGGGGGCGAGCACCCTGGCCCGGATCGTGGCCGGCGCGGTCGCGCCCGACGCCGGCCAGGTGCGGCTCGGCGACCGGGTGCTGCGGCCGGGCGACCGGGCCGGGGCGCTGCGGGCCGGCATCGGCTACATCCCCGAGGACCGGCAGGCGGAGGGGTTCGTGCCCCTGCTCAGCGCGGCCGAGAACATCTCGATGACGATCGTCGACCGGATCGCCCGGGGCGGCTTGATCGGCCCCAGGCGCCGTGAGGTGCGCGCCGCGCCGCTGGCACGGCGGCTGTCGCTGGTGTCGGCCGGCCTGGGCCAGCCGGTTCGCGAGCTGTCCGGCGGCAACCAGCAGAAGGTCACGGTGGCCCGGGCCCTGGCCAGCGACCCGGTACTGATCGTGGCCATCACCCCGACCCGCGGCGTGGACGTGGCGTCGAAGGAACTGCTGCTGTCCGAGCTTGACCGGATCACCACCGAGACCGGGGCCAGCCTGCTGCTGGCCAGCGACGAGCTCGACGACCTGGTCGTCTGCGACCGGGTGGTGGTGCTCGTCCGCGGTGAGATCTTCACCGAGTTCACCGAGCCGCCCTTCGACCGCGAGGCGCTCATCGCGGCCGCCGAAGGGCTGGGAGCGACATGAGCGAAACCAAGGACAACCTCGCCGTGCTGGCGGCCGACGTGGAGTCCGCGCTGGCGCGCAGACGGAGCAGGAGCGCCGCGGCGATCTCGTGGATCCGCGAGGCCGCGCTGCTGCCCGTCCTGGTCATCCTGATCATCGTCGGCGCGATCCTGAACCCGCACTTCCTCACCGTGTCGAACCTGACCGGGATCGGCCAGCAGATCTCCTCGCTCGGCGTGGTGGTGGTCGGAGAGTCCCTGATCCTGCTCATCGGCGGCATGGACCTGTCCCTGGAAGCCACCTACGGGCTGGCCCCGATGATCGCGGCCTGGCTGATCGTGCCCGCCGCCGCCTTCGGCAACGGCATGATGCTCAATCCGTATGTCGGCATTGCCGTCCTGTTCGCGGTGGGCGCGGCCGTCGGCCTGGTCAACGGGCTGCTGATCGTCAAGGGACGGCTCAACGGCTTCATCGTGACCCTCGGCATGACGATCCTGCTGGCCGGGATCCAGGACGGCATCGTCAAGGGCCAGGCCCCCTTCGACCTGCCGGAACCGTTCGCCTACCTCGGCTCGGCCGACATCGGCGCGATCCCGGTGTCGCTGATCGTCGCGGCCGTGATCTTCATCGTGACCGGGCTGTTCCTGCGCTATCACCGCGTGGGCCGGGCCATCTACGCCGTGGGTGGCAACCGCGAGGCCGCCCGCGCCGCCGGGATCAAGGTGAACAAGGTCCGGATCGGCGTGTACGTGGCCGGCAGCGTGCTTGCCGCGGTCGGCGGCTGGATGGAAGCCGGGCGGGTGTCCTCGGTGGCGCCCACCCAGGGTTACGGCGAGGGCATCATCTTCGCGGTCTTCGCCGCGGCGGTGATCGGCGGCGTGTCCCTGCAAGGCGGCCGGGGGAACATGGTCGGCGCCGCGTCCGGCGTGATCCTGCTCGGCGTGGTGCAGAACATCCTGGACCTGGAGAACGCGCCGAACTACTGGATCGACGCGATCAACGGCGCCGTCATCCTGGTCGCGCTGATCCTGGCCCGCGTCATCGGCGGCGAAGCGAGCGCCGAGTGACCAAGATCACCGGCCTTGATCTGCATGACGTCCGGTTCCCCACGTCACGGAGCCTGGCCGGGTCAGACGCGATGAACCACGCGCCGGACTACTCCGCGGCGTACGTCATCGTCAGGACCGACGCAGACCACCTGGCCGGGCACGGCTACGCATTCACCATCGGCCGCGGCAACGAGGTCCAGCTCGCGGCGATGCGGGTCCTCGAGCCGTTCCTGGCCGGCCAGGACCTGGACGAGATCCTCGGCGACCCCGGCGGCCCCTGCCGCCTGGGCGAGCTGTACCGGCGGCTGGTCAGGGACAGCCCGCTGCACTGGCTCGGCCCGTCCTGCGGGGTCATGCACATGGCCACCGGGGCGGTGCTCAACGCGTGCTGGGACCTGGCCGCCCGCCGGGCCGGCCAGCCGCTGTGGCTGCTGCTGGCGCAGATGTCGCCGGAGGAGATCGCCGGGCTGGTCGACTTCCGCTACCTGTCCGACGCGCTGACCCCCGACGAGGCCGTCGGCCTGCTGGAACGCGGCCTGCCCGGCCGGGCCGAGCGGATCGCCTCGCTGCGCCGAGACGGTTACCCGGCCTATTCGACCGCGCCCGGCTGGCTCGGCTATTCCGACGAGCGGCTCGCGGCACTGTGCGCCGAGGCGGTCGGCGAAGGCTTCACCCAGGTCAAGCTCAAGGTGGGCGCGGTCCTCGACGATGACAAGCGCAGGTGCGCGATCGCGCGCGGGGTCCTGGGCGAGGATGTCGGCATGGCCATCGACGCGAACCAGGTCTGGGACGTGCCGTCCGCCATCGCCTGGATCCGCGAGCTGGCCCCGTTCCGGCCCGCCTGGGTCGAGGAGCCGACCGCCCCGGAAGACATCCTCGGTACCGCGCTCATCCGCAGCGGCGTGCGGCCGGTGAAGGTGGCCACCGGCGAGCATGTCGCCAACCGGGTGATGTTCAAGCAACTGCTCCAGGCCGACGCCATCGACATCATGCAGATCGATGCCTGCCGGGTCGCGGGCGTGAACGAGAACATCGCCAACCTGCTGCTGGCGGCTAAGTTCGGCGTGCCGGTCTGCCCGCACGCCGGCGGGGTCGGCCTATGCGAGATCGTCCAGCACCTGTCGATGTTCGACTACGTGGCCCTGTCCGGCAGCACCCAGGGACGCTGGATCGAGTGGATCGATCACCTGCACGAGCATTTCGCCGCGCCCGCCGTGGTGTCCGGCGGCCGCTATCACACGCCGGAAGGCGCGGGCGCATCCACCGAGATCCTGCCCGGGGCGGTGGCGGAGTACTCCTATCCCTCGGGTCCGGCCTGGCAGCCGAGCCGGGTCAGGTGACCTCGGTCGGCCCGCTGGTGTTCGGCGGGGCTCCCATCGGCGGGCTGTACGCACCGGTCAGCGGGGAGGCGGCCGCCGCGACGCTCGCGGCGGCCTGGGACGCCGGCATCCGCGCCTTCGATACCGCGCCGCACTACGGGGTGGGGCTGTCCGAGCAGCGGATCGGCGACTTCCTCGCCGGGCGCCGGCGGGAGGAGTTCGTGGTATCCACCAAGGTGGGCCGGCTGCTCGTGCCCGCCACGGGTCCGGTGGACGGCGCCGACGGGTTCTACGGGACGCCGGCGTTGAGCCGGGTGCGCGACTACAGCGCGGACGGGGTGCTGCGCTCGCTCGAGGACAGCCTCAGGCGGCTGCGGCTGGACCGGGTGGACATCGTGCTCATCCACGACCCTGACCACCACCGGGCCGAGGCGCTGGACGGGGCCTATCCCGCGCTGGCCCGGCTGCGCGCGGACGGCACGGTCCGGGCCATCGGGGTCGGGGTCAACTCCGCGTCGCTCGCCCAGTGGTTCGTGTCGCGCTGCGATCTCGACTGCGTGCTGGTCGCCGGGCGGTACACGCTGCTCGATGACTCCGCGGGGCGGTCGCTGTTCCCCTTGTGCCTGTCCCGCGGGACCGCGGTGCTGGCCGCGGGGGTGTTCAACAGCGGCATCCTCGCCGATCCACGGGACGGCGCCCGCTACGACTACGCTCCGGCGGTACCCGCCGTGCTGGCCCGCGCCCGCCGCGTCCGCGACATCTGCGCGCGCCACGGCGTTCCTGTGGCGGCCGCGGCCTTGCAGTACGTGCTGCGCCACCCCGCGGTCACTGCCGCGGTGGTGGGTGCCCGTACCCCGGACGAGATCAGCGCCGACGCCGGATACCTGTCCCTGGTCATTCCCGGCTCGCTGTGGACCGACCTGGCCGGAGCCTGATGTCGGACGCTCACAGCACCGAGGCCAGCCACTGCTCGACGCCGGCGATGTGCACGGTCGCCCAGGATCTGGCTATCTCGGGTTCGTGGGCGGCCACGGCGTCCAGGATGGCCCGGTGCTCGGCCAGCGTCCGGGCCAGCGTCCCGGTCTGGGTCAGCCCGCGCCAGACCCGGGCCCGGGTGGTCGGCACCGATATCGATTCGAGCAGCGAGGAGAGCACGGAATTACCCGAGCACGCCACGATCCGCCGGTGGAACTCCAGGTCGTTGGTCACCAGCTCCTCGGCCTGCGGGTTCGGGCCGATGCTGTCGAGCAGCTTGCGCAGGCCCTCGGACTCGGAGTCGGTGATCCGCTCGGCCGCCATCGCGGTGGCCGCGGGCTCGAGGATCCGCCGCACCCGCAGGAACTCCAGCACGGTGTCGTCACGGTGGAAGTCCACGATGAAGCTCATCGCCTCGAGCAGCAGCCGGGGGTCAAGGCTGGTCACGTAGGTCCCGTCGCCCTGCCGCACGTCCAGGATGTTGACCAGGGACAGCGCCCGTACCGCCTCGCGCAGCGAACTGCGCGAGAGCCCGAGGTCGGCGGCGAGGTCCGCCTCCCGGGGCAGCCTGTCGCCCGCGCGCAGCGCACCGGAGGTGATCATGGCCTTGATCTTCTCGATGGCTTCGTCGGTGACGGCCACGGTGCGTACCTCCTCACTCGGCAAAGATCGGATGTTTGTCCGAGTATGACATATGAGCAAACACGCCAAGAACGGAGTTGCCGTGAGAATCGCCCTGCACACGCGCGTGCGCCCCGACCGCATCGCCGAGTACCAAGCGGCCCATCGCGCCGTACCCGCCGAGCTCACCGCGGCTATCCGCGCCGCAGGCGCGCGGAGCTGGACCATCTGGCGCAGCGGCACCGACCTGTTCCACGTCATCGAATGCGCTGACTACGCGGCTCTGCTGGCCGACCTCAGCGCGCAACCCGTCAACACCGCCTGGCAGGCGCGCATGGCTGAGCTGCTCGATGTGGCCCACGACTACTCAGCCAGCGGCGCCGGCGCCGCCCTGCCCGTCGTCTGGGAGCTGTGAGGAGGCCGTGCGGATCGTCGACGCCCATCACCACCTGTGGGACCTGCGGGTACGCGACCAGGACTGGATCACCGGGCCGGCCCTCGCGCCGCTGCGCCGTGACTTCCTGTTCAGCGACTACCAGCCGATCGCCCAGGCGAGCCGCGTGGCCGCGAGCGTCGTGGTGCAGACCGTCACCGTGCCCGGCGAGACCCCCGAACTGCTCGCGCTGGCTGCCGCAAGTGACCTGCTGGCCGGCGTGGTCGGCTGGACCGACCTGACCGCCCCCGACATCGCCGACCGGCTCGCCGCGCTGACCCAGATGCCAGGCGGAGGCAAGCTGGTCGGCATCCGCCACCAGGTCCAGCACGAGCCCGATCCAGGCTGGCTGACCCGGCCCGACGTGCTGCGCGGCCTGGCGGCGGTCGCCGACGCGGGGCTGGCCTACGACCTCGTCATCACCGCGGGCCAGCTTGGCCCGGCGGCCGCGGCGGCGGCCTCCCTGCCCGGCCTGCGGTTCGTGCTTGATCATCTGGGCAAGCCGCCGGTCGCCTCGGGCCGCATCCAGCCGTGGGCCAGGGACCTGCGGGCCCTGGCCGCGCTGCCGAACACCGCGTGCAAGCTGTCCGGCCTGGTGACCGAGGCCGACTGGCACGGCTGGCAGGTCGCCGACCTGCGTCCCTACGCCGATGTCGCGCTGGATGCCTTCGGCCCGTCCCGGACGATGTTCGGCTCGGACTGGCCGGTGTGCACGCTGGCCGCCCGCTACGGCGACGTCCTCGAAGCGGCCCGCGACCTGACCGCGCAGCTCAGCCGGGACGAGCAAGCGGCCGTCTTCGCCGGCACCGCGGCCTCGGTATACGGTCTGCGCCGGGCGGCCGGCCAGGCAGGCTGACGCCGGTGGACTGGCCTGATGGCTGGTGGTTTTCCGACCGGCCGCGGGGTAGCATGGCACCACTTAGCGCCTCTATGAGGGACTAATTCATATATTATTTCGTGGAGAAAGCCATGATGTCGGGTGTCCAGCGGCAGATGCCGAGGCGTCGCACCGGACACACCACGGCCGTCGCCATCGGCTCAGAACGCTTCTATCTCACCGCCAACCAGCGTGGCGACGGCAGCCTCGGCGAGGTCTTCATCCACTGGGGCAAGCATGGCAGCAGCAGCGCGGGCCTGGTGAGTACCTATGCCATCGCGCTGTCCATGGGCCTGCGGCATCACGTGCCGCTGCCCGAGCTGATCCGTCCCGGGCTCGATCAGGACTTCATGCCCAACGGGGATACCGACGACCCGGACATCCCGAGCGTCCGTTCCGCGGTCGACTATGTTGCCCGCCGCCTGGCCATCGACTGGCTGCCGTACTGCGATCGGGCCGCGCTCGGGGTCTTGACCACGGCAGAACGCGTCAGGCGCTGGGAGCTAGCGGCCGCAGCCCGCGTTCCTGCCTTAGCCCGGGGGCTGGCCGATGCCGAAACGGCGCAGGACCTTCCTGGCGGCGTCCGCCACCTCCTTACCGACCTCCTGGGCCACGATGCGGGCCGCGGTCAGCGGGATGTTGATCGGCCCAGGAGGGTCGGCGTCCCCCGGCCGGTGGTGTTCTTCTTCGATGCGCAGGCCAGGCGGAATGTCGACCCGGAAGTCGCCGGCCTGGATGATGATCTCCCTGAGCTCGCGCTGTTGTACCGGTTTGCCGGCCGCGTACGAGGTCAGGGACACGACGATGCCGAGTTCCGCGTCCACGATCGCGACGGCCGCACGGAACATGAGCGCGAAGGACCACGGCGCGTCACCCCGCGCCACGTTGATCAGGTAGGCCGGCCGGTCGCCGACCATGACCGGCGCGCCGCCGGACAGCTGGCATTCCAGCAGCCAGGACGAATCAGCCAGATCCGCAATGTCGACGGGCAGCGGCCGGGCCGGGCCGACGGTCACCTTGTCGGCGTAGACCTGCCAGCGGCGCTCTCCGTCACAGGCGACGGCCCTCGGGCCGTGCCGTGACTCATGGCCGTGGTTGATCTGATACTGGCCCGGGCCGCCGACGCGGAGGGCGGAGACCGCGTGGAGGGGAACCGAGCGTTCCCGCAGCGCGCTGACCAGCAGGCCAAGTCCGCCGAAACCGATCCGCCGGGCCCTTTGCGGTACCCGCGCGAGCATTCCATCCAGGTCGTACCACTCGTGCAGCGTGGCGGCAAAGGCACCACCACCGCCGCTGCGGTAGAGCAGATACAGGACCTCGTCGCCGACCGCGGGCCCAGCGGGCGGGCCGTCCGGTGACAGCTCGGGCGCCGGCCCGCCGTCCGGCATCGCTGCCTCCGGGTCCTCGGTGCCCGTCCCCGGCCGATTGCGGCCGGCCGGGGAATACCTGATCAACGCGCCGAGGCCGCCAGCGGCTAGCCCGGCCGCGGTCTTCCAGGCCCGCCAGACAGGACGGCCGGCCCCCTCGAGGGCTTCCCCCCAGCCTTCCCCGATGACGATTCCCGGCGGTGGCCTGAACCGGGCCGGGTCAGTGACCGGATCGAGATCCAGGCTGACCAGTTCGCTGACCTGAGGCGGCTCATCGTGGGTGGTCCGCGAGACGCGCAGCAAGATGCCGAGCTCGGCGTCCACGATGGCCTCGGTCCGGTCGAACCGGAAGAGCATGGGCCCGCTCCGGTACCGGTTGCTCTGCCTCCTCGTGGCGGCGACCAGGATGCCGTCGCGCCCGCACGTAGACACATGCCCCCGTACTTCCAGCTGTGCGCTCTTCAAGAGCCAGGCGGGGCACAGCAGCACGGGAAGCGGCGGCTCCGGGCCGCCAATCAGGTGTCCCTTCCCGCTGCCGCCGGGCGGACCCCCGAAGTGCCGACCCAGCCGCCATGGGCCCTTGCCGTGCGAGAACCGCACCCAGGGGCGTTCACCGTCGTATCCCCTGATGAAGTCCCGGGTTTCCTCCCGGTAGCGCCGGCCCGGCGCGATCAGCAGCCTCGAGCCACCGCCCGTTTCGGCCGACAGGCTGAGCCGGGTCCAGTCTGCACGGTAGAGCAGGCCAATGACGTGTGATACATCAGTCATCGCCGGCCCCGGCGGCCGAACGCGCGCCGCTGGCCGCCCAGTAGTGGCGGGCGAAGTCCAGGTACCGCTCGGCGATCCGGCTGACCGTTTCCTCTGCGTCGGCGCGGCCCTGATTGTGATCGGAAATCGGGTCTTCCCAGATGCTGCGGCCGATCGCGAAGCCGACGAAGCCATCGACGGGCGCGGCGACCGCGAGCCAGTGATCCAGCCGGTCGGCGGGCGCGTCGCGGCCGAGCACGATCGCGCGGATACCGTCTCGCCCGCCCGAGCGCATCTGCGCCACTACCGCCCTGGCCGCCTCGGTCGTCTCCAGGCCCTCGACCTTCCAGATCGCAGGCTCTACCCCCGCCGCCTGGTTGTCCGCGATCACGCCGATGACCAGGTCCGGGCGGACGTCACGATCGTAGCCGCCTGGCGTGCCGTCGGCCTCGGCGAGCTGACCGCTGGTGGCCGGGACCAGCAGCTCATAGAGCAGCGGTACCCCCAGCCCAGCCAGCCCGTCGCTGACCTCGCGCAGCCGGGCGAGCTGCTGCTCACGCTGTGGCGCGGGGAAGGCAGGATTGTCGCGGACCAGCACCTTCGCGAAGTCCGGGCCGACCGACCTGACATGCTCCAGCCAGTCCCGGCCCCACTCCAGCTCGAACCACTCCCGGCCGCTGTGTTCCACCGGCACGGCCAGCACGGTTCCGTCGGACCGCGCCTGGTCGATGACGGCCTGCCCGTACCGCTCATCCACCAGGACGCCGGCCCGTCCGCCGGGCAGCCGCCCCCTCGCTTCGGCCAGCCCGGCGTAGATCAGTTGCTTGGCAGCTCGCATCGCGGCCTGCTGCCCCGGATCCGGCCGGTCATCGGTGACGCCGAACAACGACTTGCCGAACGACGCCCGGTGATCCATGGCCAGGATCAGCAGAGGCTCGGCCGCGGACGGCCTGTATCCTGCGGAAGAGGTCATGAGCTACCCTCCGTGGGTGCATCGTCCTGGCTGAAGGTGAACATCTTGTCCGCGGCGATGCGGGCCCCGATCGCATCCACCTCATCCAGCCAGGTCTCGAACTCGGTTCCCTGCCTCGGTAGATAGTAGTCGAGCATGGCCTGGCGCAGGTCACCGCCTTCGGGGCCGCGCAGGTCAAACAGCTCAGCCCGGCCGTGCACGGTCACGGCCAGTTCCTCACCCGGCAGGTGGCTCGCGCTGACCGCGGGCCTGGCGGCCAGGTGCCGCATGCGCACCGAGTCCCGGCCGGAGCTGAAGTAGAAGGACCCGTGGAGCAGGTAGCCGTCGACAGGACCGACCAGCGGCCGGCCGTCGGCGGTCACCGTGGCGACAGCCATGAGGCACATCCCGTGCAGCCTCCGGCAAAGCTCGGCGGCGCTCAGCCGGCGTTCGGGGGTGACGATCTCGCGCATGTGGGGACCGGCCGACTCGGCGCTGCGGTCGAGTAGCTCTTGCAGCGTTCGGAGCTCCGCCGGCGTCTCGTGCACGCCGCCAGTCGACCACACCGGCCCCGGTGGTTCATCCACCCAGCTGGTAGTCGAGCAAGAGGTAGCCGGAGGGCGAGACCACCTGGCGGGTCGGGGTGAGCCGTGCCGGCA
>Ga0187783_10002656_pt1 | contig 13249 bp, 8 predicted proteins | sample 1015_SJ02_MP02_2_FD_132471 | JGI IMG/M metagenome (GOLD analysis project Ga0187783, IMG submission 132471) | Tropical peat soil microbial communities from peatlands in Department of Meta, Colombia - 1015_SJ02_MP02_20_MG | ecosystem: Environmental > Terrestrial > Soil > Wetlands > Peat | place...
GGTATGCCGTACCTGCCAGACAGGCCGCCCAGGTTACGGCTGAAATCCAGCGATTGCGCAGGAAGAACCAGAGGTAGCGTCCATACACATCGAGCACGCGGCGTTCGAAGGCGCCGAAGACCCGCTCCATCCATGTTTTCTTCCCTCCTTCTCCGCGATTGCTCAGCAGTCTCGAGGTCATCAAGGGCGTAAGCGTGAGCGAGACAATTCCGCTGGCCAGAATGGAGATGACGATGGTGATAGAAAACTCGCGGAAGATCCGCCCCATCAGGCCGCTCATGAACACCAGCGGAATGAACACCGCGGCCAGGGAGAGCGTCATGGCCAAAATGGTGAAGCTGATTTCTTTGGCCGATTCGAGAGACGCTGCAAAGGCGTTCCGCCCTTCTTCCATTAACCGCACCGTGTTCTCAAGAAAGACGATGGCATCGTCCACCAGGAAACCGATGGCCAGAGTCAGCGCCATCAGCGACAGATTGTCGAGGCTGTAGCCAAGAACTTTCATGGCGATGAAAGTTAAAAGCAGCGAAAGAGGCAGGGCAACGGCCGGTATCAGTGTGTCGGCCGCCCGCCCCAGGAAGATGAAGATCACCATCACGACCAGGACAAAGGCGATATAGAGCGTAGTCTGGACGTCCTTGATTCCGCCAACGATGGTCAGCGAACGGTCGTAGGCCGGGACAATCAAAACGGAACTGGGAAGCTGCGATTGAATGGTGGGCAGCAGGTCGCGAACCGACTGTGCGACTTCGACTGCATTTACCCCGGCACGACGAAATACACCCACCACGACGGTCGCGCCGGGCTGGGGGTAGCCGCGCACCCAGAAGCGCATGTCAATCCGTTCGTCCTGCACGCTTTCTCTAGCTGACGCGACGTCCTTAAGATAAACCGGTGCGCCGTTGCTTTGGCCGACGATGAGGCCGTTGTAATCGTCGGCGGTGATGAGTTGCCCCTGCGGTTGCAAGAGGAATGTGCGATGCGGACCGTCGAACTGGCCAGCGCCAGTGTAGGCGGTACCGTTCTTGATCGCATTGGTCAGATCTTCGAGCGTGATGTTGCGGACCGCCATCTTCGATGGATCGGCCTTGATCCTCACCGCCGATTGCGTGCCGTAGATCGCGACTTGGCTTACCCCGGGGAGAATGCTGATGCGTTCGCCGACCTGCGTATTGGCGTAGTCGTAGAGCTGGCCTTCGGTGGCCGTATCGCTGACCATCGCGATGTACATGATCGGCTGATCGTTGGGATTGGTCTTCGTGAAGGTGGGAGGGCTCGGCAGATCGACGGGCAGCTGGCCCTGGGCTCGGGTGATGGCTGCTTGAACATCGGTGGCTGCGCCGTCAAGGCTCTTCGAAAGATCGAATTGCAGCACGAAGGTCGAATGTCCCTGACCATTGTTGGAAGTCACTAGCTCTAGGCCGGGAATCTGCATGAATTGGCGTTCGAGCGGGGTGGCAACGTTGTTCGCCATCGTCTCCGGAGTCGCGCCGGGATAATTGACCTGTACCTGGATCACCGGGTAGTCGATGGCGGGAAGATCACTGACTGGCAAGCGAAAATAGGCCGCCACTCCGAACAGGATCACTGAGACGGTCAGCGCGACCGTCATGACTGGGCGACGAATGAAAAGTTCGGAGAGATTCACAGCTGCCCCCCCGGCATGTGGTCGGTTTTGCTGTTGTCACCAGCAGCCGATGAGCCGGCGTCGACACGAACCTTGCCACCCGGGCGAACCAGCATTTGGCCGGCGAAAACGACGCGCTCATTCCCTGCGACTCCTTCGATCACAACCACCTGGTCGCCCTGGCGTTGGCCGAGTTTCACGGGACGGAGTTCGGCAGTTTCATCCGACTTCACGACGTAGACGAAGGGTCCTTGCTGACTGATCTGCGCTGCCTGGTTGGGGATCAACACGGCCGCCTTCTCTGTGACCAAAACCAGCTTCACGTCGACAAATTGCCCAGGCCAGAAATGACGATCGGAGTTGCTCACGGTGGCCCGCAGGTTCACTGTGCCACTACCGTTTTGCACGGCGTTATCGAGGAATTCGACCCGACCGCTTCGGGCCGTGTTTTCGCTATCCCCAGGAAGCCGGACCTCTGCTGTTAAAGCGCCGCTGGACATCTGCCTCTGCACTGCCGGCAGATCCCCTTCCGTAACGGTGAAATTCGCGTAAATAGGATCGAGCCGCTGAATGGAGAGTAGGGCCGTAGTGTTGGCCTGCACCACGTTTCCCACATCGACCAAACGTGCGCCCGCTCTGCCATCGATGGGAGAGTGAATATAGCAGTACTCGAGGTTGAGCTTCGCGGTCTCCAACGCCGCTTCGGCCGCCTCCACGAGAGCCTGATCTACATCGACGGCGTTCTTCTTGGTGTCGTAGTCTTGCTGGGAAATGGCTCTGGTTCCAATGACCTTCTCATCGCGGGCGAATTGGATTTTGGCCAGATCGAGCGCTGCCTTGGCCTGCGCCAGGGCTGCTTGAGCCGAGTCCACTTGTGCCTTGTAGGGACGAGGATCAATGACAAACAAGAGCTGCCCCTTTTGGAGGTTCTCCCCGTCTTGAAAATGCCGCTCGTCGACTCGACCCGTGACTTGTGGCGTGACCGCAACCGACTCGAAGGCAGCGTTCCTTCCGATCTCGTCCAGATATCGAGGAACATCCTGTACGGTTGCCCTGATTACCGTGACTAGCGGTGGTGGCATGGCAGAGGCCGCCGCCTGGACATTCCCTTTGCCGCACCCGACCGCCACCAACAGCGCCAGCAGCGCAGCAGCAACTGCAAGATTGCCCTTACAAACGCTCAACTTGGTCCTTAGCGTGGTCTTCATCCGAACCCCTTATCGTTTGCTTTACGCCGAAATAGCTGCCGGCATAACAACCTGGCTCTGCCCCACGCAACCATCGTAGTCTCGTACCCGTGGTTCGTTTGGGCCGATACCGGCCCGCATGGGAAGAATCTGATCCGACCTCGCGACCTGCTGCAACGCGCGAGTTCGTGCTGCGATGACCTCCTCGCGGGTGCAATCCAGAAAAAGTGAACACTCCTGATCGGAGTAACCTTCGAGCACGGCCATCACGAAGACAAAGCGATCAAACGCCGGAAGCGCGACAACCGCGGCGATCCTTTCCGGCTCCGTCACGCCATGCTCCACGCCGGCGGTATTGCGATCGAGCGGCCGCGGCCGCATTGTTTGAATGGCATTCCGGATGATCGTGCGCCGGGCCCACGATTCAGCCCACTCCTTGAAAACCGGACCCTTTGCCGAGTCCTCGAGGCCACGGACAAAGCACGTTTCGGCCGACGGGTGATTTCCAGTCAGCAAGAACGACAGCAGGTACAAACGATTCATGTCGGTCCTAAAAATGCGGCAGAAATCTTGTTTGGTTGCGTATCGCGTAGGTTCTTGGCTTGTGATCTTCCTGAGCATCTTCCCCTCCGCTCCTCTGTAGATAGTCGATTGAACTTGGTGGAAATAGACAGTCAACGTCGTTCACGACCCGGATCGGCACCTTCGCGCCAGTTGCTTCAACACATGCTTGGTGAGGACATCCCCGCAGGCGAATCTCGCCCCGCTGCTCATCAGTTTGAAGAGGGTGTTCTCGCCATCCCGGCTGATCAGGGTCACGTTCGTTAGATCAATGATTAGCTTTCGACCTTCGAGCTGCTCTGCTGCACTTCTCCAGGCACTCTCCACCTCTGCCGTCCAGGGACGAACCAGTGTGCCTTCCAGAACCAGCCTCCGCTGACCTTCGGTCTCCACGATGGAAATCTTGAACATTGCAGCTATTTACCCTTCTCCCGGTCCGCTAGAAGGCAACGCGGGTGCCAAAGCAAGTTCGCATACGCGCTCTCCGTAACTCACTGAATTCAATGGCGGAGGAAACATGGGAGCGCGAACAATGTCGAGAAATGTCGAAGTCGATTTCGACAGTTGACGGCGGCAGTGACAGAGGACTCCGCAGCGAGCGACTTACGGTACGCAGGTCGACGCGGATCAGTGAAATTAGGAGAGTCTGCGCGGGTCGATTCCCAGCTTCTTCATGCGGGAGAGTAACGTCGTGCGCTTGACGCCCATGCGGGTGGCAGCACCCTGGGGACCGCCGACACGGCCATTGGTGTCCCTGAGAATGCGCACAATCTCATCGCGTTCATTGGCCTCGCGTGTGCCCGGCAAGGGCATGCCTCTGCCATTGCCGCCCAGCTCGCCAATCGGCACCTGGAGGGCAGTGCTATGGGTCAATATCACCGAGCGCTCAATGAAGTTTTCGAGCTCGCGAATGTTTCCCGGCCAGTGCCAGGCGGCAAGCTTCTTCATGGCTGCAGCGGGAACGGACTCGATCTGTTTCTCCATCCGCCGTCCATATTTTTGCGCGAAGTAGCGCACCAGGAGAGGAATGTCTTCTGGGCGCTCCCGCAAAGGTGGGATGCGAATGGGAAAAATGTTCAGTCGATAATACAAGTCGCTGCGAAACTCGCGGCTTTCGATCATTTTTTCAAGGTCGCGGTTGGTGGCTGCCACCAATCGCACATCCACCTTCTTTGTGCGGGTGCTGCCGAGTCGTTCAAACTCTCGTTCTTGCAGGGCGCGCAAAAGTTTGGGCTGAATCTCGATCGGAATATCCCCAACCTCGTCCAGAAACAACGATCCCTGGTCGGCAAGTTCGAGGCGGCCGATCTTCTGCGAGATCGCGCCGGTGAACGCACCGCGTTCGTGTCCAAAAAGCTCGCTCTCAAGCAATCCGGTCGGAATTGCGGCACAGTTCAGCTTCACAAACGTCCGGTCTTTACGGCGGCTTCGGTCATGGATGGCTCGGGCAATCAATTCCTTTCCCGTGCCTGTCTCGCCCAAGAGCAATACCGTGGAGTCGCTAGGAGCCACTTGTTCTACCAGATTCAGGACATGGCGAAGAGCCGAACTTTGGCCTACGATGCCCTCGAAATCGATCTCCCCGCGGATTTCATCTTCTAGATACAGCTTTTCCTGCGCCAGCCGGTCTTTGAGATCCGCAATCTCGCTAAACGCCAGCGCATTCTCCACGCCGATTGCCACTTGATTCGCAACCTGAGTCAGGAGCGCCATCTCGTCATTGTCGAACGCGTCCTCTTCGCGTCGGGCGACCGCCAAGACACCCAGCAACTTGTTCCGGCTGGTGAGCGGCACGTCGCAGAATGAGTGCAGGCCTTCCGCGGCCGCCTTGCGGTACATTTCCGGCGGCATGACGGCGGGATCAAGACGGTTGACAACGATCGGCTTGCCGCTTTTGAACGAGTCCCCGGGCACGCTTCCTTCGATCGGGACCAGGGAGCCCTCGGTAAAAACTCCTCGGCTACCAGGATAGTCAAGGGCATGAACCCGTAAGTACCCGCCCCCTTGATCCGCCAGCATGACCGCCGCCGCATCGCAATGCATAACCCGGCGAACGCTGGCGGAGGCGGCGCGCAGGAGATCTTGAAACTCGAGGTTAGACACCAACTGATTGGTCAGATCAAGGATTAGCTTCAATTGGTCCTGGACGCGTTGGGACACATAGAAGTTGACGGCAGCGTCAATCGCCAGGGCAATTTGATCGGCTGCCAGCTCGAGAAAATAAACTTCCTCCGCGTCGTACGCATTCGGATACGACCTGCCCAAGATCAGCACGCCCAGGCGGCGTTGGCCTCTCGTCAGGGGCAGCGAGCAGGTCGACGCAATACCCACTTTGGCAAGGAAGGCTCCATATTTCTCGAATCGCGTCTCTTGGCTCCAATCGACGGTTACCAGAGTCCGCCTAGACTCGTGGACCAATCGGATGGGGGAGTCGTTAAGAGGAAAATCGTCCCCGGGTGGAACCTCGATTCGCTTGCCGTTTGCTTCGCGCAAGGTCCAGGTTGGAGCGTTGGTCTCTTTATCGAACGCAACCAGATGCAGCCAATCGAACGGGGTAACGTCGCGCAGCACCTTGCTGAGCGTGTCGGTGGCAGCGTTGCAATCGCGGCAGGTGGCAATTGCGCTGGCAGCCCGCAGTAATGCGAGGTAACGTTCCTCTTCTACTCTCGGAAAGGCTGAGGTCGCCATGAACATCGATCCAATTCGGATTGGTCTCTCGTGTACGTCCTACATCCTGTTCGTCTCGAAGGCCCATCTACAGAACCGCCGATGTATGCCTCATGTGATGCAAGGACCGTGGAGAAGGCTTCTGAAAGTGTCGGAACACTCGTCATGTGTCGAAAGGCCTGCCGAAGCGCTCGACAATCCGCCCGGAGTCCTTTCATCAATCCCCTGCAACCTCCGTCGCACCTAGCGGTTCGGATAGCGCGGGAGACCTGGCCGCAGTTCGGCGTGGGCGGTGCTGGAGTCGACCGGTATGCGGCAGCCAGCGGCAGGAACGCTGCGGTTTCAAGGGCTACGCAACAAACTTTGGGAGGGAGGCTTTCAGCATGCGGCAAGTCGCTAGCATCATTGCAAGCATCGCCGTTTTCTGGAAGGTAGCGCGGTAGCTCAGGAATCTCGGTCGGAGAATCGGCCTGCAGGGAGCAGTTAGGTAAGGATCAGCCCACACCTGCTAGCGGAGGGAGGGCGGTTATCTTCGACCCTACAGGCAACAGCTTCGGTGCAGCGGCGGGCGCGCAGCGCCAGGCTACGGGTGCCTAGGGCGGGGCGCTAATTTTCTGCTGTTCACGACGTTGCGCTACGTGCAGCGTATCGTGGCCTCGTTTTGAGGGCTCCGGACTTTGGGCTGTCAACGCTCAGCAACAACACAATCACTGGGCGGAGCCGTCAGCGGGAGTCGTGTTCCGGTTGCTGATCGTCGCTGTGGCCGTACCTTGGTCGCGATAACCTTGATTGTGAGGGTGGAGAGCGAGTCGGGAGAGATCCCGATTCCGGGCACGAGCCAAAATCCAAGGATGCCGACCCCACCTTGCGAAGTGCAGCCCGAGTCCCGGCAATTCGCGAAACACGGAGCAACAGCAACCCGCTTAGTGTCTTCTTTGTTCGTAGCTCCGAGGGTCGGTGATCGGGGCAGATCACTCCATCTCGACGACCGAACGCCGGTTCCAGATTGAAGCTTAGCTGGCTCCTGTCATACAAAACTCTTCTCTGCCGTGAGGCGTCCTTTACGACCACTTGTTTTTGCGTGTTCGAAGCCCTAGGCTAGCGGCAATCCGGGACAGAGAAGGTCACAGAAAGGAGATATCAATCATAATGATGGGAGGATATTGCCTTGCCGGAAATTGCGACTCGTGTGGCGACGAAAATCGATCTTCCACGTCTCACAGAAATCTATAACCACTACGTTGTCCATACACCCATTACGTTTGATGTGAAGCCATGGACTGTCGAGCAGCGAGTAGCCTGGTTTGAGCAATTCGACACCGTGGGACGCTACCGCCTTCTTGTGGCAGAAAAAGCTGGCATTGTCGTTGGCTATGCAGGCACGACCCGATTTCGTCCCAAAGCCGCGTATGACACGACCGTCGAGACCACCATCTACCGCGCGCCCGAATTCACCGCCCCAGGAGTTGGCACAAGTCTTTACACGGCACTGTTTGCAGCTCTGGCGGAGGAAGACATTCATCGCATCGTGGCCGGATACGTGCTGCCGAATCCGGCTTCCGCCCGATTGCACGCGCGCTTCGGATTCAAGACAATCGGAGTCTTCAGCGAGAACGGCTACAAGTTGGGACGCTTTTGGGATGTTTGTTGGATGGAGCGTCCCTTGAAAACACCTTAGCGGCAAAGTCCGCAGCAAACGAAGCTGTTTCGTCCTCTGCGTTTTTCAAGCACCGCCTACAGAATTTGGTAATTTCCCATGTTGATGAAACCGCGCACCCTGCTGAGTGCTTGAAGAAAACGACCGATGGAAACCTCAGATGATTGCCTCGAACTTGCTCGACGGGTGTCGGATTATTTTTCAAGTCGATTCCTGTCGGTCTGATTCGTTCGAAACAAACTAAACATATCAAGACAATGTATTGCTCGCTTCCCTTTCCTGGCCGCAGTTTCCGTCCTGTTTGTCCTCAGCACGATGGTGACCGTGCAGCCGGCAAACCACGATTTCCACCGGCAGCATTCAGGGTGTGGTTACCGACCCTTCCGGCGCAGTAGTCGGCGGAGCAACAATTTCCATCACCGACAAAGCCACGGCCAGGTTCAGATTATTGTGGCGGCGTCAGCGGGGCAAGGATGTTGCTCAACGTGTCCGGCTTGGAGGCGTCGCGCTCAAGATGCGGATATCGCTCTCCGCCATGATAATCAACCTGTAACTTAAGGAACTGCTCCTGGTTCGTAACCAGCAGTTCTAGGGGAACGGTCGAGTTCTGGGCCGCTCTCACGGCCTCGCGAACCACGTGGGGTGAGAATTGATGCTCGTTGACCGAGACGATCTTCATTCCGGGTGTAAGCCCAGCCGAATCGGCTGCAGTAGCGGGAAGCACATCGAGAACTTTTCCATTGACCTCGAGCAGTGCGCCCAGAGAGTAACGCATATCGAGCTGATCGTGCTTTGCCTCGATGGCTTTGTCGAGCTCGGAGGGTTGGTCGGTATAGGTCAGCAACCAACCGGCATTTTCAATGCCGAGGAGAGGCGCCCGGGGCGACAACGAAGTGAGTCGAGTGCGAAAGAATCCAGCCCAATCGTAGGGCACAATCTCGTTTAAAGCCCGAACCAGATCATCGAAGGTATATGGAATCATGGTGGGTGGACCACTTTCCCCGCCCTCGAACGCGCGACAAAAATCATCCAGTGACTTGCGGCCACTGGCCTTTGCACGAATGAGGCTATCCACTTCCAGCCACAGCAAGCTTCCTTCGTCATAGAAATCCGTACTGCGTCGCCATGACTGCCATTCTGGCGAGCTTCCATAGAGGAGAGACGCCGAAATCGCCGTATCTTGCAAGCTTCGCCACCTTCGACCACGACTATTGTCCATCTCGGCAGCTGCAGCCGCGAGTCGATTGCGATAGTCATCCGGCTCCCAAAGACCGCTGCGAGCCGCCAGCACTTCCCCAAGATAATTGGTGAGACCTTCATAAACCCAGAGCAGATCACCTCTCATTGGTTCTTGATAATTTGGGGTAGCGAGCCCTACCGGCCGGCGATACTTGCCATTCCAGGAATGCACCATCTCGTGGCTCAGCAGGTCGCCCTCAATCAGCCGCCAATCAGAATCGGCCAGCCCCATTTCCGGCAAGCGATTATCGCTCGACTGATGATGCTCTAATCCGTCTTCATACGTTCCATGAAGCCACACTAGGAAGTTGTAATGGTCGTAGTGGCGAGCTTTGAACAGTGCGCCAGTTTCTGCTACAAGCCTGCGATATGCGTCAATCACGCTCTGAGGAAGGTCGACCGCGGACTGACTTTCGGCGGCCAGATCCAACTTATGGGCACGGGGTTCCCCTCGGGGAGTGATGTCGATTTCGCGCAAGCCCAAACCGGCCAACAGAGGAGAATCGACAAGCATGGTTAAAGAAACAGGCTGAAACGTAATGAGCGGGCCCGCTTGGGACTGGATGGGCAGGGCGGTAGCAAATTTCCATTTTGGGGGTAACGTCAATTGCGCTTGAATCGTCTGACCATCCGTCGGGGGACCGAGGGGATAAAGCAGGACCTGATCCCAATTGAGAAGCACTTGGCTTGGTGCAGAGGAGTCTCCCAGCAGAAACCCGCTCTCGTCGCTCGTACCCACCACATAAAACTCCGCTTGAATTTCACTCCCCCCAGCGGGTGTTTGCAGGTGAAACGCGTACAGATCGACATCGTCCCGCTGCCACGGCACGGCAATCCCGCCAACCGTGAATTTGAGCCCCACGATGTCACCAATCGGACCCACTGGCGAATGCTGGCCTGGAATCCACTTCGGATAAACCAGCGTGATGGGCCCGGGCGCGGCGGGGATGTTCATGGTCACACGGAGAATGCGCCGTGCCGCCTGGCTGGCATCGATCGAAAGCTTCAATCGTGCGCCTTCCGCGTGCGCCGACGGCACCGAGCTCAGCAGAACCATGGCGAGCGTGACCTTAAAGACAAGGACTCTGGCGAGGGAGCGAGTACGATTCATCTGGTGGTTTTCTCGATCTTTCAAGTGTCGCTGAGAATCTTGCTTGCTTGTGGGTGAAATGTGGTTCCTTTATCGGTTCGGCAGCGCAAGAGGGACGATGCTACTGCCCTGAGGATGCCCTGCAAGAAATATACATCGGAACCCTTCTTTTCGCCTCTCTCAAACGGCTGCAAGCTCGAGCGGCGTGTTCCTCGACATTCGCGGGCAGTGCAGTCACAACGTGCGTTCCACTTCCTGTACAGAATCCATGAATATGGCTAGGCCCTTAGCGGCGAGCTCATCGGTAAGAACCAAAGGCGGCAAGAATCTCGCGACTTGGTTGTAGTGCCCGCCTATCTCGATCAACAGACCCCGACGGTGACAGCCCGAGCGAACGCGGCGTGCACCCTCGGGCCACGGCTCTTTCGTGGACTTGTCCTTGACGAACTCGACTCCCAACATCAGGCCTTTGCCACGCACCTCCCCAACGACTCGCGAAGCCTCTTCCAACTCTTTCAATGCGGCCAGCATGCGCTCACCGAGTTTCAAGGCGTGGTCGGCCAGGTTTGTAGCAATCATGAAATCTAACGCGGCAGCCCCTGCTGCGTAAGCGAGCACGTTACCGCGAAAGGTCCCGATATGTTGTGCGGATGGCCAGGTGTTTAACCTTTCCTGATAGGCGATCCCTGAGATCGGCAGGCCGAGGCCTCCCAGAGCTTTGCTCAGCGTGATGATGTCGGGGATCGTTTCAGTATGATCGCAAGCGAACATCTTGCCGGTGCGGCAGAAACCGACTTGAACCTCGTCGGCGATCATGACGACATCATGTTTGTCACAGATTTGCCGGACCTTTGGGAGGAACTTTGCCGGCGGGACGATCGAGCCCCCCTCTCCTTGCATCGGTTCCACGATGATCGCTGCCGGTTTGCCCACACCGGAGTGAGGATCTTCGAGCACATGATCCAGGTACTGGGCACACTCCAGGTTGCACTTGTCGGGAGCTTGGTTAAACGGACACCGATAGCAATACGCGTACGGAACGAAGTGGACCTCCGGTGCTAGCGGCAGAAAGGGTTCTCGAAAATGCCGACCGCTGGTAAGGGAAAGCGCCCCGGCAGTCATGCCATGATACGAACCTTCGAAGGCGATGATGGGCTGTCGTTTGGTATTGTACTTCGCCAGCTTGACGGCAGACTCGACGGCGTCGGAACCCGTAGGTCCTCCGAAGGAAAGCCGGCTTAGCTGCTTAGGGAGGACCCGAGACAGCTTCTCGATCAGGAGCTGGCGACTCGGAGTGGGAAAATCCAGGGCGTGCGTTAGCTCACCGACCTGTCTCATCACCGCCTGTACCACGGTTGGGTTGGAATGTCCCACATTCATGACTCCCGCGCCGCCGAAGAAGTCGATATACAAATTTCCGTCGACATCCTCGACGGTCGATCCTTTGGCGCGCTCGATCGCCATCGGCATCCCTTTGGAATAAGAGACCGTGGAGCCTTCGTGGGAAGACTGGTACGCGAGGTATGCCTGTGACTTCGGACCCGGGGGCGGGGTTTTTATCAAGGGCGCAGGGGAAAACGAAAGATCCTTAAAGTCCAAGTGGAATTCTCCTCTCCCGACAGCGCCTCTCTCGCCGCCGGACTGGAAACCATCGCATTGCGCTGGCAGGCCGGAGCCGTCGATGGCCCAGAGCTATTTCTCTCTATTGAGAGGGCATCGCGCCAGGATACCCCAGCTCGCGATGGTCGGCCGGGCGATTTCTGGGCAACCGATATGGCTGGGTGCGGCCAACCGTGGCACCGAACCGCGCACGGCGGGCTCTGAACCGAGAGTCGAGCCAGCTCGAATCTCGACGTTCTAGGTTACTTTGGTTAGGTAACGCCCACCAACTCGACCTTGTGCAAGGATTCCATATCGGGCAATCTGGATACTAAGGCGCCGAGCATAAGCCGGAAGCGACACCGCGAATATGCTGCCTCGATTCATGAATCTGACCGCTAGAAAAGCATCTGCCGTCCTTCAAGTACTTGCCGCAGCGCTCATCAGCTGAATGTGCCGAAGGCTAGACGGGGACGCCACTTGCAAGTGTCTAACCGCGTGGTTGGGGAATTCTAGACGGTGCAGCAATTTGTTGGTTCCCGAGTTGCGGCACCTCCGAGTACCGTCCCTGGAGATGTTTTGTGAGCATATTGCTGGTCGAAGACTCGCAAATCGATGCGCGCATGATTGGCACATATTTGGACGAATGGGGACTTGAGCATATCGCCGTCGAAAGCGGCACCAAGGCATGGGATCTGCTGCAGGCCCCGGATGCCCCTCGCTTAGTCCTCCTCGACTGGGTACTTCCGGGAATCGACGGCATTGAGCTGTGCAGAAAAATAAGGACGCTTGGGGGAAACGGCACTTATATCTACGCGGTCATGCTCACGGCGAAAGACAAGAAGCAAGATTTGCTGACCGCGATGGCAGCTGGCGCAGACGATTACTTGTCCAAGCCGGTCGATCCTTCCGAATTGCGAGCGCGAGTCTTAGCTGGCAAGAGAATCATCGATCTTCAGCAATCGCTAAGGTTTGCCGCGACGCACGATTTTTTGACTAAGATTTTGAACCGGGCAGAGATTCTGGCAGCCTTGAAACGCGAACTCTCGCGCAGCAAACGTGACGGCAAACCCGCAGCCATTATCCTGGCCGACGTGGATCACTTTAAGCAAATCAATGATTGCCTGGGGCATGCGGCGGGAGACGAAGTGCTGAAAGAAGTGGCACGAAGGCTCAAATCCGAGCTAAGGCCTTATGATCTGATAGGCCGCTACGGAGGAGAGGAATTCCTGTTGGTATTGCCCAATTGCAATTTCGTCACCGCCGTTCGACGTGCCGATGAAATAAGGTTCCTAGTCTCCCGCGATGTCATTCTGACACCGTCGGCCAAGATTCCCGTTACCGTGAGCATGGGAATCACGGTAACTCGCTCCAGCTCAGACAACCTGGAAGACCTGCTGCAGCAAGCCGACGTTGCCCTCTACCAAGCCAAGGAAAAAGGCCGCAATTGTGTTCAAGGACGGGGGGGAGCCGAGGGAGCCGCTGGGGGTTGAGGCACTGCCGAACTCGGCCGCGCTACCTGGCTTGATGATAAGGGTTTGCCGGCCAATTTCGGCCATGGGCTCCCCCGATCGACCAACCGTCCCCCTAAGCCCCTTCGGTGTTCACCCCAGTGGTACCGA
>Ga0187783_10002657_pt1 | contig 13249 bp, 9 predicted proteins | sample 1015_SJ02_MP02_2_FD_132471 | JGI IMG/M metagenome (GOLD analysis project Ga0187783, IMG submission 132471) | Tropical peat soil microbial communities from peatlands in Department of Meta, Colombia - 1015_SJ02_MP02_20_MG | ecosystem: Environmental > Terrestrial > Soil > Wetlands > Peat | place...
CACCAGCTGGGTGGTGCGGGCCGCCCGGTCGGCGGTCGTGCGCGACGGCCGGGTGGCGCTGGCCGCGGCTCTGGTGATCGCGCCGGTGGTCTTCCTGCCGGGGCTGGCCTGGGGAGCGGCGGGTCGGCTGCGGCCGGTGGAGTATCCCGCGAGCTGGCTGACCGCCCGGCGGATCATCACCGACGATCGGCAGCCGGGCAGCGTGCTGCTGCTGCCCTGGGCGTCCTATCGCAGGCCCGGCTGGAACCACGGCGAGGCCGTGCTCGACCCGTGGCCCCGGCTGCTGACCCGCACCGTCATCTGGAACGATGGCGTGCAGGTCGGCTCGGTCGCGCTGGCACCGGAAGATCCGGCCGCGGCGGCGCTGACCGGGCTCATCTCATCCGGGCGGCCGCTCACGGCGCGGCTCGCGGCGGCCGGCGTTCGCTTCGTGATCGTCGACGCCAGCCCTGGTGAGTTCGCTCGGATGCTGCCTGGCTGCGCCGTCGCCTACGCGGCGCCCGGCCTGGTCGTCTACCGGGTACGGTGACCGCCCTGCCCGCCGTCTCGGCGAGCCGCTATGCTCATCCGCGGACCCGGCGAGAGTGCGCGCGCGTCGGGCGAAGGGAAGGTCGATGCGAGCGTTGCTGTTGGCCGTCCTCGTCGGTGCGGTGCTTGCCGTCGGGGCCGGCCTCGGGGCGGGCGCTGTCGTGTCCGGCATCGCCAACGGCAAGCCAGTCAACGCACAGCTCTATAACTACGGTCAGCGCTGAGCCAGCCGGCGATCCGGTGGCCATGCCCTGGCTGGAGATCGTGGTTCCGGCGCGGAACGAGCATCATCGCCTTCCGGCCGGGCTGGCGCTGCTGTGCGCGACCGCCGCGACGCTGCCGCCGGGGGTGGCAGTCGTCGTTGTGGACAGCGCCAGCACCGACGACACCGGCGCGATAGCCCGCGGGTGGCCGGCCGGGGCCGTACCGGTCCGGCTCGTGCGCTGCGATCAGCCCGGCAAGGGCGCCGCGGTGCGCGCCGGGCTACTAGCGACGAGCGCGCGCTACGTCGGCTTCTGCGACGCGGATATGGCCACCGATCCGGCGGCTATCCCGGTGGCCGTCGGGTTCCTGCGCGCCGGGTATCCCGTTGTTCTCGGCTCGAGGTCGCACCCCTACTCCGAGGTCGAGGACCGGCACACCGTTATCCGGCGGGTGGGCGCGACCGCCTTCCGGGCGGCCACCAGGGTCCTCGTTCCCGGCGTCGGCGACACCCAGTGCGGCTTCAAATTCTTCGACGGGGGGATCGTGCGAGCCGCCGCCGCGCGGCTGCGGGTCACCGGGTTCGCCTTCGACGTTGAGCTCATCGCCAGGTGCGTGCAGCTGGGCGCGACCCCGGTCGAGATCCCGGTGCGCTGGCAGGACGTGGGCGGCTCCACGTTTTCGATCTGGCGGCACTCGGCGTCCTCGTTTGCCGAGCTCGCGGTCGCCTGGCGGGCCCTCCGGCTGCGGCCCGCGGCACCCGATCCGCTCCGATCGGGCTGGACTGCCGACCCGCCGGCAGCCAAATTGGGCCGCCTCTAGTATTGCGGCATGCCGCAGCGAGCCGGGGATGCCGCGGCCGGGAGGGACCGGCCGGCTGACGTCGCTGGCCTGCGGGTCGCCGTGGTCAACTGGCGGGACCCGTGGCATCCGAGCGCCGGCGGAGCCGAGCAGTACGCCTGGCAGATGGCGGTCGGACTGCTGGCGAGGGGCGCGCGGGTGTGGTACCTGACGGCCCGGGCCCCCGGCCAGTCGCGCCGGGAGCGCCGGGAGGGCGTCCAGCTAGTCCGGACCGGTTCGCGGCTGTCGGTCTACCCGCTCGTGCTCAGCTGGCTCGCCGCGCACCGCCGGGCGTTCGACGTGGTCCTCGACTGCCAGAACGGGATCCCGTTCTTCACGCCGTGGGTGCTGCCGCGACGGGTTCCGGTCGTGTGTGTCATGCATCACGTGCACGACGCGCAGTTCGGCGTCCACTTCCCGCCGCTGGTGGCGGCCATCGGCCGGCTCCTCGAGGGGCCGGTCTCGCGGTGGGCCTACCGGCGGCACGAGTGCGTCGCGGTGTCGCAGTCGACGGTGGCCGCGATGCGGGAGCGGCTCGGCTGGACCGGCCCCATCCACGTCGTCCCGAACGGGCTCACCGCGGACTATCTGCGGTGCGCGACCCCGCCGCAGCCCGGCATGCCCGAGGTACCCGTGCTGACCTGGGTGGGCAGGCTCGTCGCGCACAAGCGCGTCGAGCGCGTCCTGGACGTCGCCGGGCGGCTGGGCGACGGCGCCGTCATCGAGGTGATCGGGCGGGGGGCGGTGGCGACTTCGCTCCAGTCGGAGATCACCGCCAGGGGGCTGGCAGGCCAGGTGCGGCTGCGCGGCTTTCTGCCCGAGGCGGCGAAGCGAGCCGCGGTGGCTGGCTCGCTGCTGCATCTCAACACGTCGCAGGGCGAGGGCTGGGGCCTGTGCGTCCTGGAGGCGGCCGCGCTGGGGGTGCCGACCGTGGCTTACGACGTCGACGGGCTGCGCGACGCCGTGCGGGACGGTGAAACGGGCTGGCTCGTGCGGGCTGGCCAGCGGATCGAGGACGTCGCCGAGCGCGCGGTGAAGGAGCTGTCGGACCCGGTCACGCGAGCCGAGATGGCTGCCGCCTGTCGTCGCTGGGCCAGCCAGTTCGACTGGGACACCAGCGTCAGCCAGATGGCCCGCGTGATCGCCGATGCGCAGCGGCGCCATGAGTGACGCACGGTGATTGACGCACCGGGGCAGGTGCTGGCCGCGGCCCGCCGCCGGACCCGGGCGGCTGGCTCGCAGCGCTGGTGGCTGGTCGCGTGCTGTGTGGCGCTGGTGGGCCTGGCCGTCGGCTCGCATCCGGGCGCGATCCTCGCCGACACGAAGATCGACCTCGCCATCAACCCGGCCGGGTTCCTCCAGCGTGCCCTGCAGCTGTGGGACCCGGCGCAGTTCGGCCAGCTGCAGAACCAGGCGGTCGGCTACTTCTTTCCGGTCGGTCCGTTCTTCTTGCTCGCAAAGCTCGCCGCGGTGCCCGCGTGGATCACGCAGCGGCTGTGGATCAGCGCCATCCTGCTGGCCGCGTTCGCCGGCGTGATCCGGCTGTGCCGCGCGCTCGGCATCGGCTCGCCGGGCTCGCAGCTTGTGGCGGGGCTGGCGTACGCGCTGTCGCCGATCGCGCTGAGCCTGCTGGGTTACGACTCGGCGCAGGTGCTGCCGAGCGCGATGCTGCCGTGGATCATCGTTCCGCTGGTACGTGCCGTGCAGGCTGGGTCGGCGGCCACGGGGCGCACGCGGGCCTGCCTCGCCGCGCAGTCCGCGGTGGCGGTCGCCCTGTGCAGCGGGATCAACGCGGCGGCAACCGTCGCCGTGCTGGTTCCGCCGGTGATCTACCTGCTCGCCGCGCCGCGGCCGGCGCCCCGGTGGCGAGTCATGGCGTGGTGGGTCCCCGCGGTGCTGCTCGCCACGGCCTGGTGGCTTGTCCCGCTCGTGCTGTTCGCCAGGTACGGAGCGTCGTTCCTGCCCTACACCGAGAGCGGTTCGACGACGACGTCCGCGACCGGCCTGTTCAATACCCTGCGCGGGACCGAGGACTGGCTCGCCAACCTGGTTACCGACGGGCAGCCGTGGCTGCCCGCCGGCTATCGCATCTCGACCGGATCGCTGCCTGCCATCGTCACCGGCCTGGTAGCCGGGCTCGGCCTGACCGGCCTGGTCAGCCGCCGCACGCCGCACCGGCGTTTCCTGGTGTGGCTCCTGCTCATCGGTGTCTTCGTCGTCGCGACCGGCTCGGTCAGCGTGCTCGGCAATCCGCTCGCCCGCGACATCGACACCATCATCAACGGCCCGCTCGCGCCGCTGCGGAACTTCGACAAGTTCGACGCGCTGATCCGGCTGCCGATCGCGCTCGGGCTGGCCAGCCTGCTCGGCCAGGTTGCCCGGGTGCGGCCGCGCGCGGCCCTGACCGCCGTCGCGGCAGGCGCCATCGGCCTGGTGGCGCTGCCGGCCTACGTCAGCGGGCTGTCGGTGCAAGGCTCGTTCCGCAGCGTCCCCGCGTACTGGACCAGCGCGGCCGACTGGCTGAACCGGCACGCTGGCAACTCCGCGGTGCTGGAGGAACCGGGTGCTCGGTTCGGCCAGTACACGTGGGGCAGCCCGCTCGACGACATCCTGCAGCCGCTGTTCGTGGGGGACTGGGCCGCCAGTCAGCTGGGCGTGATCGGCTCGGTCGGCAACACCAGGCTGCTTGAGGCCATCGACCAGCAGATGGCCGCCGGGCAGGGCTCCGCCGGGCTGACGCAGCTGCTCGGCCGTATGGGTGTCAAGTACGTGCTGGTGCGCAACGACCTGCTCCGGGCCGACCTGCGGCGCGCCTGGCCGTCTCGGATACACGACGCCATCAGCGAATCACCCGGACTCGTGAAGGTCGCCCAGTTCGGCCGACCGGCCGCGAAGGGCCCAGCCGATAACGCCGTGCGTGACGTCGATCCGCCGTACCCGCCGGTAGAGATCTACCAGGTGCAGGGCGCTCAGCCGGCCGTGGTTGTCCAGCCGACCGCCGGGACGCTGCGGGTCTACGGCGCGCCCGAGGCCCTCCTCACGCTGGCCGACCAGGGCATCCTGGCGGGTCGGCCGGTGCTGCTCAACACGGACGCGCCGCAGGTGCGGGCGGCTGCCACCGTGGTGACGGACTCACTGCGCCGCCGGGTCCGCAATTTCGGCGAGATCCGGGACGACTACTCCGCTACGCTGCGGGCCGGCCAGCCACTGACGACGTTCGAGGCCACCGCCGACTTCATCGAGCCAGACTGGCTCCGCTACGAATCGGTGGCGACCTACACCGGGATCGCGAACGTGTGGGCATCCTCGTCCGATGCCGACATCGACGCGCTCCCGAACCAGAGCGGAACCGGTTACCTTCCGTTCGCGGCCGTCGACGGGAACCTCAAGACGATGTGGAAGTCGGGCAGCAAGTCCGGTCCGGTGGGGCAGTGGATCAGGATCAAGTTCGACACCACGATCGATCTCAGCCGGATCAGGGTGGCCTTCGCCGACAGTCCGGCGATCGGGCCGCCGGTACGCAGCGTACAGATCAAGACCAACGCCGGCCGGCTCATCGAGCCGGTGCGCGCCACGAGCCGGTATCAGGTGCTGCGGGTGCCGCGCGGCCCGACCACCTGGCTGCGGCTGAGGATCGTGGCCGTGGGCTCGTCGTCGACGGCGGTGCGCGGCAGTCAGGTAGGCATCGCCGAGATCTCCATTCCCGGGGTGCACGCGAGCCGCACCATCGAGGCACCGGCCGTGCGGCTGCCCGACGGTGGTGATCCGACCGCGATCGTGCTCGCCAAGGCCGAGCCGCAGCCGACCGGGTGCATGCTGACGTCGGTTCGGTGGGTGTGCTCGCCGAGCCTGGAGACCGCGACCGAGGAGCAGTACGGGTTCGACGAGTCGTTCACGGTGCCGCGGCCGGCCCCGGCGCCTGTCCGGCTCGGCGGTGCTGACCAGTCCCAGCCTGGTCCAGCGGTACGCGTTCGGCGGCGAGCAGGTCTTCGTCTCGGCCTCCTCCACCTACACCGACGATCCGCAGGACCAGGCCTACGCGGCCTTCGACGCGAACCAGCGGACGACCTGGATTTCCGGCGCCACGGACACCAGGCCGCGCCTCACCATCGCCTGGCCCGGCACCAGGCGGCTGAGCAGCATCACCGTCGTGCGCCCCGCCGGCGCGACCGACCTGCTGCCGGTCCAGATCACGGGGTCGGCCGGCCAGGTGCGCAACGTCATCCTGGGCGGGCCCGGCCGCCAGGAACGCGAGACAGTCAGGTTCGCGCCGATGCTGACCAGCAGCCTGACACTGACCTTCACCGCCGACGACGGCAACGGGCCCGTGCAGATTACCGACGTTCAGATCCCCGGCGTCCAGCAGCTCGTCGCGCACCCGACGGCGCCGCTGCGGCTCGGCTGCGGCAGCGGGCCGGCGATACAGGTCAACGGCACATCGGTGGCGACCAGGGTCTCGGGGACGGTCGCCGACATCCTGGACAGCCGGCCGCTGGCGTTCACCGCGTGCTCGACGGTGCCGATGGTGGCGGGCCGCAACCTGGTCACCGAGCCGGCCTCGGACGCCTTCAGCGTGCAGGCCGTGACGATGATCCGCCAGGGCGCGGGCGTCAGCCTGAGCCGGGCGACGCCCGGCCCGGGGTCAGCCGCGACGGCGGTCAAGACCCTCAGCTGGACGTCGGCGCGGCGCGTCGTGCAGGTCAGCGTCGGCCAGCCGTCGTACCTGATCGTCAACGAGAACTTCAACGCGGGCTGGCGGGCGGCCCTGCACGGCCGCGACCTGCAGCCGGTCCGGCTCGACGGCTGGAAGCAGGGCTGGCTGCTCCCGGCCGGATCGCGCGGGCTCGTCACGCTGACCTATCCGCCCAATACGCAGTACCGGCTCGCGCTGTTCGGCGGGCTGGCCGCGCTATTCCTGATCATCGTCATCGCGGCGGTCCCGCTGCGCCGACGCGGCGCCGCAACCGAGCGGCCACCCGTCGACGCGAGCTCACCACGCCGGTCCGCCGGAGTCCTCGCCTGCGGCCTCTGCCTGGCCGTGCTGCTCGGGCTGTGGATCGGCGGCTACCCTGGCGCCGGCCTGCTCCCGGTGCTGACCCTCGGGTTCCTGGCGGCGATCGGGTACCGCGCGCGGTCCGGGCTCGCCCGCGCGGCGGCCGACCCGTGGCTGGTCGCCGCCCTCCTCGTGGTCGCGGCGGGTGGCGATGCTGCCGGTAACGAGCTCTATGCGCACGGCACCGGCGGCGTGATACTGACGGCGTTGTCCGGCGTGATCCCCGAGCTGTGCTGCCTCGCGGCTATGGCGCGGCTGATCGCGGCGCTGCTGGCCAGCGAGCAGTCCGGCGACCCGGGCACGGACCGCGGCCAGGATCGACCGCGTTACTCACCGGAAGGGTAATCCCGGTTATGGTTATGTGTCCTGATTGCCGGTAACATGCACGCCAGCTGACCATCTTGTCGACGGAGGCTCGATGCGCAGGGTGACGGGGCTCGTCGCGACTGCCCTCGGCACGTTCCTGATCGTGTCGGCCCTGTTCACGCGCTTTTCTATCGCCGATCAGGCGATCAAGTTTCCGCTCGACGAGCACACGATCACCACGATGTCGGCGAGCGGCGTCAGCTACTTCAACGGTGGCCTCCTGCAGGAACTGACCGGCGTCACGATGACCGATACGAGCACGACCGAGGGCGACGTGGCGTCCGGCTCGTCCAGCACGGCGGTCTGGAACAATTTCTCGTACATCTACGACCGCACCAACGACCTGACGTACGACTACTCGCTGCAGCGCCTCGCCTTCGACCGCCGGTCGGGGGAGCTGGTCGACTGCTGCGGCGCCAATGTCAATGCCAGGAAGGTCCGGTTCTCGGGCCTCGGCTCCTTCTGGCCATTCGGCGCGCGGAAGACGACCTACCAGATCTTCGACACGACGCTGATGAAACCGCACCCGATCGCCTACACCGGCACCGCCACGGTCGACGGTCTGGCCACCTACAAGTACGTGGAGGCGGTCGCGCCCACCCAGATCGGCACGCAGCAGCTGCCCGGCTCGCTGGTGGGGCTGCTGGACGAGGCGACGGTCACGCTCGGTGAGTTCTACTCCGGTACGACTACCGAGTACGTCGACCCGATCTCGGGTGCCCCGGTGTCGGTAACCCAGGCTAAGCATCTGTACCTGGCGGACAGCTCCGGCAAGCAGGTCCTCAACTTGCTGAAAGCCACGTTCGTGACGACGCCCGCCTCGGTGGCGTCCGCGGTGCACACCGCGAAGACCGACGACGCGAAGATCAGCGTCGTGACGCTGATCTTGCCGGCGACGATGGGGCTGGCGGGGATCATCGTGCTGGTCATCGGCGTGCTCATGGCGCGCACCCGCCCGGAGTCTGAGTACGAAGACTTCGCCACGGCGGGGTACCCAGGCGGTCAGGTTCCGGTATAGGCCGCCACCAGGCCAGCCCTAGACTAGAACAGGTTCTAGTCGGGCTCGGCACGACGTCGGCACGACGAGAGCAGGGCAGCCGGGAGGTGGCAGTGGGATCAAAGGGTTTCTGGCGCCGGGCAGAGGAAGATCCGTCCTGGATCGCCGTGGTCGATCCCGATGGCACCGAGCACCGGGCGGGCGCCGTGCTGGGTCGCGTCAACCAGCTCACGCACGCGCTCCGTGCCCGCGGCCTGCAGCCCGGCGACGGCATCGCCACGCTGCTCCCGAACGGCATCGCGCCGGTTGAGGTCTACCTCGCCGCGCTGCAGGCGGGCTGGTACCTGACGCCGATCAACTGGCACTTCACCGCCCCGGAGGCCGCCTACATCGCCGCCGACTGCGGGGCGAAGGCGTTCTTCGTGCACGAGCGGTACGGCCAGCTCGGCGTCGACACGGCCGACGCCGCGGGGATCCCCGCCGCGCACCGGTTCAGCTTCGGCGCCATTCCCGGCTTCACCGAGGTGGCCGAGCTGCGATCGGGCCAGCCGGACACCCGGCCCGAGAACCGGACAGCCGGCACCACCATGCACTACACCTCGGGCACGACTGGGCGCCCGAAGGGCGTGCGGCGGGCGCTGTCCGGCCTCGACCCGGACGACGCGGCCGCGCTGCTCGGCGGCGGGCTCCTCGGCGGCGTGTTCGGCGTCACCGAGGGGCAGCCGAACGCGCACCTGGTGAGCGCGCCGAGCTACCACACCGCCGTGATGACGTTCAGCGGCGCGGCCCTGCAGCTCGGCCACACGCTCGTCTGCATGGACGGCTTCGACGCGGAAACCGCGCTCGCGCTGACGGAGCGTTACCGGTGCACCGGCACGCACATGGTGCCGACCCACTTCAAGCGCATGCTGTCGCTGCCGGAGGATGTCAAGTCCCGCTACGATTTGTCATCGATGCGCTGGCTGATCCACGCGGCCGCGCCCTGCCCCGTCGGCATCAAGCAGGCGATGCTCGAGTGGTGGGGCCCGTGCGTGTGGGAGTACTACGCGGCCACTGAGGGCGGCGGCACGGTCGCCTCGCCGCAGGACTGGCTCGCGCACCCCGGCACGGTCGGGATCCCATGGCCGGGGGGCGAGGTGCTGATCGCCGACGAGAACGGGGGCGCCCAGCCGGTCGGCGTTCCCGGCGTCATCTACCTCAAAGTGGGGCTGGTGGACTTCGAGTACTACGGCGACAGGGCGAAGACCGAAGCGGGTCGGATGGGCGGCTTCTTTACCCTCGGCGACGTCGGCTACCTGGACGACGAGGGCTTCCTGTTCCTGTGCGACCGCAAGTCAGACATGATCATCTCGGGCGGGGCGAACATCTACCCGGCCGAGATCGAGGCCGAGATCATCATGAACCCCAGGGTCGCGGACGTCGCGGTGTTCGGCATTCCGGACGAGGAGTGGGGCGAGCAGATCAAGGCCGTCGTGCAGCCGGCTCCGGGCGTCGAGCCCGATGACGAGCTGGCGGCCGACATCCTGGCCGGCCTCGAGGGCCGGCTCGCGAAGATGAAGTGGCCGAAGTCCATCGACTTCGTGGCCGAGCTGCCCCGTGATCCCAGTGGCAAGCTGCTCAAGCGGCGACTGCGGGATCCGTACTGGGCAGGCCAGGCCACCAAGATCTAGGCGGCCAGCCCGGCTAACTCGGCCACCGTGTCCGGCTGGCCCGCCACCTGCTGGAGCGCGTCGATGAGGCGTGCGGTCGCCTTCGAGCCGGGCGGCTGGCCGTACGTCACCGCGAACACGTGTCGCCGGGCGCCGGCCAGCGGCGCGGTCACGATGCCCGGATGCCGGGCGGCACGAAGGCACAGGCCGGGCAGCGTGGTGACGCCGAGCCCGGCCGCGACCAGCGCCTGGACCGCCAGGTAGTCATCCGTAGTGAAGGCGATGCGCGGCGTGAACCCGGCCGACTCGCACCGCCGGACGAGGTAGGCGCGGCAACGCTCGCAGCCCGCTATCCACCTGCTGGTCGCGTACGCCGACAGGTCCGCGACCGGCACCGGCTCGCCGGCGCCGGGTCCGCCGCCGGCCCCGGCCGACGTCACCAGGTGCACCGGTTCGTCGAGCAGCAGCACTCCCTGGGTCCCCTCGTCGGCGGGCTGCGGCGGCGCCGTGTCGAGGTCGCGCTGGTAGTGCTGGAACACGAGGGCGACGTCGACGTACCCGGCGCGCAGCATCCGCAGCGCTTCCGGCGGCTCGGCCTCGGTCAGCATGAAGTCCAGACCCGGCGACTCCGTCGCCAGCCGGGCCGCGGCCGCCGGCACCAGCGTGCCGAGCGCAGACGGGAACGCCGCGAGCCGTACCCGGCCCTGCCGGAGCCCGACGTGTGCGGCGAGCTCGGCCTCGGCGGAGTCCAGCCTGCCGATGATCTCCTCGGCCCGCTCGGCCAGCAGCCGGCCTGCTTCGGTGAGCCTGATGCCGCGACCGACCCGCTCGAGCAGCTGGGTCCCGGTCTCCGCCTCAAGCCGCGCGATGTGATGGCTGACCGATGGCTGGGCATAGTTCAGCGCACGCGCCGCGGCAGTGACCGAGCCGTGCCGGGCGACCGCGACCAGCACCCTGAGCCTGGACACATCCAGCATTTTTCAACTATAGAAAATCTTGATCGATGTGGCGCGTACTACCGCCCGGCATGATTCTTCGGGAGTAGCCGCTCGCCCCGGCTGCCGGCGAGAACCCGCCCGCCAGGCTCGGTCACGCAGCATAGGCGGCGTCGCGGCACAGGACGCCTCGCTCGCGGGCCGCCTCGCGGGCCGGACCGGCCGCCCAGGGCGAGGCTAGATCGGGTACCGGTAGGGCTCGACGGTGTAGGCGCGGCCAGTGGGCGTAGTCCAACGGAGCGTGCCCGGCGCTGGCTGCTCGACCTTCCAGCCCGGTAGCTGCTTGATCTGGTGGTGGGTGCGGCAGCCGCTCGCGAGATTGCAGTGACAGGTAGGGCCGCCGGTGTGCCACGGGATGGTGTGGTCGAGGTCTGTTTCTCTGGCTGGCTGACGACACGGCGGGAAGGTGCACGTGTGGTCGCGAGCGATGACGAGTTCGCGCAGTCGCGGCGCCGGCCGGTACCCGGCGGTCGCCTGCTGGTGGGCACAGCTGCCGACGGCTTGGCTCGCGGTCTGGTCGGCCCGGGTGCGCTCGACAGCACGGCCAGCGGCGCGTAGTAGAGAGGTGCAGAGCCGGACGTACGCCGGGCTGACGCTGATCGCCGGGCTGACGCTGATCGCCGGGCTGGCGCTGATCGCCGGGCTGGCGGCGGCCGCCGCCCTACGGAGCGCGGGAGGCCGGCGGGCTGCGGTGGTTTCGGCGACGACCGCGCGTTCGGCGACGACCGCGCGTTCGGCGACGACCACGGGTTCGGCCACGACCACGGGTTCGGCGACGACCACGGATTCGGGGATGGTCACGGTGACGCGGCCGATGACGGGAGCGACCAGCTGGCCAGCGCGCGACAGCCCGGCCGGGATCGGGCGTGCCGCCCGGAGCCGGTCGACGGCCTGGGCGTGGCCGTGGTCGTCGGTGAGGATGATGCGCCACTCGGTGGCCGGGTCGGCGGCGGCCAGCTCGATCAGCGTCGCGGCCTGCTCTCGGCTGACCGGCCCGAACCGCGCGAGGACAGCGGGCTCGGCCGACGTGCCGGTGAGGGCCGACCACGGCAGAAGCAGGTCGAGCAGGCCGGCGGGTGGCCCGTGCGTGGGCGACGCCCACGGCGGGACAGGCAACCCGCGCGGCAGCGGCGGCCAGAGCGGTGGGCCGTCGGCCTGATCAAGCTCGTCGTCTTCGTAGTCGGGAATGTGCGTGTAGCTCGGCTCGCCAGAGGACGGCGGTGGCGGTGCCGGGTTGGACTGCTGGTCAGCGGGCGTCTGGCCAGTTGGCGGCGGGTCGGCGGCGGGGCTGGTGGGCGGCGCGGCGCGTCCGGTCGGCGCAGGTCCGCGCCGTGGTCCGCTGCTCAGCATCGGGTCTGCTGACGGCTGATCGTCAGCGGGATGCCGCGGCTCGTCGGACGGCGGCGGGCGGTCGGGTGGCCGTTCGTCGCCGGACGCGGGCTGGTCGTCGCGGGGCGCGGGCTGGTCGTCGCCGGACGCAGGCCGGTCGTCGCAGGGCGCAGGCTGGTCGTCGCCGGACGGCGGCTGGTCATCGACCGCGCGGTCGGACGACGGCGGGCGGTCGGGTGGCTGGCCGTTAACGGGCGGCGGTGGCGGGTCGTCGGGCGGGTTGCCCGGCGCGGGCGGGCTGACGGGCAGCGTGCCGGTGAGCAGACCGATCATGACGTAGGCGCGCAGGTAGTCCAGACCACCGCTCATGCCGGCCGCCTTCATGGTCCTCGCCAGCGCGGTAATGCGCGCCATCGCGGCGGCAGCGCGGACGGCGGGCAAGCCAGAACCGGTCAGCGTGGCGGTGCCATCGGCGTCGGCGTAGAAGCTGACCCTGGCGCGCCGTTCGGCGTGCTCACGGCGTCGGTTGGCGCCGTCGGGATCGGCCGTGATGACCGCTCTGCGCAACGCGGCGCGCAGCTGACCAGTTGTCTGGTCGCCGGCCGCCGGCAGCACCCGGTCCTCGACGGCGCGCGCGGTCTCGTCGGGCAGCGGCGCGGTGGCCTCCGAGATCAGCCGGGCGCGAGCCAGATCGATGTGCCCGGACGCCAGCGCAGCGCCGGTAGCGGGCAGCTGCCAGCGCAGCCGGATCGCGAGACCGGTCCAGTCTTCGGCCGTCGGCTGCGACATGGTCAGCGCCAGCGCCGTCTGCGCGGCGGCCTCGCGCTGCACCTGGAGCGGCTGGCCGGTGTCGTCCGCACGGCCGGTGCGCGCCGCGGTGCGCGCGGCGACCTCCGCGATCGCGGCGAGCTCGCCAGCCTGCGCCCACGCGGCCACCCGCCGGAAAGCCGACGCGATATCCGGCAGGTCGGCGTCGGCGCACTCGCCGGGGGGCGCGGCGGCCAGCCACGCTGCCAGGCCGGGGCCGGTCCGGAGCAGATCGGCGCCGCGGCCGGGCACCAGGACCGGCGGCACGGCCGCGTGCTCGAGCGCGTCCAGCTCGGCCGCCAGTATCGCGTCCTGGTCATCGGCCGCACCGCAGTCAACGCCGAGGCCGGCCAGCAGGCTCGCGAGGTCACAGTCGAACAGCCAGGCGGTTGCGGGCTGGCTGGGGGTGGCGGACTCGCTGGTGGCGGGCTGGCTGGGGGTGGCGGGCTGGCTGGGGGTGGCGGACTCGCTGGTGGCGGGCTGG
>Ga0187783_10002658_pt1 | contig 13246 bp, 9 predicted proteins | sample 1015_SJ02_MP02_2_FD_132471 | JGI IMG/M metagenome (GOLD analysis project Ga0187783, IMG submission 132471) | Tropical peat soil microbial communities from peatlands in Department of Meta, Colombia - 1015_SJ02_MP02_20_MG | ecosystem: Environmental > Terrestrial > Soil > Wetlands > Peat | place...
CCGGCGCGCCCGTGCCGCCCGCGCCCGGGTCGCCGGAGCCGGCCGATCCCGGGGCGCCGCCGGGGGCGCTGGCGAGCTGGTCGGTCCCGCCCGGTGATCCCTGCGATCCGCGGCCGAGGCCGCCGACCACCGCGCCGCTGCCGGCACCGCCGGCCCCGGTGCTGGCGAGCCGGCCGACCCCGGCGCCCGCGCCGCCGACGGCCAGGGCGGCCGCCGCCGCGCCGGCCCCGGCGGCGCCCGGGCCAGCGCTGCTGCTCAGGTTGGCGTTGCTCGGGATCGAGCCGGTCGGCAAGTGAAGGCTGACGCTGGCGGGCAGGTTGTCGTTGGCCTGCACGAGACGGTTGTTGAGCCGCTCCATGACCTGCTGCGCCGCGTGGTCCTGCGGGTTGTCGCCGAGGGCGGCCTCGACGTGGCCGAAGAGGCTCAGCGGCGGTGCCTTGTAGTTCTTGTAGAACGGAAGGATCGTTTCGCCCAGCCAGGACAGCACGGCCCCGGTCTTCGCGCTCGCCTGGGCCAGCCCGATGGCCGTCTCGTGCAAGAGCTGGAAATTGCTCACCGCGGCCTGCGAGGCCGCGCCGCTCCAGGCTCCACTCAGCACCTGCACGTGCTGCACCAGGGCATCCGCGATCTCGGCGAGCATCTGGCTCGCGGCGGTGTGCGCCGCCCCCGACTCGGCCACCAGCGACGGCTCGGGCAGGAACGAGAACAGCTGCTCTATCTCCGCCGCCGTGAGGCCGCCGGCCGAGTCCGGGGTGACCGCCTCCTGCTTGATGTCGAACGTGTTCCCGGTGATGCGGCCGAACCCGCCGTCATCCATGAACATGATGCGGTCCTCTTTCTCTGCCGCGTCAGCCGCTCAGCGCGCCGGCCGGCGCCGCCTCGGCGCCGACCTTGCTGGCCGCGCTCGCCGTGGTGGCCTCGGCGTCGGCGTAGTTGCTCACCGTCTTGCCCAGGTTGCCGATCACTCCGTCGAAGGCCAGATTCAGCGCCTGGATGAACTGCGTGATGCCCTCGTACGCGTTGGTGGCGTTGCCGCCGAATGCGCTCGCGGTGCCCCAGCCGCCGATCGCCCCGCCGAAGGCCCCGTTGCCGATGAGCTGCTGCAAGGTCGCCTGCAGCCGGCCCAGGTCGGTGCCCATCTGGTTCTTGACCGCGGTCAGCTGATCCCGGCTGACGCGCACCTCCGTGTCGGCGTCCAGGCGGGCGGGAAAGGCCGACTCGGGCAGCTTCGGCGGGTGGAAGTCGTTGGCCTTGGCCGAGCCGTCCGCGTTGTACAGCCTGGCGTTGCTCGCCGCCTGCTGCTGGTCGAGCTTCTCCTGGTCTTCAAGCGCCATCACGTCATCGATCGCGCCCATGGCGAACCTCCCCTGCGGTGCTGGTCAACCTGCTCCGGCGGCCCCTCGGTGACGGCCGCGTGAAGCAGCCGCGACGCCGGGCCGCGGGCGGCCGCGGCCCGGCATCGCGCCGGAGTCAGGCCCACAGCTGACGGTTGGCGTTCTCTGCCCCCTGGAAGTTGGTGCTGGCGGTGTCGATGACCCGGCCCAGCTGCTGTACCACGGTGGCCATGTCCGCCATGGCGGCGTCCCACTGCGCCTTGGCCTCGTAGTACGCCGCCTGGGCCGAGCCGGTCCAGGTGCTCAGGCTGGCGCGAAGGTTCGAGTCGAGCCCGTCGACGGTGGACACCAGCTGGGAGTAGATGCTGGCGAATTCCGCCGCTCCCGTGTCCATCGTGCCGAAGACGGCCTTGGTGAACTCAGTCGTCATCTGCTGTATCTCCTTGCATGGTTCCAGACGGCTCAGGGCCCTCAGCGGTTCAGGGCGCTGGCGATCCGGTTCGCCGAGACGGTGTTCGCGTCCTCGGACGCGTTGTAGTTCACTCGCGAGCTGATCAGCTTCTCGTGCATGACGTCGAGCGCGGAGATCACCTTCGAGAAGTCCGCGTTGAACTCTTCGAAGGCGGCCGTGAACGCCGACGCGCTCTCACCCTGCCAGCCGGCCATCGTGTCGGCGTGGGAGCCGTTGAGCCGTGACTGCAAACCCCGGATCTGCGCCACGGCCTCCTCTACCTGCACCGCAGCCGTCGCCATGGAGCTTCTGTCAAAAGTGGTCTCGCCAGCCACCGCCGCACCTCCTCAGTCTTGCTGCCTTTTCCGGTATGCTTGCTCCGCTGAGGCAGGCGGTCGCTGATCATTCCCCTTGCCCCGTCGGCGCCCGGCGGCGGGATGAGCCACCGCCGCAGACGGGACCAAGTCAATCCAAGCGTGGACATTAGTGTCAACCGGGACAGCCGACTACGTTCTGTGACCGAGAAGATACTTACCGTCCGGGACGTTCCTGATCTCGCAAGATCCATGGTTACCGGCCGGTCACGGAAAGGGCACGGCCGGAAAACGTAACCCAATCGTCACCCGCCGGGCGGCACGGGCCTGGTCGCCTGCGCCGGGTCGAGCGGGGGTCCGGCCGGGATCAGGTCAACCACCCCCGCGGGCAGCTGCACCGCCTGCGACAGGTCGTAGCCGAGCATCCCGGCCACCTCCGTCGACGCCAGGGCGTACCGCCGCCCGTCCGTCACCAGGAAGTAACTGATCGTGTGCCCCGGGGCCACTCCGACCAGCGCTCCCGCTCCCGGCGGGAGCGCCACCTGGCCGACATCGGCCGGGATGCCCGTGGGCGCGCCGCCCGACGGCATCAGGCCGCCGGTCTCGACTTGCCTGGCCAGTGCGCTGCCCGCTCCGGCGTAGACGACGCACAGCGGAGCGGACGGGCTGGGCGCGGCGAAGGCGGGGATGGTGGCCGGCAGGCCGCCGCCTGACACGTTCGACGCCGCCCGGTGCCCGGTGACCTGCGACGGGGTCAGCGTGATGGCCTGCGCCGCGCCGGGCACGAACGTCAGCAGCGTCTCCTGGGTCTGCGTGATCTGGGCCAGGCCGCCGGCGAGCAGCACGTAGTACTGCGTGCCGGTGGCCACCGTCACCTTGTAGACCTGCCCCACCCGCGCCGGGCGGCCATCGGGGCCGGTCACCGGCGTGTCCCGGCCCGGGATCGCCGGCGGCGCGAAGTCCGGGCCCTGGGGCAGCGCGTCGAGCCAGACCGGCGGTACCTGGGCCGGCTGCCGGGAGGTCGGCAGCGCCGAGAGCATGTCCGGCTGGATCAGCATGCGCTGGGCATCCCAGACCACCCAGTCCTGGCCCGGGGCCTGCGTCACCAGCAGCGCGCTGCCGCGCAGCGGGCTGCCGCCGGTCTGGATCCCGCCGGCCAGGGCGGTGGTGGTCTGGGTGCCGGCCAGGCCGACCGTGGTCTGCGTGCACACCGACCAGGGCTGCCGGATCAGCAGGCCGGCCTCGGGCAGCGGCTGCGGCAGGCCGGGAATGCCGATCAGCGGCCCGCGGGGGAACTTCGCCAGCGAGGCCTGGTTCACCGTCTGCTGGGTCACCGTCGAGCTCTGCAGCGCCAGCCGGGCCGACGCGTAGTTCGCCGCCGGGCAGAGCTCGCCGTGCTGGCAGAACACGTAGGGCTGGCCGGTCTGCTTATCGATGATGAGGGTGCCCGGCTGATCCTGCAGCGATGAGCCGCCGTGCCCGAGCAGGCCCCAGATCAGGAACAGCACCGTAACGATCACGGCGACCAGTACCCCGGAGAAGGTAGCGACGTTCAGGCGGCGCAGCGGCTGATCCGGGATGTCGGGCTCGCCGCGCAGCAGGGCGAGCGCCGCCCGCTGGGTCATCAGCCGGTGAGCCTGGAACAGGTCCCTGCGGCTCTGCATGACAGCTCGCCTCCGCCGGTCCGCCGGTCCGCCGGGTCAGCCCAGGCCGCGGACGTAGCCGAAGACCCCGGCGACGCCCAGCGCGAGCGGGAACAGGGCCACGATGAGCATGGTGTCGGAGATGTCGGCCATGCGCCCCCAGAACGGCGACGGCCGGTGGGCGGGGAGCCACATGCCCACGCCCACGACCAGGGCCGCGCCCGCCAGCAGCGGCCCCAGCGCGAGGGCAAGCTGCTGCGCCTGAGTGGACCCGTGGACCGCTCCGGCCGCGAGCAGCACCAGTCCCCCGAAGCCGGGGACCAGCAGCCAGAGCCGCTGGGCGAGGCCGCGGAACAGCCGGGACCGGAGCAGCAGCGCGCAGGCCAGCACGGCGCACGTCACCAGGCCCAGCCAGCTGCGGGCGAAGGCCAGCCCCAGTTCCGCGCCCGCGGCCACCAGGCCGATGCCCGAGGCCGCGCCGGTCACGAACCTGTCCGCCGCCGCCGTCCGGTCGAACACCTCGGCGCCGTCCACGGTGAGCGTGTCCCGTCGCAGGTCGTCGGCGTGCCGCGGCACCTGCGGCAGGGTCATCCGCGCCATCCGGAAGGAGATCGCGGGAATCAGCGGGGTGAGCGCCAGCGCCGGCACCACGATCACGGCGGCAGCACCATCGAAGCCGATGCCGAAGGCGTACCCGACCCAGGAGCCGATCACCCCCAGCAGCGCCGCGCAGATCAGCCCGAAGAACAGCGGTACCTCGGCGGACGCCGCGGCGGCCACCACCGCGGCGAGCGTGACCGCGGCGAAGGCCGCCAGCAGGTGCGCGGCCCCCAGGTGGGTGAGCGCCGTCGACCTGGCCGGCGCGAGCAGCCCGGCCAGGAAGGCATAGGGAACGGCCGCGTAGCCGAGCACCGCCCCGGCCCGCGAGTCACCCGCGGCCCTCGACACCGCGGCCACCGCGAGCAGCAGCGCGACCGCGACCGCCGCGGCCGTCACCGCGGGCAGCGGCCACGGGGGCCCGGCCCGCAGGATGGCCACCGCCCCGGCGACCAGGGCGACGGCGCCCACGCCGAGCGCCACCCGGCGGATATCGCGGGGCCCCCACCGGCCCGGCAGGTCGTTCAGCCCGGTCGCGATCACGTCGGCGACGTCATCGAACGCGAGCTGCGGCATCTGCGCCCGGTGCGGCCGCAGATAGATCATCTCGCCGTCCCGCAGGCCGGCCTGGAGCGGGGTCATGGCCGGCGAGAACGGCTCCTGGCCCAGCCGCTGCAGCACCCAGCCGCCCTTCTCGCCGACCACGTCGGGCCCGTCCAGGCCCGCGTACCTGGCCACCGCGGGGAAGAGGTCGGCGAACGACACGTATCCGGGGAGCGCGATGTCGACCCGCCGGGATGGCCCCACCACCGTGATCCGGCACAGGTCACTTCCGCCTGCCGAGCTCATCTACCTACCTCGCCGCCCTGTCATCGACTAGCGTGGCCGATCGGCACGATATCCCGAGACCGCCGCCCCCGCGCCTGGTGTTCCGGAACCGCCGCCCTTCGGCACATCGCCCGATGAGGCGGAAATGCGGTCGTAGAATGATAACTCGCCTCAGCGCGGACCAACCGGTCCAATCACGCTGCGTGCCGTGACCGAGGGGACGTCCGAAAGGCAGCGCCCGTGAGCACCGTCATCGTCCGCCGCGCCGAGCGGCATGACCCGCCGGTGCTGCCCAGCGGCGAGATCCTGCTCGAGTCGCCGCCGGAGATCCCGGAGGCCGCGCCGGACAACTTCCGGCAGACGCTGATGTTCATGCCGATGGTCGCGATGGTGGTCGGGATGGGGGCCATGTTCGTCGGCCAGAACTCGAACCCCATCTTGTACGTGGGCGGCGGGGCGATGGCCCTGGGCATGGGCGGCATGATGCTCGGCCAGATGGGACGCGGCAGCGGCGAGCGGAAGACCAAGCTGAACGGCCTGCGCCGGGACTATCTCCGCTACCTGGGCCAGGTGCGGCGCAAGGTGCGCCGGGTCGCCGCGGAGCAGCGGGAGGCGCTCGAGTGGGTCAGCCCGGACCCCGCCGCGCTTTCCGCGCTGCTGGTCGACCCCGAGCTGCGGCGGATCTGGGAGCGGCGCCCGTCCGGCGACGACTTCGCCAAGGTGCGGATCGGCACCGGGTCACACCGGCTGGCGGTCCGGCTCGTGCCGCCCGAGACGAAGCCGGTCGAGGACCTCGACCCGCTCTGCGCCGGCGCGTTGCGGCGGTTCATCCGGGCGTACGGCAGCGTTCCCCGCCTGCCGGTCGGCGTCTCGCTGCGCTCGTTCGCCCGGGTCGCGCTGGCCGGGGACCAGGAGGCCGTGTACGGCATGCTCCGGGCGATGATCGCGCAGCTCGCCATGTTCCACTCCCCCGACGACGTCCGCATCTGCGTGTGCGCCTCGCGGGACCAGATGCGGTGGTGGCAGTGGATCAAATGGCTGCCGCACAACATGCATCCGGCCGAGGCCGACGCGGCCGGCCCGGTCCGCCTGATGGCTCCCGGCCTGCCGCAGCTCGAGGCGATGATCGGCGCCGAACTGGCCGGCCGGACGCCGTTCGCGCCCGGCCGGCCGGCCACGCTGCCATTTCTCGTGGTGATCGTCGATGGCGGCGAGGGGCTGACCGAGTCCCGGCTGGGCACCGACGGCGTCGAGGGCGCGGTCCTCATCGACCTGACCCCGGGATCGGCATCCTCGCCGGGCACGGCGTCCGCCCCCGCCCTTCGCCTGAACGTCACGCCCGCGGGCACGGACATGCTCACCAGGGACCGGACCGGCGCGGAGATGCGCTCGTCGATCGGCGTCCCGGACGCGCTGTCGATCGCCGAGGCGGACGCCCTGGCCCGGCAGCTCGCGCCGCTGCGGCCGGGCGTCGGCGGCCCGGCCGACGACCCGCTGACCGCCGACACCACGCTGACGTCGCTGCTCGGCATCTCCAGCCCGTTCCTGCTCGACCCGGAAGCCCTGTGGCGACCGCGCCCGCCCCGCACCCGGCTGCGGGTGCCGATCGGCAGCGACGCCGAGGGGCAGCCGGTCGAGCTGGACATCAAGGAATCCGCGCAGGGCGGCATGGGCCCGCACGGCCTGATCATCGGCGCGACCGGCTCGGGCAAGTCCGAGCTGCTCCGGACGCTGGTGCTCGGCCTGGCCCTGACCCACCCGTCCGACGTGCTCAACTTCGTGCTGGTGGACTTCAAGGGCGGCGCGACGTTCCTCGGGCTGGACCGGCTGCCCCACGTGTCCGCCGTGATCACCAACCTGGCCGACGAGCTGCCGCTGGTGGACCGGATGCGCGACGCGCTGAACGGCGAGCTGGTCCGCAGGCAGGAGCTGCTGCGCGCGGCGGGGAACTTCGGCTCGCTCCGCGACTACGCCAAGGCCCGCGAGGAGGGAGCCGACCTGCCGCCGGTGCCCACGCTGTTCGTGGTCATCGACGAGTTCTCCGAGCTGCTGTCGGCCAGGTCAGAGTTCATCGAGCTGTTCGTCATGATCGGGCGGCTCGGCCGGTCGCTCGGCGTGCACCTGCTGCTGGCCTCGCAGCGCCTGGAGGAAGGCAAGCTGCGCGGCCTCGACACGCACCTGTCCTACCGGATCGGCCTGCGCACGTTCTCCGCCGCTGAGTCGCGCGTGGTGCTCGGCGTTCCCGATGCCTACGAGCTGCCGCCGCAGCCGGGCAGCGGCTACCTGAAGGTCGGCACCGAGGAGATGACCAGGTTCAAGGCGGCGTACGTGTCGGGCCCGGCGGCCGGCGGGCCCGCCCGCTCGGCCCGGCGCCACCTGCGGCCGGTGGTCGTGCCGTTCGGTCCCGGCTACATCCGGCCGGAGACCATCGACGAGCCGGCCTCCGGCCGGCGGGCCGAGCCGTCGGAAAGCCTGCTGGACGCGGTGGTCGGGCAGCTCGCGCCCCGCGGCCCGGCCGCGCACCAGATCTGGCTGCCGCCGCTGGACCTGCCGCCCACGCTCGATCAGCTGCTCCCCCCGCTGTCGACCACGCCGCAGTACGGGTGCGGGGTGGAGAACGCGGACCTGCGCGGCAGGCTCCGCGCCGTCACCGGGATCGTGGACCGGCCGTTCGAGCAGCGCCGCGACCCGCTCTGGGTGGACCTGTCCGGGGCCGCGGGCCACGCGGCCGTGGTCGGCGCGCCGCGCAGCGGCAAGTCCACCATGATGCGGACGCTGATCTGCTCGCTGGCGCTGCTGCACACGCCGGCCGAGGTGCAGTTCTACTGCCTCGACTTCGGCGGCGGGACGCTGAGCGGCCTGGGCGTGCTGCCCCACGTCGGCGGGGTCGCCACCCGGCTCGACGCGACCCGGGCCCGGCGCACGGTCGCCGAGGTGCAGGGCGTGCTCACGCGGCGGGAGAAGGAGTTCGCCCAGCACGGCATCGAGTCGATCTCCGAGTACCGCCGGATGCGCGCCAGCGGCGAGATCGCCGGGGACGAGTTCGGGGACGTGTTCCTCGTCGTGGACGGCTGGCTCACCCTGCGCCAGGATTTCGAGCAGCTCGAGGAGGCGGTCACGGCCATCGCCGGGCGGGGCCTGGGCTACGGCGTGCACGTGCTGGCCGCCACCGGCAAGTGGTCGGAATTCCGGCCCGCCATCCGCGACCTGTTCGGCACCCGGCTGGAGCTGCGCCTGGGCGACCCGTATGAATCCGAGGTCGACCGGAGGCTGGCGGCCAACGTGCCCGAGTCCGCGCCGGGCCGCGGCATCACCCGCGACGGCCTGCACTTCCTGACCGCGCTGCCGCGCATCGACTCCCAGCCCGCGGCCGGCAGCCTGGGCGAGGGGACGGCGAAGCTGGCCGAGACGGTGGCCGTCGCCTGGCGGGGAGAGCCCGCGCCGCGAGTGCGGCTGCTGCCGGACGCCTTCCCCGTGCGCGCGCTGCCCGGCCGGGCGCAGACCGGCACGAAGATCCCGTTCGGGGTGGACGAGAGCACCCTGTCGCCGGTGCTGCTCGACTTCAGCGCCGACGCCCACTTCCTGGTCTTCGGCGACACCGAGTGCGGCAAGTCGAACCTGCTGCGGCTGATCGCCGAGAGCGTGGTCGACCGCTACCCGGTCGACGACGCCCGGCTGATCTTCATCGATTACCGCCGGTCGCTCATTGACAGCGCCGAGACCGAGCACCGCATCGGCTACGCCGCGTCCTCGGCCGCCGCGGCCTCGCTGATCAGCGACGTGCGCGAGGCGCTCACCCAGCGGCTGCCGCCGCCGGACCTGACGCCCCAGCAGCTGCGCAGCCGCGACTGGTGGGAGGGCTCGGACCTGTTCCTGATCGTCGACGACTACGATCTCGTGGCCGGCGCGGCCAACCCGCTGCTCCCGCTCGCGGACCTCATCCCGCAGGCTCGCGACATCGGGCTGCACCTGGTCCTGGCCCGGTCGGCGGGCGGCGCCGGGCGCGCCATGTTCGACCCGATCATCCAGCGGGCCCGCGAGATGGGCTCGCCTGGGATGATCATGTCGGGCAGCAAGGACGAGGGGGCGCTGCTCGGCGGGGTCAAGCCGCAGGCCCAGCCGCCGGGACGCGGTTACTTCGTCGAGCGGCGGGCCGGCAGCCAGCTGGTCCAGGTCGCGCTGCTGGATGATGGCGTCATGACGGCCACCGGGCAGCACGCTGCGCGTCCGTGACGGGGGACGGGGGCGGAGGGTCGTCCGCGACCGGGCCGTCGTCGGCCGGGATCCGCGCTCTTTCCGCGCGCCAGCGGCGCCGCCGGCCCTGGCTGATCACCACGGCCCCGAGGGCGACCAGCGCGGCCGCGCCGAGCGCGCCGGCCGTGACGGCCAGCGCGGCCCTGCTGACGGCCTGGTCCGGTGGCGGCGCCCTGGACACCGACACGGGCTGCGGCCTGGCCGACGGCGACGGGCTCGGCGCGGCGCCGGACGGCAGGATCGCGGTGACCGCTTCCAGCGGGTTGACCAGGCCGTCGCCGGTGCCCGGGCCAGTCCCGCCGTTCGCCGTGGCCTCGATCCGGTTCACGACCGCCGCCCCGGTCAGCCCGGGAAACCGGGAGCGGACCAGCGCGGCGACCCCGGACACGAACGCCGTGGCGAAGCTCGTCCCGTTGAGGCTGCCGTTCGCGAAGCCCCCGGGCCAGGCGCTGGTGATGCCGACGCCGGGCGCGGTGACGCCCACGTGCGAGCTCAGGTCGGAGAACGGGGCCAGCGACCCGTCGCTTTCCACCGCTCCGACCGACAGCACGCCGGGGTAGGGGTAGCTGGCGGGGTAGAACGGCCCGGTGCCGGTGCCAGGCCCGTCATTGCCCCCGGCGGCCACGATCACGGCGCCCGTGCTCAGCGCGAACCGCACCGCCTGGCTGAGCTGGAGGGTGTTCCTGGCTTGCACCGAGACGTTGATGACCTGCGCGTGCAGCGTGGCCGCGTCGATGATCCCCTGGGCCAGGGCGCTGGGGCTACCGGTTGGCTGGTTGTTCACCTTGACCGACAAGATCTTCGCCCTGGGGGCCACGCCCTCGAACGGCACGCCGCGGGCCTGCATGTTCGTCGCCGCGATGATCCCGGCGACGGCCGTGCCGTGGCCCACGCAATCCTGGAAGCCGGTGTGGGTGACGTCGACCGCGGTCACCCTGCCCGTCAACTGCGGGCTGTAGTCCACCCCGCTGTCCACCACGGCGACCGTGACGCCCTGGCCCTGGGTCAGCGGCCACGCGCTGCTGAAATCCAGGGCCTGCTGCGCCCACGGCTCCGTGGTCACGCGGCTGGCGGCCGGGACCGACGGGCAGTTGGACGTGGGCCGGGGCTCGGCAGGCACCGCGGTGAGGGCCGGAGCGACCGGGCGCTTCCCGGGCGGCGGCTTCTTAGCCGACGGCTTGGGCGACGGCTTCGCGGCCGCCGGCGCCGCGCTGTTTTCTGCCCGCCCTCCCGTCCCTTCCCGCCCTCCCGTCCCTTCCCGCCCTCCCGTCCCTTCCCGCGCTCCCGTCCCTGCCCGCCCTCCGGTCTCTTCCCGCGCCCCGTGGACTGTCGCCGCGGTCGCCGGGGCCTGGGCAGCTACGGCGAGGGCCAGGCCCAGCACCGCGAGAGCGATCCGGCTCATTCGCGCCGCCTCCGTGGACAGACAGATGCCTCACATCCGGAAACGCACATAGGCTACGGATGGTTGCACTCCCGCGCGGCCATCATGACCCAGATGACACAGTCCTTTCCTCTCCCGCAGCGCAGCGCCGGGCTCCCGCCGGCCCGGCCGCGCGTCCGGTCATGAACTGGCCGCTGGTGGCCGCCCTCGCCGCGGCGGGCCTGGTGACCGGCTGGTTGCTGCGCGCCGTCATCTTCGCCTGCGCCGTCCCGGCCGGGGCCCCGCCGGGCCGTGACTGCCCGCGCTGCGGCGGGCAGGTCCTGTCGGCCGTCCGGCGGTTCCCGGCCGCCGTGCCCGGGCCCGGCCGGCCGCCTGGGCCGGCCGCGTCTCCGCCCGGCCAGCCGCCCCCGCCCGCCGCGTCCCCGACCGGCCCGCGGCCCTGGCCCGTCCTGCCCCCGTCCGGCCGGTGCCCCGCCTGCCGCGCCCGCATCGGGCCTCCGCCCCTGGTCGTGGAGCTGGTGACGGCGGCCCTGTTCGGCGCGCTCGCCGCCCGTGTCCACCCGGCCCTGGTGCTGGCGGCAGCCTGCTGGCTGGGCGGCTGCGGCGTGGCGCTGGCCTGGATCGACGCCGCCGTCAAACGGCTCCCCGACGCTCTGACCGCTCCCGCCTACGCCGGTACCGCGGGCTTGCTGCTGCTGGCCGCCGCGGCGGGCGGGGACTGGCGCGACCTGCTCCGGGCCGTGCTCGGCGGGCTGGCCCTGGCCGCCGCCTACCTGGCTCTCGCCGTGATCAGCCGGTCCGCGATCGGCCTGGGTGACGCCAAGCTGGCCGCGAGCCTGGGCACCCTGACGGCCTGGCCGGACTGGCGGACGCTGATCGCCGGCGCGTTCGCCGGGTTCCTGCTCGGCGCCGCCTACGGGGTCGGCCTGCTGGTGTCCCGCCGCGCCCACCGCAAGCAGCACATCCCGTTCGGCCCGTTCATGATCGCCGGAGCCTTCCTGGCCCTGCTGGCCAGTACCGTTCCGGGATAACGTCGGCGGGTTGGCCCGGCCATTCATGATCGTGGCGGATTTTGGCCCACATATGGCACAGATCCGACGTGATCATGGAATTTCGGGCGGGGCGCCGCGGCCAAGGCTGCCGCGGGATCGGGACCGAATACCTAGGTCGTCTTGAGTACTTCGGCGGATCCGGACGGGGATGCCCGTGGCCCACGATGGCCCCATGAGCATCAGCGCGCCGCGCAGCCCGGTCGTCTGGTGGGCCATGGTGCTGGCCGGCGCGGCGGCCACCCTGCTGTTCGCCTGGCTCGGGCGGCTGGCGGGCGTGCCGCTGGCGACGCTGCTCTACATCGGGGCGGGCGGCGTCGCCCTGGCCTGGCTGATCGTGCTGGTGACCGTGCCGTGGAACCTGTACTTCGCGGCGCACCGGGTCATCGCCGGGATGGCCGTCTCGCGCGAGCGGGGCATCACGGTCCGGGAGGACCAGGAAGCGGAGGCCGGGCGGATCGCCCGGCGGATGCTGTGGTTCGCGCTCGGCGCCCACGTCGGCACCGCCGCGGTCGTCGCGGTGATCACGTATCTGTCCGGGACCACGGCGGGTTACTACTTCGCCGGCTTCTACCTGCTCTCCACGGCCATCCGGCCAGCCGCGGCCTACGTCGGCCACGTACGCGAGCGGATCAAGGTCCTGACGCGCGAGAGCACCCATCCCCGTGACGACGTCGCGTCGCTGAAGCAGCAGGCGGACCACACGGCCAAGGCCGTGCGCGAGCTCCGCGCCGAACTGCGCCGCGTGCTTGACGACCTCCGCCGCACGGAGTCCACCCTGGCCGGGGACATCGCGCACGCGCGGGACCTGCTGACCGCCGACCTGGCCCGGGTGCAAGATGCGCAGGCGGCGGACCGGGCTGCGGCCCGGAACCGGGACGACGACCTGGAACGCCGGATCGACCAGATGGTGCGCCGGATCGAAGCCACCCTGGACGGCATCAGCGACCACCAGGAGTTGCTGACCGGGATCCGGGCCCTGGTCCGGATGATCAAGCCCGATCCGGCCTGACCCGGCCCGACCCGGCCTGAGCCGCCTAAGCCGGCCTGACCCGGCCCGACCCGGCGGGCAGTCCCGGAGGCGGACGGCGCCATCCCCGGGCCGTGCGCCGCCGAAGCTGTTTTTATAGACTCTTTTGTTAGAACGCGATTCCAGGGGGCGCGGCCCGGGGAGAGGGGAAGCCGGATGACCTACGTGATCGGGGAAGCCTGCGTGGACGTGCTGGACCGAACGTGCGTCGATGAGTGCCCGGTGGACTGCATCTACGAGGGCGAGCGCATGCTCTACATCCACCCCGACGAGTGCGTGGACTGCGGGGCCTGCGAGCCGGTGTGCCCGGTGGAGGCGATCTACTACGAGGACGACCTGCCGGGGGACTGGCAGGCCTACACCGG